>JAABUQ010000362.1_pt1 | contig 105722 bp, 103 predicted proteins | sample 5560001 | NCBI WGS metagenome assembly JAABUQ01 (sample SAMN10711888, study PRJNA513371) | rock metagenome | isolation source: Antarctica rocks | place: Antarctica: Victoria Land, Finger Mt nord | collected 2015-12-18
GGGATTGGAAAGGCAGGGGGAAGGGGAGAGGGATGTGGATCTTGACGAGGGGATTGAAGAGGAGGAAGGGGAAGTGGAGTATGAGAAGGAGATGCAGGCGGAGGCGGATGTGGAGTATGTTAGTGATGTTGAGGGGAGTGAGGATGAGGATGCGGGGGATCTGGAGGATTGGCTAGGGGGTGAGAGTGGAGATGAAGAAGGCACAGATGAAGAACAGAACAACGACGACGAGAGTGAAGGCAGTGAGGGAAGTCAAGAGGAAGACTTTACCACCAAGAAGCCGGCTGCTGGCACAAAGAGGAAAGGGGGCAAGCTTCCATCACCTAAGCGGCCTAAGAAGGACCCGCGGATGGAGATCGAGTACGAAGACGTTGCTCAAGAGCCATTGCGAGAAGCAGTACTTGCAAGATAAGCGTTAAGAGTTTAGACGTCACACTTGATGCAAACAGATCTTTCTTAGAGCATGGCTCAAGCCTTACTTTGATTTATCAGCTCGCTACTACGTCAAGTCACCGCCACGCTCTCCTTAGAATTGCCAGAATGCGTTGCATATCCCCCACGTTGCACACGCCGCCGATTACTCCGTGGCGATGTCCCCTTTCCACCATTTTCATGATTGGCCTGTACAAGACAGGATCCAGCCAATGAATGCGCTGACACATAGCGCTTCTTTCCTTGACATCCATCAGAGAACGCAATAATAGAATGTCGATGGACTCAAGCGCCAGTAAAGATCCAGAGCTCAAGAGGCCAACTGTTAAAGTGTTAACCTTCTTCAACTTGGTCGCCTCACAGAGGACTAGAAGAAGGCATCGGACAGATGCTTTGACCCAATCGATCCTTGGAATTCGAAAACCGCACGACGACAGCGCATGGGATAAACCCCTTTAACATTCAATCAGGTCTGGTGTTATCCTGATGCTTCTCTTTTTCGTGAAGCCGGTTTGCAAGAGGACTGTCTTTCTCCTTTAGTTGTTTTCTCATAGACAAGCTCCATCGAATGGCGCTTGTGGTCGTCTCCATGATCAAAGCTCGATGATTGAGGCCGATCATGCCCTTGATTGTAAATTCGCATACTTGGCTTCTCCAACTGTCCCCTTACCCGAGTATTCTAATGCCGCCTGTCGTAGTCTCTGTCTCGTGATCTCTCCCATGACCTGTCCCGTCGTCTTGCTTGAGGCGAATAACTGCGGTCTCTCCGCGATCCACGGACTCGCTCGCTGTCCCTTCTCCTGTCAGAGCTCCTTGGTCTTGATCTTTGCCGGTGATGTCGGTCTCTGTCGTGTGAACTTGATCTATGTCTCCGGTGAGACCGCTTTTCGTCATCTCCACGCCCCCTATGTCTGTGGTGTCGGTCACGATCTCGGCTGCGGCTTCGTCTGCCTTTACGATCCGCATCGTGAGCTCTCTCTCGATCTCGGCTCCTGCTTTGTCTCCTCGGCTGCTTGGGTGCTGCGTCCCTCGCTGCACCGTCAAGCCCCCCTCTGCCATCAGATTGAGCCGGCATCATCTCGCTCTCTGCCTTTGGCTTTGTAGCGGCCAACCCGGTAACGCCGCCAAAACCCACGCCTCTTGCATCGTCCCCGTCTTCATCGTCGCCAGTCTCTTTGATAGCTCTTTCTACCTCCGAGGCTTCTACCTTTTCTAAAGGCTTTAGCTTTGGCATGACCGGGTAGCCCAATGCCTCGCTCAGCGCATCCTGCTCCGCTTCCTTGATATGTCTGATCTCTTCCGCGCGGGCGTTGGCAGCGGACTGGGCAGCTTCGGAGTCGTCGCCTTTAGCGTACCACGATAGATCTCGGTTCTTCTGCCAGCGGCCCACAGCTGCCGAATGTTAGCCGCAATGCACTATTCGGATGATCAGAAGCTGAAAATTCGACGGGGTGCAAGAGCCGAAGCAGAGGTCAGGGGGGTTTCCAGAATGGAGAGGGTTGGACGTGTGGATACTATGAAAGCTGGGCTTACGGGCCATGAGCGAGTGACCAAGGTAGTTCTCGCGGTGCTGATCGTTCTTGACATCCTCCCACTTGAAGTCGGCGCGGCCTCCGCTGAAGAGAGAGTTTTCTCAGTATGATCCTAGCGAAGCTGTATGCTTGAAGGATAATGATCAGAATTTCTTACCGACTACCTTCCTTACGGACACCAGCTACGAGATCCATGGTGAGCTGTTCCCTCAGGACGTGGGATGCGGGTGGGTTGAAAGAGAGATTTGGGTGGGGGGGGGGGGGGGGTTGGTTTCTTGAAGCAACATTGCCCGCAGGGGTCTAGACCCCTCAATTCCGCTTCACATCCCGCCGAAAGCCAGCAATTACTCACCATATGACGGCCTGGAGTCCAATCCGTAGACGAATACTATCCGTTTTCACCGACTAAAGACGTTTAGTGGTAGCATCATATGTCATCCTGCCCGCCTCCAATCAACTTGCGGCTTACGTTACGCTTTTGAGTAGAGGCTTCTATCCCATACATAATCTGCAAGCCCGCTCAGGTTTGTCCGCGCAGCGCCTCAAGACCTGAACAAGCGTGAGCATAGCTTTCTCTTTAGATATGTCTTACATGAACACACTAAACTCTTTGCTATCAACTACAACTTCTCGTTATACCTCTCTCCGCCGCCAACTGCTTTCCTCATCCTCAGAAGACGACTCCCAAGTCGACGACCCTGACTCCTCCCATGTCTCGAAAGTCCTCCGAGCCTACTATACTGAAAAAGGCAGACCCTTTCCTCCATGGCTGCCGCCTGACCCTAAAGATCGGGACAAGCAACAACAGGGACAAGGAACATTCGTTAGTAGTGCGGGCAGTCTTAGAGGGGCAGGTGGGAGAAATAGTGGTGGGCCTACCACCAGCGCAGGGCCGAGAGGCAGTGGTGGTGGTCTGAGTGATCTATGGGCAGACAATGCGGCACCTACGCAGCCACCGCAAGAAAGTGGGAGTCTACGAAGAGGTCTCGCGGGCGCGAGATTAGGCGCTAGAACTAGAACGCAGGAGCCACAAGAGTCATTAGGCCCGCGGCCATTGCCAAGCCAGCGAGCTGGAAGCTATCAAGTCGCCATGGGTCAACAGAGTACGAGCGTTGGGAGGACAATGAGCCCGGTGCCGCCGGGTAGCGCAGGGGGTGGAGGAAGTGTGCAGGAACGGCTAAAGGCTAGGCTGGGGGGAAGAGGGACGCCACCGGTTGTGGGGAGGGAGAGAAGTGAGGGAAGCGGCGGAGGCTATATGGATGGCGGATCGAGTTACGATGGGGGTAGTGGAAGTTATGGTTCCGGAGGTGGGTATGGCGGCAATCCGTATGAGGGGACTGGTGAACAGAGCTATGACGGAGGTGGGCGGAATGCGCCGCCGAGGCAAGGCAGAGCCGGACTGCCAAATGAGCGACGGCAGGGGTACTAGAATAATACGGATAGGCATGATGGATTAAACTAGGCTGGAAAGCTTCACGTGGTGAAGAGAATGCCCACCGAGCTCCGGTAGTTTACAAGACCCTGCCCGAAATTTGTCTGTGACGGGAGAGGTTGTGCTCACCGTACAACCATTGTGAGAGGCCCAAGGACATCGACCACTCATCGTCCCTTACGATGAAAAATGTAGTATTATAGAGCGGAGATGTGCGGCAAGACTGACCCCCTCCCCCCTGTCGGCGCTTGGTCTCAAGGTTTCGTGTCCTGAAGTCAACATTCAAAACCATCAACTCAGTCTTTGTTTGATTGCGATTCTCCATGTTGCATTTTTGCCATCCTTTCGTCGTCTCTCCGTTCATTCAGTGATGTTACAGCTATGGCGCTTTCCGGCGCTCCTGTCTGTCATTTTTGAGCTGTGTATTTCCTTTAGTGACGCCCAGCAAGAGGTGCTATCGCAGAATTGGAAACGCTCAAACGAGTCTCTGCTATGGGGCCCTTACAGACCAAACTTATATTTCGGTGTTCGACCCAGAATACCTAAGAGCTTGACGACAGGACTACTATGGGCGCGGACGGATGATTTCGAGAAGGTACAACACAGTACGTCGAGGAACAACAGCTTTCTAAGAGGTCGCGCAAATGTCAATGGCTAACAGGTCCCTGTCGGCAGACTTCCGGCACACATGCGAACAGCACGAGGGCATGGCCGGCTACGGCTGGGACGAATACGACGTTCGGCACGGCGGCCGCCAGACCATTCATGACGCGGGCAATAGTATAGACATCACCACCGAATTCGTCAAGATTCCTGGGGGAGAACATGGCGGGAGCTGGGGCGTTCGGATCAAAGGCGCACCAAGAGATGATGCGCCGCCGCGACAGTTCACTACGTTGGTTTTCTACTCTGCAATGGAAGGATTCGGCAGTCTGAGGGTCGAGAACGAGCCAGATGAATTGGGTATTGAAGGTGCAGTAAAACTGGCGGGATCCAGTAACGAGCTGGGAGACTTTAATATTGAAATCACTGAGGGCCCCGAAAGTAATGTGCATCCACCGCCTACGCACAAAAGTTACGCGGAGAAACCACTGGACAGAACCATGGTGGCTAGTCTGCAGACGCCGGACGAACAGATCTGGCAGGCAAAGCGTACGTTGCCGATTCTAGCACTCAAATCACTCGTCAACTAGTAGTAATTGGCTGACGCGTCGTTTGGTTGAGTGAAGCACTCCTATTTGGCGAATTGAAAAAGGAGATTGATCAAATGATTGCCGAGTATGGCGCCGAACAAGCTCCTCCACCATGGCAGATTTTTACGATCCCGAATAACATACAAGAAGGTAACTTGCATTTCGTGCAGAAGGTCTTTGAGGGAGCCTTTGAGGTGAGTCCTACGTAGCTGCATCAAAAGAACATTATCCTAACGATTTCTATTAGTTTGACGTCCTCTATTCTTCCTCTTCTGCGCCAAAGTCCGTCACTTGTAAGTTTGAGCCGTACCTGAGACGACTTGTCACTGACGACGCCTAGCGAAAATCCTTTCTGATGCAATTGATTCGGCAACCGAGTCTTTCTCTGATCGTTTCAAGGCTCTCCTCGCCCCCAAGGCTCCGTTCAATAAAGATGAATATTTGCCCTTCGCACACTCGATGTTTTCGAATCTAATCGGGGGTATCGGCTATTTTTACGGTGACGCGGTTGTTGATAGATCGTATGCGTCCGAATACGAGGAGGAAAACGAGGGCTTTTGGCAAGAGACTGCGGACGCCCGAGCCCGCACGGAGAACATCAAGCTTGAAGGTCCGTCGGAGCTATTCACGAGCATACCATCAAGGCCGTTCTTTCCCAGGGGCTTCTTGTGGGATGAAGGCTTCCATCTGCTGCCTATTGCGGACTGGGACATGGACCTGACGTAAGTCATTCCCGAACTTGAAATAAACGCCGTACTGACTGTCTGAAAGCCTCGATATCATACGGAGCTGGTTCATCCTTATGGACGAGGATGGCTGGATTGGCCGCGAGCAGATACTAGGCCAAGAAGCCCGCAGCAAAGTTCCCCAGGAATTCCAAGTCCAATACCCACACTACGCCAACCCTCCAACGCTCTTCTTGATCTTCGATGCCCTACTCGAAAAACTCAAGTCTGGCACCTCAGTCCCGTCAACTTCCGATCCCCTCGAACTTATCCGAAGTGCCCATCTTCAGGACTCCGAAACAGCCAAAGCATACCTCCGCGACATCTACCCGCTGCTGAAGCGTCATTACTTCTGGTTCCGTAAGACCCAGTGGGGTGACATCAAGTCCTACGACCGTGAAGCCTTCTCTACAAAAGAAGCCTACCGTTGGCGAGGTCGGACCCCGACACATATCCTGACATCCGGTCTGGACGACTACCCCCGTGCGCAGCCACCGCATCCCGGGGAGCTGCATACTGATCTCATCAGCTGGATGGGCATGATGACCCGCTCCATGCGGCGCATCGCTGCCTTCATCAGCGAGGACGACGAAGCGCGCGAGTACGAAGGCTATGAAACGGCTATCGTCCGTAACATCGATGACTTGCACTGGGATACCAAACACAATACTTACTGTGATGCAACCATCGATGATTACGAGGAGAGTGTGCATGTGTGCCACAAGGGGTATATATCGATATTCCCATTCCTGACGGGACTGCTACCGCCGGATAGTCCAAGACTGGGTGCGATACTAGATCTCATCAGTGACGAAGACGAGCTATGGACGCCATATGGCCTGCGAAGCTTGAGCAAGGCAGACGATAATTATGGGACTGGGGAGGATTATTGGCGGAGCCCGATCTGGATGAACATGAATTATCTGGCTGTAAAGGCGCTCTTGGTTCGTACCTGCCTACAAGCTCCCTTTATCTCTATTCAATACGCAGCTCCAGTGACTGACACCCGCTAGGATCTCGCCCAGAGCTCGGGACCACACAGGGCGCGCGCAACGAAGCTCTACACCTCCCTCCGTCGTAATCTAGTAGAGAACGTCTTCAAGGAATGGCAGAGGACGGGCTTTGCGTGGGAGCAGTACAATGCCGAAACAGGCTTGGGGCAACGCACGCAGCATTTTACTGGATGGACTAGTCTTGTGGTCAAGATCATGACGATGCCAGATTTGAAGGGTGGGAAGCCGGATGTGAAGGATGAGCTGTAGAGTCAAGGTGGTTGTATCAGTAGGAGAGTCTGTGTGATGAATGTAAATTCGATATCATTTGCGCCTGCTATGCTTCTTGAGCGCCATCTCTATCTAAGCCTTCAGTGCATTTCTCTTTCTCTATAGATCTGACCTTCCTCCATGCAGTGTGCGTTAGGATTCGACTCATAACCAGGACCGGTCGAACTCTTCTTCGTCGTCAATGTTTAGACCTTCAAAACCCTCGGGGAGACCAACATCCTCATCGTCGTCCTCGTCCTCGTCCTCGGCCTGATCCCAAGCGTCTTCGGTCTCCGTGGTGATTGATGGCTGGCTTGGAGCTTCGCTTCGGGGCCTATCTACGTTCAATTGCCCGGACACAGTGGCTACGGTGTTCGCTATGCATGCATTAGCGAAATCTTAGGGCCCACATGTTTCGCGTAAGGACGGAGACATACCAGGGGTATATGCAGAGGGCGCATGTACACTCGTCGGCGTACCCAGAGCCTTGTCTGTCCATATATTAGCAGACAAACAACGTAAGAACGGATCTGCACTTAGCGATAACTCACCAATCATAACCTTCATCACCCTCACTGTCCCAAATTGAAGTGGGAAGTCTCCCACGTACCCAAGATACCCGGCACCTACGCGTGTGAAAGCCGATGTGCAAGCGCTGTCACGACCGTTGATCTTGGTAACGTTCCAATCGAAACGGAGAGGTACATAGAATTTCTCCCGATCTTCCACTCCCTCGATGTGGACGGCTTCGATCTCGTAGCTCTCTTTCATCGTATCGAAAGCTGCCTCGCCGAAGACCGCCCTCATAGTGGGGTTGCGGCCAAGGTTGGTGCGTGTCAGGGCGGACATGCTTGTGGAAGCATGGGTCCACATCGGCAGGCCGAGGTCTTTGAACGTGCTGTCGAGGTCGTTGTCGTTGCACATGGCGGCGAATTGGAACGCTAGGATCACCATGCCGCCAGCTTTGATGTAGCCATAGAGCAATCCGCGAAGATCTCCATTTTCGGGCAGTGCCACTGCATTGTCGGCGAGCACGGCGACCTTAGGCATCTGGTGCTTGAGGAGATTGACGAAGCGTTCTTCTTCCGTTACTACCTCAGTATTATAAATTTCCGCTAGCTTGTCCATGTTAATCTTAATGTCTTCGTCGAAGACATCGGCGCTCTGGAGTCGGATGAGTACGACCGGGGCAGCTGAGGTGGCCATGCTGACACAGACGATACGTTTGTGAGTCTTTGAAAGGTTGAGGATGGCGAAGCAGTTGACAAGAGTGGAAGCAGTGCAAGAATCCGAACGCTATCTTGAGTGTTTGAGGCTTTACAACAGGTGCTATTGTGTATTTGAAAGCCGGATATGAGATTTAAAGTTCTCCTTGTGGTGTGGTGTGTGACAAGGGTTTTTATAAGCGAGTACAATCGCCAAGGATGAAGGGAATCAACAGGGAACAATGTGTGAAGTGGGGAAAGTGGGTATGATGAGGCAATAGCCCGGAGAGTTCCCTAGCAGAAGCACGGGATGCCTGCGCGTGCTGTGTATGACACAAGCGAGATAGAGAGATCCAGACCTAGAAGCAGATGTGATCCACAAGGATACTGGCTTTGTGCTTTGGTGAGAGGAAAGACAAAGAAGTAAGGAGTCAGGTGGGTCTAGGGGAGACCTGGCTGGGCCTATGCACCGCCGTGGTGATGGCTGTGGAGGCAGGTATGTCCAGTGCCTTGTCAGGGAACAGCACTAACCCAGGTGGGATATCTCAATTGAATTCACTTTTTCTGACTGGGATAGACATCATAGGTTATCCAGGACCTGCAATTAGGCTTTGCTCATCCTTTACGCCTTTGGTTCCCAGCAAACCTGCTTAATTAGTGAGCCATATGTAAACACGTAACAGCGGCTTCACGGGTCCAAGTATCCCGAATCCCTGATCATCGTTGGTGCGTATATAGTTTACGGGTAAGCCCTCTCTTAAGTTATTGAATATAGAGTGTACTGTACGCTTCTGAGTCGAAAGAACGCGGAGCTTCGCTGTCTGCCTTTTAAGCAGCTCCTAGTGGAGGACTTGAAAGTATTTCACAATTGTGCTTCCTGTCAATCTGGAAACCCAGGCAGATGGAATTGGGGTGTAAGCTCCAAAATTGCTCTGCCTAGCTTCTTGTCTTCCTGATCGGTGCCTTTGAGGGCGTTATTGAATCTTCGGCAGTGAGCCTCAAGCAAGAACCAGCAGAATACGAGCGTTCCCAATCCTTCTACTGCAGAGGAGAAGGAGGGCTCAAAGAATCATGGCGCTCCGTCAGATCGCGAGAATCTAGGCTGCGTCGACATAATCATGGCGTACAACTTCCTCGGTCGCCACGGTCTGGGTAATTTCATGCCAGAGCCCATGAATGTAACGGAGCCCACAAGGGAGGATCAGACGCTCGCCACCTCTGGTGCTATCGGCTTTCAATTAGGAAGGTTCATTTGGTAAGAGCAAGAGATCATTGAGAGAGAATGGAATTAAAACAGCGTCTCCTGGATGTATATGTTCTCAAGATCCTCCTTGTCCTAACATCTCCTTGACTTCGGCATTTCCTACCCCTTGCCCTAAATAGAGCACTCTTCAGGTGTTGACGTTATGCCTGTGCAAAAGCTCCTTTCTGTGGCCATTCGCTACGAGTTGTAATTCTATAGGCAGCACTCTTCGGCGATGGTCCCGTAAGTAGGCTTTGACCGATCGATTGGACCTTCATGACCTTATCAAAGCGTTATTTAAGGAGTGCTAGGGAGCGGGTGAACTGGTTCTTGCTGCGCAAAGAATACCAGAGATACCGGCCAGATGCACAAACCAAGGGCAAACAAGGCGCTATGAAGGGAATCGAGACTAGATTGTATAATGATGGAGAAGGGAGCTTTAGCTGCAAGAAATTCAAGAAGAGACAGGTGTTTTTCGCTCTTGATGAAATAAGAGAGGGTCAAAGCTAGCCACCAAGGCCGTCAGGGTATTGGAATGTTTCCAAGGAATTTGACGCCAAAAAGGAATATAATTGGAGATGGAGCCATGCTTGCAGCCTGCATCGCGGAGTACTGCTGATTATTATTCTTCGGAGATCGGTTTCCTCCAGGAGCTGTCGATACAGGATCATAAGCAAAGCGGGAAGCCTGAAGGCATGCAAAAAGATCGGAGCGACCTTAGCTAGGCTTCAGAGACCAGGCCATGATGAAGAACCGGGGAATCTCTACACAGCCCGGGCAAAAGAGTCACGGTATTGGGAATCTGAAGCTGTTATCATCTGAGGTCACTCATGTGGCAAACGCGCGGCAATCGCGGCTAATAGGTGTCACAGCAAGAGACGCTATTTCTGACAACTTTTATCTATGTTGCTTCAATGATATTTGCATTTGCTTGGCTGTGTGGTTTTATGGCGAACTGAGTACCTGAAGTACTCTATGCTTTAGTCGTTCTATGGTCTAAGTTTGAAAGAGACTTCATTTGTTGCCACTCTATATCAAAATCTTGAGAAAAAGCCAAACCCCCGTCAACAACCGATGACCAAGACAGTATCGTAATAGTTTACTTAAAATATCCTCTCAACATGTTGTTTCTCAATGGAGAGGTGCAAGTCGATTCCGATTCTCGATGCCAGTGTTATAAACAATGCAATATGCCATGAACGGTATCGTGCATCGTAGTCATCACTAAAGGATATTTCTTTGCTTGTAAATTCTTTGCAGACAGTGATTGAATTACTTTCATGATCCTTCGATCGGTATCCGAGCCAAGTGTGCGCTATGTTTCAACGTTTTGGCTCTTTGTCCACATTTGTCAATCAGTCCATCGGCATTCCGTCAATACGTTGATCTCGATGATTTGATAGTGGGGTTTCTTTGGAACCTGGAGACTACTTTCACTGACGGCAAGATTATGTGGCTGCTCCTGCCGAGTGAACAAATTTTGCTGTTCAATATGAGTCACGGCCCAGAATGAATACTTAGATTTAACCATATTCATCCAGACCTTCATTAATTACATCCTCGAAGTTCCATGTATTTGATCACAATCAGACTTGGTTCTTTCAAAACCTACAAACACTCAAGAAACACCACTATGGCTGATCCCAGCAGTTATCAGGAGGTTTTCGACCAGATAGACAAAGAGTGCAGGGAATCTGGAGCCGCGTACACTGATCTAGATGGGCTTACCGATTTCATTGCTGAGGCGATGAACAAGGCTAGGGCCCAATATACTTTCATGCACAACAAGACCGATGCAGATTACAGCCGCTATATCTTGGGGAAACAAGCTATCGCCGCTGGGCGTTGGACTCTACCACCCACACCGAAAGAGTTTTGGGACGCAGCATATTCCTTTGGTCGTTCCTCTCATAAAGCAGGCACACACAGCAAGCTTTACAACTTCCTGACTGATCCCTGTGTCGACGCCATGCCTTTGGGAAAATTGTGGGGCGAAAAAACGCTGAAGCTTCTACCATGTTTAGGAGCCCTTCCAGACACAGACTTAACCGATAAACTCACGAACTTTGACTTCGCACCCACCAATTGTGGCGCAATCTATTATCCTGACGGCCACCCTGCCGAGGACGTGTCCCACGCGAACCTTTCGTCTTCGGACGATGACAAGCTACGCAGGTTCGCTAGCCTGGGCTGGGTGATAGAAGTTGACCGTAATGGATCATGGGCAAGAACTGGTCATGTGCTGGTGATTGACATGGGGAGCGATAGAGATCGGCACCCTTGGTTCGTCCTTGCTTCTGTATGCCCTTCGGAGTATGAGCAATATGATGGCGGCTATACCTTCCGCGTGGAGGAGAGAGTGATCCGTGACGACAAAAACCAAGATGGTGTGTTCCCCGGAGACAAGAACCGCACGCCCATCTGCAAGATCGTTCCTTGGGGTAAATCGAAGGATGTCACCGGTCCAGTCCTGAAACTATTCGATAAAGACTTTGAATTCGCTCCGGAACGCATGGGTGGTCACATCAAGGCTAAGGCAGATACTCCATGGGGTCCAGACCTAGCTCATGTGACGGATTGGTACTGGGATCCGGTGAAAGAGGAAGAAGTGTGCTACGCACGGAACGGTAATGAGTATATGCGATACAATCCAAAGACCGAGAAATACAAATACCCAACGCTCGCGGACTTGTTTCGCACGATCGACGGAGAGGTGGGCGTTGAGGGTGAATTCTCGATACCGCCAACCCCCGCATCAGAGTCCGAATCTCTCGAATCCCGTATGGAGAACGCTTCACTCAATCCAGTACAGTTCCCACCGCAGCATACTCGGGAGAGCCGGTATTCTTCCATGGTTTCTAGGTTCTAGACATCGAGAAGCGTTGCGTATAGGCAAGTAACAGGTGCAAGGAGGGTGATCGGAATGGGCGCAGGCATGGGTATATGCGGTCTGAGATCTCCCCATAACATTTGGGAGTTGACCGATAGGGAATTAGGCTAAGGCATAGTCTGCAGAATCAGGTTTTGGTGGCAGCTATGGGTATTGAAGCTGTGCTTACGGCAAATTAATTACTAGCTTTGCACGATAAAGGCTAAACCCTGTTGAAGGCGCACACAAGCAGATCCAAATGCTCGTGTTGATTATTCCCTGAATTAACAACTCCAAGTGCACTTCCACTACCTCAAGTAATACTCTATGAGCCTCACGCCTCAGAGGCAACCACATCTCCAACACTTCAACAACAACAATTGCCACTCAGCCCATTATCTAGCAACATCGTGGGCCGCTCCGGGGAAGCTCATCGTCTTCTCCAGCTTCAGGACCGTTCCCGACTAAATAATATCTCCTGCCACAATCGCTGGGTACTCCCCTCCGAACAACAATTATCAACGTTTCGATAGTACTCGCGCCATCGCCGTGTGATAAGAAGGCCTTGTACCAACAGCTCTGGAAGCGTTCGTGTGGTGACTTCTTGACGCCCTAGTCCCGACAGCACGTCCACATAGTCTCTTATCCAACAACGCAGCTTCAAGAGCGCTCGATACTGGATATCCCGAAGTGTTTCGATGATCTTGTCTATCCCATGCGGTGGCAAGCAATGGTGCACCAATTCTTGGCAGTTCGCAAAAAGACGTTTTGGCGAAACGACGATGGACTGATCGACCATGTATGACCCACGGCAAAAGAGGCAGAACGTTATGTGGTTGGAGTGCCGAATACAACCGCGTCCAAGAAGCCTGTGCTGCAGGAGCGAGGGTTTGGCCAGCTCCATCAAGTCCTCGGATGTAGACCGTGCCACCGCATGGGATACTAACCTTGCCAGCCACAAGAAATCTCAATGCGGACATCTTCTGGGAGGCGGGGCCACCTCGATGTTGGCTCAGAGACTTGACGATCTGCAAAGTTAGATAATGCATGAACTATCTTGAGAATCCAGCAGCTACAGAAATCCTGGGTTAGTATGTGTAATCCTTATAGCAAGGCTGTGACTGAGGCCGGTCTTACCGTCTCGCCAGATCGCTACAACTTGCCAAATTACTGGATCCGTGAAGCAAATGCAGTCGTCAATGGTGTTATCGAACCTAAGAAGCAACATAGGGGGTTCAATGCCGAGTTGAGCCAGCTTCCTCTTGTTAAATAGCCATGCTGGGGGCACCTCGAAAGTTGGGATTCGGATACGCCTGTCTGACTTCGACATGTGTGTAGTGAAGCTTATGATAATCGATCGGGTGATTGTGGTATCCGATTCTTTCGAAAGGCCGGGATTGTTGAAGGCTCTCTGGGGAACCGGTGTAAATTATATAATATATGCTATACAATTTATCTGCTTCGAGTCACTTCGAACCGACAAAGACTCAACAGAAAGCGTGTGATTGTGGTCAAAGTGCTAACACTTCGAGCCTGTGGGGTTAGAATGGTGCACTTGTCTAGCCTAGCAGTGGCGTAATGCCCTTCGAAGGGTTGAAGGATTGATTGAGACGGTTCTAGAGCTCAGGCACCAACAAGTTTGCTTGGATAGCACCCACGGCGCTGTCGATGCTAGGAAGACTAGAAACACCGTTATTGGCAATGACTTATCTGACGTTCCGTATATGAAAACCCACCAAACCTCCGCTCAGGGCAGCGACACAGAGGTCAAGGGGAAAACATTGAAGTATTGATAAGATCAAATAGCGTCCTCAATTGAGGATCACAGCACACCGACTCGACATCGATGCAGTTAGCGGGATCGCAGCCTCCTGCTGCAACTTCCGGTAGGGGTGGTATTCTTCCTATAGCAAAAGGATTATATTGAATGGATGCAATATCTTTTGGAATATCGCAATTTCGCCCTTGGGGGCTTGCCTATAGTACCGTTGACCATAGTGAGGATGTGCCACCATCTGAGATGGGGCTGGCTCTTTCTGAGTCATCCCCGAGGACGTGGATCCGAAGGGGGAGATAGTTGTCATGCCGCCGGGCTCGCCCCCCGGGCGCACAGGGCCAGCCCAACTAGTATATATGTATAATAACGACGCTTTTGTTATGTCCATCTTGCGATGCACTCAAAGCTTTTGATCGAGGAGATTATGGATAGGAAAGGTGTAGACAATAGAGGCCTTCGGAGAGACAGGCACATACAACTCGAGTTTTGAGTTGAATGAGTATGGGATTAAGTCTCGGAGGTGGGTGGACAACCTCTCAAGTAGGGATTTCCGAGGATAAAAGAATTCATAGCATATTGAATTGATCGGGAAGCAGTGAGGTATCTCATTTCTCACAATTCATTCCACCTCACCAATCACGATGATCTCTCGGAGATTCACGACTGATGAGCGTAGTGAAGGCGATATTTCACCAGGCGAGCATTCTCACACATTTCAAGGAAATCTGACTTTTGTGACACGAGGATTTCATTCGTATATAGATATACTTAAGGAAAAACAACAACTCAGTCCTTATTCCGCGACCACCAATATGGGCTTGTGCATGAGAGCGCGGTGGCGTCTGCGAATGGTCCCTGGAATTTTCAATATAGAAGAGGTCATTGCAACCCGGACAGACCAGCTACGTCTTATAGTCAGCGAGGGCCACGATATGTATCGCTCCAATAGCGTAGGGCACGTTCTGTCCAACTCGAAGAGCATGCATTTCGTGCTCGCGGTACGACAGACGTTCTCAGTCCTGGCGTCTAAGTCATAGACGCGAGCTCAAGCCTAGTGGAAGATATTTGAACGTGAGAAAGCCTATCTGGATGCTGATGATGCCTCAATCCCTGAAGACTGAGGGCGATCAGGAAGGTCAATTGACCACTTCTGTATGGGGACAACAGGCTTCCAGCCTGATCATCACACAGCCACGTTATTGCTGTTATTTTCTGAATGCTTTCCGGGTGAAAGCCTGGAGCTTTCCGTCGTCTTCCTTTGCGTTAATAAGGTGGATGAGTTTCGGCGACCTTGTTGCAAGCGCCAATCTTATGTCACTCTGCTATCATGCATCACAACTCAGGTTTCCCCAACCTACATCGCACAATCCCCCACCGCACCCATTCTCAAGCCGCAGCCGCAACCAGCACAATTCTCAAGCCGACTCGGATCACCGCTCCGCTTGCCAAATGCGTATACTCGCCCTGAAAACCCCCCGTAAACCCCCTCTCCGTAGCCGAGGCCATCTTCGCCGCGAACTCTGCAACAAACCCCCAAGGAATCGCATAATTATGCGATGCCTGGAAACTGATAATTATGCATCCGTAGTCCGCAGTGAAGTAGTTCAATTCGGGGAGAGAGTGCCATGGCCCTGATGCGGCAGCAGAAAGCCTGGTGTAAAATTTGAGGAGGGAGGAGGCGGCGGGAGAGAGAGGGAGTAGGGAGGCGTAGGTGTGCAGGATGATGCGGTAAGCGGGTGTGGCGCTGGTGAGGATTTTGCTCTTGAAGTGTGTAATATCAAGCTTGCTTGAAGAGTTCCTCGGTGGTCCAAGGCCTGCGGGCTCTGTCAATGGTATCGCAGCCGATATTTGGACCAGGATGAGGAGGGTGGCGAGGAGCGCCCAGAGACAGGCAGGAAGGTACATTCTGGATTTCCATACATGCCAGAAGTCGATCGTACCCTCGCTTCAACAGCATTATCGGAGTGACTTTCGATGATGTAATTCCATGCCAGCCGGTGAGCAGCGTGCGGCCTTTTCGGGTTCGCATATGGCAAAAACCTTCCGCAAACACTCATTATTCCCAGGCTCGAAGCGCCTCGTTTAAGCATGAGCGACGACCCTTGGGTCCCCACATGAACCCACGCGATCAAGTATAGACCTGTGGAATTGTGGGAAACATGAGAATCTTCCCACTTGTTCGGAAGAGCTTCCGCGGCTCAAAGACGCACCCCAAATAGACGTCGGGAGATTGCGGCAGATCCTGATGAGTGGACGCCTACTGAAGAGTAGCTGTCTGAAATCTTAGTGGTCGCGTTTGCTAGCTGGCGATGTTTCCGCCTGTTGAATCTCGTGGGCGCAGATTCGCTTCGAGTGACCGCTGGTCTGCTACGCGCTCTGGGCGAGCTGAGGCTATTTCTGCCGACGGCGATGCTCCATTGGAGCTTCAAGATCTTGAAGAAGCTGTCTCAGTATCCGTCTTTACGATCGCCTGTGTCCGGATCCTTGTTGGTTCGGCCAAGGCTGTCCGTTCGGTCTTAGTGCGCAACGGAGAAACGTCTGTGTAACCATCACACACACCTCCACTTAGATTGGCCTTCTCGAGCTCCAAACCATAGAAGTAGAGGTATCCCAAGGAGACTCGTAATTCGGCATGGAATGAACGCTGACGGGCCGACGGAAACTATCCCATCCGATGGCATCATACACTTCTCAGGGTCTTATGAGTCCGAGAATGTATCATTGATTCAATGCCTTCTCCGGACCATCCATTGGGATGTACCAATTGAGCAAGGCAAATGCGCTGAAAGTCTGCCTTTCACAACATGAGAGTCCATAGATCGCTCGCCTGTCGTAGCACCGTTCGTAAGTTTTTCCAAACAAAGAAGTCGCATCATTTCAAGGATTGAAGTGGTCTGATAGCGCCATCAAAAGTTCTAGGAACCTTTACAGATTCTCGGCAAAGGCACGACATTGGTTAGTGTTGCGCTGAAAGCCGCAGCTCACTCTCGTTCTTCATTCAAGCCCTTCAGTAGGCTGCAAAGGTCTTGAGATCTCACATTCACTTCAATAAAACCAAGTCAGCCAAACCTCAAATACATTGTTCATTCATACCATCATTAGAGCTTATGCCTTTTCTCGCCACTCGCAATTCTTCTGAACTCCTCCTGGGGGACCCCAGCTGCAAACCTGTCGAGCCCACCGAACACCTCCGCCAGATTTTGCTGATCCATAATCTCCCTCTCCGGTTTCCTGATTAATGCTTTCACTTTCAGCAGACTGTCACTGTTCAGATGATCCCCTAGCCTGTCCTCAATCTCCTTCATGACCTCCCCCAAGAATCCCTCTTGGTCATCCTTCCCGGTGTCGAAGATCTTGTTCACAAACCCCACTTGCAACAACTCCTCCGCAGTGATGCGCTTGCTCATTATCAATGCTTCGTTTGCTTTGCTGATCCCTAGTCGCTGAACGAAAGCTCGACTGGCTCCTCCTTCGGCTACGAGACCTAGACTTGTGAAGGGCGTGAGCAGGAAAGCATGAGGTGCGGCGTATATGAAGTCCGACAAGGAGATCAGCGCAGCGGAAAGACCAATTGCTGGGCCATTGAGAGCCGTAATAAGGATTTTAGGGTGGGTGTAGAAAGCATTCGTTATTTCGAGGTTGTTCGCTACGAAGCTTTTGAGCGTATCACGCCTTACATCGGCGCCTTCAACAACTGAGTGGGAGATCGACACGTCTGCACCACTGGAAATCAGGGTCAGTGCTGAGCTTTCCAAGGATGGTTATTCAAAGCGACCTACGCGGAGAAATATCGGCCTTTGCCGGTAAGAAGGGTGATGTATATGTCGTCCCGGGTTGCTACTTCACGCATCAGGCATGATAGGCGGTAGTAGAGGTCTTGGGTAAGGGCGTTGAGCTTCTTCGGAAGATTAAGAGTTATGATGGCTATCTTGCCGCGCGTGGTGAGGGTCACAGCGTCTGCAGGATTGGTGGACATGATGTACCGTAACTAATTCGAACAGAGAATGTCCAGCTAGGGATTACAAGAATATAACTCCGATATCTACAAACTAGATGAAAGGAATGAAATTGAGGCCATGGAAAGAATATTAATAATGTCGTTGGACTGAGGGGGCCGAGGGGATTACAAATTGAATCTCACGAATTTGAGCCGAGGTTCTCGGGCAAGGCGGAACCTTTCTCCGAAAGCTACAGATCATGAACGCTTGCAAGTTGCGAGGAGTACTTCGAGCGAAATCCTATCAGCCAGTCTTCAGGGACATCCGGCGGTTTGACACTTCGCCCAGTGATAGCGCGCTCTCGTCAGAACGAGTAGCGCGAGCAACCATGGGCGGTCCTAACCTTGAGATATTCAAGGTAAATCCAACATCCCGATGTATTCATCACGGTCTATTAAGTTCTTTCCAGTTCGGTCTTTACATCATGTTCCCTATCGGTTGGATGTACTACTTCGGCACCAATCTCGAAGAGCGCTTCAATATACCTGATTTCTGGCCTGCGCCTGAGACAACCCACAAGATCCCTTTTGACCGAGACGAGATCCAAGCAGAGGCAGTGAGGTTGAGGGCTAAAAGGCTTGCGAAAAGAGCTCGGAGGTTAGGAGCGGAAGGGGAAGTAGAGGCTACAGGGGAGAAGCAGCAGCTTGTTGTTGATAAGAAAGAAGAGTCACGCTGGAGTCTGGATCGGGGAGCGTGGGAACTTGGGCGGCATTAAACGAGCTGTTTCCTGGAGTACCCAGGAGGGCCTTGCCATCAAGATGGACGCGGAGCGTATTGTGGCAATTGCATTTGTATCTCAAGCATTGGCAAGAATCCGTGCACCTTTCCGGCACAGCTCCTAAGGAATTTGATGAACCGATGATGGACTGAACATCCAGTGAGGATCCGTGGTTGAAGAGGCGAATCATCAAAGCATTTACGTCGATCCAGCAGACGTTCCAATAAAAGATCCAAGGAGGGCATTGACAACATACGCCAACTGTTAAATCCGCACCGTGCCAACTCATAGCAATTGGCCGAAATGTGTATTATACATGACACTTTGCGAAGACCACTAGGCCTTCCGCTATGATACGAAACAGCTACGCACTCAGAGGTCTTTTACCCAGCGTTGAGAAAGACGTGCTGCACACTTGGATCCTCTTCGAGCTTTTCTGCTACGTCGTGAGCTTTGCAATCCGGCCTTCAAATGCCTTATACATACCAACAAAGACCTCTAGCATGTCCTCAGGGGCGTCCTTCACCAGCGTCTCTGCTTTGGGATACCAGATTATGTCCGAACTCTCTAGCTGCAGCCCGGCCAATTTCGCTAAAGCTTCCGCGACTGAAGACGTCTGCTGCGGCTCGGTGTAGACCACCAAATGACTGTCGTCTTCACTTTTGACGTCCGAGGCGCCAGCCTCAATAACCTCATCCAAGATATCCTCCTCTCCGAGACTTTCAGCTTTCTTGAGCCTGATTCTTCCTCGACGCTCGAACAAATGGTTCGTTGGCGAAATCGTGCCTCCGCAATCTTTGATTATCAGTCGGACATCTGCCATTGTTCGTAGCTTATTGTCTGTTTGACATTCGATAATTGCTGCGACCGAGGACGGTAACATAGCTTCGATAGTCACGGACTCCAAGCTTGCGCCGCTCAGTGACTTCCCAGCACCTCGTGCTATCGCACTCTCCATTGTAGCTTTAGGTAACCCAGCTTTCTTAGCGGCAGCTATGAGCGCACCAAGTCGAGGATTTGATGAAGGGTCTGCACCATATACTGCTCCTGGATCTTAGAAATGCCTTAGTTTTAGTATGTCAAGGCAGCTCACGCTTGGAAGCGACTTTCAAATCCAAAACCATGGCGGACCGCTGCTTCGACTTCCCAGCCTGGACTGATTGTTAGCATTTCTCCCAGACTGTTCGAATGGCTCGTACCTTACATCATCCTTCGCTTTGTCATGTTTGATCTTCGACCACCTGTTGTGACCGGAGAGGACGAGGCCGCTCGACGAGAAAAGGCGGTGGCAGCTCTGAGGTTTCAAGCAGCGGCATGGCAAATCTTTCAATATCGAATTCCATGTCACTGTTGTCGACATCAATGTACCCGAACCGTCAAAGAATCTGCAGGTGATAATGCAAGATAATGCAAGCCATGTCTCATAAATTGGCAGTACAAGGCCAGCCGTTAGAATAACGGCACCCCTGGCCTCTGATCCGATTGGCTGAGAGGAGTGCCGTTAGCGGCTGGACTGGTACTGCACTTCGAATTCAGATAGCTCCCCTGAGCTCTGAGTAGTTTTGTACTTGCGATGTCAACATCGGAGCAACACCTTCCCATTACGAATGGTATCAAAGCGGTACCGGTAAGCTCAGAAACAGGCGGAGACCCGAGATACGAGCTCGACGTAGGAAAGCTTCATTCGCTCCCCTCCGAACAGCAGGACCTCTATCTGTTCACCTTCATCTCAGATCTCGAGGGTCATGTCGGACTACTCGACCACGATGGCATATGCGCAAAGCAGGTAATTGTCAAGGAGGAGTTGTTCCAAGTCCTCGAGCTGCCCACACCTGCGCCTTCTAGGGTCATAAGGAACAACCTAGGGCGATGCTTCGCACAGATACTGGAGAAAGGCAATAGGAAGCCTCTATACGAGTCTGTCAACCGACTCCTTACCATTATCAATGCTGGGAAGAATGAGAAGGCGTTGCAGAACAGGCATGCTGCGGTACACTGCTTGGGCGAGGTTTACAGAGTTGCTGGCGACAGTGCCATAACCCTATCGAACCTTGCCTGCTCAAGTCTGATACGGCTCTCGAAGTTGGCTCAAAATCATGGTGGGCTAAGAGCAGCGATACAAAGAGCTCTAAGAAGCATTATCACTGCTGTACGAGGTGCACTCGACGAAGGTTTAGCACGAGACATCTGGAAATATGCCAGATCAGTCGCCTCGAACGACAAAGCAGGTCTAGTGCAGGCAAAGGCATGCGCAACTCTTCAGCAATTAGTGAAGAGCACCGAGTACTTCGACACCACGAGTGACTTTGAATCTCTGAAGACCACAATTTGGAAAGTCACGGACAGTTCCATACCTACAGCACGGCATGCAGCTGCCACCTGCTTGGCGGTTGCGCTGGTCAAATCATACGCGGACAACGTTCCATCGAATTCGGCAATCAAGGTGAAGAAACCAAAGAAGCCCCCAAAGAACCAGCCGAATACTCTTGATGATGGCGAAGAAGAGAGGCCTCGAGCAGAATCTCCTTCGGCCAGACGGAGCAGTACGCATTTAGAGTTGACACTTCCAGAGATCTTGAGACAACTGTCCACCCAGTATACGCGACCAGTCACAAGCAACAGGAGCAGGGCTGCAATTGCACGCTGCTATGTGGATGTTCTGAACAAGCTAGACGCTGCCCTCGTCGAACGATCCTTCGAGCAAATATCACATCACTTCCTGACAGAACTTTTGAGCGCATCCTCTGTTGCCAACGACCGTCATAAGCTTCTGACCGCTCGAGCGATTGTCAAAAGAATCTTAGCCGACTGCGTGGGTTTACGTATCTTAGGAGAGAGTGGTCGGCTGAATGCCGCCAGAATTTTGATTAACGAGGTGCTCAAGAACTACCCTCAGGTAATCAAAGAGCGAGCTGAACCATCCAAGCATGCGCTTGTCGGAGCTCTTGACGTTCTCGCATCGCTGATTCAGTCTCTGGGGTCTGCTTTCAGTGCTCTCGGTGACAGCTGCCGAGAGGGGTTGTTCCAAGTCCTAGAGCACACGAGTTACACGGTACAAATTCATGCTGTACACTGTATGCGAGCAATGATCCTGGCTTGTCCTCAACAGCTTCTGCCATGTGCCACAATCTCCATGAACACACTCAACCGAGAGATGGGGTTTCTCAACACTGGCCGCCATTGTGCTCGTCGCTGCGTTGGATACGCAAACGGTCTTGCAGGTGTTCTTAGTGTCTCACCCATGCGACCGCTTCACGGCTCGCTCGAAGTCAGTGCGAGGGTTCTGACAATGGCCACGGAGATTCTGAAATCTAGCAGCAAAACAGAATTGCGCATTGCTGGTACACAGATACAAGTAGCGTGGGCTCTGATCGGCGGTCTGATGTCCTTGGGCCCTAATTTTGTGAAGATCCATCTATCACAGTTTTTACTACTTTGGCGAAATGCCTTACCACGACCGCTGACAAAAGAGAACACCAGCCAACGCCAGTCCGTAGAGATCAGCTATCTGACACATGTGCGAGAATGCACGCTCGGATCGATTCTCGCATTCTTGGAAACCAATGGCAGATTAGTGACGACTGACGTGTCGAAGCGCATTGCAACTTTTTTGCAATATACCATGGAGTTCTTGGAGACTGTAGCCTCACGGAAAGGGACAGATGATGTATCAACCCGAAGTACTTCCTCTCTGCCAATATCGGACCTTGTACTCATGGTGCGACGACGAGTGCTACAATGTTATACCAAATTGATCAACTTTAGTCCGCTTGCAAGTGCGGAGATACTGACCCAATCCAACCTATTGAACCTGGTCGTGAAGCTCTTCGCAGATCCAGAGACATACACGCCAGGCTCTCTTGTCTCATCCATAGCAAATTCGGCGGGTAATTTCGACACCATATGGGAAATCGCTGATAACTCGGGTTTCGGCATTTGCGGACTTGTCAAACGCGGGAGAGTCAAAGCTCTACCTGGCGAGCGGGTGCCTTCCGCATCTTCAGACTGGCTGGCATCAGATGGTCTCGGGGACCGATTCGACGAAGAGGTACGTCTCTTTTGGTAATAAAGGTCTGGCCCAAAATTGACGACCTCAGGTGCTGACACCAATATGTGGCGCTCGAGAGCACGACTCTGTATATCTACATCTACAGGGCCTGTGTATATCGGAAGATCTGCCTGACCCTCCAGCGACAGAAGTGGTCAATTCTGCTATTTCTCTATTCGCATCGGCGCTTCCGCTTCAGGGCCCAAAGGTGCAGGAAGCCGTTCTCGAACAATTAGCTACCTTCCTAGCGTCCCAGAATCTTCAGAGAGACCCGGGTAGAAGAGCGGCCATCAGTGTCAACACCGCCTTGGCCCTTCTCGGGGCTCTCAAGGTGGCTTTAGGAGAGAGGACAGCCGATTCCGGTGACCTCAAAAACCAGGCCATCGTGGAATGCTTGCAGAGTCTCTTGAGGGTCAGTTATAAGTGAATTGCAAGCTCATGAAGCTGCTAACAGCGACTAAGGCATTAATCATGGACGGCGATCAGTATGTCCGTAACATGGCCTGTGAAGCCCTCGGCAAGCTCTGTTACAGCTCTGGTAACGCCTTTACGACCGACGAAATCAACGCCTTGATCGACACCATCGTTGCGAACAGAGATCCCAGTGCACGGGCTGGATGTGCCATGGCTTTGGGAGCGATCCATACACAAGTAGGTGGTATGGCGGCTGGGTTGCACTTGAAGAAGATACATGGGATACTGCTGTCTTTGTGTAGTGACCCTAATCCGACTGTTCACTTTTGCGCCATTGGTGCACTCTCGAAGGTCTCCGAATCTGCAGGTCTAGCATTTTCAGGTTATGTTGCTAGCACGTTAGGTCTGCTCGCTCAACTCTGGACTTGCGATTCTCATAATGACGAGTCTGAGGTTGTCATAACCTCGAATACTGAGCTCGAGCTACCAACAGTAGCTGTCATAGCTCACTGTGTTGACTCGCTTCTCAATGTACTGGGACCTGATCTACAAGACATGAATAAAGCCCGAAGCCTAATGTTAAAGCTTATCAAAGACTTTGAAATTGATGGCTTGGATGTAGTTCGAGCAGAAACCCTACGATGTTCAGAACACGTCAACCTTTACGACCCAAAGCACATGGACTTTCCAAAGTATGTAAGTCAGCTACAGGACGGTCTTGATTCCCCAAACGAACAAGTTCGCGAAATCGCCATTGATGGTTTGTATACCCTCATGCGGCGCGATGCCGAGCACGTCTTAGGCATTGCTGGTGAAGGTCTTGAGAACCAGATCTGGCACCTTCTCAATGAAGACCCCGAACAAGAGGGCCTTCGGAACACACTTCTGGCTTGGCTTCGACAGTCGAGTCTCACAGAAGCTGAGAGTTGGCTCATCAGGTGTCAAAAGATACTGACAAAGACTACTAAGAAGCCAGCCGACATTTCCGCCACTCATGACGTGAAAAGCTCTGCTTTTCCAGATCTGCAAGATGAAGAGGTAGCAGGGTTCGCAGCCAGCGAGACCAAGCATGAAGAGGCCTTTAATGCGCAGGATGCTGGTCAAGAATTACTGCGTTGGCAAACCCGGTTGTTTGCTCTGGAATGCCTCAGTGATCTTATAACAATAATCGGTAAAGATCGTGATCTCGATCGCGATTCAGTCGCTGGATATACTCTGCAACAGAAGGTCGCAGACGTCGTCCGTATGGCCTTCCTCGCTTCAACTGCCTCGGTTGTCGAGCTTCGTGTACAGGGCCTAAGGCTCATCAACCAAATCCTCATAGTAGGTTGCTAAGGTATCGTGTCCGGTCTCGTAGCTAAGTCGATCTAGATATTCGGCAACACACCCGATCCTGACTTTTCAGAGGCCCTCTTACTAGAGCAATACCAGGCCCAGATTAGCTCCGCTCTGACCCCGGCTTTCGGCGCAGACTCATCCCCGGAACTAGCTTCAGCAGCCGTGAATGTATGTGCTACCTTCATCGCAACAGGCCTGGTCACGGATGTCGAGCGTATGGGCCGTATCCTCAAATTCCTGGTCACGGCACTGGAGAGCTTCACGGGTAAGCCGTTCGTAGCTTGATGCTACTTTTTCCCTATGAACGCTGAATCTCGTTAGGCGACACTGTTGATGCGGCTGTTGGCGAGCTGCAGGTTATCAGCTCCAATGCAAAAACCATGGTCCGAATGGCAGTGTTGTCCGCCTGGGCCGAGCTACAAGTCGCCAGCATTGAGCACGACTACCTTGTGAAAGTAGTGCAGCCATATATTGCGAAACTCACTCCGTTATGGCTTTCATCATTGCAGGAATTCGCACGCTTGAGGTTCGAGCCAGACATCTCCAGCAGCATGGGCCCACCGAGACTTGATGAGAGCCTTGACGTTATATATGCAGCTATGAATCGACAAACCCTGCTTAAGGTATGAGAAAGCCGTAAAACATCTTCTTGTACTGACCGGGTTGGATAGTTCTATCAAGATTCCTGGCTGAAGCTCGTTGACGCCATTGCCAGTCTCATCGAACAAGACAGTAACTCTGTATTTGATGCTTTAGACAACAGGAACAATACAGCCCTAGTCAACGGCCAGACAGCTGCGGATAGGGATATCAACTACCGAGAGGAACCGGTCGCTTTCTTCTTCGTCCTATTCGGCATTGTTATCGAAGCTCTTGTCACAAGATCAGGAAATGACTCCTTGAGTCCTGAGGCCTACACATCAGAAACTCTTTCAGCATTGAAGAAGATTCTCCGGCCATCCGTTTCCGGCAGTGCTATCTTCAAAGAGGTCGTCTTCTCGGAAACTATTGAGCTCTTTGACCGTCTGGCACTCACCGAGGGCCTCGAAGTCCAAGGAACTGTTGTAGACATTGCGCGAAATCTATGTCTTACGCACCCGTCGGCTAAGGATGACGATGAGGCCTCGGATCACCTATCAGACGACGTCGAGCAGCTTTTCGAACTGACGAGAATCATCGTCCTTGTGCTCGCAAGCCTCCTCCCAAACCTTGCGGAACATGTCACCGCAAGCCGCCCTCCACTGCAGGATGAAAGTGTCTCGCTAGTTCGGAATGCCCTCGAAGCTCTCGTTGACGCCTCAGCAATCTTCCCTTCCATCATCAAGGCCGACCTACACGCCAGCATCCTCCACATCTTCGCCACAATCCTCGGTACCGGTATTTGCCAAGCGCTTGTCGTCCCCCAAGCCTTACCAATTATGAGACGTTTCCTGCAAAGCATTGTCCCCGATTCACCCTCATCCGTAATAACAGCCCAACTCATAGGCTGTCTCCAACGCTTCCTCGCCATCCTCTCCAACGCCCAAAAGCGCGAATCCGAAGCTTCGATCCCTTGCGCAAAGAACACCCTCCTAGCCCTCACCATCCTTCTCACCACCGCTTCTCGAGCCCTACCTCCCAACGAGCCTCTCCTCACCCAGGCCCTAGAAGCCATGATCGACTGCCTCCAAGACCTCGGCCTAGCCAAAGTCGGCGCCAATTGCCTCCGCTCGCTCCTCCTCGTCAGTCCCAAAACCGCAACCGACGAGACGATCGCCCGCTGCGTCTTCCTACGTCTCCTACTCTTCGTCACCGACCCTTCGCAAGCCGACGCAGAGAACCTCCGGTCCATCGTGGCCCACACGCTCACCTCCTTCACCACCACGCTCTCCTCGGACTTTTCGCGCATGGCAGCAGCGATGAGCGTGGTCATCCCGATGCTGCTCACGCGTGCGGCGGCTGAAGGCGAGACGCTGTTCGCAGAGACGGCGACCAGGTTGCTGGAGCTTGCGAGTGCGGAGCAGAATGCGTTTCGGGGCGTGGTGGCGAAGATGAGCGTGGAGCAGAGGGGTTTCATGGAGAAGGTTCTTAGGGAGGGGAATCAGGGCGTTGGGGGAGATGCTGAGAGAGAGGGGTTGGAAGAGAGGGAGGAGCCGAGTATTGCGTTGAAGTTGAATTTCGGGGGAGCTTGATGGTCGGGAGAGACGAGGGTTTTACGTATGATTCAGGGCGTCCAATATCTGTATCGGACGGCGGATGTGGGCTGCTTCGGAGATACCAGGAGCGTAGCGTTTGTAAGCATAGCGGATATGTCATACCAATTGCTGAAGGTCGGAGTTCACCGATCTAATTTGGTTCTATGCGATGCAGAGGCTAGGAGTGGTGCATTGTTTCTGTACACTTTATGGAACACTGTGGCGATGGATTTACCGTTGAGCGGGTAGCATCATGCTATTAAAGCTTCCAGCTGGAGCGGGAAAGGCACTCAAACATCTCCGATGCGATAAACCCATCAGATTTTCGTTGCTTTGTTCAAAACAATACGATATCTTCTCCAAAGATTCAGGTCATGCCCAAGGGTATAGACCGTCTCTAAATCGTAAACCTCCGCACCATATCCCTATCCAAGAGTACCGGCTTCCATGCTCTTCAACGCCGCCTCCGCCTCTCCCTCCGTTTGTGTCCCCATCTCCCGGCTCCTGACCGTATACCTCTCCCCACCACCTCCTCCTCCACCGGCCCCACCACCCGCGCCCCCACCATTCGCCCCAGACTCCGCAGCAACCCTCTTCTTCTCCTCCTCCTCCGCCGCATGCTTCCTACTCGAACTATACTTCAGCGTCGCCAGCACCACCACCGCCCCACACACAATCGACCCCACCGCCCTCCTCACCAAGAACCACCGCAACCCCTCCGCCTCACTCTTACTCTCCGACCCCAGCTTCACGGTAATAGCATAATTCAGCTCCTGGATCGCAGAGTCCCGCGCCTGCTGCTGCATGCGCACGTCCATCTTGCGGTCGTTGAACAGCCCGCGCAGGTCGTCTTTCAGGGCGAGCGCTTCCTGCGCGAAGCGCTGCGAGAGGATGTCGAAGGTGTGTTGTAGGTGGGCGCGCTGCGTGGATTGGGTGGTTGAGGAGGCGCGGCGGAGGGAGAGGATCTCGGTGCGGAGCTCGGAGCAGGCGGCGCGGAAGAGGTAGGTTTCCTGGTTGGGAGAGGTGTTAGCTATGTTGAGGGGGGTTTGCGGGGAGGAAGGGGAGGGAAAGGGCAAGGTTTTACGTTTTCGACATCGGATTTGGAGACTAGGCCTTCTCGTGCGAGGTCGAGGTTCAGAGCTAGGAGGCTGCGGACGGCTTTCATGAGGGTGATGCTTTGCGCTTGGGTGAAGCCGCCTTGTTCGAGGCTGTTCACGAGGGTGAAGGTGTCGAAGTGGTGGACGTAGGGTGGGGCTTGGAGATGGGGGTGTTTGTGCTCGTTGGGGGATTCCAATTGCAGGACGCGTTCGAGCGGTTTTTGGATAGCGTTGGTGGAGGTTTTCATCTGCTCTTTGGGGTGGGACTCTGAGGCGTCGGCTTTGGCGGATTTGTCCGAAGTTTGGGGGCTTGATGTCGAGGTGGCATCGGGGCTCTGTTGGTTCTCCTGCGGTGGTTTGGCCGAAGCTGCTGCTTCGGTTGCTTTTGGCGTTGAGTCGGTTTTCTTTTCATCGCGGTTCGTGTTGGGTGATTTGATTCCTTTTTCTATGGCTGTCGCAAGGGACTTTGGGCCATCGGAGCTGCCTTGACCCTGCGGCGAAGGCGGAGGCAGGGACGGCGGAGGCATTGGATCATTGGCAGGGCCATAACGTTGGGCGTAGGTCTCTTGTCGTCTTCTTGCAGAGGTCCTGAGGCCTGCCCTTTGCCCGGCAGTTCGGCCTGCGCGTACGCATCGGTGCGATGCCCTGGACTCATGGGCTTTGGCTGTGTTGAAAATATGGGGATACAAGAATGTGAGGCGCGGTACGGACATAATGTACAGATTATCAGTCAAGCGTAAGTTTTCTTTGGCCCTCAGATGGTGGTATTGTGCTTGAGATGTTGAACTCGGCGGATTTTCGGGCCGATGCTTAGCCGGCATCAGGATGTGGATGCATTGAAAAATGGCTGTCGGTGACATCAATCAATCATTATAAGGCTCAACGTAATTACTCTGATAGATAGGATAACACCGGACATGCGCATTAGGTATCTACGCTAGCAAAGCAAAGAGAAGTGATGTTCGCTTCCAGTATTCATCGGCCCCTTTCCTCAGTCTCTGACGAGACTCGACGGAGAGATCGATATCCTCATCTACAGAGGCTTGCAAAGCCAGAGGACCCTCGGCTTCGGCCATTGCTCCCTGTTTAATGTGCCTTGTGGCGTTCTCCAAGTAAAGCACGTCAAAAAACCGTTGGACTCGAACATCTTGGGAAATGCCATCAGGAAATGATTTAGGTGCTTCATCGGTAGATACGTCGCCATTGGCTTGAAGCTCATTCTTAGAGCCTTCGAGCCCTTCTTCAGTCTCCTCTGGTAGAGGAGGCTTCTTTTCCAGCTTTTCAGCGTCATTTGTTGCGTCGCTGTGCCCGTTCATGTATGGAGCAGGCTGCGCAATGCTCTTGAACATCAATGCTAAGGATGACCTTAGATGTCCTTTTAAAATGGTGATAGATTGGGGACTCCAAACATCGGTACCGATCTCCCCCAATACTGATGAGAGCTCTCGAAGTAGGTGAAAGACCCAAGGAGAGGGCAACACAGGAAGTGGAGGATCACCTTCCCAAAGTGCCTTACCAGCCACTGTGATACTCTGATATGTCTTCTCCATTGGTATCCTGCCACGGGCCAAAGGGTTACGGCAGACGGCCTTAGCAACCAGCTGCTGTAGCGCCATGACGGAGTCAAGTCCCAGAACTGCGTTCTCATAACTGTTCGGTAGATGCTGCCTGATTTCCCGCCAAACTCGTAGCAAGAACACGGCTTTCTGGCCATGTCCTTGATCGCTCAAATTGTTAGTAGCCTTTTGCATGGTTTCTTGTAGCTGCGAAAAGCCACTTTGGAGGTATTCAGAGAGCTTGTCTCGCAGCATTCGCGGATCATCTTCATTAAGCAATATCTGTTTGTTATTAAGAAGATCATCTTCATCATCAATGCCGTCAAGATCATCCTCCCATTTCACGGTCGATAGTTCCTTTATTGTTTCCTCAATTTCTTCAATACCCTGCACCCAGGTCTTATATCGTTCAGTGACTGATCGAACAGGCTCGTTACGGCCCTGCAAGCTCGTTGTCAGCGTCTCTCGGAATGACTTCGCACCATTGGTCGTTTCTATTGACAGCATGGCAGGCGCCCAAAGCATGGGACTGATATTCGAATTGCGACCTGGCCAGCTTTGCAGTATGGCTTCAACCTCCACGCTCACGCTATCTAGGGACGCGACTTGTTCATGAATGATACTAGACCAACGGGAGTTGAATACGTCTCTAAGGTCGTCGACAATCTCTGAAGAGTCCATGCCCACAGCATACTGCTGGTTTGAGTACCAGAGCTCAAGCGTCGCATTACGTAAGTTCAAAAGCTTATGAGCGTCGGGAATATTGTTGGCATTTGCACGAAGATTTGCCAGGAAAGAGGAGAATGCTTGTTTTCCCCAATGCTTCAGTAGCCTTTCAGATTCTGCTTTCTGAAGACCGTCTAGTCGAATGTACGGAGTGAACATCCGTATACCATCGCTTAGATTCCGCTCATGCAGATCCAGATTCAGATCCGTCAGAGCGCGGATTTCGGGGCTCCGAAGTATCGGGACCGCCTTCAGCCTTTCTAAAGCCTGAGCAAGACTTCCAGGAACAGCCAAGCTTGTGTCTCTGAGCGTATTGACGTAGATCTTTAATGACTGTAGGATGTTCAGATCTTGCCCGGATTTTCTTTGAGTTTCCTCGATCGCTTCCAGTCGAACGTGGTGGTAATGTCTGAGTACGTCCGTAGGCGAAGAGCTAGTCGCGAGCGCGAAGGCACACATAGCTTCCACTAATAGTTCATCTGATAATTCAGTCCTCTTCATGATTCTGTCCACCTTGGCTAGTAGCCTTCGACGAAGATTGGCCAGCCGGATGCGAAGATTCTCGAGATATAGAGGTGGACTCGAGCGCTGTGAAATCTTGGTATGTAACAGTCTTGACATCACAAGAACTTTTGCCGCCAGTAGCAACGACGCTGTGCTCCTCAAAAGCCTTGAAATCACCCCTGGGCAGCTGCGTAGTACAGCTAGCTGCGACGCTACTGCATAGCGATCCCTATCTGAAGCCAAACGCAGTAAGTCTAATGCGGACCCTTTCAGGTCCAATGGCTAACCTGCGACTCCTGATTTGGTGTCCCAACTTGTCATGCTTGAGACTTTCCTTTCCAAGAGCCTGGCGTTACACTTCGAGCTCATGTTCCCTAGGTGAACTTCGACGTCCTGCATCTGGCCATCCATCTGGATTATTGATTCCGCAGTACCAAGAAGATCGCGGTAACTCGCACTAGAGACAGATGATAGAACGGTCAGCCAACGGTTCTTAGATAGGATTGAGGTAAAGTACCCAACAAGAGAACGCAGTCTCTCCTTGTTAGTATCGATGTCGCGACGGAGCTGGCGCTCCATGCCCCGAATTGCAGCTACAGGATACTTGAAAGCATCTTCCCACGACCCGAAGGTCTCAGGATTGGGGGCCTCGGCCATCGATACCGTCGCAGTAATTCCAGTATCCTTGGAGTTGACACGAGTTCAAGGGCTTCGGCGGAATTTGGCTTTCGGGAACGTCGCCGCGGCCCGAAGCGCTTGGCTGCGGCAAATGGCAAGCCGAGGCGTGAAACTGTTCGGCCATCAGGGGGCGAAAGCGTTCGTCTCATCAGCATAGAAAAAAGACATTGAGGGTTTTGGTAAGGTCAGTTGTTTTAACCTTTATCTATAATATTATAGGTACATACGTTAAGAGCGAGTCATGTTCTTCGTTCCCATACACTTTTACAAGACCTTTCCTGGATCGCTTACCTCCGTAACTGGTCCTTTTGCTTAAACCATCTTAGCTGCAAGGCAATCAAGATGACTGGCAGAACGCTAACAATCTCGCCTAATCCAGCATACTGCGGCGGAATCCGTGCGTTGACAAAGGCACCGGCAGCCAACAATATAGCGAACAAGTTGTACACAAACGACCATGCGAAATTGAAGGCAATGCGATGGAACGCCGCTTCAGACAGATCTAGCAAGACCAGAATTCCGCCCAAGTACGGGCGCATAAGAACGACGTCGGCAGCAGTCTGCGCCACGTCACTGCCGCTGTTCATATGCACGCCAATATCAGCTTGAGCCAGTGCCACCGCGTCATTAGTGCCGTCACCGCAGAAGACAACAATCTCCTTCTCATCCATCCTCAGATTCTTGAGATACTCTTGCTTGTTGCCAGGAGTACATCTGGATCTCACATAACTAGCCTGGATACCTAATTTAGCAGCGACAGCTTCGACAACGACAGCGTCATCGCCGCTGACGATCGAGACGGCAATGCCGCGCTTTTGAAGTTCGGTTATGACCGCGTGGGAGTCTGGACGGAGAGAATCGGAGAGACCGAAGGCAGCGACAAGTTGGTTGTCTATCGCTACACAGAAGACTGTGAGGCCTTTGGCAAGGAGATCGTGGACTTTTGGGTGATTCTCGGCTATGAGCCAGCGAGTGTTGCCGCAGCGGACGTTCACGCCGTTGAATATACCATCAACACCCTTGCCGGTGACTGATTTAGGGTCACTGATCCTAGCAGAATCGACGCCTTTCTCCCTAAGGTGAGTAGATATCGCGGCGGAAACGGGGTGTTTACTGTCGCATGTCAAGCCGAGAGCAATGGATGTAGCGAGGTCTTGCTTTTCCGAGAGGAAGACCTCCTCTGTGACAGACAATTCGCCTTGAGTGAGGGTGCCAGTCTTGTCAAAGACAACGTGGGAGACCTTACGTGCAGTCTCGATTGCCATCGCTGATTTAAAGACGACACCATGCTTTGCTGCGACACCTCCAGATATAACAACGACCATGGGAACGGCGAGGCCGATTGCGCAAGGACAAGAGACAATAAGGACCGAGATCGCGTACGTGGTTGCGTTGACCACTGCTCGGCCGCCATTTTGATTTCGCACAGAGACGCCAATGGCAATCCAGATCGCAAGAGTTGTAACCGTAAGGAGCAGGATGACTGGCACAAAGTAACTGGCGATAATATCCACAAGCTCCTGAGTCTTCGGTTTGGAGAACTTTGCTTCGTCTACCATCGTTGCAATCGTGCTAATCGTGTTGTCGCCGGGTAGATGTGTCAGGCGGACAACAATAACACCTGAGCCGTTGAGTGAGCCCGCTATAACAGACGAATTAATGAGTTTTTCTACAGGCAGCGACTCGCCGGTCACCATAGACTCGTCAACTTCTGTCGTGCCCAAGACGACTATACCATCAGTTGTAATACGGGAATCCGGCGTTACTTTGAACAAATCGCCGTACTGCAAAAGACGAGCATCGATTTGTTCATCACCGCGGCCATCTGCGTCGCACAAAACCGCCGTTCCTGCCTGGAGAGACCTGATAGACACTGACTCTACTGCCCTCTGTCTTGCAAAAGCGCTCACCCATCGTCCAAGCATGATCAAGGTGACGAGCAACGTGCTGGTTTCGAAGAACTCTCCGGTCGGCAACGGACGCTCAACCACCTGGTAAGCGAAAGAGACGAGGGAGAAGATATATGCAGTGGATGTGCTGAGGACGATGAGCAAGTCCATTTCGATAACACGAGTAAAGAGCAGAGCTCTCAGCGCGCTGGGATAGAAAGGACCAGTGATGGCAAACTGCACGATGGTGGCTAGAGCTAGCGAGGCACCACCGTAGACAACAGGTCGGGGAGGAAGAGGAGCCCAAGCCAGGACAAGGACAGGAATGGTGAGAACGGCGGAAAGCAATGTAATCCAAGCGGTTTTTCGAACGTGCTTTTTTCCACTTTCAAGTTCTGAGGACCCCCGAGGAGCGGCGAGCCTTAGAGGGCCGATGAAACCCTTCTCGAGGAGCGCTCTGGCTCCGACGACTTTGGCGTCATACGTGATCCGTACGGTTTGCTTGTCAGTAGCAACCATTTGAGTTACCCCGTTAGGATACTTGCGTTCAACAAAAGTCTTTGCATCGCCATCGACAATAACATCAATTTCTTGTCCCTCGTTGTTGAGTCGCTGGCAGGTGAAGCCAGTAGTCGTTTCGACAGACTTAATCACTTCGACGACCGGACCGGCCTTTTCATCCAGGTCGAACTCGGCTTGCGACAGCACAAGACTGGTACGAAGATTGCGAACCCCAGGAATGCCGTGTAGCGACCTGAAAAGCTTGGTCTCGCAGCCTACGCACGTAAGTCCTTGGACGTCAAGGACGACGTGCTGAAGAAGGATCGCGCCTTTCTCGATATCAAGATAATCTGCTGCTTGTTCTTCGGACTTGTCAAATGTAGAAATCTCTTCCCCGGAGCGGGAGCTAGAGCCATTACAACAGGCATCCTCTGAACGTTCATCTCGATCGGAACTGCTAGAATCGCAACAACAAGTGTCATTTGTTTTAGAGCCAGAAGTCCCTTCCTCAGCTTCGAAGCAGTATGATTTGTCGGAACAAGCTGCGATTTGGCAGCAATATTTCTTCAGCTTCTCGCCAGAGAGAGCTTTCTTCTTGGAATCGCAGCTGTCATCCATCTCCGCAGGTTTGCCACCATCATGCTTTCCCGTAACAGAACAGTGAGCGTCCTTGCCGGCAACGATAGGATTGCTGTCATTGGTACCAATGTAGCCAAGCTTTTTCTCGAGACTGTTAAAATCAGCGCTGCTGTCACCGGAGCAGCCAATTCTTCCCGTTGTGCCACTACATTTGCGGCCTTGCTCCTCAATACTACGGCAGCCATCATCCTTCGAGACAGAATGGCCTGGTGTCTTCTCAGAATTACAGCATGCACCCTTTTTCGAGGAAGCTGTACCATCATTGCCTTCACAGCTGGTTTTCCTCACGCAAGAATTGCCATCAGCTTTCTTGCTCGGAGTCGACAATGAACTCGTCTTCCTGGCAACAGCTGGCGTGCCCCGACTTGATGCGAGCCGCCACTCCTTACAACACGGCTCGAGGTTGCGCGCAACAAGTTCTTTGCAGATACAGCCTACTTTGATGAGGGTGGCGATGTAACGTTCACGGACGCTACGGGAATGAGTGCTGCAAGCTTCACTCATGTACTTACGAGTTTGGGGGAAAAAGAGAGAGGACTCGGGTACACTGGAGCTTGTCGTTGCTTGAAATCGTTAGTGAGACGGAAAGCATCCATTCAGAGGGACTGAATGACCTTGATCGTCACAGCAGGTCGATGGCTCATGTGCACCGCATTCCAAGGCACATTCACGACGTGCTACGACCTCGAGGCAGGTTTCTGTATTGCAGAATCAATCAAAGTAATGATCATTCTAAGGTTTGTGCAGACTCACCATCGCAACAAGGCCCAACTTTTCGGCTAGGTACCGAAGTGAACGGCTTCGGGTGGCAGGCCAAGCACGGAGCGAGAGATGGCGATGCCATGAGAATCTCATATGGATCAGCCCTTGATTCAGGAGCAGTCATGTGAAGGATGTAATGTGGTTAGTGCGTTGATTATGTCATGTTCGCTCAAGAGGTAATGATAGTGACAAATCTCACCGAGCAGCCACACACTTTGTAGGAGTTTAGGACGAGGGAAGGTGGAACGGGGAGAATCAATCAGGGCCGAGCAATCTGTCACTGACGTGCTTTGGCGCCAAAGCCGCCAGCCGCACCACCCGCCAAGAGGGAGCGGCCCGGGAAAAGTGTTTACTTCTATAAGTCAGGCTTGGCCTAAACTGCCAGACTCCCAATGTCCATCGACGAAGCTGGTAGACTCCAACAAGATATAGTTGTTCAAACATGGGTTTTCAAACCCTCGGTCGATCTCAACGCCTGATCATTATCATCGCCATCTCATCCTGCTTCTTTGTCGCAGAACTTTCGAGTGAGGGCCTCTTTCAGATCGTGAGAGATCCATGAAGATGATCTAATCGTCTACGAACAGTCGGCTTCCGAACACGCTCACTAGCTCTTGTCGCTGACGCCTTCCACTACGTTAGACCTCACCATGCATAGTCTCGAACTTTAAAGTGACGCACCTCTACACAGATGAACGATTTGATCGGCTTTATAGTGGCACTTGTGGCGGTCAAGGTTGCTTTCCCTTCTTGACCTATCTTTCGAATTGCTAAATAGCTGTGCTCCAGGTTTCAGAGCGGCCTCAGACCCCTCGCACCCTTGCGTTTGGCTGGCAACGCTCCCAGTTGCTGGGTGCCTTCTTCAATGGCGTTTTCCTCTTAGCCCTCGGCGTCAGTATTCTGCTTCAGTCCATTGAGCGATTTGTGGCATTGCAACGTATGTCTCGGATCGTCTCGTGAGATCCCGACGTCGAAATCCGCTTAGATTTCTGCTCTAGGTGTTGAAAACCCGAAGATGGTTCTCATTGTCGGATGCATTGGTCTGGCATTAAACATCATCAGCGCCTCGTTCCTACACGGTGTGCTTGATTACCTCCCTCGGCTGCAAAATCACTGACTTGTGCCAGAACACGAACACGAGCCAGAAGCGACAGAAGAGGAAAGCAATGGGAATGCACTGAGAATTGTATCACGTGGTCCGGCTATTTAACTCATGCCCCTTTCTGAATTTTCGCAGATTTCCGGGACTCACGTTGGTCACCGTCACCCAAGCGTCAGCAGGCCGAAGAAAACGGACCGCGACCTCGGAGTCCTTGGAGTTCTCATCCACGTGATTGGAGATGCGATCAACAATGTCGGTGTCATCATTTCCGCCCTCGTGATCTGGCTCGCAAACTATCCAGGGAGATTCTATGCAGATCCGGCAGTCAGCACTGGTATCGGGTTGATGATTCTGGCCTCCGCCGTCCCTCTTGGTAAATGCACCCAAGGTCTCTGTGAAGCATTGTTGACGTATAGCCGGCAGTCAAGAACAGCGGTTCGATTCTATTACAGAGTCTTCCGCTTGGTGTCAATTTGGAGGACATTCGGCACGACCTAGAATCGGTATGGAGACGAACTGATGCTTTCTCAACCAGCACTGACTTTGTTCCAAGATTCCTGGCATTACCTCGATCCATGAATTACACGCATGGCGTCTCAACCAAAGTAAAGCCATTGCTTCAGCGCACATCGTAACAAATGACCCCTCCCTGTCGAATTTCATGGCACAAGCTGAACGCATTGGCGAATGTCTTCATGCTTACGGCATCCATTCCGTTACACTCCAGCCCGAGCTCGTGAACGGCACGGGCGGTGTTCCAGTAACAGTCGCGCAGAACGAGACTCCAAATCTGCATGCTCGACGTGGCGCCGATTCAACATGTCGCATTGCTTGTGGGACTGGTTGTGAACCCTTGATGTGCTGCAACTGAGTCGGATCGCGGTACCCCGAAATCTCATTCTACGAACTCCGGAGATCGAGGGCCGCACAAGCCTCTATCCGGTGTCACTGTTCCAAGAATGCAGCACACTTTCGCACACACAGCAGTGAACGCAGGCGCTACCGGCAGAATATCAGGCTTTACTATTTTTTAAAACAGAAGAGAGGAATAGAACAGCATCAAGTGGACTAGAACCACAGTCCGACTTGTGTAAGTATGTAACACTTCTTGACCCATCAAATAATTCGATTGGTATATGACTTACGAATTCTCGCACAGAAGTATATTGCGCGCCCTTTTCCTCTTTTAAAATCTACTCGTACAAATAGTCTCGTGTTGATACTGTTGAAGATATTTGTAGAATCGTTTAGACAGGAAAAGCAAGTACTTGAAGACAGAATTTGACAATGATAGTAAGAAAACATAATCACTCCGCACACACCCCTCAACATTGGCCACATACGACCCCTGATTCTGCATACCCATCACCCTCTTTTGGAGTTCTGGGCTTTGTTCGGAGCCGCGATCGCTTATCGATGGTGTAGAGAAGGGCGGGATGCAGATACCAGCTGCCAGGGTTACGGATCCATCAATATACCGACTTGTATTTTGCATGTATCTGGGACATGTGTCTTCCGGAGGGGGGGGGGCAAGGACATAAGGGAAAGGGTGCGCTTGGAGAACATGATAATAAATAGGACCTGTTCCAGAAAATTGAGTTCTGTCTGTTCCCAACTGAGCGGTAACCTCTCATGGTCAATATCTTGGGGTGATTGGAAGCTTCGGAGCATTCACCTGACGTTGTTGCCGCTTGTTCTGTCAAGTCACTCAGGCACTTGAAGCTTCGATCTTTGACTCCAGGCTTCGACGGGGACACCTTACATCACAAGAGAACATCGAAGGACGAAACAACTCGGAAGAATGGCACCTACATAATCTGTAGATGTAACGTACAGACCTGAAGCCGGGTACAAGCTACTCGTACAACCAGCACCCCATTACTGCCATCCAAACACCTCAGCAACACTCGCGAAATTGCATCTGACCCCTCCTATAGCCACCACTATACCAATCACATCCACCACCAACAGAACCGCGGCTCCCGTCATGAACCGCGGACTAAAAATCCGATACAGCATCAAATGCCTCCGTAGCCAGCCAGCCCACATTGTAGTTGCCAGATTGATAACAGCATGATAAAGCAAATAGGTCGCCATGGCTTTAGCCATATCCTCCAGCAGCCGGGGCTTCTTGGGCGGTTGCTTCCAGAGGACGATCAAGGGAACAGTTATCGTGGTAAGGATTTGGGCACCAAAGGTGTTGAGGACGATCAGGAGCGGCGACCAGGGGTAGCGGATCGTTTTGAAGGGGATGAAGGCCGATTCCCACTGGATGCTTGCTAGTGCTGCTTGATGGCCGGTCTTGAAGAAATGGAAATTGCCAAGCAGACCGAGCACAACAGGAGCGATTGCGCTCTGGGAGAGATTGTTTGCGTCGATGATTTCAAGTAAAGCCAGTATTTGAAGGGTAAGGATTCCGATGGCGCCTCCGCCCATGGGTTTCTCCATGAGTACAATAGCGACGACCCAATTGGTGACAAGCAGGAAGTATCTTGATCCGTGCATATTCGCGTAGCCGGAGACCGTGACGGTCTTGGATTTCCGAGGTGGAACGTTGTCCGCAGACCCGTTGGCCCCCGGGGAAAGCTCTATACTGATGCAAGGTTTCGCCCATATGAATGTCGTTGTGCCCGCAGCGAACGATAGACCGAGAACGAGCTGCGCCAACATGGTCTTCACCGTTCTAATGAGCGGCTTACTCAGACCGTTCCAATCATTATCGTCTGCCGCATCCAATATCCAATAAATGGCAGATCCGAGAAGACCCATCCTGAAAGCGAACCCAATCCAGAAGACTGCTGAGCCTTCGTAGGACAGAGTGCCTTGGTAGTAATGCTTGATAGCCATCGGCAACAAGAATGCCATGAAAACTGGGATGAAAAGTTGCCAAGGCGCGGATGTCGACGAGTTCGACGAAGCGTAGTATGTAGACCTACAAAACGGCATCTGCTCTTCCCTGCAAAGCCGAGATAAAGATGCCACTCGTGTAAGAACCAGGAACAATGATGCCTGCAATATTCCAAGAACACAATCGTGATGGCTACTTTGACGAAAGGAGGAAACCAGAGCAAGGGTTGCAAAGGTGCCTAGAAAGAACAGCATGATCTCATCCTCCCAGATAGTGAACGAATTCGAAGCGAAGCCGATGGCTGGTAGTACAGTAAATAATACAGAAAGCCAACCCCATATAGATTTAGGGAATGGTGACCTAGAGCTTTTTGACGCCGGTTGCATTGGTGTACAAGTGAAACCAAGAATACCTCCAGCCGCGACAGGTAGGAAGGTCATGTCTGTAGGAACACTTGTAGGATCAAGAAGCTTCACTATGAGCCCGAGAGTTGCACCGATCGTGCTGTAGATTCCAACTTGTCTCAAGTAACTTGGAACCAGGACCATCTTGTCTTTGGCCGCCGATCTGGCGAAGTGACCCAGGATACCGACCCCGAGTGCTAGGATGACGATCCCTGCCAGCATGCTGTGCACGTCAAACCTTGCCCAGAGACTCTTGTATACAGATAAAGTTTCTTGCTGGTACTCCTTCAATCCCTGAAATGCCGGTTCAAAGCCATCCATATTGCGGCTAGACTGCTTTGCCTTTTGCCATAGCTCGAAAGCAGTGTCTCCTAGCTTCATAGATCTGTCAAAGGCATTAGTATCCAAACCTCTGACGGCTGCATATTCGCGCTGATAATTGTTGATCTGAGCGGCACTAAGCGCGTTAACAGCTGCAAGATTCTCCCAATCAGGATGACCGCTGGTGGAAAAAGCTTCCGCAATAGGCGCTCCAAGATTGTTGAATGGGATAGGTACCCCAAGCAGAAGTGAAAGTGTGGGAACAAGATCGATCTGGGCAACGGGGCGTTCTTTTGCTGTCTGAGGGGGCTTGACATGATCGCTGTTCAAACGGCCGAATACACCCTTTTTGGAATACATCCATAGTGCCGCCTCCACCTCGTCATCCGACTCGCCGCCGTGGTCCCCTTTGGTGTCCATGCCATGGTCACCCAAGACTACCAAGAGTGTCTCGTCGTCAATAGAGTCAATGATCCGCCGCAGGACGTCATCCATTTGGCTCAACTTGGCGGCCATGGCTGGATGATCAGGCCCATATCTATGACCTGCGTGATCGACGCCCAGATAATGGCCGAAGATCACATCCCACCTGCCTGCATTGGACGGTCCTAGCAGAGGAAGTAAATGCTTCGACACTCCATTGTCCACCGTGTGTAGGTCCCAGACGTTGAATGAATCGTACGCATGAGTGAGATTAGGATCAAAGTATCCAGGAAAAAGTGAGTTCCATGTATCGTCTCCAAGATGGACTAGATTTCTGCCAGCAGCGCGCAATTGTGCCAACAGGTTATCCTCTTCGATCGCAGTCCCAGCGAAGTTCGAACCAGACTCAATGAAGGTTGGGAGTGTACCAGTCGTCAAACCTTTGAGCCTCTGGAGGGTAGTGGTAGGTGGATCGGCGATGAAAGGAAGCAGAAAAGCATTATGTGGCTGCTGCTTTGCCGTCTCGTAAAGAGCTTGCAACTTGTTGTGGTAGTGGTGCGGATCGTTCTGATTGGGAACAGTAAAGTCATACCGAAGAGCATCGATAATAAGGATCACGGCTTTGTCGAATGTCTTCGGGTGCCAGCAACCTTCGGAGTAATCACCTGATTTATGTACATTTTGCTCAATTGGTGGATATGCACAGTCCGATTTATTATCGAGGACTAGTCTAGTCAAGAGGAAGCCTTTGGTGAAGAAGTATATGCCTAGAAGATGGAGAAAACTAGGGACAGCGTCAGTCAGGCACAATCTTGGTGCTAGTATGAACGTACAATATCCACAAGAAGAACGCTATTAGGAGTGCGTGGGAAGCTTTGAATTGGATCTCCCTCCGCTTGTTGCCAGCCGTAACTTTGTCCTCCTCCTCGACATACCGTCCCTCTTGATTTAACCCAATTGCTACATTGTGGTCGACCACTTTGGGATCCATTGGGGTCAGCAATGCTTGTAGGTTGGCACCAAAAGTGCATCAAGCGGACGGCCGCCCAAGCCTGGAACGACGGCGCAAGCCCGGCAGAAGCTCCTCGCTCGGTTTAGGAAGGCCAACATCGCAGCCGACCTCCAATGAGGGCGCTGACGGAAGGACCTTTTCCTGCGAACTGTGAGGAGCTGCTGAGCAGAGTGAAAAACAACGAGGTGAGGTAGAGGTTCACACGATGTTCTAAAAACCCTGAGATAGCCCTACTCTCTGATTGGGCGCTCTCCTAGTCTCACTAGGCCCAATTAGATTTACTAATCAGCCGCGGATTTTTTTTTTTAGTTGCGTACAATCCACACATGGAGTACATGAATGATATGCTATCGTAAGAATTAAAAGAGGGAGCTGGGATGAATCGATGTACTTGTATGCAGCTTGGTGTAGGTCCCATCATGGACGTGCGCTGGTGGCTCATGAGAAGCAAGGTAAAGTAGATGATAAGGTGGTCAACTGGCCAGCAACTCCTGCCAATCAACCCAACACCCGTAGCAAAGCCTTCAGAAAAACCTCTAGAGCCGCAAGGTAGCTCTGGCAAAGACACCGCATACCAAAAAAAAGCACATGCTTCATACGAAACGAAAGATACCAGACGAGAAACGGCCATCAAAGAAACATTCACAACCAGTGTGCTCCGTTCCTGATTCTGTACTTACGATATTATTTCACTCATTGGATCCTACGGCATACGAACCTGATTCTTAATGTCATCAGAAGATGATCTACCAGCTGGTATCGCACCCGACGCGACGGGCAGCAGCGGAGCAGAAAAAATCAAAAAATAGGATGAAATAGTGTATCTGGGTCAATTTAGCGTCAGCAAAATCTTCACTGCTGTATGTCTTTCAGGTGGCTTTGGTGAAGTTTGATGTCTATTAGACGTAATCTTGGAACTATCTATATATATGTACTAGGACGAGGTCATTATTGCGACAGTATGTTCGCTCATGAGATCCATGGCAATGACTGAGTACAATGAAATTTTGCACGCTGTCCCTACCATAACCATTGGGTTTAACCCTCTGGCCGATGTCGGTTGGTAAGCATCTCTTCTGGTCTGCCGACTCTACTTATCTACAGCGACTGACAGGTGTGCTTCAGGTATGATTCGGCCTATCTGTTGACGGTAAACAGACAACGAAGAACCAATCCTATCTTTCCTCGACAGAGCTCATGGCTACTTGCTATAGGGCTGCTCTTTTCAGCTCCTTTCTGGAACTATACTCAATCTCTTCGGTGAAACATGTTTATCTCGCTGCGTTTGCCATACTTGAGCTTGGCTCCATCATCTGGCTACTGCACCTAACCTATTAGCGTTCATCTTGTCAGTGATCACGTCAATCTTTGATGCTCTTTACCGCGAGGTATAAGCCAATGACTTGTTGTAGTGGCCGCGCAATTGCAGTGCTAGGTGCCGGCGGGATCTTGTCCCGAGTCCTTACTGCTCTATCGAATTCAGTGCCACGCTCCAAATTTGCACTGACAAATGGATTAGGTGGAGCTGTGTCTGGTGTGGCCTTTGTTTGCGGACCGCTCATTGAGGCATTATATCGAGTACGACTTAGCGATGGTAAGGCACTACAAATACTTATCATTCGAATATAAGACAAAACAACCTCGGTCAGGATTCTTCTGGATCCACCCCATTATCTCCGCTCCAACGTTCATTGTTGTGGTTCCTCTGGTTCACCTGGAGTCTACCACAAAGTCAGGCTCAAAGGAAGAGATAGCCATGTTGGATCTGCCTACGTTCGCAGTTTTCCTGGCGTCGATTGTCTACCTGTTACTTACCATGCAGTGGGGAGGTACTCAGTACTCCTGGGGAAACGCACATGTCATCGTCGTGTTCATCGTGTTTGGCTTATTGACAGGGTCCATTTGCGACATTGGAGATTCGAAGAAAAGATAAGGCTCTTATCCCTTTGAATATCCTCAGCCAGAGAAGTATAGCATTTAGGATATTTTCTCTTTCTGCACCTCTAGCACCGGCTGGAATACGACGTAAGCTTGTGCCATCTAATTCTGAAGCCCTGCATCTGACCTTTGGAATGATTACTAATCTGGCTTCAAAACAGTCAAATTACTATCAGTGATAGCCTCAGCCGTTTGTCTGCTGCTAATCGTTATCCCAGCAATTATCTGCACAATTGCTTCGGGTATTTTAGTACCAATCGTTGGCCACTACAACACGTCCATGCTCCTTGCGGTTGTCGTCTTGGCGCTCGGTCTGGGTTTTGTGACGGCATTACACTTCGATTCTCCTCTACCATACGTTCTAGGCTACTAAGTTCCGGCTTGGATAGGTCTCGATCGTGCGCTCCAGCAAACAGTGCTCGCCTCAGACTATACCACCAACCGCCGATGTGTCAGTCGAAGTTTTTTTCATAGTACATGCACAAATATTAGGAGGTACCGTCGCACTTTCAGCTACAGACAACCATCTTCACGACCGCTCTAAGCTTGGGTGTAGCGAGGTTTGTCGCGCAAATGGACCAATCTACCGTCCTGAATTCTGGTGCAAGAAGTCTCCAGAAATTAGTGCCTGCAGAGTACATCGACGCCGTCTTATACCGTCACAATCGGGCTGTTATGGAAATTTGGTATCTCTCGCTAGCCCTCGCCTACGTCCCAGTCATTGGAGTTTCACGTATGGAATGGAGACTTATCCAATCCACGCAGAGTAAAGAGACAAGATCAGACGTAAGCGATGAAGCAAATTTACAGGATGCGGAACAGAAAGAGCCCGAGTCGAAAAAGAGTGGCCTTATACAGAATAAGCCCGCATCGGTAGACGCGGAGAGGGCGCAAGCATGACGTGGCTTCTGATTGGAGCAGACAGAGACGCAGTGGCGCGATATCGCTGCGAAGATTGAGCTAATGGCCCACGGTACGTCGACTGATACGCCAGAGACGCAGAGTATCGTCGTGCTTGTCTCATTGGGCTTATTAGCTCGGTATAGAGCTTTTGACGAAAAATTTGTATACTGACTGAGGTTCTTCTCAAGTCTCAGAGCCAGGTAGGCTTTGAGATCGTAAATGTGGACGCCGATACGCATCTGTGGCTGTCCAATAACGCTGTCGCCGTTCAGTCGGAACCCATCCCGGTCCTGGAAAAAGTCGCGTGGCGGTCTACATTACGAAGGTTTCGAGTTCATGATCGAAGCTGCTGATTAAAACATTTATGGAACAGAATACGGAAGGTAAATTGCTTCCCGTTACAGTTCTTGAAATGCTACATGGTGACTCTTCTTGATACAGCACAGGGGCCTCCCATCGGATTCTATCTGGAAGCCTTGCGCTGTTGACTCAGATACCACGAAGCAAGGACGAATACCCAATTTTCAAAGGGATTTGAGATCGATATTTGCATCGAGCACTAAAGGGGCTCGATGGATGTATGATAAGGAATAAATGAGGATTCATTGGAGCATGCCAGACTATTGTCTAAGTACAAACATTGGAAGAGGGAGCGAGTCACGACCACCAATTCATTACGAAAGTGCCGCGTCTCACCATTTCACTTTCTGACCTTCACGGACAAGTAATTATATCGGACCATCACGTTTTCTGGTCCATTAGCTGGCTTTCTTCATTGGCCGCACCTCATTCTCTATATAGTACGCTGCAATGACTTGCTATTACAGTGGTATTGTTATGTCCTTTTTCACAAGTTGTACGGTCTTGAACCGACTGCTTTGTTACGCCGTACTAGGTACTACTTCTTCCTACTAATACTGTCTCGAACAAAGCAGGGGCTCTCTTTGGTATCCTCTGGCTTGACGGACTTACATCATTTCGCTTACTTTCTGGGCAGATGGAAGAGGCAACTCTGGTCCGCGCTGGACAGCAGGATCCGAGTGTAGGAACCAGCCAAAGTAGCACCAGCCAGACCCATTGAGTGATGAGTCCGGAACTCTTTCAAAGCGCCCATCCTCGGCTCAATTGTTGTGGAATAGACACTGCTCACATACACGGTTCCTGCAATATGACTTGGCGGGCAAGGAGATGGCCATAGCTATGGCATTGTCCAGCGCGCTCGACGCGCTGCCTTCGAGCATCGGTCCCTCTCTTGCTGTGGGCGTTCTGATCCTCTGCCTCTGGTCATTGCGTTCCTATCTTCGTCTCTGTCGCGTCCCAGGGCCTTCGCTGGCCGCGATTTCGAATCTCCCTCGTGTGTCCTGGGTGCTGTCGAACCGCGCGCATGACATCCATATCGCTCTGCACCAAAGATATGGGAAATTGGTACGCTTTGGACCGAATATGGTGTCCGTAGGAGACGCGGCGGAGATCCCAAATCTGTACGGTTTCACGGGAAAGTATGCAAAGGTACGGAAAACCCGCCGATCGGAGGTCCGGTTGGAGTGGAGGAAGCTGATCACAGATCCTCGTTTAGTCGGACTTCTACAGAGTCCTCTTGTTCTACGCCAAGGGGAAGCCGGTCCCCACAATCTTCGCAACACAGGATGAGAACCTGCACCGGATGCTCAGGAAGCCGATCGGGGGTATCTATTCCCTGAGCAATCTTATATCCTTTGAGCCATACGTGGATTAGACCATCGTCTTTTTCTTCGCCCAGCTTGACAGGCTGTTCGTGCGCACAGGGGATGTTTGTGACTTGGGCGTCTGGCTGCAGATGTTTGCGTTGGACGTCATGGGCGAGCTCACTTTCTCAAAGCGCCTGGTGTTCCTGGAACGAGGCGAAGATGTCGATGGGATCATGGAGTCCATTTGGCATTACTTTTATAAGACATCCCCCGTATGCAGACATTGTTGCTCTGAATCATCCTCCAATTCTGTGAATTAACAAATGCGATTAGATCTCGCAAATCCCTTGGATCGACCGGCTCTGGGCCAAGAACCCCATCCTCCAACGCCTCAAGTCCGTCCCCATGAACCCCATCGTAGGCTTCGGCCTCGCCCGCATCGCCGAACGCAAAAGAACATCCGACGCTGCCCTTGAGACCCAGTCCTCCACCAACTCTCGCGATTTCCTCTCCCGCTTCCTCGAAGCTCAAGCAAAGGACGAGTCCATCCCGCCCTGGTACCAACTCCCGTCGCCATGCATTCTTCCCAACCTTCAAGAAACAGAGCTGCCCTGCACGCAAACCCAGGGCTGACGAGCATCATCCAGGGCATTCACCGCATGGACAACCTCCAACATCACCGCCGGCAGCGACACCACCGCCATCCTACTCCGCACCACAATCCACAGCCTCCTCTCGCACCCGCGCACCCTCTCCCACCTCCTCTCCGAGATCGTCTCTTTCCCGGAACAGGCCCCCTCGCCCCACCCCGTGACATTCAAACAGGGGCGCGCACTCCCCTACCTTGACGCCTGTATCAAAGAAGCCGGCCGCCTGCACCCGCCCTTCGGCCTACCGCTCGAACGCGTCGTCCCCCCCGAAGGCGCGACAATGCGCGGGCAACGGCTTGAGGGTGGGGTCGTTGTCGGGATCAGCGCGTGGGTGGTGCACCGCGACGAGGCGGTTTACGGCGCAGATGCCGGGCTCTGGAGGCCGAAACGCTGGCTTGAGTGTGCTGGCGAGAAGCGCAGGAGGATGGAGGCGGGCTTGCTCACGGTATGGCCGATTTGCCCTTTGCTTTGAAACCCTCAAACCCCCCCTCCCTCTTTTTGGTTTTGCGCGAATTTTTTGCTTTTCCTCGCTTTTTGTGTTGCTGTGCGTGCGCTATTGGGATTCGCGGTTGCGTTTAGTTCGCAGCTGGCCACCGTGCCTGCATCGGCAAGAATATCTCTTACCTCGAGGTTTATAAACTGATCCCCTCCATATTCCGCGTCTAAGAGGTAGGTTAAGACTATTCTGCGCCCCTCTTCACTTTTCATGATGGCTTACTTGCGTTTCCATATAACAGATCAAGTTCAGTGAACCCGGATGCCCGGAGTGGCGGGTGGAAAACCGTTGGTTCGTGAATCAGACAGGGCTGCGTGTGAGACTGAGAAGACGACCGGGTGCGCTGGAAGAAGGCAAGCAGGAGAAGGTCTCAAGAACCGTCGCCTGGTAATGGTAGTGCGATGATTTGGTACATTGAGAGCTGCCCTGTGTGTAGTGGTAGGATTGCGACTTTGAAAACCCTCAATTGATTCGCTTGTTCCACCTACAGTATCTCTTCTCTGTGTAGTGGTCGATCATCTCGAGCCATGTATCGAACCATTAATCGAAAATGGCTCGTATACGTAGATCAGATGAGCTCTACCTCTCGAATTCGTCGATGGTGGACAGAAGAAGAAGATTCGGTATTGCGGCAGGAAGCAGAGTTCCAGTGTAAGTCTTTAGACAGGACCTTAGCCTTACGAAAGATTCTGCAAGTTACGACTGAGTCTTTCTAGTGAATCAAGGAAGCCTCAGTGATTGGAACCGCATCGCAGCGAAGCTCCCAGGTCGAACAAATAAGGACTGCCGCAAGAGATGGAGCAAGATCCCCAGACATATAAAGAAAGGCGTGTGGTGCAAGGCCGAGGACGACAGATTGAAGCAGGTTGTCAAAACGGTCGGATATGGTAAGCTTGCGCACCTGGCACTTGGAAATACCAAGTGCAGGATGTAATGGCGCACCTAGCTGAACTCATGTCGCCCAGAACGTAGGGACACGAAATGCCGACCGTAAGTACAACTCTTCACCACAGACGAGTCCGGGATGGACACTAAGTATCATCTCGTCCTAGAATGTGCAAAGCGGTGGCACCATTTCCTAGATCCGAATCTCGATCACAGCGAATGGACGCCCGAAGATGATGCTCGGCTAGTTGCCGTCGTAGCCTCTAGCGGACGGGTCTGGAAGTCCATAGGCGAAAAGGAGTTTCCTGGCCGATCAGCCACTGAGCTGAAAAATCGGTGAGCCGATGCCATGTGTATGTCGTTGACCAGGGCTCACATCGGGTCCTGCAATCCAGGTTCGTTATTTTGGAGAGAAGAAGCCTTCAAGCTGTCGGCTGCCCTGCATCGCGAGTCAGCACTGGAGCAAGTACCGTAGCCTCTCCATCACACGCAGATGCCGATATGGGACACTTCCAATCCGCGTCTAGCATGTCAGACGAGGAACTGCCCGATGGGGACTCGGATATGCTCTCCCATGCGGCTTTCTCGACTACCACGCCACGCTCCAATTTCGCCTCGCACACGGCATCAGCCCTCACAACACCGGGCTCGTACATACTCTCGCACGACGCTGACTCCAATGCCGCAGCACCATTTTCTCTTGCAGAAAGCGACTTGACCACAAGCTTGCATACCAATCATGACTTTGGCGCCGGAGTATTACCGTCGATCTGTACCTACCTGGAGCCAAACGGCGGTGCTTTGCCGTTGGACAATCGAGTACTCGATCCGGGTAGCCCGTGGGGTGTGACCAACTTCTCCTCGCCAGCATCCAAGGGGGAAAATGCGGCGACGGGTGTAGAGATGGGCCAAGGCGGACACAAAAGCACCCTGACTGTTGAGGATGTACAGCCACAGATGGTCACCAAGATCCTCAATCTGTTCTATGAGTAGAAAGCTGCTGTCAAGGTGAATATTTCAAGTCAGCACTAGAGTGTTAGGGCGTTTCTAGGCGGATTACCAACCACGGTGCGGTGTGTAGATGATATGGTAGCAATAGCATTAGATCGAAGACAAACGACCTTATGATCCAACCTTGTTGACTTGCGATACGATTCCGCGACGCAAACGGACTCGATGCTCGAACTCGGTATGGTAGACACTAGCGTGTCAATCCTGGAAGCACAGAGGAGAGAGAGCCTCCGCAGACATTGAATGGTGCAGGATAGAAAAAGGGATGAAGAGACCGTACTGTTAGTTGAGTGAAGAACGCCAGAGCAAAGGCGCTTTAACATGACGCATGCTCGGCATTTCACAGAAGTCAAACTACATGTAGGATAGACTAATTGATAAGAATGCATGCTTAAGTAAGCTAATCGTGCCACCCTGCGCAGAGACTGTTCCACGTCCTTCTGAACGGGCAACAACATCTCCATTTCGGAAAGATCCCTTATCGCAATCTCACAGATACGCCTCGGTTTCTCTCTCGCACCAACTCCAAAATTTCTCCGCCAAGCCCGAACCGCCCTTTGCTTCTGGCTTCAATCCTTTCTCGATGTGGTCGGGTATGTCGCCGAAGCGGCCCCACGGCACAATGAAACCGCCATTGTGCATGGACGTAATCTTTGGAGACAGAGCGGTGAAGAACGCGCTGTAGGCGCCGTAAAGGGGAGGCTTGAAAAGGATGCCCTAAGAACGGTTTGAGTTAGGCAAAGGCGGCCACTACGGCTTAGTGCAGAACGGATGGACCCGCACTCTAAAAAAATGCTTGATGCAACGTAAAGTAAGGTGTCAAGTTGGATGAGGAAGACGTACCATAATGACGCTCTGGATTTTGGGGCTGTGACGCTGCAACTCCGTCTTCATCAGGCCAGGATTCACGCTCTGTCTTGATGTTAGGGACTGCCATAGCACGTACGATTACTCGAGAGGGCGGAAACCTACCATGCTGATGATACCATCTTTACGCAATCGCTTCGCAGCCTCCGAAGCAAGGAACACATTACCGACCTTGGTCTGCATGTAATTCTGCATCGCGTTCTTCAACACCTTGGGAGTCCCGTTCTTGTCGAATTGTATACCTCTATCTGGTACCGAGGCTGTGATCATCGATGCAACCCAGACAACACGCACATGGTCCGGGGTCTGTTCCGCCAACGCCGTGCGGGCCAGGATTGGCTCCAAAAGCTGATTCAAAAGGAACGGACCCAGGCAGTTGGTAGCCATCTCGAGATCGTGGCCCTGTTTGGGGTCAGAATTGAGCAGCCAGAGCGTCAAGTATAGTATGAGGAGCTTACTAGCTTGCCTTTGCTACCTGGCGGTGGCGTCATCAAACCCGCGTTGTGGACCAAGACATCTAAGCGATCCTCTATTTGAAGGAACTCGCTGGCCGCTTTCTTGATCGTTGGAAAGTCGGCCAGGTCAAGGAGCAAGGGATTCAGACGCCCTTTGCTGGCAGTCACGTCGCGCTTGATACTCTTGATGGCGCGATCCACCTTCTCCGACGAGCGGGCGGCGATGTAGACACTGCCATTCAGTCCGTACAGCAGCTTGGCGAGTTCATATCCTACGCCAGATGCTGCTCCAGTGACAAGGAAAACCTGGGAGGCTTTCAAAAGGTGCTTCCTCAAAGACACTATAGGCGGACTTTACCTTGCCCCGTAAGTCGCCGGCATTCTTTTCTGTGAACGTTGGCGCTGGAGGAAAGGCCTGGCTGAAGGACGAAGCCATATTTCCTCTCGCTTTTGGATGATGACGAGCAAGAGGCCAAAGTGAACTTGCCGGTGAACAGATGCAGGAAAGGTCAAGGGCAAACCGGGAGAGATGTTGTGCCAAAGATATGCCCTGGACGTCCTCGAAACGCGTGTGTTTACAAGAAGCTTGCAGGAAGGAGGAGAGTAGAAAACTGGCTCGGAGCAGTGACAGGGCAGGGATTAGGAATTCAAGACAACGAGGCCTAGCGGATCCTTTGGAAGATAGGGCATTCCCGAATCCCGATTCTGACCTTGCCTTAGCCTGCTGCAACTGTCAGAAATTAGCGCCAAGCAAGGTCAGATAGCGCCAATACGCTAGACGCCCCGGCTGAGATCAAGGGGACCTGCATGATGGAAGGACCCGAGTGGTAGGCAAACGCCAGTCCACCACAACATGAACACATTGCTGCGACTGCCACTTGCGCTCATGCCAGTGTGCTTCCACTTTCTCGCACCAGCCTCAGCCTCACTGTCAGCCCTCCTCCGCTGTTGTCTGTCATCCTGGCCAGACTCTTCTTAGTCTAGGGCGCTTTTTACGCACGCCTAAGGTTTTGGAAATCGGTCTACTTCCATCAGCCGATCACATCCGTCCAGGTTCTTGATATCACAGCAACACGGTGATTGACCCAGTTTGGCAACAATCGACGACATTCTATCCACATAAGCACATTCGCCCTGAGCAGTCACTCGAGCTCGCCAGCCTCGCCCCACGATGAACACGATATCGATGAATCCCATGAGATGGCCACTATGAACAAGGAAATGGATATGCCACCTGTTTCGGCTCAGGAAGATAATCCCTCTGGGCTCAGGCTCACCAGTATCATGGTTGGCCTATGTTTAGCCGTTTTCCTCGTGGCCCTGGACAATACGATCATAGCTACTTGCATCCCCCGAATCACAGACGCCTTTCCATGCCCTCAACGACATTGGCTGGTACGGCTCAGCTTATCTACTCACAACTTGCGCTTTCCAGTTACTTTTTGGGAAGTTCTACACCCACATCAACATCAAGCTCGTCTTCCTGCTTGCAATTACCTGTTTCGAGATTGGTTCGCTGATATGCGGCGCTGCACCCTCATCGACGGCACTCATCGTCGGCCGAGCGATTGCTGGGCTTGGGGCTGCAGGCATTTTTTCAGGTGCATTGATCATTATTGCGCACAGTGTTCCGCTGGAGAAGCGTCCGAATTACAGCAGCGCCGTTATAGGCATGTACGGAATCGCGTCCGTGGCAGGACCACTCCTGGGAGGCGCCTTGACCGACCACGTTTCCTGGCGCTGGTGCTTCTACATCAATTTGCCTATTGGTGCTGTTACCATAGTAATAATCGCATTACTACTGAAGGCACCACCTGTCCAGCGAAAGGAATATTCTAGCGCCATGGCAAGATTCTTACAGTTTGATCCTGCCGGCACTGTGCTGTTCATTCCTGCGATCGTGTGTCTCCTGCTCGCGTTACAGTGGGGTGGCTCAAAGTATGCTTGGTCTGACGGCCGCATCGTTGCATTATTTGTTATCTTCCGTGTATTGATCATAGCCTTTGTCGGTGTTCAGATATGGAAAGGCGAAGACGCTACAGTGCCACCCCGAGTCTTCAGGCAACGTAGCATATTGGCCGGCACATCGTTTGGAATCTGCTGAGGCGGCGCCTTTTTCCTTTTCATATACTACCTTCCCTTGTGGTTCCAAGCTGTCAAGGGTACAACGGCTATCGGCTCGGGAATTCGATGTTTACCACTCATCCTAAGACAGATCCTTGGTGTTGGCGTTTCTGGAGGCCTAACCACGCAATTCGGCTACTACACTCCATTCATGCTCATTTCTACGGTTCTGATGGCCATCGGATCCGGTCTACTCTCCACACTAGAAGTTCATTCGAGCACAGGAATGTGGATAGGCTACCAACTTATATTTGGTATTGCCTCTGGTGCTGGGTTCCAACAACCTGTACTTGCCGCTCAGACGGTCCTGGAACTTGCGGACGTCCCAATTGGCGTCGCAATCAACATGTTTCTACAATTTTTCGGTGGAACCCTGTTCGTGTCCGTGAGTCAAAACCTTTTTACCACAAGTTTGATATCGAATGTGGCCACGTCGCTGCCTGAGCTTAGCCCTCAACAAGTCGTGCAGGCAGGAGCAACAGAGCTGAGAAGTCTCGTTCATACGCCTGCGGAAGTGGGCACGCTGCTAGATGCGTATAACGGAGCCTTAACCCACTCTTTTACCGTTGCGGTCGTTCTATCTTGCCTCATGATACTCGGTGCCGCCGCTATGGAGTGGAAGTCAGTGAAGGGGAAGAGGCTAGAGACAGCCGCAGCATAAGCCGCGGTGCATCGATCGTCATCGCTCCGGCGTTTGGTTGGTCAAACAATCAGACTTTGGTCGGCGGTTCTAGCACCAAATCTAGTGACTTCATCACGCTAGATCTCAAGGTAGATCATAGGTGAAGCTTTTTCGTATTATCGCCAATCTGATTCTACTACACAGTCTTCTTACGCTCGTGTCAGATTCATTCATCTCACATACTCCCTTGACTTGGCCTAGCTCTCCAGAATGGTCTTCTACGGCGAGCTGCTATGCTATGCTTCTCTGACGCGAGACTGGGAAACCGTGTCACTTTGCATTTGGTTTGTGCATGGGCAAGATTCAATATTAGTTGGTGAACCCTTGCATACGTGACCATGCCAAGGCTTGCCTTAGCAATCGGCATTCTTAAAAGAGTAGAGAATCAATTTAAATGTCTAGAAACCGCCTCAATCAACGATACTGAACTTCTTGCTGGTGTTCGGGTCCCGAGGAGCTGAAATCCCCGGTCAACACTGCCGAACAGTTTCTCCCAGTCGCTTGTTGTACGTTCCAGCGAGTTCCAACCGGTCGCTTGTATCATATCGAGGTTTCTAGGGTAGAAGATCAGATCGAGAATTGACAAGGCAGCACAAAATCACAATGCAGGGCGATCACTCTTCTGCGACCAAGATGTGTTTGCTATCTCTGGAAGGAGGAACTCGTATATCACGGCTTTTGAATGATCCTTCATTGCGGGCAGCAGATTCTTCAATATTGTGGCACAATAGCCGTCTGACCAATTATGCAATATGAAGCGGAAGAAGTACACGTCCGCGCCCTTGATTGGCTGCTCCGTGAAGAAGTCGTGCTGCATGAACGCCACCCGTTCCTTGAGGCTCTCTGGAAGTAAGCTTTGGCCTTCTTTGATGGTTCCCGGGAGGTCTTGCACTATGAGCTGCAGGTTGTTGGTCGCCATGGCCAGTGCTCGGCTGACTCCGCCATGTCCGCCTCCAATATCTACGACAGTTCGCCTGGTTTGTCCAAAGCCTTCGAATCGTAGCCATTGATCAAATGACCTATGTCATAGAGAGAGCCGCGGGTCATGAACCGCATTCCTCCACCAAAACGTTTGGATCGCTCCGGTACTTTAGCGAGTTCTAAGTAAAACGAATTGCTAGTCTTGTTCTCAATATTGAAGCCCGTCTCATTCGGTTCCCCGGATCCAGGCCAGGTCTTGAATGCTTCAACGACCTTTGTAGATGCAGGGGCTAGGTCCTCAAGGAGAAATCCTACCGTGTCCATGGCCTCGGGATCTTCCTTCAGGAGTCTTGAGATGGCTGTGTGTTGCACATAACCGACTTTGGGCTCGGAGAAGACTCTTTTGACCATGACAGCTTGAATGAAGCGTCGAAGAAGGACTTCGTCGAGACCGCTCGCGCGGGCGATGTCAGTATAAGTGATCGAGCCATCTGTGGGGACTTATTGTGGGATGTTGTAGTGATATATGAAGCGAAGGCTCAGGAGATCATTGAACTTTCCAAGTATGTTAGACCCATTTATTGCCAATAGCGGCTTCATGAGGAACGAGAGCTCCGACTTACAAGAAATAGTGTTTCTAGCAACAATCCGACTGGTCCGTGTGCGAGCTGTTTCAGTTTCTGCGTCGAGTCAACCAGAGACTTGCGACAATCTTCAAGGTCGTCGGGAAGGTTCGCTTAAAAAATCGCTCTCGAACGTTGAAGCGGTCAAACTTTTGGATATAGTGTACTCGTCAAGTCGTTTGGCGTCAGCCAGTCAGTATGCCTTCGGCGATTCCTGTCAGAGACGCCATAGGTCTTACCCAAGGATCAATAGTCCATTGCAACACGGTAAGCTTGTTTCGGCCGAATGCTTAGCCCCTCAGCAGACATTTATAGAGGAGTGGTACCATTCAAGAAGGTGGAGTTGGGGACGCGGACCTGCGTACAAAGGGCACCGAGGCGCCCAGCAGGCCCTCTGGCACCGCGTCGGGCAGCTAAAAATAAAACTCAGTCGACTCCATTAGGGCAACGAGCTCAGATCCTACCTAGCCTTCGGATCTGGGAGCCCGTGCACGTCGCTACGATGATCTTAGCTTCGCCACGTGGCCTGGCGTAGACTCGGAGAATTCTATGCAGGAACATGCTTCGCTTATGCAGCTCACAGGGATCTCATGTACCCAGATGCCATCTGCGGAGAATTTTTGGCTGCAGGGACAACGACAGGACGCTTTCGAGGTTGGTGCATTGTGGAAACAATCGTCAAGCGAGAACATCATAACAGCCCTCTGACGACTTGCCTTATGTTACCACCAATATCGGCCTGATTAGCCTGGCTGACCCGCCACATTCTGAATACGGAGTGTTCTGGTCAGCGGCTCAGGGCTAGGCTGTCGTCGCGCCCACGCCTCGATCTGATCAGCAGCGCCCCAAATACCCCAATACGATCCCACCAATACTCCAGCACACCATCAATGCCTCAAGGCTCCAGCTATGCCTTTCTCCAAGAGGCCAGCTCGTTTCTTTCGCTACTGGAACCGGAGTCCTTATCGATGTCTATTGTCGAGCGAGAAAGCGACACAAATAGATCTTAAAAGCTCTCTACTTTCGCCCCCTTGTTCCACTTTTCTAAGTTCGTCCCCGACACACTCTTTTACCGGCGCACTGCGATCTTGTGTTTTACTTTCCTTGAAATCACCTCAGTGGGGAGCACCACTTTCGCTGAAGCACATATTTTGTATTCTGCACCTGCGTTTCCAACGAAGACTCAACGTTCCGAAGACAATTCGCACTCCATCATGTTGATCCATCTCAAAACCCTAGCTTCTGTTCTGGCACTGGCTTCGTCAATATCATCAGCGCCCGCTCCTACATCTGGTAATATCCTCGGTAGCGGCGATGACCTTCTTGGTTCTCATTTCGGGCTACCTGGAAATCAAATCTTTGATTATGTAGTGGTAGGTGGAGGCACAGCTGGTCTGGCCATCGCCACGAGACTTGCAGAAGATAGTTCGGTTTCGGTCGCCATCATCGAGGCTGGGAGCTTCTACGAGATTGGCAATGGAAACTTGAGCCAGATTCCCTTGTTCGGCCCTGCTTTCAGCGGGAAATCTCTCGCGGACATCGCTCCTCTCGTGGACTGGGCCTTTCATACGACGCCCCAGACAGTACGCTGCGATAATCTACTGAAATCCAACAAACCATCAATTACATTGCAGACGTGTACAGATGGAAGAAGCTTGGATCAGATAGGTGCTCAACAAATCGCAGATCATACTCGTATGCCGGTATACTTCGAACAAGCAATAGAGCGACTTGCGCTAACACTTGGACCGAGTACCTGGCTGGAGGCTGGATCAAGCTCATCAGTAACAGCTATGGCTAGTCGAGCTTTGAGTTCTTCGATTACTTTGTCGCATACGTTTCAAGCTATAGCTCTTGGTGGTACCAATGCTACCGGGTCTCTTGTTGATGCTACTCTCAATCTTTGGAAGTCTGGTCATAAAGTGCACTTCTGGCCCCACCATCGCTCTCAAAAGTATGAGTATCAAATGATTAACCTTCCACCTTACCAATTTGAGAAATCACGGCACTGGCTATCGTGGGTAGACACTACGCAGACCTTTACCCCAGTGGATAGTAGCGAGCCGGTGGTCGAGAAAGAGCGTGCACTGCTTTCGCTGATCGGGTTCCGGGACAAGGACAGACTTGATGCCGAATTCTCTGTGGATCCCCTTGGCAAAGAGTACGAATTCTATGTCCGAGGCCACGCAGTTCTTGCCGAGCCCCTGTGTCCTGCACCTCTGTATGTGGAGCTCGTTTCCCGTGCTGCTATGTCCGTGTTAGCTGAAGCTCAGTCTACGGACTACCTTCCTAGCGTCCAAGATTTGGAGATAAGCGCACCGCTGGGCATGAATACGGATCGAGCGATCAGCGTCGAAATGAAGAGAACCGACGGAAAATCAGCGGCGTGGACGTTTGAGCTAAAGAGCAAATCGCGAAGCGATACAAGGGAGAGCTCCTCGACGCATGCCACGGGAAGGGTCACTCTTCATCGTGAAAGCCCGAGGCTGCATACAGAATCATCCCGTTATGAGAGGCTTATAGGCTATCAGAAATGTGACGACCTCCGACTAGACCCTCGCTCCGAGATCTTGCAAGGAGCTACGGTCTACAAGGCCTTTTCCCGAGTCGTCACATACGCAGAGGATTACAAAGGTGTCAGAAGCGTCTATGGACAGGGTCAGCAAGTCGCAGGCCTGGTGAGCCTTCCTGATTACGATCAAAGCGCTCTGCAGAAACCAATCACAAGGCCTTTGGCGGTCGACAATTTCGTCCAGGTAGCTGGTCTACATGTCACTTGCCTCAATGACTGCAAGGATACCCAGGTATATGTTTGCACTCAAGTTGAAAGTATTCAGATTGGACCGAAGTTCAAAGACTCGAACTCGTGGTTCGTTTACTCGAGTTTCACTTCAGTCAAAGATCGGGACGTCAGTAACGATATTTTTGTTTTTGACCGAGAATCTAAAAATCTGGTCTTGATTGTACTGGGCGCACGTTTCATGAAAGTGCTCATCAGTTCGCTGACCAAGGTTTTGTCTCGCGCCAATCCTTCGCAGGGTCTTGCTTGAAACAGCAAGCCGAGTACTGCGATCGATTCGACGGTTCTCGCACCCTTGCTCTCTTCATCGAATGAGGATTTAGATTTCCTAACAGCCAGCTCCTCCAACATTCGAAACCATCCGAAAACCAATGCTGGAAATAACAGCTCATCGACCATCGACATAGAGATTCGCAAGCTCCTGCATCGTGTCACGGATGTGCCAATAGAAGACTTCAGGGAGGACTCGACCCTTGAGGAGCTTGGCGTTGACTCTCTAATGATCACCGAGGTCATGAGCGAGGTTTGCAAACATTTCGAACTCGAGATCTCAAGACATCAAATCACTACAGACCTATCTTCTTGCTAGAGGTTGCGGCGGCATCGTAAAAGGGTCGACGTGCGACCCCAGCTCTGACAGTGGGGAAGAATCCGTTAGCGCAACTCCTGCTTCAACTGCCACCTCTGTCGAAGACGTGATTGTTCTGCGGGGTGGTTACCATTCTGACCTTGCTAAGCTTGTCGCCAGCCATTTAGAGTCAAATATGTCAATAAATCGAGAGACAAATCTCGCCAACGAAGGCCTTGATTCCTTGCTTTGCATAGAGCTGGCGAATGATATCAATCAAGAGTTCGGTGCTTCCATTGACATGGGCTTACTCGATGGTGACTTGACATATGGTGACTTGCTTGACATGGTTACCTCACACTGCCAGCCACTTATGCCCTTGGTGAAGGCCAAGGTCGCGTCTACGATGCCCGGGCCAGCACCGGGGATTGAGATCTCTACAAATGATCCGCCAACCCAAGCAGAGGAAGCTCCTATGGGTCGTGCTCAGCAAGCGTTCGAAAATATCAGGTTCGATTACGATGTTTTCACGAAGGAGACGGGATTCGCCGGCTTTTGGAAAACAGTATATCCCACACAGGCACGGCTTGTCCTGGCCTATACCGTGGAGGCGTTTGCAACACTAGGATGACGTCTTGCCTCATTGACTCCTGGACAGAGATTGCCGCGGGTACATTTCGATCCGAAGCATAGTCTTTTTTGGGACCAATTGCATGAGATCCTAAAGGACGCTTCGCTTGTCAACTTCGACGGTAAGGATTGGATCCGGTCCGACAAACCCGTGGACGAGACGCCCTCCGCGATATTGTTTCAGGAGATACTTCCAGCCTTTCCTCACCATGCATCCGAGCATAAGCTGCTCAATATCACTGGTTCTAAGCTAGCTCAATGTCTCACGGGCGTTGTTGATCCCCTTCACCTACTATTTCGACGCAAAGAGGATAAACAATTGTTAGAAGATGTCTATACTAATGGACCGATGTATAAGGCCATCACCAAATTACTCGCTAGTTTCCTGCAGAAAGCCTTCACCTCCGACAGAGGTCAAGGCCCATTTCACATTCTAGAGCTAGGGGGTGGGACGGGAGGCACAACAAAGCACATCGTCGACTTTCTTTGCAGGCAGGGTATCTCATTTACTTATACCTTCACCGACATCTCTGGCTCTCTAGTTGCAGCTGCGAAGAAAAAATTTGCTGGGCAGACCTGCATGGAACATAGGGTCCTTGACATTGAAAAAGAGCCTCCTAGCGAGTTCTTGCATAGGCTTCACACTATCATATCGACCAACTGCATTCACGCGACTCGAAATCTGCAAGCTTCGACAGCCAACATCCATAGAATGCTTCGGCCTGACCGGTTTGTCTCATTGGTGGAATTCACCAAGAACATCTTCTAGTTTGATCTGGTTTTTGGTCTTTTGGAAGGCTGGTGGCTCTATCAAGACGGTCGTAAGCATGTTCTAGCAAGCGAGAGCTTCTGGGACCGCAGCTTGCGAGCCGCAGACTTTGAACACGTCACGTGGACTGATGGTAGTTCGGAGGAAGCTCGTACGCTCCGAATTATCGCTGGCTTTCCAACAAAACCAGCAAAGGCGTCGTTCGCGCCCAAGAAGTTGTCGCGGAAGCCTAAGCTCGAGACGGTGATGTACCAACAGGCTGGAAAGACGACGCTATACGCTGATGTTTATGTCCCCTTCAACATAACGCCAAATGAGAAGAGACCCATAGGTAAGTGATCTTGGTTTATACACAGCTCTTGCTAATGCTTCGAAGCATTGCTTGTGCATGGTGGCGACCATGTTATGTTTACTCGCAAAGAAGTCAACCTAAAACAGATCAAGCTCTTGATCGATGACGGCTTTCTTCCGGTCAGTTGCGACTATCGCTTCTGTCCGAAGCTCAACATCCTTGATGGCCCCATGAACGACGTCTGCGAAGCGCTCCGGTGGGCTCGCTTCCAGCTACCTTCCCTGGCCTCGGAGATTGCACCGGGCCTCCAGGCCAACAGCGAAAAGGTCGTTGCGGTGGGCTGGTCCACAGGCGGACATTTGGCCATGACGCTTGCCTATGCCGCACCCCAACGGGGGTTGAAACCCCCGGAGGCTATCTTGGCACTTTATGCCCTACAGATTACGAGGACGACTGTAAGACGTTCTCATTAACCCTCTTGATAGCTGGTATCCTCCCATTGACTCGCTCTACTAAGGGTGGAAAACCCCCATCTACCCAGAAGCCTCCGTTTCGTCGCCCAACGAACCCTATGATCTCACCGAAGGCATCCAAAAAAAACCGGTAAGCAAGCTCCCCCATGCCCATCCCTCCTCATCCCCCTCCACCTGCCCCCATGAATTCCTCAACCCCCGCCCGCTAACCACCCCAGCTCACAACCTACTACCCCCCCACCAACACCAACCACCCCGGCATGCACATGACCCTCGCCGACCCCCGCTGGCGCTTCGTCCTCCACATGAATTGGCGCGCCCAAACCGTCCCTTTCCTCCTCCACGGGCCCTCCCCTTCCCCGCCCCCCACCAAAACTCAAATAGCGTCCATCTCGCCCTACGCCCAGATCCTAACCGGCGCCTACCGCACCCCGACCTTCCTGATCCACGGCCGCCCCGACGACCTGATCCCCTGGCAGCAGAGCGCGCGCACGGTCGAGGCGCTGAGGCGAGGGGCGTGGAGGCGGGTATTGAGGTTGTGGAGGGGGCGAGGCATCTTTTTGATACTGTTCCGGAGGCGGGGGTTGATTTCGGGCCGGCTGTGGGGAGGGGCTATGGGTGGTTGAAGGGGCGGGTGTGATGGCTTGATGACATTCGTCCTGGCGTTTTTTTCGTGTGAGGGAGGCGAGGTATGGGCATGGAGGCATGGAGACGATGGTCTAGAAGATGATGTTCCGGAGCCTGGTTGATTGAAGATAGAAGCTAGGTTCAAGAGGAAGGAAGATCGCCTGGTCTTACGGCGTTGTCTATGGTCCGAAGAGAGCAAACGCAGAATCATCTAGATTTGAACACGTTATCTTTCTAATCCATCTCTACGAGGAAATAGGAGGCCAGGTCGGCCTTCAGCCCTCTCCATACAACTAGCGGGAAGACTATGTTCCCTTGCTCGATTGACGCAAGCACCACCATAATTGTGATGTCCCTCTGTTCGGCAGCCACCTTCCGCTGAGGATGAGCGTATTTGCTATACCCAGCGGTCATTGGGGCGAACAAGCTTTGTAGGAACTGAGTGGCAGGCGGGGGTGATGTTGCGAAAGATAGTTACATTCAACGCCTTGAGGTATGAGCTTTGTAGGAGTCCGGGTTCCATGGAGAGTAGGATAAAATAGATTTAGGCTGACGTTTGACACATGGCTTGGACATCGAAATAGGGGACCATGGCATGTATGATCGCATGGGAAAAGCTTGCTTGATTGAGCGTCTCCGTTAGATCTTGTGGATAGAACTTTCCCTTCTCGTCGTGGTCTCTCGCTCGCATTCCTGCCCATTGAGAAGTTGACGAGCAGCCTCAAAACCCGGGAATCTTCGTGAAAGTCTGTATTGAATGTCTCGCTGTATCGCAAATGTGCAGTTCTAGTCCTGTTATGCTAGTGGTGGGTATCTTCAAACCGTGCGCCTTCCATGCCTCTGCTTACGCCTCATTGCTCTTCAATTTGTAATAGTTCATATAGTGTCATATCACCTCCCACAGCAATCTCGTCTCTGCTACCGGTTCATTTATTACGCTAGCCTCAATCCACGTCTACCAGATTCCCGGAGGCCGCTGCCGCCCCTGTTCGCTCTCGTAGCGAATCGAGTGGCGTGCTCGGCGGCGCTGCTGAAGTGGAGGAGAAGGAGGTGGTAGCAGCGACACTTTTCGCGAGCGAAGGGAAATATTGAATGACGAGTGCCTCAGTGTAGTAGCTGTGGATTGCTGAGTGGTCTTCCATGATATTATGTCTGAAACATCGTGCATCGTTAGCTTAAATCCACTGATCATTGTTCAAAAAGCCAGGTTTGGCAGCGGAGGGAAGTTTTGTTCAAGGGGCTAGGAAAAGAACTTACGCAAGCTCATGAGCCATCACCACAGACCAATACACTAATGCCTCGGCCTTCTCTTTGCGCTGCACAGCTTCTAGATGCAGACTTTCAAAATATCGGTAGTTGAAAAACAGCGCTTTGTTCTGATTGAACGCAATGGTACTCCCAGTCGCATCATGGAAAACGTGTACGCTGCTTCTTGCCAATTTGTAAATATCTGCGCACTCGAGGAGTAGGGAAGCAAAGGCGTTGACCGCGCCGACATTCGCAGCTAGAAATTTTTGCGGTGTCACACTATAGGGAGGTGAAAGCAGGTCGTTGGATAAGAAGATTCGCACTGGGGGCGATGTGCTCGTTTCCGCAATCCAGGTAATGTTGTGTGCAGGCTTGGAATCGCAGTAGGAATGAGTTTCCTTGACGTCTGTGATGGAAGGAGGGGCTGAAAGAGTGTTGGAGTTGTAAGGTCGGGAGGCAGATATGGCGGAGAGAAGGTTCTGTTGGAGACAGTGAGGTGCTGTCACTGCTTCAGGTTGTGGGGCGGAAGGTACTTTGTGCACCTCCACCTCCCCCTGCGAGTAAGGCGGTGGTGGTGGTGCATCCTCTATCGCATTTGTTGTGCCTCGGTTAGGGAGGGTCGTCTGGGAGGAAGAGCGTGGACGGTCATCGATGCCCAGCCTTCTACCGATTTGGGCGAAGAACCCTCGGTGTGGTAGAGGTGGCGGGTGCTCATCTGGTGTCGGTGTTTGTGATTCTCGATCAGTAGACTTGCGATCTGGTGTGTTGGGGAAAATCCCAGGCATTGAAGTCTGCTCACATCCTTGAGTCAACTTAGCCTCCGCTTCTCTCCAAGCCGTCTCACGCTCCTTCAACTCCTGTTGCTCTTTCCCAAGCTGCTTCTTACGCTGCTCTTCAGCCATTCTAGCCTCATTCTGTTTTTGGCGTAGAATGCGCTCGACATTGTAGCCTCGCGCTCGGAGTTTAACGAGTTCCGTCTCGAGTAACATCTCGAGGATCATCATCTGTTGAACTTTGGGCCTCTTCAGAATAAGATCTTGCAGACCTTGCGCAATCTCGAAAAAGTCGTAAGCCGGAATAACGTATAGTACAAATCCGGTCTTGCGATCATAAGACACCACTGCGTTCTTCGCCTGACTATGACTCAATGTGGTACCTCGGAGGGATTTCCGTAGCGAGATCGATCGGACAACAATGACAGAAAGATTCTTCTCGATCCATTTCGCGTCGTGACTTATCAGGTCCTTCGGGGTATCATGCAGGAATAATCTTGTCCGCTCGACGACGAGCTTGTGAAGCTTTAATGCCGAGCCCTGTTCACCTAGGTGGCTGCCTATACTTTGCTTTTTCTCCAATATATCTCCAAGCTCGCTAGAACCCAATTTCATGTAAAATTCTTCAAGGAGTTCCTCCATGGGCGCAGCCAGAAGGTGCTCTCTGAATTGACCATAAGTGATCAAGTCGTTAATTACCGTAATTTGACTGGCATTGGCGAGCTCGGCGGTGCGTACAGTTGGCTCCTCTTCTTCGCCGTCGTCATCGTTTGCTTCGAACTTGTTGTTCATAGAGACTAGCTCTCGGTAACCAAGCAGGAAAGATGCACTCCTCATGTCCCTCATCAGCTTCTTATCCTTCTTCAGCGTATCCCACGAGTCAGCCAGATTTCGAAGCATGTCCAGATATTTCGTTGTCTCCAACGCCGTGTACACTCTCGTAGGCTCGCTAACGACTTTAGCCGCTAGCTCTTGCGTATTCGGTTCGTGCTTCGCTCCACACTTTAGGAGGAAGACATTCGCATCTTGAGAAAAGTCAACGTAATCAAAGATATCGCCGTACTTGATATCGTCGCCAAGGAAGCACATGGTAGGCGCAACATGACGCAAACTATTTGATGAATCCGTCTTCTCTGATTTCGATGGTGATTTGGCTTGGGTTGGCACTATTCTGGCTTCCCCAAGTTTCCCAACATGGGTGCTTTGAAGCTCGGTCATACGACTTGCGAAGTATGAAAATACTTCTCGTGCGTTTCGATGGCTTTGAGGAGGGTTCTGTATTAGTCGCTCGACACACTCAGCAATAGGAGGATTAGCCTGCACGCCAAACTTCGAAGCATGGAGATGCAAATCCGAACGCAAAATGTCAAAGCCTAAGAGGGCACTCCGCTCATTCATGAAACACTGGCTCGGGATTTGCAACTTCTTCTCCGAGCCCTGGACTGGAAGGAAAGGAGTAGCAATCGCCGTAGCGTCGAAGCTCGCATAGCCTTTGATCTGATACTGGTTGATTAAATACAAAAATGCTCGATCGCGGAGCGCCTTATTGCCAGAAGCGCTAGATGCAGCCATGATCTCAACGAGGTCCGGGTACATGGGTGCTGACTTGAGACCGAGAAAGGTCAGGAATGTTCCTTCAGCGCTGGAAGACCGATATACTCCTGGCCAATAGAGAATTGGAAGCTCAAGGTGACGCAGAGCATCGTCGGGCTCGTACAAGCTGGAAACCAGGTAGCGATCCGTTGAAGTCTTGCTCCCATCGCGCGCTTCGGCCGTACAAATTGGAGTTGACTTTAGGCGCTTGATGTCGCTAGCCGGGATATCCTGCCGGATTGAAGTCAAGTATTTCACAAGATCGACGTGACTCCATCTGGCCGATTGTGCATCCTGTACATTGTTTTCGGAATAAGCTGGAGGAGCCATCAGTCTATCAAAAACAACACCGATCTCGATGGTCTTGCGCACGCCGAAAGCTGCAAGCATTCTATCTTTGACCGAGTGTACTCCGACAATGACCGGCAAATCTTCGAACAATTTGACTGAAGAGAAGTAAGACTCTGCAGGCTTTCTCATACCCAATCTCGTTGGCATCGTTGTCCTCGCTGACATGAGCTCGACAACAGTGGCCTTCGAAGATTGGCTGAGACCCTCCCACTGCTTCGAGAGCACAGGTAAGACTTGGCTTGCGAACAACGGCGATTGCGCAAGGTCTTGGTCTGGCGATAGATCACCTTGTCCACCAGCATTGTCGACAAGCCATTTCAGCCAAGGCACGATATGAAGGTCTTCCCATCCAATGGCGTCGAGGTCGGCTTTTGACATGGCTTTCGTAAATTTGAATGGCATCGTGGTAGGTGGCACAGGCATCTCAGCTGGGATTCGTGATGGGTTCAAGAAATTCATTACCTGGCCAAGCTCAATGATTGTATTTCTTCCGGCCTCGGTGTCATTTACGACGGCTACCTTGAGTAGAAATCTTACGGTTGTCCCATCGATCTCACCTGTCCGAGCTTTACGGCCAACCCAAACCAAAAAGCGTCGAAGCTGGCTAGCATCCAAGGGTCGGCTTTCGAGCTCTGATTTGATGTCAGAGATAGTGATTTCCGTAATAACGCCGTATTCTCTAAGTCGCTTCACAAGGCCTGTGTCTACAAGAGGCTCAGGAAGTGTTGCAATCCCTTCGACGAAGCCCAACTCCTCGGTTAGGATTCGCACGTTGGAGCTGGGCAGTACTCCACGACTGGAGAGCACATCAATGGACATGTTCCTATTACAGGTCCAGAAAGCTTCTTCGACCAAATTGCCGACCTCCGAAGCAGGGGTGGATTCACTCCAGGTAAATGTGTTGCTGTAGCAGACCAAAGTCAGCTGAAGTTCTCTGTGCTTCTCGATCGAGACTTACTGGAGAAATATCGCTTCGGGGAGAGCTGCATGGACTTGGGCGAAATCAACACCACTGCCACTCGCGGGCTCTGCGGCTCGCAACAGCTTCGCCCTCAGTTCAGCCATCTCAGCATTCCATGAGAGACGAGCTAATATTCCAGCTACTCTGAGTAGCTCAACATTCCAGGTTCGTATGAAGCGATTGTTGAGATCGATCGACTCGCGCTCGACAGTAGGTATGACAGAAGGTGTTGATATGTGGGCTTGTAGACCGGTAGCTATAAATAATCAGCATGAATAATTATAACATCGTGAATTCTCATGGTACTAACTTTGATTTGTGGGAAACCCGATGAATATCCTTCCTTTGCTCGGTAAGACAGAACTGAAAATGCTCATGCTGTCATGTCCTTGACTAGAAGCTGTTGAGGCGGGTGCAACATGCTCGTCATAGGACGCGGTCAAGAGAGAAACCGTCGTAAATCTAGGGGGAGGCTTCTTGGTAGCTCTTTCAAGCTCCATGCTGAAATTTTGACTGACATGGGTTCGGACGGTTGCTAAGCTCACGTGGAGGAAGATTGTGGCGTGCGACTCGCCCATGAGATCCTCCGATATAGCTGCTTGCAGAGCCCGCTCCTGTTCTACAGCTCTTTCTGCGGCCGCGTTTTTCGACGAAAGTCGGGAAAAGAATGTCCGCAGCGAGGGCGTTGCATGTGTCCCTTTTATTTGAGATTCTGTGCTGGCGATATCGCTTGACATAACACGATTCCAGGCAACGGCCTTTAACCACTGCGCGTGAATTTGCGCCGCTTCCCTGCTTACAGAAGACAACTCCATCAAGCCATCGTGCGTCTTTCTGACCACCTCTTTTGGCATCTCGAGGTATGCGCTTGGTGCTTTGACCTTGTTAAGCCTCAAAATCTTCCATTCGTCCAGCCACAGCTCGATACATTCAAGTCCGACGAACGTCAGACTGCCTGCCAGGAACTGACAAAGCGAGAGTAATTGAGGGACAGGTGACGTAGTATTACGCATTGGCAGTACGAATGTGGTATTGCTGGTTTGAGCGGCCGCTAGTTGTAGCTTCTTAGTGAACAGAGCATCACCTTTCCAGTAAAAAGCAAGAGCTTCATTCCCTGACGACACAAACGGCTCTTCGCACTCTGCGAAAACGCTGTAAAAGCCCACGCCAAAGGCCCCTATCTTTGTTTCGTCAGGGTTGCCCTCGGCTATCTTCTTCAACCGTGACCAGTCTGTACCCTTGAATGGTATGCCATCGTTCTCGACGATAGTAGATTTCAGCGTATGATGGAGAACGACGTGTCTGAGCCTTGTTGAGGAGTCCGTGGTTTGAGGAACAGGTACCGAAGCGGAAGGGAGGGTTTGCAGCCTGACAATGACTTTCTTCGCAGCTGCATCGGCGGCATTCTGCAAAAGCTCACGAAGCGTTGTCCATTCGCCCGAATACCTAGCCAGCACCTTATCTATAAGAGCTCGAGTATTGACCGTGACTGCTTCGTCATTGCCGCTGCCCATTGCCTGCGCCCTAAGAGCATCGTAATCGAGGTATGGGGCCATGGCGGCCAGCCTGGCTGCGTTTCCAGTCGAGTGTGCTGAGTATTGAAGCCTCGACAGTTATCTCGATCTGTAGGAAGGTATCTTGAGGATACTTGAGTATGTGGTGAATGGGGCGACAACAAGTAAGTGTGAAGCACGTCGTTTGGTTCGTGTACGAGAAGGGAAATGCACAACACCTTACCCAAAGCACGCGTAACGCCCTACAAATGCAACACGTGAATGCTGACAAAAGCGATACAAGAACACAGTACAAGAAAGTGGTGGCAATAGCCTGGCTTCCGTAGACGTGATAATCCTCGAGAATGAGAGTCGCGGCGTTAGTCAGATTCTTGGCACTCTTAATTCCAGAGCTAGCTTCAAACGACGAGGACTTGACGAGTTAGGTTGTCACTCTGTTGATGGCTCTAGGTCCTCGATAGCTGCGAGCGGATTCTGCCTATCAACCGGCTCATGGCAGTCTGCAATTCAAATATATCACGTAGGATCTGTCTCCTCCAAATCTTTGATCATTGGTCCAGTATCGTTGTCCTGTGGTCAGGTGCTCGGTTGTCTTTGCGTCCTCGGAGGCAATTGACCTGACCACTACGTTGCTGTCTTTCCAATTCCAACACTCTGACCACTGGGATAAGGAATCAGCCAACTTGTTGCATGAGAATACCTCAAGGATCATGGCTGTCGCAAGCCTGTATCCCGCGCCTTTGTTACGAAGGGTATTAGCATCGGTCACGCGTCCTTCCCGATGCCAACATGGGCCTTGACCCTCTTTCAGTCATCGCGCCTGCGCGGGTCAAGGTACTGCTCCTACCTTGTGGGGCCATAATATCCAGCAGATTTCTCAGCTTTGTCGACAGGCTCACCAAAGAGAATGTCGTTCGCTTGGGCGACGTTAGCCCCGATGGCAGACCTCACAGAAGTAAAGGAACTCCTTTCTGACGACGTTGATTTCTAAATATGCTGACCTCCCTGCCTACGTAGCAATGTTCTCACCCTTGGCCTTCCCAGCTGGTTCGGTGCTTTACGACCTGGCAACTTCTGCTCCTCTATCGTCCTACTCTGTACTATACCCCTTCGAGCTTTACAGAGAACCGCTGGTCATCATTGGGGTAGCAGACGGATCAAGCTGTTGCGTTGAAATCGAAGAAATTGAAGCTCCAAATGGGAAGAGACCTGTTAATAGAAGTGGCCATGAAGATACCGAGACCCGCCATCAAATGCTTTTGGAGGGTCTGGCTAGCATCAGGATCGCTTATCCGCGAGCATTGGTGCATCAAGTCCTTATATTCGAACACGTCAAGGCTACTGCAGCTTTACCAGATGGTATAATTGCTGTCCCCAGCCGGCAAAGTTCAAAAACTACGACAATCAAGACCATCATGTGCGATTTGACTGCTCAGCTCTTGAGTGAAATGACGACGTACGCCCGATCTCTCCAGGCGCTCCCAACTATTAACACTCCTACGATAGCTTTGGGCAAATCTGCCGTCAATGGAAGTGGATCGCTCGACGCGTCTCGACCTACGTCTGCCACGCGTGAGTTGCGGCCAAGCTCGCCTATGAAGAATGAGATCAAATCACAGCATCGCATTTCTATGCCTGTGACCTTGCCCTCCGATTCGAGCTTCAGTGAAGCTTCACAGGTTCAAAGTCGAGCTCGTTCACCACCTAATCGCGTAGCATCTCCTGCAATTACTTTTGATGAGATTGCTGGGCCGCGACGCCTCGCTTCCCCATCTCCTAAGAATGGTAATGACAGCAGGCAACAAAATAAAGAGACAAACTCGATGCAGGGCTTCGGTTCTGGTGGTATCGGCGAGAGAGAGCGCATGAAGGGTAAAGGCCGTGTTGGCGTTATTGTCGGCGCTCTTTATTTGCTTGCGGGACGGTGGCCAGATGCGATCAAAGAGCTTGTCGAGAGCGCTAATACCTCCAAAGCTAACAGCGATTATGTCTGGTTTGCGAAGGCATTGGATTATATATTGGTCACACTCATAATGTACGCATGGGCCGGCATGGACTTCAAAGTAAGCGGACAACCTCGCGCTTTCCGAGAATTCTGGAGCTGCTCGTCAACGGTTCAAGGGCTCATCTCTTCTAGATTCCACAAATCCTCTACCCAGGTATCGACAAGACGAATTCCAGCGCCTCGAAAGGGTCAAACCAGAAACACTCGGATAGCATGCAGGATCTTTCCGCTGTGACTCCGAGCCGGCTGGTGTCCATGCAGGATCTGACTGGTCTCATACCTGATATGATTAACAATATTTTAAACCTTTATGTCCGTGCTTGGACGTTCACTGACGACAAGATCCCTGCCCTGCCGTTTTCTGAAAGCACAATTCGTTTCTGTAAGCTTTTGACAGTTATACGTCTATCTCACGGCGTGCTTGACGACGAAGGACTTCGACAAATAGTACTGAATGCACAAATATCACAACAAGCGCCCGTAGACAAGCCCATTCCGTTTCCTAGCAAGGCGGAGATTTCCGCGATACTTTTTCGTGCTTGCCCCAGTCCAAATTCTGACGATGCGTTGCCCGTTACGGATCGTACCGTTGTTCTATCTGGGATATCTTCTGTACTATCGGATCTAGGATATGGGCGAAAGAAAGCTTTAGTCCTGAAAGAGCTTGCATCGGTTTTACTACCTGCCCTTGTTCAGGCCAGAAAGGATGGAGCTGCTGAGATGGGTGTACATCCTGCAGCAAGCCTTGTGGCCCTCGGCGCCGCAGTTGGCAATGCAGCCTTGCACCACTCCGATAGTCGCTTTGGAGACTCTGAGTATGGGCTGAGAGGCTTTCTTACTACTATCTGCAGGGAGTATAGAATTTTGACTCCTGCTCCTCCTGAATTGGGAGATGCCGTAGCTCGAAAACACCAAGGCAATGATCAGATGAGCTCAGAGTGGCTTCCAGCCTACGACTCCGACGGTAGTATCATTACTCGAATAGTCGAGCAAGCGTCGGCATCTCTATATGGGGCTCAGCAGCTCAAATTGGATGTGCTTCGAGCTTGCATCAACATCTGCGAGGCCTTGCCTGATCTAGGGGGCGTTCTCCGCTTCTCTGCTGATACCTTACGCACCGCAGGTAGTGGTATTGCACCCGGGCCAGAAAGCGATAACGGCTCGCCTGCTATGCCGATTGAGGATCAAATTCGCCTTGCCAACAATATCACACGGACTTTGAGTGCCAGTCAGCAGCTGGGCCTGGGGTCACTGGAAGCGGAATACTGGGATGAGTTCCTTGTAAGAAGTATCGAACTTGCTGAGACCGACCCTTCGAAGAATCCGATGTGGCATGCCAAAGCAGAACTGGATATTGCAAGTACAGCTCAGGCGCAAGCTGTGAAGAACCCCTTCATCTACAATCCATTTAGCAATAAGACTGCATCAAAAACCCGGGAGCCAGCCCTTGTAGCTGGCGAAGAGATCATGTTCCGAGCTACCCTGCAAAATCTGTACGATTTTGACTTGGAGATCGAGGGCATCGAGCTGGAGTCTGATGGAGTCCCTTTCGAGTCACTACCGATCAGTGCAATCATTGGGCCCTACAGAACACAGACCATGGGGCTGAAAGGGAGAGCATCTAGCGCTGGCTCATTACATATCACTGGCTGCGTAGTCAAGATAAAGGGTTGTCGCGAGCGGCGATTCCCACTTTTTGTAGAATCGTGGTTCTTGAAGGTGGATGCCAAAACCAAGCCTCACGATATCCTTACCTCGACTTCTTCGTACCAAGCCACTTCCTCGGAAATCCGAATCGATACGGATGATATCAAGCGATATGGGCCTGTTACATCGTCACTACGCCTGAATGTTCTTGACTTCCAACCAATCGTGGCTATGAAGTCTGTCTCCCTCCCTCAGTCCGCGGCCATGCTACTTGAAGGAGAAACCAAACCCTTCACTGTCACATTACAGAACCTGTCTCCTACGGTCTCGGCGGATCTCCTCCTCGTAGCGTTTCAAGACTCCATAGCCTCGCAGTTGCAGTCTGCACTATCGAACAAAGATCTCAGTCTTGCGGAACTTTACGAATTAGAGATTGCAGTCACTCGCAATCAATCCTTCAAATGGTTGCGAACAGCGTCTGATCCAGAACCCACCATAGAGCCAGGCGGAACCACTACATTTTCCGTAGAGATCTTTGGTAGACCCGGTCTTTCCTACGGAACTATGCAGATCGACTTCGCCCACCTCGGCGCCCCTAAGTCTGAGGCACCTCCCCAGTTTTATACTCGCCAACTCCTGGTCCCCTTTGTCGTTACTGTCAACGCCAGTATCGATCTTGTTCGCAACGATATCGCCCCACTCACCAGTGATTTCGCGTGGCGGAATCAGCAACGGCACTCTCAACCTCCCTCTACCACCTCAAGTACATCTAGCACGCCAGAGACCCGCATCCGCCCCTCCTTCTCCCGTCGGAGATCCAGAGACGACAATCGCTTTCGTTCTCTCCTCTCTCGACTTGGTCTCCATTCCCAAGACCAAGAACACGTCCTTCTTTTCCTTGACCTCCGCAACTCCTGGCCCAACCTTCTAACCACCTCTATCCAAGTCCGCCAGATGAACACCGCCTCGAACGATCCACCTTCGACCTCTGACGCCTGGAAGCGAGCCTATACAGTTCATGAGACTCAAAAACCAGGCCACACTTCTCGCCTTGTGCTTATCCTTCCCCGCCTCTATGTCTCCAATTCACATGCACCCATCCCTTCTCTAAATCCGTCTACAAAACGTCAATATGTCGTCAGCGCTTCCGGAGATACCAGCCGAGAAGCCGAGCTCGCGGCTCGCGAGACGTTCTGGTACCGGGAGGAACTGCTGAAGCATGTCCGTGCTACCTGGCGTGAGGACTCCACTGGGCGCTCAGGGACTATCAACCTACGTTCGTTACGTTTGAGCACGCGGATGGTTACTACATTGAAGCTGGAAGATTTAGCTATTCGATTCTCGGTTCACCCTTCTGCTAATCCCTCTTCGCCGACCCCCAGCCCAACGATCGACCAAACATCGCTCAATGCATTTACGCTCCCGACTTCTACCTTCCTCACCCTTCGCACTCACTTATACAATCGCTCTTCCCGGCCTATCCACCCCCTCCTCCGTTTGCAGCCCTTGCTCCGACATCAACCGCATAACGTAGCGCTTGATCTTAGTAGAAAATTTGTCCTGAATGGCCTTCTGCAAAGAGTCCTACCAGTGCTGGAGGCGCAAGGCACCACCGAGATCGATGTTGGGTTTTGCGTACTTAGTGAAGGGGAATACGAGGTTGGAGCCTCTGTAGAAGAGGTGAAGGGTCTGAATGCAGCGGCTGACAGGAACGAAAATAGCGGGAAGGGGACAGAAGATTTTGCATTGAAGGACTGGACCCAAGAGAAGGGAGAAAGGCGGGTTTGGTATGCCAGCGAGCCTTGCGTGCTTGTGGCGAAAGATGGACGTGATGATGCTGACTAACGACGTGGATGCATTACGTTCAAAGCAATTAATCCCCTTACCCCCCCATATAATCAATCGAGATCAAGCCATGCGCTTGCATGGTGCGGTCCCTACGGTTTCTCGGCCCACCTGACTGTTTGATTTGTCGTCCGGACCCTCTTCATGGGCCCAACCATTGGGTAAGTGAAGTCTTTTCTAATGATCTGCCTCTTTAGTCAAGGGTCTCTACTGTTGGACTGCCCATCGAGATATGTGTTTCCAAGTTTGCCATGGAATAGTGTACAGGTTCTAGCAGGCCTCTTCGATCCAAACGGATGTAGTGCTGGAGAGGGGATCGGTTGGAGAGAGTCATCTGAGTTATTGAAATGGCTGGGATGTGTGCTTTGATTGCAGAGTGAGATGGGGAGGAATGGTGCTGAAATAGGTTAATGGATGGGATGGGAAGAGGTTCATGCAAGAGGACTTCGATGATGAAGGTATAGGCTTTGAGAACATCTAGCTGGGCCTCGAGATTCCATGATATGTCGTGGCTTCGCTGCAGCTCAGTTCGTGAATTGGCTGTAGCCTGAATGTGCACGAGGGCACACGTCAGACACCGCACTCTCACAAGAAAGGATGCATGTAGCACAAGATTTCCCCAAAACCCCATTGAGGAAGCTTCCACACACAATCTAGATATCTCGACCTTCTGACTTTTGTTCGACTTCATTGCGTTAAGCGTCCCTTCGCGCGGCTTCTCATCTCTCCCACACCTCAACTGTCCACAAACACCTTCTTCTGCTCCGCCCCCTCCACCGCACTACTATACCCCATCCGATCCTTCGTATAGAATTCCACTCCAACCTTCATCTCACGAACTTTCGCATCATCGATGCTTCCGCTCTTGACGCATGCGGCGTCGGGCATGATGTCGAGGAGGGTGTAGAGCGAGGATCCGCAGTCTGGATGCGTGGGAGGGGTAGTTAGTAGCGTAATTGTGAGGGAGGGGAATGGAAGGCGGGGATGAAGGGAGGAGGAGGAGGGAGGAGGGGAATGTAGTGGGGAGGAGGAGGAATGGGAGGGAAAAGGGGGATGAAAGGGGGAAGCGCACTCCCGCAGAACCAGTGCTCGTTCTTCTTGCCGGAGTCGCCGATCGCGACGTAGCTCTTCGGCTTCCCCTTTGTGACTTTGAAGGTGTCGCGGGGGACGACGATGTTGGATGTGTAGGCGCCGCCTGGGGGTGGGTTAGTGTATATTCGGTCGCGATGGCGGCTGGGGGTGAGGGGGTGAGGGGAATGGGAAGGGAATAATTAGAGACGTACCGGACCACTTTTGGCTGGGGAGAGATGGGTGTTAGCGGAGCTGCTTATTGGGGGTGGAGGGGTGGGTGGGAGGAGAGCAGGGCGGACCAGTCGGTGCAGTGGCAGAGGGCTGTGGCTTTGGGTTCGCCTGGAGTGAGGTCAGAATACATTGGCTGTCGTAGACTGGAAGATGTGGACCGGTATATTCGTAGTGGACCTCTCCACACATGCAGCTGCCTGTTACCATTTTGAGACGCTGTTAAGGTTTGAAAGTCTATAAGAAAGACTTCGGAGACAGAAACGAGTATTATTATGGGAATAAATACAAGAGATGCGAGATATGAATCAACAGCGAAGAGCGCAGTTGAAGGTTGTTTTATGTGCATAGAGGATATACCGGAGATCTGCGACGATGCGGGGCAGAAGTCCAGACCTTGAGAAGCTCCTTTAGACCGTCAGACGGCCATCCTTCGACATCATCGAGGACGGGATGATGCTGACAAGCAGTAATGGTGTATCGATCGTACGGAAATGCGGCAGTCTATGGCACCGTCTCTGGTGGCTTATTTGTGCCTGCATTAGATCGAAGGATGTGGTAAAGGTCTAGACCCTTGGTCGATCTTTCTGCTATACTGATCAGGTATTCGACAATGTCGCGTGGAAATGCGAACAGAAGAGTTGACAAATCTTTCCTGGCTCGATGGTCGGCGGCATATCATATCACTCTTATCGTGCTGCGATCAATGAATCCATACATCAGCAACGGTCTATTGTGAGAACGTATCCTTAGTCTCTGATCCTTATTGCCCTTTGGGTAGCTTTGACATCGCCCTCAAGACGGGCTGTAAGGTCGCAGCCTCTTGTTGAGAGAGCCAGTCATGAATTGCAGCTCCGATAAGACATTGAGAGTCGGAATGTAGTGTAGCCTCGCATTCGGAACGGTCCACGGCAGCCGCTAAAGCGTACTGTAGTCCCTGAGGGAAGCCTTGGAACTACACAGCTATAGTGGTTGAGACTTCTGGGATTGAGCCAGTAAACGATCAGTAATATTCCCCTAAAGTATCCCGTACACAGGCACGAATAGGCGCTCGTGATGATTGCAAACCCTCCGCGGATGCCTCCGTTCTCTTGTCGCTTTCTCTAGGTCTTCGACAGTGAAAAGGTATTCTGCTATCATTCGCCTAATTAGCAACGGGTGGTCACCGGTTGAGCTTCCATCTTCGTTGTGGCATACAAATGTTCGAAGGGCCTGGGGAGTATGTTCGAAACTGGCATCATCTGATGATAAGCACCGTGCCGGCGTAAAGAATCGTAAACTTGTCATAAGGTGGATAGAGATGTCCGGCTGTGAGTTTTGCAGAACAAGAGCTGAAGGAAGGCAGACTCTGCATCCTAGACAATTGCATCGAAACCAGATATGGAAATGACGTGTGTGAAACCAATAGCTTGACTAGGTTGGTATAGCAGATATCACAGCAGTGTGATGGTCAATACCACCGAATCCGCTGTCATCCAATGTAGGTAATGTAGGTAGTGTAGATGTTGTGGAAAAATCGATACGTCTGTGAAGCTTACCTGTCTTTTGGTGATCGTGGACCATCGTCCGGCGCGTCTCTGCCTCCTGTTGATGCATTTCCGGCCACACAGCGCGACGCCTTCACCACCTTCACATATCTCGCTTCGTTCCTGCCGCGCACACAACTCAGTAACCCATCCTCCAGCTTCAAAAAACCCGGCAAGTGCTTCCAACAGAAAATCCTGAATAGCACACGCTGAACTTCGACCCGCTTCCACAACTTCATTCAGGCTTGCCCCTTCTCACCACTCAACCAGTGCACCCCTGTTGCTGTCAACAGGTAAGTGAGACCCACCCGATCACTGTCACCGTCACAAGAAGCCTCACTTTCGCACAGTAGTCTGGCGGGCATCAAGCTGACAATCAGAGCGAACAGCTTCGATTTCCCGGGATCTTTGAGCTTCGAAAATCGAAATGTCGACTTCTGAGCTTGGAGGCGACATTGCTAGCTCCGCTGATGCTGTTGCTATGTTGAACATCATGGAAGCTGGCGTTGCTACACAAGCTGTGGTTGTAGAGGCTATCGCTGGCTCAAAGGTGAACTGCTGTTTCGTTTCCACAGGTCAAGCTCAAGTACTAATCATCGTGTAGGGTGTTGAGTCGAGTGAGATGACGGTCAACTCAGGATGCGCATCTTCCAAGGAAACCCCCGTCGACCATGATGCCGACACTGTCGATGCAGCAGTCGATGTCTTGGTAAGTGTGCTTCTTGTCCTTGAACATCGTGACTGTGCCGCTGACATGTCGATAGCTGACCGAAACGAAGAATGACTTGAACGGCTCGGCCAACACCTCTGGAGGAGGTGACGACAAAGCTGGTCCCATCTTTCCAGCTGAGATCATGTATAAGATCATCGCCTATGCGATGACTGCCAACAATGGGGGCAAGATAGCTATGCCATGTCTGACCAACCGCGACTTTGCGCCTAAGCTGGCCATTGGCCTACTGCGTGTAAAGTAAGTCGAGGTCCCTTCTTAGCCAACCTGTAACTCATGGATGTTCTTCTACTAGCCATGCCATCTATCAAGAGGCCACGCTGTCCCTCCTGACCCAGAATCAACTCATCTTCGACCACTTCGGTTCAGATCTGCGAAAGCTTGACAAGCCAACGATGATTTCAAGCTGCATTGTCCGTAATTGCACAGGTGCCTCAACAGTACCATACTTTAGAGCAATGCGCTTCGAGTTGGGATCCGAAGTCGACACCTACATGGGCATGGTTTCGATCGACGCCTTCCAGAGTTCATTACTCGGTCTCCGTCGCCCCATCTTCGTCGAGAAGCTGACGCTCCACTTCCATATCTTCTCAAGCCTCACTGCCGAGCGCCTGGACAATCTTATCGTAGCGTTGCAGCGTGTGACGGTTGCCCGCATTCTGACCGTAACTGGACCTGGAAAATTCCAATATGCTGCCGCGGCCTTCGACATTGCAGCATCTCTTGGAATGATTCCGAAGCCAACGTGGGAATTCACCTTGCCGGCTCTCAGCCGCGATTACGCATCGTCGCTTTCAACCCGCGGCTTTTCCTATTTTCGCTTCAAGACCAATAGCGATGTCCCGGACTACGATTGGTACGAGGGAAAGTTGATCCAAAAGGCAGCGACCACCAAGGATGCTCATATCCATGGCTTCAATATGCGTGTCTGAGGAGCGCGTCGTGGCCGCGGCACGATCGATGACATTTGTGGAGAGAAGCCCGGTGCTGAACCATGAATGCTCCTTGACCTCTATCTTCATGCCTGGGCTCAGTTGCGGTTTCTTTTCCCCACATGTCTTCCCTTCTTTTCTTCTTCAAAGTTGAATCACATGTTGCGTAGTTGTCCGGGCAAGTGCCGGAATCTGCGCGTGATGGCATTCTTAGAGCGTCTTCATCACCAATTCGATTGTATCATAGAACATGGTTCGACTAGCTTCAATCTTGCTCAATCCTAGACCCAGCAATACTGTTCTGTTCTCTTGCGGATCTCTTGTCGCAATACTGCTTGCAATTTGAGTCGCGCAAAGCTGACCTATAGTCTCGCGTTCAAGAGTCGAGCTTCCAAGGAGGGTCTTCGGATTGAGATGCGGCATAGGCAGAAGGTCGTCGTCATGAGTGCTGGAAAGCAGCGGTAAATCGGTCGACGGGATATTGCTACGCTCCATAGGTACTTGTATCTGCCATTTGAATAAGCCCGGCTGACACGCTGCGTGTTTGGAGAGACAGACCCATTGAGCCAGGCTCCCATTTTGAGTGATGGTTACCATGATCTTGTCAGAAAAATAAGTCGTACGGACTTCAGTATGAATACCATCAACCGGTCCAGCCGCTTGGTTGGTGGTGACCGGATATGGGACTTCCATGACTGGCAACGCTGGAGGAGAGTCTGGTGGGATAGGTAAAGGCATGGCTTGAGTGAGTAGATTATGCGTCAGAGGCGCATGATCGATGAAAATCACACTGCAGTAACACAAAGGGATAAGCAGAGCAGGTTTGCGAACTATTGCATGCGGGAATTCGTCAGAGAAGAATCCTTATCTTGCGTGTGGATACTACTAAGACTTGGCTCTCTCTCTAGGATTGCACCAGTCGATGTAAGCTTCGTAACCGACATGACGTTAAAGCACGCACTGCCCTTGCTGGTCCGTCGTCTGGATGACTAAGCGCAGCGATTTCTTGGCATAATCTTGGCAATATACTGGCAACAGGAGGTACTAGGCTTTGGGGTCAAGGCTACAGCAAAGCAACGCTGGGAAAGCCGTGTTGCCGTAGATAGAGGATGCGGTGGTCTTGATACAGCTTTTCACGGACTGTCGCACAACCACCCCATATTGTAGAAGGCCATAAAACTTCATCGTCGACACTGAATTCAATTAGCTAAGTATCTTCTCGACCAACCACCCTTCTGTACCCTCTCTTCGCTGTACAACCTTTTGTGCAGGCAATGGCCATCTCCTCCCTCCTTTGTCTCCTACGAGTTCAGGAACGACCCAGCACTCCCTCTTGCCTCCTTCCACCTCCACGATCTTCCCAAGCGGCTTCCCATATTCCAGCAGTGGTGTCTCCCTCGCCAACGCTGCTATTTGCTTTCCCGTCACAGTGCATATAGCATGCATTCTGGTCTTCGGCTTCTTTGCTCCATCGATGGTGGCTGGAGTACCACGTTGCAATTGCGAGTAAATGACGTACTCTGGCAGCTCTTTAGGTGTGGACCGCGCAAGCACCGAAGAAGGGTGTATGAAGACAGCAACGTCGGCGAGATCAGCCCCTCGACCTTGATGGGATCGGAAAAGAGGTAGATAGGGTACATCGATTGCCCGCGTAGGTTTTCGAGGCAACTCAGGTGGAGCAGGAGCGGCGTCGGCACGAATAGCTATTTGATCCACAAATGCTGCTGCAAGAATCTGCTGTAGTGCTCTGATTTGTTTCGATGATGGCTCAGTAAGGCGGCTTTCGTACATCGATGACAGCTTGGCAGGGTGGTTGTTGTGGACGATTGTGCTCAATTGTCGGCGCAGATGGGAGGCCTCTTTCAGAGCTTTCGGGTTAAGGAACATTTCTTTCGCAAATGCCTTTGTTTCGGGGACATACGCGTAGGCGCAGAGTGCAGACAACGCTTTGATGGCGTCGCTTGTTGGGGATTTCATGCCGAAGATTCGATGAGCTCTATTGTAATCCTTCTTCCGCTGTTCTCGAGCTGTGTCGGCGAGCTGATCAGCGGTGCTATAGATGGCGTCTGAGTTCCGAGACAGGGCGGACAGATCGAGCTGGTTCTCCGGTATGAAGATGTCAGGGACTGACAACGCCGAGACCATAGCAATCGTGTAAGGCATACACGCCTGTTGATGACCAATGGCTAGCATCTTGGAAAAACGTGGTGATAGCGGATAAATTGATAGCTCAAGTCCTACAGATGTAATCTTTCCGCTGCTTGACAAACCACCAAGATATGTCAAGAGCTTCTCGGCCTTTGCCAAATTATGACGATCAGGCGGCGTTGGGAACGGAAAGTTGACCACATGCTGGAGATCCATGCTCTTCAATTGAAGGACTACCCCTTCGACTGGCATACGCAAAATCTCAGGCTCAGCATGTTCTTCAAAATCTCGCTCATAGACAGCTGAAGAGTACAGGCGGTAACAGTGTCCCGGACCTGTCCTGCCCGCTCGTCCAGCACGCTGGCTTGCGCTTGCTCTACTGATCCAGCCGATCTCGAAGCTCTGCACACCTGTCACTTGGTCGTATTTCTTCTCCTTCGCGCGTCCACAGTCGAATACATAGCGAATACCAGGAATTGTCAGACTCGTCTCGGCAACGTTTGTGGCAAGCACGATCAGCCGAGCATTGTCGGGTGGAGGCTCAAAGACACGAAGTTGATCTTTGGTCTGTAACTGAGAGTATAGAGGCAGAACATGTATCCGGGACGAAGCAGCCTGGGTTGGAGAGTCTTCGATTTCGAACTCCTCATCGGTATCGTGCCCATCCACATCCTCGCTTTCGCTTGGCTGCTCCTGTGGAATCAACGGATCATTGCCAAAGTCCACATCATCGGCCTCAAGGGGTGCCTCGCTCGCGGCGATTGTGACTCTTTGGTAGGCACCATGATTGCTCGAGGTACTTACAAAGTCTTCCTTCAAGCGTTTCGACAATGCAGTTATTTCGTTTTGCCCTGTCAAGAACACAAGCATACCGCCAGGCGGAAGCTTCTTGTGCCCTCTGCTGATCTTATGATATACTTCGTCGACGTAGTCTCGTTGAGTCCTGCGAGCGAAGTGCAAAGTGACTGGGAACTGGCGTCCTTCTGCCTGTACAACTGGTGGAGTCCCACTCTTGAAGAGATTTGGATTCTCGGTGAAGTCCGAGACTCGCAGCGTTGCAGACATGATCACTAGTTTCAGCGGTGTAACTTTAGGATCCTCCTTGCTCATCGAAGCTCGTAAGTCCACTATTCTGCTGACCATGCCGATCAAGATATCGGTGTTGGCACTTCGCTCATGTGCTTCATCAATGATAATCACAGAATATCGGAGTAGAGCAAAGTCATTCGCAATTTCTCGTATCAGTATCCCGTCAGTCATGAACTTGATGGCTGTCTTGTCGCTTACAGAACTTTCGAATCGTATCTGATAAGAAACCTTGCCCTGGACACCACCGAGCTCATCACTGACTCGTTTTGCCATACTCACAGCTGCGACTCTTCGCGGCTGTGTGACTCCAATCATGCCAGGCGTCGAACTACTCCGAGTGCCAAAGCCTGCTTCATAGAGAAATTGAGGCACTTGCGTAGTCTTGCCGCTCCCTGTTGCACCCCAGATGACTACAGTGGGATTATTGTAGATGGCTTCCATTATCTTCTGCTCTTCAGCAACAACAGGAAGTTGCATGCGAGCTTCCTGAATCTCTGGCGCCCGCTCAACCCGAACGCTGTAAGCTTTTCGCTCCAGAAATGCGCTTGTCGTCCTCAATTCCGGTGGTAGAGGGTCGCTTTCTGCTTCGCGTGGCGTGATGTTCACAGGTACCTTCTGAAGCTGCTCTTGTAGAGTCTGAGCGCTGTTGGTAGACGGCTGGAACCCAAGAGCCTCGTTTACTTGCTGGGTTGCCCAGGCTTTGAAGGCAGAAGAACGTTCCGACGACCTGACTAGAGAATCAGACTCATCCCCTATATCATTTGTGTCTTCATCTTCATCGTCGTGTCCCTCCACACCCTCTGACATTTCTGTCTCGGAATCTGTTTGGGTCCCAACAGAACTCATGCTTGAATTAGAAGCTGAATCGGATTCGATCATGTTGTCGGCCGAGCTGAAGCCTTCCCAAGGAACCTCGTCATCGTCCGTGAAAAGGGATTGAAGCTTTCTGGTGCTTTTGCATTTTTGTCTCTTGATAAGCGGCTGTCCACCGGCATTACTATCAAGTCCTCGTTTGAGACCACTCCCAAAGACCACATTAGGAGGTCGCTGCAGTTGTACTTGCTGCTCGCCATTCTCCGTAGTGGACTCGATCGGATAATCTGACACTTCGGATTCAGACCCGTTGTCATTAAATTCATGTACATTAATGCCCCCCTCATGCTCAGTTAAAGCACTTCCAAATAGTTGCCGGTTGAATCTCTTTCTCAATCCAAGGTCTCGAGGACTGCGCAACAGACGAGTGTCGACTTTAGTGCTCTCTAATTTCCTGATCAGCTCGATGGTCTCTTCTTTTCTCAATTTTTTGTCCTGACAGATTTAGCGAAGTATCCCTGAAAATCGCGTAGATACCTACTATATAATTATCTAGCCGTTTCTGCTTTCTGCTTGACATCTTTGGCTGTTGAGCTCGCAAAGCACTCTTGATTGCCTTTCTCTTCTCTTCTTTCTGAGTAGTTGAAGATGGAAGTTCCAAGACATTGGGATCATCGCCGGCTCCTTCACGTGTCTTACTCTTGAGCCTTTGCCTGACTTTGTGTTTGCGCTGGCGTGGCACGAATGGAGCCATTCTGCTGCTTTCGTGACCGTTCACGCCAATCGGACCTTATGATCAAGAATTTTCGAGACTTTAAGAGCACAGATATTGGCTTTAGGGTTACTTTGAGGCTTGGCGCTAAAGCTGGGCTCACTCTTCATAAAGTACATGTACCTTCAAGCATTGTAATGAACTATGGAAAGGGCAGATAGCACTGGGCGCATATCGGGCTAAGATCAGCTGTTTCACAGCGTATCTAGGACAGTCGTTTGCACCGTGTGATAGGCTTGTTATGTTATCTAATGTGGCGGTGCATGTTTCAAGCGCAGGTTTTGTTAGTGAATGCTTCCAGGCAACAACCGAATCCATCCTAGAATTTGCTCTACAACTGCGTGTATTCTTTTCCGATATCTGTCACCGACGTTTTACCCACCCGATTGAAGCTTTGATCAGAACAATGGCGCCACCCTCTACACAAGCAGCCTCCCCACCTCCGTCGCGCCCAGCATCACCCAATCTCCCATCCACAAATCAGAGAAACGATGAAGTGGCCGGAGATGAGTCTGTTCCGTTACTCCCAAACCAAGATCCTCCTAGGGCCGGCGTAGTATCAGCCAAAGCTATGCATATCTTGACCTCATCAGCTGTGTCGTCCGCGGTCTGCACCCTCCTATTCCTGATCGTGATCGCAATCTTAATGTCGACTCTCCCCTACGGATATCAAGTGCCATGGCAGACTAGTGAAGCATTCAGCGCTATTGTGCCTCCAGTACGTAGCTACAATTTCCTTAGTCCCATCTTATCATTACTCACATAGACTAGGCTTTGGGTTCTGTACTCATAGGTACCGTAAATTTGGCTCGGATCCGGAGAAGCCGCTCCATGTCTCCTCTAGCTCTGAATCTGCTATTCGACTTTCTGGTCGCTTTGTTTGCTATCTCCTACGCTGCCAGCGGCCTGGGTGGCGTGGTTGACAGGTACGATTATGGTTGGAGCCAGCTGCCCATCCAAATATTGGCGGGTATCGCAATGGGAATGGCTTTGATATTTGGGTGAGTGGGACCATAGCGTGGTTACAGACCATGCGGTGGCAACGTCAATCTGTGTTGTAGAACGCGCAAGTTAACGCTATCTCTAGGATCATCCATCTTGCTCTGTTTGTAGTCCGCTGTCGCATGGCTCTCCTAATGGAGTCTTGGGGAGGCCCTTGGTCATTGCCCACTGGACAGCTCACTTTTGAAGTGTCCATAAAGCACTTCAAAGAGCCGCAAAAGCCAAGCCAAGGCGGAGGAGATGCTGTTTAGTCGACAAATTCAAATTGAAACACCCTTTTGTAATGATAATTTCCTCGACCGTCCTGCCCTGCGGATAGTGGGTCCTCACTGAGCGATCATTCCATCGCCTATCCACCATTACATTCTTTGAGGCGGCCGCTTGCTTGGCAAGCCTTGGGAATGAGACCATACCGGAGCATAAGGGGTGTCGAGGAATTGGGGTACACAAGGCCGTGATAGTAAAGGTAAGCTAAGTCGGGGGTTATAGCTGCTGGAGTGTCGCAGCAGTAATGGGTGTACATAGAAGGCCGCCGTCATCTTGACTGGCTTTTGAAACCCGCTCCAACGCCCTCCCGCATTCTTTCCTCTTGCTTCTTCCAATGACTACCCTCTTCGTAATCCTCTCGTATGCCCAAGGCTCTCCTCAGCTTCTCACTCTCCTCCATCTTCGCCGCTGCAAGCTCATGGACTTGGTGAGGCTTCAGTTGCGCTCTTCCTGTGGCCTTCTCTCCGTTGCCGCTTCCGGTTAATAACTTCTTCCGCAGCGCATCGGCTTGCGTCTCGATCTCCTCTTCATCGACGCTGAGTAGCAGTTAGCGCTGAACTGATATATAGCAAGCTCTGCGCGGCTGCTCAAAAGTAGGTGACCCACCCTTCGTCTTCAAGCTTGTCCCGCAGATCGTATACTTTGACTTCGATTTCTCGCAAGCGGTCATGATTGAGGATATCTTTGTCCGGTTTCCGTTGCCGGTGCTTCAGGATGTCATCGTCTTTAGGGTATGGGGCGAAATTATCACGCGGCTTAAGGTGTGAAAGGTTGCGCTGGACATAACCAGAGGTACCACTACCACGTGGGGTGCTGAGACCGACGTTGGATGACATGCTGATGATTGCAAGAAGTGGTATTTGAGACTAAAGTGCGCGACAACGAGGAAGAGGAGAGACAGACGATCCTCGGCTCCTCGGCAGTTGAAGACCCTTGCGTTGCGGCAGCGGGAGATCGGCCCGTACACCTGCATCACCGACCTTTCGTCAATACATCAAGCCTGGATACCTACCATCGTTTCGCCTTGCAAGCACAAGGACGAAATTTGGTCTCGACATGGCTTCGGTAGAGTCGAACGGCTCCCAAGATGATGTAATGGCAATCGAGCCCTTGACGCGACTACCCTTTCCACCTGTTACACGCAAGCACATACTCCATTGCTCGTACCACTACTGGCATTCACGCTATCGTACCATAACACCTAAAGCTCGGCTTATCCCTCTCTCTCAATCCTTCATAGACTACCTCCGCTCAGACGGCATCGTTCTTCCTTCGGACGATAATGAGCCTCAGATCTCGTCCACAGATGCCGACAGCGGCATCTTTTCTGCCTCCACTTCACCCGCAGACTCCGACTCTGACGACGAGGAGCCGGATCCGTCTTTAGCATGGCTGGAAATACACAGGAAGATCAAAGAGACGATAGCCGAGCTGAAAGGCCCCGTGCATCCGAAAATGAACTGGTCGGCGCCCAAGGATGCGACATGGATCGCCGCTACAAATAGCATGGAATGCCGTACGGCCAACGATATCTATCTCCTCCTAAAGAGCTCAGACTTTATTACACATGATCTGGAACAAGCTTTCGATGGTTGTGAACAGGAGGAAAGTGAGAGCGATGAGCGCGATCCTCTTAAAGAACCTATGTCTAGTCGTGGCGACTCCATCCCATACCACCTGGTGCTACGTAAGACAATCCCAGCTTTGGTGACTTCGCTCGAGTTCCGCTGTTTTGTTCGTAACCGTAGACTGCTCTGCATATGCCAGAGAGATCTCAATCACTATGCTTTTTTGCCTGGTCTAATATCCAATTTACGCTTGCGCATCCAGGAATTCTTCGATAAGAACCTGCAATATACGTTTCCAGAGGAGAGCTTTGTGTTCGATGTCTACACCCCCGCACCACATGATCGCGTCTGGCTGATCGATATCAATCCTTGGGCTATCAGAACAGATCCATTGCTGTTTTCGTGGCTTGAGATCTTGCAGATGCGAGCGCCAGAAAACGTCGATAGATTCTCTAACGAAGACGGGGATTCAGATGATGACACATTACTGGAAGAGGACGATCATGATGAAGAAGAAGAGTTAGAATATGTTCCCGAATTCAGACTCGTGAATAGAGACGATCCGGAAGCATACAGCTTCAACACGCCTCAATACAGCGCGCACAAGCTTCCGAAAGATGTTGTGGATGCATCTGGTGATGGGCAGGCGGGGCTAAGGGACTTTATGGGTCAATGGCGGGATATACTGCATAAACAGACGAACGAGGATTTGAAAGCCACCAGCTAGACCTAATAGAGGTCTCTAGCCGAAAGTGTAGCGGCTGGTGGCGGGGCCGATCATGGCGGGGAGCCGCAACTTGAACCTCGAAGAACTCGACCTAAAGCCTCTGAACCAGATGTCGACTTGCTGTATAGCTTCGCGCGCCAGTACAGGCCCCAAATTTTGTATCTTTGACATAATTTTTGAATTCATCTGACCAATTGGATATCTGTGTTATAGAGTTTTAGAAATATGGGGAATAATGCGTCGAAACCGCCTGGTGGACCACAGTCCCCAGTAGCTAGTCATTCATCTAGCTCGTCAGCTTCACATTCATATTCACGAAAAGATCCGAGAACACATTCCGCCAGAAGTGGTTCCACCTCTCAACCACCATCAAACAACCCACGGCCATCTCAATCCGTAAGCTCCTCCCCTTCGCAACAAAGCCACGCGCAACAGAGTAATCCCCTCCACGGCAACATGGGCAACGAATTATCGCGCCAGGAATGGAAGGATAAAGCTCACAAAGCAAAGACCGAGGAGAATAAGCAGTCAACACCTGTCCGAGTCCCTCGACCCGATCAGAAGCGTCAAAAAGGACCTGATACCCAATTCGAGCCGTCTGGTCCCCCTCGAGATCCTAATTGGATACCTCCTTCGAACCTGAATTTTCCACCTCGACTACCTCTCCCGATCGAAGAGGAACTGCACACGCCTGGTTCCCCAATCATCACTTCCGCTGGCGAATCCTCAGCACTGCATGACGATGATATCGAGGGTGTATTCCCACGGCAGGCTTCAGTCATCAGCAGTACTACGCTTGATGATGACGAGGAATACAACGAGCTGCAACCATATCCCACGGGAAGCTCGAGAAGATATGTCCCGACGACGGTGCGATGGATGCAGGGTGGTGATAAGGTCTATGTCACGGGAACGTTCACTGCTTGGGCTCGCAAATTCCGCATGAACAGAGAGTAAGCAACCGCATTCCTTTGTCCAGCTGATCGCATGTTTCAAGTTCTGTGTCCGCACCTGCAGATATGCAATGTTCCGTACTACGCATCCATCGCACAGACCCCTTTCAACCCCAATGTCTCATGCATGCTTTTGCCGCATCAGGCATATCTCTAGTCCACCCTGGTCAACTTGAGAATGCTAACTTGTGACTCCCAACAGCCCGGAAAACAATATCCTCTCCACGGTCCTCCAACTTCCACCTGGTACTCATCATGTCAAGTTCATTGTCGATGGCGAAATGCAGTTGTCGAACGAGCTACCGACTGCCGTCGATTACACCAATATTCTTGTGAACTACATTGAAGTCAGCGCTGACGATTTGCCGAAAGAGCCGGGTGAGGACGTTGCGCCCGATGGCGTCCATCCGCCCCTAGTTCTAGCGCCAGGCACCGAGGCCAAAGACTACGCGCCCAATTCCATTGGGAAGCCTCCGCCTCTCGAGGGCGAGAAAGCCCCTGAGCCAGTATTCTGGGGTCATGACATGCCTCGATACCTTCTTGACCTTGACCGCCCAGAACAGTCTCATAAGTATCAGCGTGCGGCCAGAAGTGTGACGGAGTTCGCTCCCCCGCCCGGCTTGCCGCTCTTTCTTGGAAAATCCATCTTGAATGGCACAACACCGATGAAGGATGACAACAGCGTACTCAATATGCCTAATCATACCGTACTCAACCATCTTGCGACGAGTAGCATCAAGAATAACGTCCTTGCTACCAGTGTTACCACAAGGTACAAGCGCAAGGTAATCTATCTGACCCCTTTCCTCTTTCATGATGGAGGCTTACGGAACTTCTGCACAGTACGTTACGACTATGATGTACAAGCCGACTGTGGAGGACAACGAATGAGATGACTCTTTGCCGGTTGTTCACGTCCCCAGAGTGCGAGCAGTCAATGTACTTGAATTTTCAGAAATAGCATGGCGTCTGGAGTAGAGCTCAGCCTGAATGCAGCCTTACAGCACTGCGAGCTCAGCATTGGCGTCTGCATAGCACAGAGACACCCTGAAAGCGACAAAAAGCAGGAGAAAGAGAAAGTATCAAAACTTTGCCATGGATCCTTGTGTCAATCTTCTCTCCATTTGACCAGTACTTCATCTGTTCGATATCTCTGCGTACATGTGCTATCTTCCATACTCGTGACAGCACCAGTCCTGTAGGCCAACAATCCCGCATGTGCGATCATTATGCCGTTGTCTATACAGAATCTCTCATCAGTCGCATATACACTGCCTCTTCTATCGCGAGCCATCATTCCCATCATCCCCTGAAGTCTCTCGTTGCACCCCACGCCTCCCACAATCAAAACCTGGCTCGATCCAACGTGAGCCATGGCCCTTTCTGTGATCTCTACGAGCATCGCGAACACCGTTTCCTGTAAGCTAAAGCATAGATCCTCTCTCGATATCACATCACCAGTCAATTCGTCTAACCAGCCTCCTGGATCCTTCTCCAATTTCTTCGCTAGCAGATCCACACTAGCCAGTATTCCAGAAAAGCTACAGTCCATCCCCTTGACAGCGTATGGAAGATCTAGTAAATGCCGTCCCTTCTTCGCCATCTGCTCGATATTGTACCCCGGCGCCGGATCATTCGAGATATTCAACGTCCGGGCAAACCGATCCAGACAATTTCCCACCGCAATATCCAGCGCCTCCCCAAATATTCGATACCGCTGTGACGCATAGGCAATAACCTGCGTATTGCCACCGGAAACATAGAGCACCACCGGGTTCTGCGCGCCCGTAATCTCGCGGCCCATCTCTATATGGCCCACGCAATGATTGACACCCACCAGCTCCTTGTCCCACAGCAGCGCCAGCATGCGCGCCGCGACGGCGACGCTCTGCAAGGGAGCGCCCATGCCGGGGCCTTTGGTGTAGCAGATGCAACTGATGTCTCCGATTGTGACGCCGGCTTCGCGCATTGCTTGCTTTACGAGGCGCACGACCCATGAGCGATGGTGCTTTGCGGTGTCTTTTGGGAGAAAGCCTTCGCCAGGGGGCGAGACGAAGGTGTGACGGATGTTGGCAAGGATTTGGGCGGGGCCGCCTTTGGGAGGGTGGAGGATCAGGCCGACGCCTAGTTTATTGGCGGAGCCTTCAAGGCCGAGAGCTATCATGATGATTGAGAGTTTGAAGTGACCTTCAATAGAAGGGTGGATATTGGAACATTCACATTGTGGAAGGGGTGTAGTTTTGATATCGGAGGGGTGCTCAAGCTGCCCCGCAGCTGATTGGCTTGAGTCGAGGTGGGTGGCCCGTGCACCATTAATCCATCGACTGCCCGCACACACCGGTCTCTCATTGTTTCTCAACGTCTATCCGCCAACAATCTCTCCCCAAACTTTGCGAAAAGATAGCCCTCACAATGGAAGACTCTGCAGACGACGACTTCGGCCATGTGTCGGCAAGATTTATATCATGGCTACACAAACGTGGGACAAGTGTAAACCCCAAAATCTCTTTGACAGATTTGAGGAGTCAAGACGCTGGCAGAGGCGTTGGTATTGTCTCGAATTCCGAACCTACTGGGGAATTCCGGCTAATGCTTGTACAGTTGCTCTCGACGCTATCGAGAAAGGAGAAGAGCTCTTCGCCCTCCAACTCGCGGACGTACTCAGCGTGGAGACATCCAGGCTCTCGAAGCTATTACCGCGAGAACTTGAAAACCTTGATGAATGGCTATCCTTGGTTCTTGTCCTGATATATGAGTATGGTCAAGGAGAGCAATCAGCTTGGCGCCCATACTTAGACATACTGCCAGCACGTTTCGACACCCTCGCCTTCTGGACGCCACAGCAGCTGGAGGAACTACAGGGTAGTGCTGTAGTCAAGAAAATCGGTACAGAAGAAGCAGATGAGACTTTTAAAACTCGGCTTTTGCCAATCGTGGCAGTTCATCCAGATATCTTCGGGGTCTACGCAACAGCGTTCCGGGGTCCGGATGCTGAAAGCGTCCTGCTCAAGCTTGCACACAGCATGGCGACACTCATCATGGCATATGGGTTCGACCTCGAGGCCGAACAGCCAGATACAGATTCTGAAGACAAGGATTCACAAGATTACCGTCTCCCCAAAGGCATGATACCTCTGGCAGATATGCTGAATGCGGATGGTGACAGTAACAATGTAAGTCCACTCTCTGCGTTCCTTCGCATATCCGCAGATGAAACAGGCGACTCTCGGTCTCAACATCAACGGTTGTACGTTTCTGTTGTGCGCTTCTACGGGTGGATCGATCCAAGAACAACAGGCCAATGCGTGATTGGCCTCTTCATAGTGCATCACGATTGATTCCATACACTAACGAATACAGGCACATCTCGTACAGCAAGCAACGTCTATGCATATGATAGCGATCAAGTCGATTGAGAAAGGCGATGAAATCTTCAACGACTACGGGCAACTACCGAAATCCGATTTGCTTAGGAGATATGGCTATGTTACCGATCGCTACAGTCGATGGGATGTTGTGGAGGTGGACTCAGAACTTATCGTGCGCAAAGCGTGCGAGTATCTCCACATGGACGAAACAGCCAAGACGAAACGAGTAAGTTTTGGGAATCTTAGAGTGGCTTGGACATATTTTCTTACCTAAACCTAGTCTAAGCTTGCAAAACGGTGGGAAGTTGATGATGATGCCTTCGATATCACTCGCGATGCAGCCAGCAAGATGTCTGCCCTCGACCCGGCATTAATATCGTTCCTCGACGTATTGTCCATGGATGGGACATCGCTCGAATACGAGATTGAGGCCGATGAGGCTCCTGGGGAATCAGAATTCACCCTCGAGACTGCACAGCTACTGACGCAGGTTCTGACGGAGAGGCGTAACGACTACAAGACGACAATAGCGGAGGACGTTGCGCTTCTCCGGGATAACGCCTTGCCAAAGCGACATAGGATGGCTATAGAGGTTCGGCTCGGCGAGAAAGAGATCATTGCCACAGCCTTGAACAGCCTGCAGAATTACATCGCAAACGAGCAATCAGACAAAGCAGCTACCAATGGCGACCAACTATCGCAGCGTGATGCCGACGGGAAGACTGATAACAGCAAGAAGAGAAAGGTCTGAACAGGCTTGCATTTCTTCACTATCACGGGAGACCGCGTTCTCCATTTCCCTCCAACACCTGACACCTCAAATGCTTTGCGCCCCTCTTACACCTATGTTACAGCTCGCCGGGGTATCATTCTGATGCAAGGCAACTTCTCTGCCTAGATGCTGCTAAAGCCGCCATATCCGCCCAGTACTCTATCTGTGTCGCCGTATGCAAACCACGTACAAAATGGACCACGTACAAAATGGATCCACACTAAGTTTGGTGTCCGGTGTGCTCCAGCTGGACGTTCCGGTCCTTGGGAAATGTATAGAGCTAGTGAAAGCCCTGGATGAAGATCTTCAATCAGGAACAGATTGACGCTGGGAATTGGCACTACTCGATGCTTGTTGTGCGATAGCAAGCTGTCGTTCGTGGTCCTGGCGCCGCATTACTTGAAGCTGCTGCGTCAGCTTTGCTCGATACCGCATATTCGATATATCATTCGGGTCGACGGTGTAAGTCGGCACCTCATCCTCATCGTCGTCATCACGATCAAACTTGAATCGATCTACCACGATCTCATCCAGCTGATCGAGCTCGTCCTTCGACTGTAGGCGCATGCCTCTACGATCGATCATCAAGCGCCCTCCTCTACCTATCCTTCGCCGAAACGAGGTCTGACTTTGCCACGGCCCGTCGTACGAGGGAGAAGCATAGCGCACAGGTACGGGAACGACCTTATGCCGTTTCAGCGTATCTACGTCCATGGCAGCATGTCCCACATGCTCCGAAGAGGCTGAAGCAGGTGGTGTAGGTAAGTATTCCGTGGTTGCGGTACGAAAAGACGATCCCGCATTCCCTTCCAACGGAGGTGTCAATGGCGCCATGGTCCTGTCGACCCAGCCCTCGTTCCATTTCTGGTGCTGAGCCAGTTTAGCATCGATGATCTGCTGCACCTGGTTCTCCTTCTCTGCCAGATACTCCTGGAGGGAAAGTAAGTCTGCTTCGGTAGGCCGTCCATCCGGTCTCTGCGGCTGCCGGAATTGATTTGCAGCAGCCCGCGATGTGGAAATATCCAACGGTTTCCTCTTCGGGGGCTTCGGAACGTCAGCTTCATCAAGAGTCTAGGGATACAAGCAGCGGGGCTTACCTTCTGATTGATGAGGAGATCTTCGTCGCCATCCCGGTACTTTTCTGGTAGGTTCAATTTCACTTGTCGAAGATTCGTTCTTTGCTCGAAGAGTTGCCTCTCTACTGCCAGCTGTTCTCGCTTCAAGATCTCTCTCTGTCTTATGGACGCCATGAGCTTCCGTGACTCCTCAAGCTCTTTTCGTAGCTTCTTAAGCTTCTCAGCGCTATGAGCATCCCTACCGCGAGTCTTTCGGATCTGTCGGACTTCGCGCCTTCGGAAGCATACGTAAGGATCCGCATCATCGGTGTCAGCTCCGGTCTCGAATTTGAGACTAGGTAACAGAGACTGGTTCCCGTCTTCTAGCCTCCTGGTCTTCCAGTGTTCGTATATCTCCTTAGTAAAAGCCCTTACGGAATCATCGAGGTTTTCATCGATGGCGCTCTCCATTTCCTCGTATGGTAATACAGGTGGGTTATCCACAGCAGCGTAGGGCTGCTTTGCCTGGGCGGTCTCCTCGAAGAGGTTCATCACCTCCTCGAGCTGATCCTCCGAGCATTGCGTCGACGCATTCCTCTTCTCATTGACAGACTTGAGAAAAGGATCATCCTCATCATTCATGTCATAAGGACAACCGCAGCAATCCTCTACGGTGGACGAGAAGCGGATGTATGTCGCCGGCTGAGAGAAGGTGAGTTTATAGAGCTGGTCATACTTGATCGAGCTCTGGTTAGCATCGGGGGTGGGAATGAAGATCTGGGCGACTTTGCCGCCGACAGCAGCAGCTTGCGAGGCGGACAAGGCAGCTTGGAGATGGTGTTCCTGTTGACAGAATATCAGTCGACCGCCCCAGACGGAAGGTGCACGCGAGGTCCACGGTCGCAAACACGATGACTAAGCAGAGGGCAACTCACGATCTCCTCGCCTTTCTCGACACCAGTCTCGACCTTGGGGACATTTCGTTGAGCTTCATCGTCGACTTGATCGACCTGGTCCTCGCGGAGGATTTGTAGGGTTGTTCTGGTGGATAATTTTCGTTGCCTGAAGCGCGCTGAGCCGGCGACAGTGGATCGGGTCATTCGAGCGACTTTTTACGGTCGGAACAATTCAAAAATGTCATTACTTTATTACTTGAAGCATGCGACAACTGAAGTTTAATTTTCAGTCGTGATCTCGATGGTGTGGTGGAGATATTGATGATTTCCGGGCGGGCGGTGATGGAGTGATGTTGCCCGAAAATTAGGATGTTTTGCTCGATTTGCTGGGATCGGGTGGTTCGGGGGGGATCACCAAGGGTGGAGGTTACGCCACGAAGCCCTAAAAGTAACCGGCGGAAGGCGTGAGGCCGGGGGGTCATAATTCATGATAGGGGCCGAGGGGCAGGCAGCAGTGCGGGGAGGGGTGTAGGTGGGGTCGAATATGCCGTGTTCGCTTAGCCACTCACTTCTGCACCCGGAGCCACCCCTCGGCTGCTTTGGCGTCTTTTGCGGAATGAAGGCCACTGCAGTATCAATCCACCACCCTTCACTTCACGATTCCCCCGACACGAGCTTGCGAAGAACACCGCCAAGGAGTCAAATCGCAATACGCAAAGCTCGCCACATTCCACTGGAGAACTTCACATCCTCTTAATCGATCACGGCCAAACCGCAATCGTGGCTTTCACCAAAGACATCGATGCGAACAATGCGGCGCTCTACGATGCCCGGAAAAGGGGCACAGGTAGCCAGGTACTCGACAACATAATATCCGCATCGAATTGTAAGGCAGCTCGCTCGACCACTACCGTTGCCGCACTGATCACACGCTGTGCGCAGTCGACAGAGATGAGGTTGACCGGTTAAGAAAGAGGTTCAAGAAGCTGGACAAAGTGCGCTTGGCCACCAAAGCATTGGGAGGACATGATGCTGATTGAATGGACAGGACAATTCAGGCACAATCGAACGCGACGAATTCCTCTCCCTCCCTCAAGTCTCCTCCAACCCCCTCGCAACACGGTACCACTCCCTGTACCCTTTTCCTTGTTCTTTCCATATTCGACCTCACTTCACTCTCCACTTCGCCACGCCCCCTCATATCCATCCCACGCTTCTAACCCTCCCTTTTCTCATAGAATGATCGCCATTTTCGACGAAGACGGCGGCGGCGACGTCGACTTCCAGGAATTCGTCTCCGGCCTCAGCGCTTTCAGCTCCAAAGGCAACAAGGAAGAGAAGCTGCGCTTCGCGTTCAAAGTCTATGATATCGATCGCGACGGGTATATCAGTAATGGGGAGTTATTCCTTGTGCTCAAGATGATGGTGGGGAGTAATCTGAAGGATCAGCAGTTGCAGCAGGTATGTGCCTGCCCGGATAGCAATGGAGCTGATCGTGGTTGGGATGGTGGAGGGTGGTTAGGGGTCAGGGGAGGGCGTGGGTTCAGAAAGGAAGAGGTCGCGGGCTCAAAAAGGAAGAGATCGCTGATATGTATTGTGTGTCCAGATCGTCGATAAAACGATAATGGAAGCGGACTTGGATCGCGACGGCAAGATCAGCTTTGAGGAGTTTACGAAGATGGTGGAGAATACGGACGTTTCGATGAGCATGACGCTGGGTATGTCACCTGCCCTAGAACCCACCAGCTTAGAGCTCTCAATGCGCACTGTCGCGATCCTAAAAACAGCCGCCATCTGCTTGAAGTCGATGCTGACTTCTACTCACAGAGCAAATCTGAGCGACAGATACCCCAGGAACGGCTTTTCCTTTTTCATGAGCGCGTTACATAGACGGATGTCCATACTTTCGCAATGGAGATGCGAAAGCATGTTCCCAATGTCTCTCTACGGGGCACAACAATTCGAGATTGTGAAAGATATGCTGTTCCGAGCCTTAATACTCCTCCGAAGGTGTTTTGACGCAATGACAATGGACTGATTTAATCTGTCACAGCCCATAGCCAATGAAGGCAGAGCGTCAAAGCGTTTCTCTCACTCACCAAACACTGGACACGAAGGCTTGAAAAGGGAACAATGGAACATTGTGTGAGTAAATTGCTTGACCACTAAGTAATGTCTCCTGCCAACGCAGAGTAGAGGCCCCACATGGTAAGCCACCTCTTATATGTTCATACAGCAGTAACCCCTTAATCCATAGAAGAATCCGCGCTCCGAGCTCCCAAGCTTATCTCTCCCCCCTCCTCCCCAACCTCGTCATCCTCGCCCCAAACGACATTCTCAACTTCATACTTTTCAAACCCTCTAATCCGAGTTCGCTATCCACACTTTTCACACCACAAAAAAACCCCCCCAGGTCCCTAGCAAGGATCCCAAATCCTTAGCCCCCCCCCCAAGAAACCAAAAAACCGGATACCCTCTTCACACACCAGAGACCCCGCCCCTAGCCCCCCTCCCCGGCCCATCAGATCCCACAACCACAGCCTAAAACCTACCACCAATCCTCCGCATTCTCCCCTCTGCCCCTACAACCCCCAATTCCCCTTCCCCCCATCCTACTCCCCATCTTCCCGCTCCCCCCCCCACACGCACCTCCTTTCCCAAAATCAAATAGCCATCAAAGCGATCGCACGCGCTGGTTCACTAATGAAAGAGGGGGGAGGGGGGTTCCTTAGCATAGCACGCGTTATGATCATTCTGGGCATGTATGGCGGGGGCGGAGCGGGGAATGGCAGTGATGAGTGCGTGGGGGTGATGGTGAAGGATCTGCAGCACGAAGGACATAGGGAAGTTGGGTTGGGTGTGTGTGTGGGGGTTCGGGTGAGTTTGGGTGGTTTGGGCTGTGAGGGGTAATTTTTTCCATGCAAAATGGTAGTAGTGGTCGATGTTGGGCACGGGCGCTTTCGAGGGAGGAATGGTCGCTCGGCGCGCTAAGGAATAAGAACCGATCTCGGTGCCTGGAGGAACTCCCTCGTCATGCCTCCTGCGCTTTTATCACTCCGTGCTCTCGCACCTTAAGCCCGGAAGAGCGCGGGGGGGGGGGTGGGGGACAAGCTACGGTACGCACCCGTTGTATCAGGCAGAAAAGGGGGAGGTCCCGGCACGGAAAGGCGGTGGATGATCGAGAAAGGATGGAAGGCTGTGTTTCCCAGGGTACTCCGCTTGGGAGTACCACCAGCGTAGCGACCGAACCTAGATATAGAGAGATGGTGGGTGAGAGGGGGTTTGTTTGAGCGGATGATATGTTGTGGGGGCGTGTTTGTGGCTGGGCTGTGGATGAGGGATTAGGTTGGGCAAGGGGGAGGTAGTGGAGGGGGAGAAGCGAGAAAGAGAGGGAGAGAAGCGAGGTAGCTATACTGCAAATTTCCCGTAATTCTTTGCTAGCTTTGAGAGTGATGCCGAGTATCCCGCCTCCCCTGCGTTATAGAATCTGAATTCGTTTGCCGCATGAGCTTTGCGATATGGTCAGTGCGCGAGAGGGGCAGAGGGGTGTGGTTGTGCGGATATATTGCGATTATGATGAGGAAGGTAAGAGGTGGATTTGAATGGAAAGCCAGAAGATATGATGAGGAGCAGAGAGCATAGAGCGTAGCTGCGAGCGATAGTGACGGTAACCAGAGAAATTACATCTTGCAATCGCGACTAGCTGGTCAATGAGACGACCGAAGAAGTATGAATGGTAAGCTAGAGAGAGCGCGAGCTGTATTTACCTACTATAGGATTCTTTGCTGTTGGGTTCTCAGCTTCTTGTTCGTATATCGCCAAGATGATTCGGAATTGAATGAACTAAGGGTGTGGAAGGCATTCGACTGTAGGAATCCTCGCTCCAGTGTCTTGATAATCGACAAATTATCGAGCTTTGACAATGGGTTGCCGCTGGTCACTTGGATTATTTTCGCCCAATGTGGTGTGTCAAAGGGTGCCAAGAATTGGTTGTTCTTTTGCATGGCAGGCCCACCATACGAGCTCGCTGCGAGCGTATGGCATAATAGCGGAGGTTAAACCTCTGGATATCTGTTTGTACCGCTATTCTTGATATGCTCTACCGTTGTTGTTGCTAGCCGCTTCCTTTCGCAAGAGCCAACGACAGTCGTACTGCCCGCAAACCTGCTCAACCTCCTCGGACTCGTAGTCGAGTCGCTTCTGCCCTTCGTCTCCTTGACCTTTGCCGCCACTGTTCTCCTTGCGGAGTCCTCCACTCCATATCTATTCTAAAAGATGATGGTCGAATGCCCGATTTTTGAATGTAAAATGACGCACAAAGCGTGGTAATCGACGAGTTCCTCCCAGGGGGTATTGCCTAACCGAGTAACGTAAATCCAAACGCCGGCCGCTAGTAGGTTGCGCTGCAACTGTTCGAGGCCATAGTACACGTAGCGCGTGATGGTGTATTAATTGTACAAAGGAAATTTTTGGGTCGTCAAGACTGTTGAAACCTGGCCGGAGGAGTGGGGGTTTGTTATGTACGTTGAGGTTTTCAATGTCCTAGGACTGTGCAGAGGGCCCTGCTGAGCCCACATCCGTCTCAGGCGCTTTCTCAGTGCTCTCAAGAATATCGAGACACTTTTCCAGGACTGTCGAGGGTTTGGTCAGCGCCTGCTCGAAGTTATAATGTCCTGAGACTCGACCGTGGTCTGACTCACTGCTTATGATTTGTTCCTCGGCAACGCCCATCTCATAGTCGACCAAACCATGTTGCTCGATGCTGTCGCACCAGCGCACCAGCTCGTCCCCCATCTTCGTGAGTGTAGGCTTGTCTAGAATGCTTTGAGGTGGTGGCGGAGATCGATTCAGTCTAATCATGTTCTCCGTGTTCTCTAGCTGCCGCTGTAGAAGGGCTTCCCACAGCAGGTTGAATTCGTTCCACAATTTCAGCCGTTCTTCGTAAACGTCCCCCCAGCTGTCTCTTCTATCGGTGATCAGTCCTGTAATCAAGTCAGACTTTGGCGAGCTCCTCCTTAACATGAACATACCTAGGCCGACCACATTTCCAAGCAGCCACTCCGAGAGTTTAAGCAAGGAAGGTCCAGCTTCGCTTAGCCTCCCTTCACTGATATTTTGATTGAGTGCCCTCATTTCGGCCTGATACAATTCATATCTCGCATCTGGACCCGTGTCTTGCGCACTCTCCTCAGGTGGAGCAGCGGCTACTTCAGGTGGAGCAGCGGCCACCTCAGGTCGATCGTATTCGGCCATAACAGGTTGATACGGTTGAGGCGCGACAGAACGTTCCAACGACGCTGATGGATATTGCACTTGCTGTGGGAAGTTTGCCGAAGCGTAGTGTTGAGGCATGGATGCAGGTCCCGGTGCGCTGGTCGCTTGGCCAGGGTTGAAGTATTGTGGAACGCCAAATTGGGTTGACAACCCTTCAATGGCTGCAGATTGCCGCGGTTGGTATTGGGCGATAGCGTCGTAGGGAGAATGTGGTTGGGCCTGTTGGGGTACGTTAGGCGCCATCGGTGACGTGTAAGTTTGGAATTGCTGCTGTCGCTGGGGTTCCTGGGGGTATTGAGGCTGGAATTGTAGGGAACTACCCTGCATCTGGTATGGTTGTGCTTGTTGAAACCCGTAACCTCCTGGATCTTGAGGGTTCCCTCCTGTTGCCAACATTGGCGCAGACGTAGATCTTGGTTGCCCGAGCATATGTGTCTGTCTGAACCTTCCCGATGCATCGGCCGTCTGCCCGCCTCTGACGTTCTGAATATTGTACACATTGCCACCTGGATTATCGGTAATGTTCTGATCCCTGTAGTCGGGCACATAACCTGGTGGATAGTTTGACTGCCCATACTGTCTTCTGGACGGATCGTCACCTTCCATGCCACCCTGGAAGGCGCGCTTTGAGAGACCCAACGGCGCACCGGAGAGAGGCACTCGGTCCGCCGCAGGCGATGGAGGAGGCGTCACGTATAGAGCCAGTTTCGTAGCGCTGACGAATCGATGTGGGAGGGAGAAAGTGTTAAGGGATCGTAATTGGATGGTAAAACGACGGATCTGGGGAAGTCAACACGCGCGTAAGGTTTGATGGTCTCGAGGCCTGGAAATGAGGTCAGGACCTGTGAACTATCTTGAAATTGTTGTTCTTAGGTGGCCCCCTCACCGTTTGTGAAGGCCGCAGTCCCAAACATATATACCGTGTGGTCTCTTCTACACTGCTCAACGACCGCGAATCTTCTGAAGCGTACCGCAAAGTGAGGAGGCGAGGGCGAACTTCTTCAGCCTTCTGCAAGGATGGTCGCAGCTGCAAGAACTGACAAGTAGGTACAGGTACCTTAGCAGTATGCTGTGCCCAGCAAACATGGAGTAAGTCAATGGGGATTGGGGAGTGAGCTCAGAGTTCGACCGGCGGACCCAAGAGCTGCGACAGCCTAGAATAGGAACAGAAAGAGCGACTATGAAGCGGCGATGCCCCCAGCTTGTGATCTGACGACAGGCGACCAGCATACGATTTTGTGCAATGTGATATAAAACTGGGGTCGATCCCGAATGCAAGGCGAGTGTATGATCTCATCCAAGATGCAGTACGTCGCCTTATGCACTATGCAACCCGTCCAGGATGTGATGCAGCAAAGGATCTTCGAACTAGACCCTGATGCCGAAGAACAGGATTTGGGTTGGGGAGGGCCAGGGAGACCTTCTGTACCTCTTTCTCCGCATCACTCGGCTTGGAAACACTCAGCAAGTGGGCTTGGTGAGAACGAAATGTGCTTACCTCACCACATGGGCATAGCCGTAAGAAGACGCCACTTGGGCTGGAGTGTAGAAGACTGAACACCTTACAAAAAACCAAGGCCCGTGAATAAGGCACCCAATTGGATGGCTTGAAGACTGGTCAAGGCATGCGCAACATCCGCAGCGTTGTCTAGCTGTTTTAGCGCATAGTTCAAGATGCTAGATATTGAGCTACTGTAAGGAACACAGTCCACACTCTCCAAGAGTGCCATCTTCGGAAGTCTGCACGCATACGGAGATGTTTGAGGAAAGTGCGAGGTGGCGCATGGCAAGCAGCAAGCGCCACAAGTGTCGAGGAAAGAACAAGCTCGGAAACCGCGTCTTGATACGCAAGCATCTCCGTCAGGTTCCGGGGAACAAGTAAGAAGAGAGTGCCAGAGCGTCTTGCCGAACGTCAGCTGACCTGATCATGCTATGAATGGAAGGTTTGAAGTCAAAACACCTCTGCGGGGAGAATGTTTCCATAGTAGAAACTTAATCTTAGCGCACGTCAAATAGGAGGCCCCTCATTCTCACCCAGCTTGCCAAACGCCAATTTTCACTTGCTCCTGCCTTCCGCTGCTCCAGGGCCGACATCAAACTTGGCGACATGTAGCGGCTTAAATTAGGATCAGTCCCTGCTATACCGTCTGCCGATAATCGCTGATAGGAGTCTTTGTCATACAGAGAGAACTACCATATCAGTTTGGGGACAGTTTCTATCGTCGCCAAAAGCTCCATGAGTGTTGTTGGCTGCCCAATGATGGCTGGAGACTGTGTGATAGTTGCACGCTTCCATGTTTCAAAGTACTATGCTCCTCCAATCTTCCTTCGGGCTCTAAAGGCGAGAACATCGAACCGGATCCCTGATTGCGAGCGGCCAATGGCTACAGCCAGCTGCCACTTTCTCGGGTCACCAGGGGTGGAGAAGCCACACCAACATGGCCACGCGGCGGCGGTCGTCGCAGTGGCCCCGCCGTTTCAGTTGTGGCGAACCTTCGCTCTCGACTTGGTTTTCGAGCATTGGAGATGATGGGAAGAAGTTGGACGGCGCGGATCGCCTGAGATGGGGCTTGCCCCTAGCTAGTGTAATCTCTTCCTCAAGAAGGGCCATCGAGGAGCCCAGAGCTGATTCGTTGTCCGCTTCGCCGCTCAAGGAGATCAACGGTCTGGCGTGGCCGTATCGAGCACGGAGGAACTACGATGAATCAGGGTATGGGCGATTGGCGGGCTCGGGTTGGGCAGAAATGACAATCAACGCTGGAAGTTGCTTCGTTTCAAATGGAAGGCTATGTCGAACTATGTCAAATCAATGATTGTTGCCGGGGCTCCGGCAACGAGGTCGTGGTCAAAAGGAGGTATTTGTAGGTGTTTTTGATCTTTTCTACTCCGGCGACCGATACTCCGTACTACTTGCAGCTATGGCCACTGACAGTTCCTATTGGCTACCAGCACATGCACCTCTCCATCTGGTTCCGTCGATCATCGTTGCCTCAATCAACTGTTCGATATTCATAGAACGGCAGCTTCGAGCAAGCCCCACCAGATCATCTTTGCCTGAATAGTCATTGAACTAGAAGTACTACGAGTCTACTTCTAGAAGTACAAGCGCTCTATCGAACCTATTAGGGCCAGGGTCCAATGTTTCATTAAGGGCAAATGATATTCGTCCGCATTGCCGACCATGGCTTGTCATTGGCCTCAAGCCTGTCACATTCTCCTGCAAGGCTGCAATGCAGCCATGCGGATGCAAGCCTCATGCAGTTTCAGCAGCTGCCGTTGACATAGGCGTACATTACTTTATGCAGGTTCCTAACCGAGCCGCCGGCCAGCTTCGTGGCATCACATCAAAAGCAAAACGGCTTGGGGGGGAGACAATAGGCCGTTCTCCCAAATATCACAAACACCCAGCATTGGATCCAACGCTCTTCAGCCGCATGAAGAACGTTGTTGCTGATGTTGGTCAGCTGATTTACAGAACTCATCATGAATCTCTACATCGCACTTGATTCTGGAATAAAGGCACGATAAGCCAAAGACGAGGTTACCAGTACCTCCAGCAGCTCGCCAGGACCATCTCCCGGCTGCAACGCATGTGTGTGCCAAGGTAGCCAGGCAAAGCTGAGTTTCCGGCGAAAACTCGTATGAGCAGCATCAGGCACAAAAGACAAAGCTAACAAGTTGACCCAGGAAGTACCTTAGTGGTTCCTTTTGCCCGGAAAGTTGTTATGTGACCTCAAGTCTGCGCGGTGCTTCTCGTCACGTTGTAGGTTTTGCTCTAAGCTGCAAGAGTGTCTGGACCGCTGCAGTACCTATTATCCTTCTTTGCTGCTAGGGCACCTCCAGACTTCTATCTTGCACTGGGGGCTCACGTATGATGCCTACTCATAGAGGCCGCAATAGCCGCCTCGACTGCTTAGTTGGTGATTCGTGCAGCATTGAAAGTATACCCTTTTAACCTCACAATCTCTGCTTCGGAGGTGTCTATTTTTCCTGCGATGGCCCTTGCAAAAGGTCCAATCGTGCGCTGTCCAGGTATCGCTCCTTATTATCTACCGAGGGCAGTGTCGTCTCATCAAGACCCAAGCATTCCAACACAACAACTTTCCTACCGTTTTGCTCGGGTCTGCTCCACCTAAGAGAACAATGTGACTGCATTGTAGCCGAGTTGCTCCGAAACCTGTAGCGGGGAATGCTCTCGGTGTTCTCTACATAATGGCTTTGGAGCCAAGCCAATCTGCCAGCCCAGCAGGCCGCAGACTCCAGCGTGAGCACAGCGCTGCATTCAAGCCTTACTGTTCTCCTTTGGACTTCTGCTGGATTATCTTAGTTCGCTCGCAGAGTCACTTGATCCATAGCTGCTGATTTCGGCTCAGCTGTAAACTCCAAGCGCGAGAAGGACGTTCTTGTAGCGCTTCTTGAAAGAATCTTCTGACCAAGACCACGATGGACGAATCAACCAGTGATGACCCACAGCGAACAAGTGAGATCGTTATATCATCTTAATTAATTACCGCTCAAGAGCACCGCGCTGAAATTTGACGATTCCAGAGAGAATGTGACTGCATCATTGGGATCAGCCCTTGAAGCGTTACGAGCAGTGCCTGCACATCATTGGTTGTGGACCTTTCGTGTCCCCAATAGGAATAGAAGGTTGAGTTGATCGTGCAATGTCAACAGCATCAACAGGTTGCGAGGGGCTTAGCAGGGCACCGCAAAAGCATTGCCAAATCGTACTTCATTATGTACCGTTGGATACATTATGTACGGCAATTGTATATACCAGAACTGAATATATATTCGCATGAACTATCTCTTAACCCATGCTGGCATCTTCCGTGCTTTCACGTGACCTGGCTTCTTCCTCTCTACTCTCCTAGGATCACGAGTCACACAGCCCGCTGTAGACATGTTAGCTCTACATCCCCTAATAATCTTAGGCGGCACTTACCTCTCCTCAACGCCGGCTTCAGCATCGGCTCATGCACCATCAACGCCTTCGCCGCCCCCAACATGATAGCCTCCGCCTGGCCCGTTGTCCCTCCCCCAGTCACCAGCGCCCACACATTATATTTGTCCATCCTCGCCGTAGACTTGAGCGCCCAGAGAGCGCTCTCCCGATCATGTACTCTGCCAAAGACGGCATTGATCCGTTTTCCATTCACAAGCACCTCTCCATTGCCCTGCACAAGATACACCTTCGCACTGCTGCTCTTCCTCCTCCCAATTCCATACGCTTTCCCATCCTCATCAATCGTCCCCAGCTTCGCGACGTTAGCGTATGGATCCACATCCCGCTTGTACCGCTGCAACGCGTCTTTCAGCTCCTTGCCCATCATCGACGGATGGATCTGGTTCAGCCGTTTCAACATCTCCAGCACCACGTGGTACCTGGACGGGCGGACAGGCTCCCCGATAAGAAGCCGATACTGTGAGGCGGTCTTCCATGCTACGCGCGGGGCCTGCCCGGGCTCGACGGTGGGCAAGGTGATGTTTCTGCGCAGTAGTTGCTGGAGGGCGAGGAAGTCGTCGGTGAATTTAGGGCGGGCGGTGAAGTAGGAGGGGGAGGCCGGGACAATGCGCGCGTGAACGGGGGAGGGAGGTGGGAGAGAGGTTTCGGACAGGTCGATATTCATGTCGTCCTCGGGGGCGGGTATGCCGCGTTTGAATGGGGTGGTCGTGAAGGTCCGATATGATGCTTTAGGCCGGAGAGCATGTCGAGGAAGACGGCCGCAGCATTTGGGACATTGAAGGGAGAGCCTGAACGGTAGGCCTCCGGGCAGCTTCGATGCCATCCTCCGCTGCGAATCAAATGCTGTGAGCTGAATGTCGAACGATCAAGCGTGCTCTCACCAGTGCTGAATCTAGGCTTGAAGGACGCTAAACCCTTCGAAGCGCGCTACCCGTAGGCGCCAAACCACAGCTTTCAAATTTCTGACTCCGAGACAATTTATATCAAGACTCACAACGACATCCGCAACGACGGTCTTCCAGCAGCGACGACATGGCCTTCGGAAAGCTGTACACCTACGATGTGAGCTGTTGGTCAAACACTCGATTACAGCAGTAGAAAGCTAATCTCTTGCAGGGCAACGCACGTTCGATCGCAATTCGGGCAGTAGCCAAGGAGTACAATATCGACCTAGAGATCGTGCCCACCGAGCCAGGCAAAGGTGTCTCCGACGACTACCTGAAGATCAACCATCTTGGGAGAATCCCTTCATTCGTCGGGCACGATGGATACGAATTGACAGAGTGCATTGCTATCGCCATATACAGTAGGGCTCCTCCCCACGCTTCGCTTCGCCCAAACTACACGTCGTCTGCTCTACATGATGAGAAATATTATCAATTACAGTTATCCCTGTCTGAAGACTACTGTTGAGATTTATTCACACTCTGACCCATCTTGCGTACTGTCAAGGATGCTCGCTTGTACTATGTCACATACGACAGCTAACGCAACGCAGTCACTTCTCAGAATGAAAAGACAAGCCTTCTAGGCAAGACCAAGCAAGACTATGCCTCGATCGTTCGTTGGATGTCCTTTGCGAACGCCGAGGTCCTTCCCCCTATTGCCAACACGTTCCGCCCCCTCATCGGCCGCGACCCCTACAACAAGAAAGCCGTCGACGACGCCATGAAAGCGGCCAACAAAGCTGTCGGCGTTCTCGACCAGCACCTTCTGGTCAACACCTTCCTCGTCGGCGAGCGCATAACTCTCGCAGATCTCTTCACCGCTGGCATGATCTCTCGTGGCTTCCAGTACTTGTTCGATAAGAAATGGCGCGCTGACCACCCCAATGTCACACGCTGGTACGAAACTGTCGGCAACCAGCCAATCTACTCTGCTATCGTTGATAACCTCGAACTGATCGATGAGGCGATCAAATACCAGCCTCCGAAGAAGGAGCAAGCACCCAAAGAGAAGAAAGAGCAGCCTAAAGCGGCGCCTAAGCCAAAAGCCAAGGAACCCGAGGACGATGAAGAGGAGGAGGCCGCGCCAGCGCCAAAGCCAAAACACCCCCTCGAGGCTTTACCCAAGCCGACACTCGTCCTCGACGACTGGAAGCGCAAGTACTCGAACGAGGAGACCCGTGAAGTAGCGCTTCCCTGGTTCTGGGAGAACTTCAAGCCCGACGAGTATTCCCTGTGGAAAGTCGACTACAAATACAACGACGAGCTTACCATGACTTTCATGACTGCAAACTTGATCGGTAAGCTCCATCTATCTTGCAACCCTTACGCATTGAGCTGACCTTCCTTCCACTTAGGCGGCTTCTTCGCCCGCCTCGAAGGCTCCCGCAAATACATCTTCGGCTGCGCCTCCGTCTACGGCGAAGCCAACAAGTCCATCGTCCAGGGGGCATTCGTCATCCGCGGCCAAGAGGAGCAGCCTGCCTTCGAGGTCGCCCCGGACTACGAGAGCTATTCCTTCACGAAGCTCGACCCGAGCAAGAAGGAGGACAAGGCGTTTGTCGAGGACCAGTGGAGCTGGGACAAGCCTATTGAGTTGGATGGTAAGAAGTATGAGTGGGCGGACGGGAAGGTCTTCAAATAGAGAGACCTCCTGTCACTGCTGGTCTTCCTCTGGTGTCTGGACGTAAGAAGATGATGATGATGAATGTAAGGGATGGGGATGTGGCATGTTTGTCGTGGGTGTCTAAGAGGCATCTGAATGTCCGACAATGTTGTGCTCGCTGTAGCCTCAAAAGGGATCTTGATAGAGCGGATAGAAGCTTGCTTGTGTAGATGATTCAGCAGCCCACGGAATACAATACTCATGCAGACGTTTCGAATAGTCGTCTGATAGTCATGCCATGCTGTGGCAGGGATTCCTCTAAAGGAAAATTGCTGCCGGCTTTATGATGAGCTGGATGACCGGTGCAGACCTCAATCGAACGGTCTGAAGAACGCAAAGAATAGCTGCTCAATACGGTGAGTCCCTAGGGTATACACCATGCCACAAGGATAAAATAGGTAGGGAAATCCCTCTCCCCATCCCCCCTCGGTCTCACCGCCGGCTCGTGCTTCCAAACCCTGAGCTCTCATGCCTAGTACTCGAGAACGAGGTCCCACCACTACTCCCCCCACTCCTCGTCCTGCCACCCGATCCCCATCTCGAGCTCCCCTCCCCGTTATCGTTGCCGGCCCACATCCCTCCATTATTCCTTCCTGCGGCTCCCCATCCTGTGTCCCTCTGCCCCTGCCCTCTTCCCCCAGCCAAATACCCCGCCGCCGCGCCTCCCGCTATCCCACTCCAGAACCCCGGTCTCCACCCCTCCTGTCCTTGCGCCGGCATCGTCTTCGGCTGCGACGCGAACCTGCTATACGGTGGCGGCGGCGGGGCATCATCACCCCCACCCCCAACCCCCACCCCCCCCCAAAGAGACC
>JAABUQ010000363.1_pt1 | contig 105536 bp, 86 predicted proteins | sample 5560001 | NCBI WGS metagenome assembly JAABUQ01 (sample SAMN10711888, study PRJNA513371) | rock metagenome | isolation source: Antarctica rocks | place: Antarctica: Victoria Land, Finger Mt nord | collected 2015-12-18
TTGATCGCAGCAGCTACCGCTACGAACCAGCGCCGGACCAGAATGCACACTTGCGACGAGATCTGGTCGACTTAGCGCGGCAGAAGCCACGGTACGGCTATCGGCGTCTGCATGCGCTGCTGATAATGCCCCGCTTCATCTATAAGGCCGCTAGTGCATCGCCATGCTCACGCCGCTTTTCCAACCTTCGTTCTATCTCACCGGCTAATTGCGTTTATCTATTTAGTGGATTCGTCGACCGTGCTAAGCCGGACGAGATTCCAACCAATGCCGAAGGTATAAGCGCGATAACCTGCGCTCATCATGGAAATTCCGGGTCCATTCGCTTCTAGGCTCACAAACTCCTCGGCGACGAAAGTTGTGATAATTGGTCCGGCCTCGAAATTGCTGATCGTTGTGACGGTTACGTTTCAAAAAGTTGAGTTATAATTTCTCAACGTTCCTGCCGAAGATCAATCCCAACTCGCAGGTCCGGATCCGTTGTAGGAGGTGTACCATGACGGCGAAGCTCCCATTTATTGCGCTACTGACCACGGTGCTGGTCTTTGCTGGCGAATTCCGCACAATGCTGAACAAAGCGGAGACCATTACTCTGGAGGTCCCCCGGCCTGCGGAAGCGGTGCTTACCGTGAAGACGCTGGACCTTAAAGTGGGACCAGCTCAGGCCCCGCCAAACCGTGTGCAGCAACTGGGCCAGTTTATTCAGCAGGATTTATCCAAGCAATTCGATATTTCGAATAAAAAGCCAGACGCAACGCTTAACTTTTCAGTGATTGCTTACGAACCGGTGAAGATTTCGAGTCAGACCACGACTGAAATGCGCAGCATCAACGTGGGTAATGACAAGACGCCTAACTATGTAGATCGCTCGGTTCCCGTCGTGTACGAATTGATACATGGCTCGGCCGCGATCGGAGTAGTCGTTGTGGACGCATCCGGCCGTACAGTGGATACTTTTCAGGAAAACGAGGTAATTGCCCGGCGAAAAGAGCTCACCGTCAACGGCCAGGCCTCAACCCAAGGGGAAACACCCTCTGCCACCAACCTGGCCAAAATAACGCCGCCCAACTCGCTTTCCGGAATGCTCAATTTCAGGCCACACATTCCCACCAGGCAACAGAGCCAGCCGCAACGCCCTGCGGTTGAGACCGACGACGGAATCGAACTTGGCTTGCTCAAGACGCTTGCCGCCAAGGTGCAACGCCGGTATGTGGCAACGACCGAACCTGTAGTGATTGCTCTGGCCGTAGACCCGGAGCTGCGTTTGGGTGACAAACTCGCTGAGAGCGGGCAGTGGACGGAAGCCCTCCAGTCCTGGACCGGCGCCAGCCTGAAGAAGAATTCATCGGACCGGCTATACAACATGGCGGTGGCAAAAGAAGCCATGGCGTACGCCGAATACGCCAGAGACAACGACATGGAAACCTTCCTGCCCAAGTTCCAGCAGGCGATGGATCTCTACACGCAAGCTTTGCACGGCGATCCCAGTGAGAAGTACATGCGGGAATCTGTAGACCGGCTGCAGTTGGCGAAGGTCAACATTGAGACAGCGCGCCGCATGAAGGTGGAGCAAGATACGGCCTCTGAACAGGCGGTCGCGGCCGTCGCAGAGAAGGCTCGCCATCGGAAACTGCAAGATGCAGCCGTCCAAGACCATCATGCTGATTCTGCGGATGAGGCCAGCTTCCGCCAGAATGTCCGCACGCAGGTAGCAGCCATTAGCGGCGACGTACCAGAGGCGCGACGCGATCAGTTGGTCGCCTTCGGCCAGCGCTTGAAATTGACTGAGCTTCAAAGCTCCCGCGTCGTTTTGCAGGAAATCCAGCGCAAGTCCGACATGCACATGGCCCTTGAGGATTACGCAGGTGTTTTCGGTCCCTTGGCCGCCGATGGACGGATTACTATCGGCGAACGCTCGCAGCTGCGTGATTTGGCTGCCAAGGAAGGCCTTGAGCCAAGCGATGTGAAGTCGGTTGAAGACAAGTATCACTTCACTGACGAATCGTCAGGACCATCTACTCGTCCGGCTAAATCCGCCGGTCACACTGCCCGCGTCAGTCAATAGGCGTGGACTGCTGCCGATATGCGAGGACTTGCTCTTCTCTTATTAAGTTCCTGGGCGATTATTCCCCTGGCTGGCCAGTCCTGTGTCGCTCGCTCACAACAAATCTTGCAGGTGGCAGTACAGAAAGCTGCCTCGGGCGATGAAAAGCAGGTGCGCGCGCTTCTCCAGGAATCGGAAACCGTCTGCCCGACTAGTCCGGTTGTGAAGCGCCGCTTGGCCGCCATCTACCGGGACATACTTTTCGACCCGGCCAAGGCAGATGCCTTGCTCAATGAGGCGCAAGCTCTGGAAGGTAAGAGTATGACGGCGGCGCAGCCGGCGCCGAAGGCCGGTCTAGTGCGCGATAAGTGGGCACTGGTGGTCGGTATCAGCAAGTTTGCCTATTTGAACGAGCAGTTCCAATTAACGGCGCCCGCCAAAGATGCGCGCGATTTTGCGAATGCCCTGACAGATCCGAACATCGGCCGGTTTCGCAATGATGGGCAACACGTTCATGTCTTGACAGACGGCGAAGCAACACTCCAAGGGGTTATGTCCGGGGTTGATTACCTGAGCCGTCATGCTCAGGCTGATGACTTGATTGTCCTTTACTTTAGCTCTCACGGTACCTCGGCCCACGACGATCGCTATGCATCGGGCGACGCCCAAACCGGCTACATTGTGACCTATGACACTAGACCTGAGGCCCTCTTCTCCACGGCTTTCGCCATGGAAGAGCTCAAAAGAGTGCTGGACCACTTGCGGGCGCAGCGGGTTGTTGTTTTTCTAGATACCTGCTTCAGTGGCGATTCGATTCGCCGCTTTAACACCAACGGCTCGAAGGCGCTGGTGGCGATTCAAGACGACCAGCTACAGCGTGTGGCTCAGGGTACCGGACGCGTATTGATTGTTTCTAGTTCTGGTTCGCAAGAGTCGTGGGAAGGATCGGGTAACAGCTTCTTCACCGAATGCCTGATCGGCGCGATGAAGGAAAACAACGGCCTGAGCACCGTAACCCAGCTGTTTTCGAAGCTCGACCACGATCTGCCCTATGTCGTCGAGAGAGAGAAGAAAGCCCACCAGACGCCGCTGATCTGGCCGCAAGGGCAGAACCTCAATATTGTCATCGGCACTCCGATCGAATAACGCACCGCGACTAAATTCAGGCTGCCATGAAACTACTTCTCCTTACCGCCTTCACGATGATCCTGGCATCGGCCCAAACCACTACACCGAGCGGCGCCAAGGCCCTGTTCTTTAGTCCGGAATCGGGGCAGCAGACGGTGAATTCCTCGGCAGCATCGCCGCCCGGTTTACAGCGAATGCCGGTTTCGGGGGGCGCTACGTCCGCATTGCGCCTAACCGGCAAACCGGCGGTCACGGGTCTTAAGTACTACATTCAACTTCGCCAGCCTGACGGAAACCTGCAACGGGTGAATGTAAACCGTGTGTTCCATTCCGGTGACCGCATCCGCCTCATCGTGGCCGCCAACGTAGATGGAGACTTGGTGATCTATCAAAAGCAGGAAGATCTGCCGGAGCAGCGCCTGTACCCCGCCCCCGAAGTCCCGGAGGCGACCGGTCACATCATGCCCGGCGCCACTGTGACGTTACCGTCCACTCACGGGTCGTTCGTTTTCGATGATCATCCCGGGCAGATTCATCTGACACTGATGTTCACGGCGCGGTTGGGGCAAGCGGATACGCAGATCCCTACCGCCGCCTTGGCGCACCAACTGGCAGGAGCGACCAACGGCAGTAAAGCGCTGCGTATCGAAGACGATTCGGCCGACGACAACGCCCAATACAAGGTGCTGGATAGCCGCGCTGATTCAAAGATTCCTGCCGGCGTGATTGCAACGGAGGTTACAGTGTCGCATGTCAGATGACGTGAAGAAGAAGCCAACTTTCTGGGAAAATACTCTCAAACTCGGGGGTGCGCTGGGTACTATCCTGACATTGATCCTTGCTTTTAAAACGTTCCCAACGGACTGGAGGAAAGCAGACGATGCCAAGATCTACGGAAGGTGCGCCTTCAAGGCTCAGACACCTCCCGACATCAAGCGACTGAATGGATATATCTCAGAAGGGGAGCAATATACGGCAAACGGCAGCTACCAATTGGCGGCCCACCGCTTTCAGCAAGTCATTGAACTTGATGCCAATTATTTGGCTGCTCACCAAGACTTAGGCGTGGTCCAACTCGCCCAGGGTGATTTCAAGGGCGCTCAAAGCTCCTTTGAATCGGAGATCAATTTAATTGACTGCTGGCGGAGTGTGCCCCCTGCGGACCTCCACCATTTTGCGTATGTGTTGGATAAAGGGAATATGAACCGGCAGCTCTCCGTGTCCACCTATCTTCTCCGCCTGAACGCGGCAGAAGACACGGCTCATTACAACTTGGCGTGCTTGTTTGCAAAACAGCGCGAGAGTGCGGCCGCGCTGGACGAACTGAAAAAGGCTGCTGAACATCATTCCATCAAGCGCGAGATAGTTGCCCGGGATTCAGACCTCCGTTCTGTCCAACGTGAAGCCGGTTACAACGCAACATTAGCGCTCTTCTGAGCGACATGGCTTTGATGCATATTCGAGCAGCGGATGCCAACCGCCTATTTGGGCAGGGATCTTGCGTGTGGCGTCGAAGGCGTCGGATCCATTGTCCCGTAATAGATCGACCCGCAAAGGCAGGTCATGATTAGTAGACTCAGCCCTAGTAGCTTCGCCGGTTGAGACTTCGCCTTCCAGGTTCGGGAAACTACCTGGGGTCGCACGTTCTTTATCTGAAAGGTGAGGGGAGATAGTCCGGTTTGGTCTATGAACTCGACCTCGCATACGTCTTTATTCATTACCCGCCTCCTTTGCCTGCGGCCCGATGCTGATAACAGCTCGCAAAGCCTGTATCAGATACGATGGCAGGAGCACTTTGGATGCCAAGCTTCTCCGATGTCCCGGCGAGCAGCAGGTGCGGCTACAATAAGGGCGTGAAATTCGTCGTCTCCCTCCTCCTCCGTAACAGCCCGGCAATGCAGTGCGCTGCGGCTTGGCGCACTCAGCGGAGTTCCTTGCCGGTCTGGACCAAGCGCAGCTTGGCCGCCGGGCTATGCGGGTTCGGTCTCCTGCTGGCGCAACAAGGCCCCGAACGGGACGGTAACTTCGATATCCGTTTCGAACCTACGGCTAAACTTCAGACCGGCGTGCAAGTACCCTTTCAAATCAACGTGAAGGACGCCCGTAAACAGCCGCCAATCGGCGCCAAAGTGACCTTGCAGATTGAGATGCTGGATCACAGCCGCGTGAAGGTGTTCGCGGCGCCTGCCCTCAATCCAGGCGTCTATATTGCCAAGCCGGTTTTTCCGACGGCGGGCGATTGGAACGTCTATGTGGAGGTTCGGCGCAGTAACGAGATGAGTTCCCGGACCATACAGTTCAGTGTTGCGGACTCTGCGCCATAGAAAATGGCGAGGCCGCAGCCTCGCCATCTTTGCCTAACGTGAACCGCCCAGACGTGAACCGAAATTAGAACATGTAGAGCGGAGTAACAACAGACGGCGCTGCTACCTCTTCCATGCCGCCCGCAGGTACTGGCTGGCCTTCGAGTTCACCAACCTGCTTGCAGTAGATGCCGTTCTCACCCAGGTATACCTCTAATTCAGCCGGGCGGGGAAGCGAACCTTGTATCAACGCTTCCGAGAGCGGATCTTCGATGTACTTTTGCAGCGCCCGGCGTAGCGGCCTGGCGCCATAACTGCGGTCGGCGCAGGTCTTGTCCAGAATGTATTTCGCCGCGTCCGGTTGTAGCTTGATCTTGAGCTGTTTGGCGACCAGGTTGTAGTTAATCTGCTCCACCAACAGTTCCATGATCTTAAGGAGGTCCTCATCCACCAGTGACGTGAATAAAATCACCTCATCCAGGCGGTTCAGGAATTCAGGGTTGAAGGCGCGTTTCACTTCGCCCATCACCTGATCTTCAATCTTCTGCGGGATACCCGTCGTCGACGGGTTCGCGAATCCGATCTGACCGCGTTTGTCGAGAAAACGCGCGCCCAGGTTCGAAGTCATGATAATGATGGTGTTTTTAAAGTCAACCGTATTGCCCAGCCCATCCGTCAGCTGACCATCCTCGAAGACCTGCAAGAGAATGTTGTAGATATCCGGATGCGCTTTCTCGATCTCATCCAGAAGAATGATGGAGTATGGTGCGCGTTTGACCCGTTCGGTCAACTGACCACCCTCCTCATACCCAACATATCCGGGAGGCGATCCGATCAGCTTTGAGATCGAGTGTTTCTCCATGAACTCCGACATATCGAAGCGGATAAGAGACTTTTCACTGCCGAAGAGGAACTCCGCCAGTGCTCGCGCTACTTCCGTTTTGCCGACGCCCGTCGGACCCAGGAACAGGAACGAGCCCGAGGGCCGCTTGGGAGACTTCAGGCCGGCGCGCGAACGGCGGATGGCGCGAGACAGGGCGGAAATTGCCTTCTCCTGGCTGATGACGCGCTTGTGCAGCTCCTCTTCGATCCGGAGCAGCTTATTGATCTCTTCTTCCTTGATGGACGTCATGGGTACGCCAGTCCAGCGCGCCACCACGTCCTCAATGTCGTCCTTAGTGACTACACCGGTCGAGGTATCGTCCAGGTTGTACTTCTCGCGTAAAGCGCGCAGGTTCTCGCGCTCTTTCCGCTCTTCGTCTGAATAAAAGCGCGCCTTTTCAAACTCGTGATTGGCAATCGCGTTCTCCATCCGATGCACGATGAATTTGATGCGCTTTTGGATGTCCGCCACTTCGCTCGGCAAAGTGGTCTGGCGCAGTTTCACCCGGGCCCCCGCTTCGTCGATTAAATCGATAGCCTTATCCGGCAAAAACCGGTCGGGGATGAAACGAGTGGACGTGTAGACAGCCGATTCGATTGCCTCGTCCGTGTACGCCACCGCGTGAAATTTTTCGTACCTTTCCTTGATCCCGAAGAGGATGCGGACCGCATCGATCTCGGTCGGAGGAGGAACTTTGACGGCTTGGAAACGCCGCTCGAGTGAACGGTCTTTCTCGATCGATTTGCGGTATTCAGCGGGGGTGGTGGCGCCGATACATTGAATCTCGCCGCGCGATAACGCCGGCTTCAAGATGTTCGCCGCATCGAGCGAGCCCTCCGCCGATCCAGCTCCCACCAACGTGTGCAGCTCATCAATGAAGATGATGGCGTTCTGGTTCTCCATCAGCTCCTTCATGATGGTCTTCAAACGCTCTTCGAACTGCCCGCGATACTTGGTTCCGGCTACGATCAACGAAAGGTCAAGCGCCAGGATACGCTTGTCGGATAAGAAAGAGGGTACATCGCCGTCCGAAATACGCTGCGCTAAGCCTTCGACGATGGCGGTCTTACCAACCCCAGGCTCTCCAATCAGCACCGGGTTGTTCTTGGTGCGGCGGCAAAGAATCTGAACCACCCGGTCCAGCTCCGAATCGCGACCAATCAGCGGGTCGAGCATTCCATCCACCGCGGCTTGCGTCAAATCGCGGCTAAACTCCGCCAGCAGAGAACTCTCCTTCGGTCTGCTCGCCGAAGTCTTTTCAGAAGCGGAGCGCGCAATCTCTTCACGCACCGCGGAAAGCCGGAGCCCTCGCTCATGCAGGATCTCGGCGGCGAAGCTCTTCTCTTCCCGCAACAGACCCAGCAAAAGGTGCTCCGTCCCAATGTGCTTATGGCTTAGCCGCTCGGCTTCCTCAGCGCCATAGGCCAACACGCGCTTACACTCATGGCTCAGCGGAAGGTCGACGGAGGTCGATACCTTCTCGCGTACCGTGGTGTGAGCTTCAATCTGCTTGCGAATGGATTCGATCGCGGCATGTGAACGCAGGAATCGATTCGCCAGCGCTTTGTCCTCACGCAGCAGACCTAATAAGAGATGTTCGGTCTCAATGTAAGGACTTCCGAATTGACTTGCCTCATATCTTGCGAAGAAGATAACGCGGCGCGCTTTCTCGGTATATCGTTCAAACATAAGTGCCACCGTCGAGACGGGTTGCGTCTCGTACTACCCCGGCCGCCTGCAGGTCCGTCTCCGACGGCGTGTGCAGGTTGCCCTTCCTTAACTCTAGAACTCGATCACAACGAAAGGCGAAGGAAAGATTGTGCGTCACGAAAACAGACGTCAATCCATGAGACGTATGCAACTCGCTCAGGAGATTCATCATCGTCTCTCCCGTGCGGAAATCCAGACTGCCCGTCGGCTCATCGGCCAACAGGACCTTGGGACGCCCCACCAGTGCTCGCGCTACGGCGACCCGCTGTTGCTCACCGCCCGATAACTCGCCAGCACGGTGTCCGGCGCGATTCCTTAAACCTACCTCAACCAAAAGAGTGTTCGCGGCGCGCGCAGCCTCTGCGGGAATAACGCCTCTAATCAGAAGCGGCATCATCACGTTTTCTAGAGCACTGAATTCCGCCAGTAGCGAGGGTTGTTGCCAGACGAACCCGATCTCCCGGTTGCGGAAACTCGCGAGCGCATAGTCGCTCATCCCCACAATATCCTGCTTCCCAAACAAGATCCGTCCGCCGGATGGCTTATCGAGACCGCCAAGCAAGTGCATCAAGGTAGACTTGCCGGCCCCCGATTCTCCAATGACCGCCAGCCGCTCGCCCGGACAGACCTGCAGCGACAAATCCTTGAAAACCGTTACTTCCGCGCCCCCTGAGCGATAGATCCTCGTTAAAGAATCCGCCCAGATGGCATATTCTGGGTCCAAACTCACGCCTTCATCTCTTAGAGTAAAACAGGCGAGGCGAGATGTGTGTCTCCTTACGGAAAAATGAACGTTTTCCTTTTGACCCATTCGCCCGGCGACATGCTGCTTCCTTGAACTTATCGGCGGAAAGCGCCCGCGACAGGAGTGAGCTGGCCGCGGACTTACCTGGCAACGATGTTTACCAGCTTGTCGGGCACCACAACCACCTTTGCGATCTGCTTGTCCGCCACGAAGGGCCTGATCTTCTCGTGCGCGAGCGCCAAACGCTCCAGCTCTTCCTTCGCGGTCCCAAACGGTATACGCAGGTGCCCGCGCAGCTTTCCGTTCACCTGGACCGGAATTTCAGCCAGCTCCTCTTTGGCAAGCTCCGCGTCAAAGGCCGGCCAGCTCTGGCGAAACACCGGGCCGCTCTGCCCCAGGGTTTCCCACAGCTCCTGGGCTGTGTAAGGCGCGAAGGGCGCCAGCATCAGCGTCAGCTTCTGACAAACATCGCCCAGCGCCGCCTGCGACATCTTGGCTTCCGACTGATACAGCTCGTTCACCAGTTCCATCAACGATGCAATCGAAGTGTTGAAATGCCAGCGGCTGTCAAAGTCGCCAGTCACTTTTCGAATAGTCTGGTGCAGTTTGCGCAGCGCCGACCGGTCTGTCTCCGTCGGGCCGGCCTCGCCGCGCCCCTCCGCATTGCGAGTCACGAAGCGGTACACGCGCCCTAGAAATCGGTGCTGCCCCTCCACGCTCGCTTCGTTCCAATCCATGTCCTTCTCAGGCGGAGCAGCAAAAAGCGTATACAGCCGGCACGTGTCGGCACCGTACTTTTCCACCATCTCATCCGGGTCAATCACGTTGCCCTTTGACTTGGACATCGCGCTGCCGTCCTTCAAAACCATGCCCTGCGTGAACAGGTTGCGCGCGGGCTCGCTGTTGCCGATCAGCCCCAGATCGTGCATCATCTTCGTCCAGAACCGCGAATAAATCAGGTGCAGAATCGCATGTGTCACGCCGCCAATGTACTGATCAATGGGGAACAGCTCGCCTATGATCCTTGAATCAAAGGGCGCCTGGTCATTGTGCGGATCGCAATAGCGATAGAAGTACCAGGATGAATCGACGAACGTGTCCATGGTGTCGCTCTCACGCCGCCCCGCTCCGCCGCACTGCGGGCACGAAACGTTCATGAAAGACTCCACTGATTCCAGCGGCGACCGGCCTTTGCCCGTGATCTTTACATCGCCCGGCAGAACCACCGGCAGGTCCTGCTCTCGAACCGGCACGGCGCCGCACTGCGGGCAATAAATAATCGGAATCGGCGTGCCCCAATACCGCTGCCGTGAAATGCCCCAGTCCTTAATGCGATAGGTGGTCGATTCATTGCCGAACCCATGCTGGGTCGCGAATGCCGCCATCTTCCGGCGCGCTTCGCTGCTGGGCAATCCGGACCACTCGCCCGAGTGCTCCACCACGCCGTATTCTAGGAACGGCCTCGTCATGGACTCGCCTTGGTCGAGCGAGCCGTCCACCGGTCTGATGACCGGAACAACCGGTAGGCCGTATGAGCGGCAGAACTCAAAATCGCGTTCATCGTGCGCGGGAACAGCCATGATGGCGCCGGTGCCGTAACCCATCAGCACAAAGTTCCCGATCCAAATAGGCACTTTCGCGCCATCGAAGGGATGCACCGCATAGCGGCCCGTGAACAGGCCCATCTTCTCCAGGTTGCCGGGGTCCTGGAGCGCCGTGGCATCGATCATTTCCTTGATCTTTTGCCGCTCCTCATTGTCAACTACCAACTTCTCCAGCAGCGGATGCTCCGGCGCCAGAATCAGGCAAGTGGCGCCGTAAATCGTGTCGATGCGCGTCGTGAAGATGCGGATCTTCTCGGGCAGGCCTTCCACCGCAAAGTCCACTTCCGCGCCGTCAGAACGCCCTATCCAGTTCCGCTGCATGGTGATCACGCGCTCCGGCCACCCTTCCTCAAGCGACTGCAACGCACCCAACAGCTCACCGGCATAGGCCGTTGTTTTCAAAAACCATTGCTGCATGGCGCGCTGCTCAACAGGCGTAGTCTCGTGCCGCCAGCAGCAGCCGTTCACCACCTGCTCATTCGCCAGCACCGTGCCGCATTCCGGGCACCAGTTCAAAAGCGCCTCTTTGCGATAGGCCAAGCCGCGTTCGAACATCTTGATGAAGAACCACTGATTCCAGCGGTAATACTCCGGCTCACAGGTGGTGATTTCGCGGCTCCAATCGAGCGCAAACCCCAGCCGGTGCATCTGCGCTTTCATGTGGGCGATATTGCTCCGCGTCCACTCACGCGGCTGGCGCCCGGCCTTCAGCGCGGCGTTTTCCGCCGGCAATCCGAACGCATCCCAACCCATGGGGTGAAGCACGTTGTAGCCGCGCATCCACATGTAGCGGGCCAGCGCATCGCCAATTGAGTAATTACGCACGTGCCCCATGTGCAGCTTGCCGCTTGGATACGGCAGCATTTCAAGCACGTAATACTTCGGCTTATCGGGCGCGTCCGCTACGTAGAGCGCCGGGTCGTTCGCCCACCGCTCATGCCACTTCGGCTCAATTTCTTTGTGGTCGAACGCTTTTTCGGGGATACCAGCTCCTTCAATGCCAGAACGTTGCGAAGATCGTCACCCGGTTCGTCTACCGGAGTCTCGAGGATGAACGCTTTCTTCCGCAGTTCCGGATGGTTCAGGATGCGGCGAAAGCCCTCTAAACCAATATATCCGGCGCCTATGTTGGCGTGGCGATCGGAATGCGAGTTCAACTGCGTCTTGGCATCGTTGGCGTGAATCACCGCAACGTGCTCCAGGCCCAGCGCTTCCGAGGCAATCTCGATCAGCCGCTTAAATCCGGCTTCTTCCGCCACGTCAAAACCGCTGACATAGCAGTGACACGTATCCAGGCAGTAACCGAGGGGAAGGTCGAGATAGGGGCCGGCAAGCTGGCGGATTGTGCCTAACTCTTCCAGCTTTCCTCCCAACTGCGCTCCGGCGCCGGCCGTATTTTCAAGCAGGATGGTCAGCTTGGCGTTCTTCTTCAAGGTGGCATCTACCCCGCGCCAGGCCAGCGCCAGCGCTTCGGCCACATTCAAAATGCCTTGCTCCACCGTGAGGCCCTTGTAATTCCCGGGATGCGTGACAAGGTATTCGGCGCCGATCAGCAGCGCCCGCTCGATTTCACCCTGAAAGCCCTCAATTGATTTCTCACGAATTACGGAAGGCGGCGCAGCCAGATTGATGAGGTAACTATCGTGGATCACCAAGGGTGTCAGATCGTGCCGTTCGCGCTCCTGGTTTAACTTCTTGATTTGCTCGGGGTCGGGACTCTTGGTGCGCCACATGCGCGGGCTGGCGGAAAAGATCTGAAAAGTGTTCGCGCCCAGCTCATGCGCCTTGATTGCGGCGCGCTCGAGTGAACCTGCGGTGGAACAATGGATGCCGATGCGCAACCCTCAGGATATCGGTGGGCCGTAAGTGGTATGAAGCGCATGCAATGAAACTATCCGTGAGACTCTGGGCCAAGTCCCGCCACGAAAATGAGAGTGACGAAGTTCGAGAAGCAATCTGAAGAGTCGGAGTGCTCCCCCGCTGATCTACAGGGATCATTAACATTCACGGATCCGCACGCTTTAAGCGACACTATTGACATGGGTCGTGAAAGTGCAATAAGCAACGAAATTTGCAGCAAAGAACAGCCGTATGAGCCACTTCCGTCGGTTTGGTCGGGTAGTGATGCAGAACTGATAGAACGCATGCTGAAGTTCTATCCACGAACCAACCCGCATCGAATACTTGATGCGACAGTAAACACGGGACGCTTCTGGCGCAAGAGCAGCCGGCCGGTTGTCGGCATAGATATCGCCGCCAAACATCGTCCACATGCCGCAGCCGACAACACGCAAATGCCATTTGCGCCCGCAACCTTCGATGTGGTTATTTATGACCCGCCACACATCCCGAACCAGGGGAAAGACAAGTTGAAGGATTTCAGTTCGAGGTTCGGATTAGTAGTTAAGTCTCCCAAAGAGAATGCATACAGTTTCACCCACACGTTTGTTCCTTTCCTGAAGGAGGCATGGGTAGTGTTGCGTCAAGAAGGAATCTTGCTGTGCAAGTTAACCGATTATGTACATCACCATCGGTATCAATGGGCTCATGTGGAGTTCATCGAGGCCGCAAGGCGCCTAGGCTTCACACCATGCGATTGCATCATCAAAACAAGAAAAGGGCCAATCATCGATCCTAAATGGAAGGTTGCGCATCATAGCCGACGCCAGCACTGCTACTGGCTTATCTTCCGAAAATCGAGGAAGTGCGAGTAGGTGCGAAGTCTGATTAAGTCACTTAGCGCCTCCCGTCAGATTGCGTTTCACCAACTCCTAGTCGCCGCTCGAAAGAGTTGGCTGACGGACGCGCTCAAAGGCGCACTGAAAGATGCTCCGCCAACGACCGTCAAGGAGCAACTCGCGACCTATATCCCGGTTGATGTCCAAAAAATTCTTGCGGTGTCTGGTATTCGTGACGAGCATGTTTTTCCGGTTCCTGTACTACTTGAAGCAAAGCCCACGCTCATCGGGTACTATCGGCTCTTGCTCGGCATTCCACAAAAGAGTTTCTACAAAAGCGGCACTGGTCTGGGCCAGTTCAAGAGCATGGAAGTGCGTGGACTTATCAACCGCCGAAAGCGACCCGATATCGAGGGCTTCTGTGCTGCGATGGCTGAAAGCCTAGCGGTACTCGTCCGCCAAATGGCCCCGCAACTTACGTCTCGGGATATCACAGAATTACCTCTGCTCACTCTTGGCTCTCAGTTCCAGGGTGGAAATAATAACGCGATTGGAAGGCAAGCTACTCTAGACGTCTTTGTCGCGGTTGGGGGTCTGCTCAAAAATCATATTGCGTCGCAAGACGAGAGAAAGATAACGATTGTTAATGCATCTGGCAGACGTGTCTTGGTCGCGCTCGCCAGCGACCCGGATATCTCTATCCAGGAAGAGTTCGATGGTCAACTGCGCAACAAAGTAGCGATTGAAATCAAAGGCGGCTCAGACGTAAGCAATGCTCACAACCGTGCAGGGGAGGCCGAGAAGTCTCACCAGAAGGCAAAAAAGGCTGGGTTTCGCGATTGGTGGACGATCATTTCCAAAGTCGGCTTAAGCGTACAGACGCTTAGATCCGAGTCACCAACCACAACTTCATGGTTCGACGTCACGCAAGTGCTGGCAGGCGAGGGTCACGACTGGGACGAGTTTAAGAGTAGGTTTGCGGAAGTCATGGGAATTCCGATCTAGACTTATCAGCCCAGCTTAATGGCAACCGTCGATGATGGATTCTCCGGACGCCGTGCTTACCAGGTACGGGGTTCGCTGCGAATTCCCTAGTGACCTCTGGCAAGACTTCAACTAGGCAGCAGCAGTCGTGTAGCAACCGCTTGTTACACTAGCGCTCGGGATGCTATTGGCTCGGGAATTCGTTGGGTTTCTTGCACGACAGCTTGTCGGCCGTCTCAGCCCCACTGATTTCGAAACATCTAACCCGGCGGTTGCTGCCGACCTGATTGAGCAGATCATTGAAGAAGATCTCTCCACCGAAGACAGGCTGAACGACGAAGTCCGCGACCTGTTGGAGGACTACAGCGAATACATGCGGCGCGAGAACATCTCTTACCAGGAGATGTTTCGCAAGATCAAGAACCAGATGCTTGCGCAGCGCAAGATGACGCGCGCGGCCGGCCGTGATACGGGCGATCCCATGAAACTGTCACGCGACAGGGTAAATGAGCTTTCGCACAAAATCGTCGGCGTCATGCGAAAATCCCGCGACTTCCGGGTCCGTAAAGATCCCAACGACCTGCGCCTCGCCATGGTGCGCGAAATGACCGAGTTGCTGCAACTTGAAGACCGCATTGACCGTGCAGCGCGCGACAAGGTCAAGACACAAAAGCGCGATATTGCCGAGGGCGGGGAAGAGTACGACATTCTTCACCGGCGCTATTATGCCGAGGAACTGAAGAAGTTCGGAATCAACCTCAACGCCTAATAGTGCTGGCTAACCGCAGCGGAGCTACGGCGCGCCTCAGGTCCGCCGCATCATACACGATGAACCGCCGGTTCAGAAACACCGGCCGTACGCCTTCGAGCCGATTGGATCGCTTCAGAACATAGTAGTCGACAGGGAGCGAAAGCATGTTCTGTAAACGCGCAGCGGAGAACTCGCCCTGCATGGTCTGCTGCCAGCGTTCCCACCACTCCGCCGCCACCGATTCCAGGCCGTCTACCAGGGCGCCGCTAGTCCAATCCACCCACACTGCCCGACGCGAGTCCGCCCGGAAGGCGCCGGGATCGCTGTCTCGCCCGGCGTCGGGAAAGAGGAACATCGAACTACCCCATGTACTGGCCTCCGCCCAATCGGCCAATTGAACCATCGACTGCCCGTCTTTCTCCGGCACAATGTGTGAGTCGGCGAGATGGGGGATGACCAAAACAGCCAGCACGGGAACAAGTAGGCTGGTATATCGCCATCGGCTCTGGCCCCATTCGGAAACCGTGATTCCCACCGCTAGCGCCAGTGCGAAACAGGCCGCCAGTTCCAGCAAATTGGTTCCACTAGTTACGCGCAGTAAGTCGAGGGGCAGTAAGTTCAGGATGCGCGAGTTCAGCGGCAGTGCAAAGACAACGCAGAACCACAGGCTCGCCTCCCATTTCTTGCGTGCCAGGGCGGCTCGCGCACCGGCGATGCCGCATGCTATCGAAGAAAATGCCAGCGTGAACATCAGCGCCTGCGCCGGCTGTATCTGCGGCGCCAGGTACCAGCCAAGCCTTTCGAGCGCCATGTAGGACACGGGCACGCTGAGAATCCCGGCCAGTGGCAACGCCAGCAGAATCCATCGCAACTGCCGGTTCAGCATCTGCCAAATCCTGGCGGTTGCCCAGAGGCCGCACACATAAATCGCCAGATAGCTCCAGATGTCGGCGGGCACCCACAGAGACACCCAGACATTTGGCGTGCGGTACTGTTGCACGGCGGCTAGCGGCGCCGACAGCTTCCCCATCAGCGCCGTTGATTCAACAACGCCCGGCTGTAACTGCGCCAGATTGGCAAGCAAGAGGATGAAGATGACTAGAATCGTAAGCGCGGGACGTAACAGGCGTCTTAGGCGCGCATCGCCGGCGAATGCCACAGCCGCCATGCCCCAGAATGGCGCAGCGGTCAGCGGATCATACAGCAGTGCAGTCCCACCCGCCAAACCTGCCAGCAGCGGTTTCTCCTGCACTAGAAGGCCAGCCGCCAACAGGATGAGCGCGAATGCAAACGCACGCGGCACCGGTTCCCGATCAATCAGCAATACTGCGGGGCCCCACAGCATAGCGCCTAGGTTGACGAACGTCGCGATCAGAAATGCGAGCAGATCGCCGATTCCGGTCGACGACGCCAGCAACAGCGCTCCTGTTACTGCGGCGGCACGGCAAAAGAGCTGCTGCCCTTCAAGCGCCGTCCGGAACTTCAGCCGCCCAGCCTCGTGCAAGAACAGCGTCACTTCGTCGTAGATTGTATAGGCTACATCAGGATGAGCCGCTACCAGATCGCGCGACAGATAGCCCGGCGCATCCAGCCGCTCCAGCACAGGCAGATAGATTTGACTCTCGCCTTGTAAGTAGGTATGGCCAGGAAAGAACTCAAATTGCAGCCAAGTTACTGCAACAACTCCTAAGATCAGGAGAGCAACACGCTGCATTTACTTGGCGGGAGTTTTACTTAGCTGCTCTTTGGCCCACAGCCGGTTGGGATCCAGCTGCAGCGCGCGCTCAAACAGCGTTCGGGCCTCAGCGTCCCTATTCGCTTTACGCAGAGTAATGCCTTTCCACAAATATGCCTCCGCTAAGTTCGGATTCAATGCAATTGCTTTGTCTAAATCCTTGATGGCGAGATCTATGCCGCCGCCCATGGACGATGGCAGATAATAATTGCCCACTCCACGGCTTACATACGCCAGAGCCAGGTTGCTGTCCAGTTCAAGCGCCTTGTTAATCTCGTCGCGCGCGCACTGGCCATACTTCAGAGCGCCAAAAATCGGATTCGCCGGAATTACTTGCCCACACAATTCGCCCAACAGGCGATGGTACTCCGCCTTTTTCCCGTTCTGTTCAACAGCTTTCTTCGCGGGATCCAGTCCGGCTTCAGCCATTGTTTCCGCTCTCTTCTTATTGTGAAGCTCCATCGCTACTTCCGCGCTATAGGAGTAGGCCAGCGCTAACTGGTAACTTGCCTCGGCTGATGTAGAAGCCTGCTGCGCGGCCTGCTGATCTTGCTTCACAAAGCGGTCCAGTGCCGCCGAATCCTGCCGGTCTCGCGCATCCATCAGATCCTTCGTCGCCGTTGCTGCCGCACTTAGCATTCCTACGCACAGAAACACCAGGGTACGCCTTTTTAGAACGCGTAACTCTCGGCGGCGCTTAGCCATCGTTCTTTTCATTGTAGGAAGGACGTAGGGCTGCATTCACAGTTTCGAGAGTTTGCCCCGCATCATCAAAAAGTATGCGGCCAGCGCAATCACCAGAATTCCATTACCCGTCATGATGGCGGGAGCCGAAGTTTGCCTGATCAGCAGCCCTGAAATCACGCTGCCCAGCGGCATGCCGCCACGGAACGCCACGTTGTAGACGCTCATCACGCGCCCTCGCATCGCATCGCCTACCGAAAGTTGCACCAGCGATGTATTCAGCGCAAACACGATCATCAAGGACGCACCCGCCGCAAAGAGTAGCGCGGCACTAAGAACCAAGTTCTTCGACAATCCGAACGCGGCAATCAAAGCCCCTAAAATCAGCATCGCCATCAACGAGCGCCGTGCTTGTCCTTTCTGGGTCTGTAAGCCCGCAATGACGAGTGCCCCTGTTACCGATCCGATTCCGGAAAAACACAATAACAGCGTGAAGGTATTAGCTCCCCCGTGAAGCACTGTGCGCGCCATCACCGGCAAGAATGTGATTAGTGGAAACGACAGCAGGGTAGAGAGGAACGCCAGAATCACCAGGCTTTTCATGCCCTCGCGATTGCGCATAAAATTAATCCCCTCGCGCATGCTCTTCATCACGGATTCCTGCGTCTTCTCAGGCACGAACTTCGGATGGATCATCAGCAGCGAGATGATGACCGCGACGTAGGAAATTCCGTTGAGCGTGAAACACCACGTGGCCCCCAGTTTCACCAGCGCGATGCCGCCCAGGGCAGGACCGACTACACGCGCCAGGTTGAACTGAATTGAATTCAAAGCGATGGCATTTTGCAGGTCTTCCTTCTTCACCAGCGTCGGGATCAGCGCCGAGTACGCCGGGCCACCGAAGGATTGCGCCAGACCTACCGTAAACGACAGGCACCAGATATGCCAGACGTGTACTTTGCCCGTCGCCACCAACGCCGCCAACACAAAGGCGCAAGTCATCTGCACGATTTGCGACAGGATCAAGATCGTTTGACGATTCTTGCGGTCGGCGAAAACTCCACCGAACAGAGAGAAGAGAAAAATCGGTATCTGCCCGAAGAAGGCGTCGAGCCCTAGATACACGGAGGAGTTCGAAAGCTGGTAGACCAGCCAGCTCTGTGCCAGGATCTGCATCCATGTGCCGACAGTGGACGTGCAGGCGCCCAGCCACATCAGCCGGAAATCCGGATAGCGGAAGGCCTTAAAAACGCGGTTCAGCAAACAATGCCCGTTGTAGCATGCTCAGCCGAGTCAGGCTAGCGGCTTGTCGCGTTTGATAAGGTGAACCAGATTGCCGTCCGCGTCCGCGAAGAAGACCAGCCGGTTCGCTCCGCTCATGTAAGGCTCGCCCTCGAACTTCACGCCTTGCGTTTTAAGCTGGGCAAAAGCTGCATCGAAGTCGTCTACTGAAATCGCAATGTGTCTCATGCCCGGCGTTCTCATGCCGCTTTCCGGGCGCTCGCCCTCGGCGGGAATTATCTCGATCAGGCTGCCATTCTGAGCTTCAACGAAGTAGTTGCCTGCGTACTCAAAGCTGATTTCAAACTCAAGATTAGACACATACCACTCAGCGAGCCGCTTCGGGTTGGGCGATGCGATCGCAAAGTGTTCGATACTACTAAACATCAGTCGGGATTGTAGCAGGCGGACTGCTTGCAATCATCATGAGGCAGGATTGCTACTGTTGCCGGTTACTGATCAGCGGGCCGATGGCCGAGACGAGTTTTTCAATCCGCTCATCGACCCCATATGCGCTCTTCGTGGCTGGCCAACTGCGCCTCAACCCACGGCTGCAACTTCGCATCCAGGAAATCCTTCACATGCAAGTCCACGCCCACAAACTTCGTCGGCGTCGTCTCCACGCCCACAACGCGCATACCCGCGGCCATCCCAGCTTCTACGCCTGTCGGAGAATCTTCGAAAACGATGCAGCTGCCCGGCTGGACGCCCAACAACTCCGCCGCTCTGAGATAGATATCGGGAAAAGGCTTCGGCCGGCTGACTTGGAATCCATCCACGACGATCGGAAAATATTTCCGCAGCCCTAACCGATCCAGCACGAAATCGATGTTGGCCGTCTCAGCGTTCGACCCAATTGCCTTTGGAATACCTTGATACCGTTCCAGGAATTCGATAACACCCGGCACTCCGCTCTGCGCCAATTCCGATTTCGCCAGCATCTCGCGGAACAGCCGCTCCTTCGCCGCTCCGTGCCCCAGCACAACGTCCTCCGCCATATCCCTGCCAATCAGCTCGCGAACCAACTCCGGATTCCGCTTACCGTGCATCCTCCGCTCCATGTCTTCGACGTGAATGCCCAGACCCTCCAAATATTGCTCCCAGGCCGTTATGTGCAATGGCATGGAGTCGACCAGAACTCCGTCCAGGTCGAAGATCATGGCAATGTCTTGAGCGATACGGCCGTTCACCGGCACGAGAATAGCATGTGAATCGGCGCCCAACCCGGCGAGCAGTCATGCCCCAGTACCACGCTGCAATCCTTCGAAACTGAAGTTATAATCGGGGCACACGGGCACATCGCTCTCGTCATTTATCTTGATTCAGGCAGCAAACATACCAGGGCTAAAAACCGGCTTTCGCATTCTCTGGCGCGTGGCGCTTATCGCGCTCGGGACCGTCTTGGTTGCAGGCGTGATTGCGCCGTTCATCAATGCCCAGCGCTTCAGCGCGCCCATTCATCGCGCTCTCGAATCTTCCCTCGGCCGCAAGGTCGAGTTCGGCGCTGTGCACTTCACCTTGTTCTCGGGCCCGGGCTTCTCGCTTGAAAATGTCACCATCGGCGAAGATCCCGGCTACGGGCTCGAACCATTCGCCTACGTGCCAACCCTCCAGGCCCGCGTTCGCTTCGACAAACTCATCTTCGGCGCCATGCGCTTCTCCAGCCTGCGTCTGGTGGATCCGTCATTGAACCTTGTGAAGCGCAGTGACGGCGCCTGGAACGTAGTGCCGCTGGTTGAGCGTCTCAGTACCCCGCGCCGTGCTCCTCTTAGCTTCTTTCCCGCTTTCGTGGTGGCGAACGGGCGCATCGATTTTAAGTTGGGGACGCGCAAGACCACGCTCTACCTGCTTGAAACAGATCTCAGCATTTATCCTGAGCGCTCCGGCAAGCTCTATATCCAATTCTCCGGATCTCCGGCCCGCACTGACCGAGCCGGCAATGGCTTTGGTCATTTGCGCGGAACCGCCAATTGGTACGTCAACCCCGCCAATGCTCAGGCGAATCAACTCGAGGCCGACGTCACGCTTGATCCCAGCAATCTAAGCGAGCTCACTGCCTTGTTTCAAGGCCACGATATCGGTGTGCATGGAACCGTCAGCTCGCGCGCTCGCATTGAAGGCCCATCCGCCGCGCTGCGCATTTCAGGCGAACTGCGGCTACAAGATGTTCATCGCTGGGATCTGCTGCCCTCTACCGAGTCCTCACGCGGGCAAGAAGGCCGCATTCGCTATCGCGGTGATATCGATTGGGTCAGCCACAAACTGAACGTCGAAACACTTCCGTGGCGCGCGGGCGACCCCACTCCGCTCGCGCTGGAACTGCGGGCCGACGACTTCCTTACCCATCCCCTCTGGTCCGTTCTTACTCACCTCGATAAGGCGCCCGTTGAAGATCTTCTGCCGCTTGCGAAACGCATGGGTCTGGCTATTCCTCAATACCTGGGCGTGACCGGTTCGGTCGACGGAACACTCGGCTATTCGAACAGCAGTGGCCTGACCGGCGACTTCGCCATTCGTGACGCCACCGCCACGCTGCCGAACATTCCGCCTCTTCATGCCGCAATCCTCAGCGCCAAAGTCAACGGTGATCGTGTTCATTTCAACCCGGCTATGCTCGACGCCCCTACCGGTGCCTTGCAAGCCTCCGGTGATTTCTATCTGCTGGGCCCCACGGTCATCGCCTCCTTGAGCGCACAAGATTTCCCGCTCAATACGCTCAAGGGCGCCATTGATGCGTGGTTCGGTGCGCCGTCCGCACTTGGCATACTCAACGGCGGCGACATCACTGGAGAACTTTCCTACAGGCGTGACGGCCCAACTCGCGGTGAAGTAACTCCGGCGGTTTGGTCGGGACAGCTCGATTTCGTAAATGCCACTCTCAATCCTCCAGGACTCGCCTTTCCTCTCGATCATTCAGAAGGCCGCGTTAGCTTTGACGACTCCACTCTCGATCTGAGTCGCTTCTCGGGCGCCCTCGGCCAGCAAACGATTTCCGCCAGCTTTCACTACAACGTCGCATCGACGCATCCTGCGCGCCTGCGCGTGGAGCTACCCTCCGCGGATCTTACAGACATCGAAGCGGCGCTGGCCCCCACCCTTCAGGATCAGAGCCTATTCGGCCGGTTCCGTGTAGCGCGCCGCGTAGTTCCATCCTGGCTCGCCACTCGCGAAGTCGAAGGCGATCTTGTCATCCGGGATTTCTCGGTCGGCCAAACGAAGCTCGGCGCTCTCTCTACCCGCTTTCTGTGGCAGGGAACCAGCGTCCAGCTTTCCGCGCTCCAATTGAAACTGCCCGAAGGGCGCCTGCAGGGTCACGGAGCCGTGAGCCTCGCCTCCTACCTGCCTCACTACCGCTTTTCCGCAAAGGTGAACGCGTTCCCCTGGCGCGGCGGGTTCTTGAATGCTGACGGCGAGTTCGATACCGCGGGAATGGGTGCCGATACACTTCAGCACCTACGCGCCGATGGAGCGTTTTCGGGCCAGGATTTGAACCTCTCCGCCGATGACGCCTTTACTCGAGTCGCCGGCCTGTTTGACTTCTCCTTCGCCGGCGGCTGGCCTGACCTAAAGCTTTCAAAGCTGCAGGTGGAAGATGGCGAAGACGCCTGGAACGGCCAGGCCGCCAGTCAGAGCGATGGCAAGCTCATCCTCGACCTGGAACATGCCGGCCGCCAACGCCGCATCATTAGCACGCTTGCGCCTGAGCTTCCGGCTGACGTGTCGTGGAGACTGCCTCTAACTCGGGCCGAAGAAACCGATGAGGGTTGTCGCGAAGCCGCGGGAAGCGGAACTTCACCGCTGACCTGCGGATTCAAAGGTCAGTAATCCACGAACAGGAACTGCTTCCCCATTTTTAAGCGCTGGCTGAAATCGCCATTGCCGCAGAGCTTGCAAGACCGCCTTCTCCAGCCCGGGCGATGACGGCCTTTCAATACGAAAGTTTTCCGGCTCTCCCTGCTCATTGACAGTGAACGCCACCTTGCCCATCTCACTTCTCGCGCCAAATTCGCGAACGAAATCGGGAGCAATGAAAGACGTCATGACCGGCTTGCTCACCCCGATCGGCAGATCGAAAGCCATGGCGCCAAACTTGAGGTCACCGTGTCTCGCGCCCGCGAAATGGCACTCGATCTTTGCCGTACTATCAATCGGCTTACCATTCAAATTCGCGGCACGGAATTTCCATTGCGATACGGCTTTGACTGCCTGTTCGTCAAGTCCCCACCCGAGTTGACCTGTGACTTCGACGCTTCTGGGCGGTCCGCCTTCCGCTCCGATCAACACCTGCAATTGGACCTCCCCTTCAACGCCCGCGCTTAGCCCGAGATCTGAGTATTCAGGCTCTGGATTGGCCGAGATTAACTTGGGAACGGGTTCTGCTGCGACCAAGAATGCCAACAGTACTGGATAGACGCCAGAAAGAAGCCTTGCATGGAAAGCTCAAGCCTGCAAAACAGAATACTTTACTTAGGAGTTCAAGCAACCCCGACTTTGTTCATCGATGGCATGATGTTGAAGGGGTTGCGAACCGCCGATCAACTACGTGAAGCAATCCGCAAGGCGCAACTAGTCGCGAACCGGAAACCGGAAGGCAGCGCCGAACTTCAGTGCAAGCCGGCTCTGGCAGTGCAGTCGAGCAGAACCGCGCAAAGACGCAATGTGGCAGAAACTCATGAATAGATGTAGCTTCTCAACGCGCAACTTCGGGCTCGCCTCGCTCTGCGTTCTACCCTGGGTCTTGCCGCTGTCTGGAGGTGCCAAGGACAGAGATAACGAGGACTTCCTTAAATGGGTCCGCGCGGAGCTCCCCGTGCACTCTGGAATGCCGCCGGTGACAGATCTGGCAAAAGCGATGGCTCCGGCGGCTAGTCGAGCTTGGGAAGAGAAGTGGGTAAACGAAGTGGGTAAACATGGAAGGGTTAACCAGGAGGGATGTAACGGACATCTCTGACATCGACGCTTCGGTTCCGGGTTCTCTAGCGGTTACTACAATAGAATCGCCCCCAGGTTTTGCGCTGCCGGCCCGTGACTCTTCCGTGGTTCTTATTGGGACAGTACGTTCGGGTGCTTCTCACGTTGCATCCACCAAACACTTGGTGTATTCAGACTACCAAGTCAGCGTGAAAGAATGCCTAAAGGGTTCAAAGAAGGACCTTGGATGTGAGCCTTCAAACATAGATGTACTCTTTTTTGGTGGAGGCATTCGTTTTCCTACCGGTCACACCGCATACTTCGTTATTCATACAATCGGTTTTCTGGAAGAAGGGAAGGACTATTTGCTTTTTCTTTGGAGATCGACTAAAGGTATGCGGGCGTATGACGTGACGGGTGCGTACTTACTAAACAGCGGAGAAGTATACCCTATTGCGACGAGACGAGTGGGGGCTTATGCTGGAACACCAGTGCATGAGTTTGAGTCAGCGGTAAGGTCGGCAATTAAGGCGAATATCAATCGATGAGCAAGACCTGGACCTCTGCCCCACAAGGCCAATTCGCATGGATGAACTCGCTCGCGAAGTGAACATGAGCCCGTCCGCTAAAATCTTAGTTTCAGAATGCGCGCTCTCGACGATGCCTGCGAAAAGATAAAGCGCGACTGCACTGACGCTTGTTCTCAAGCAGCTCGCACGGCCCGTACCCAGGTCACAAATGAGTTAAACCAGGTTCTTCGCCGCCTGCGAAATTACACCAGTGAGCCTGAGTGGCTCTCGGCTGTTCTCGATGGCGCCGCTCGCCTTGTCCACCAGGTAGCCGTACTGGAGCTGGCAAACGGGGTGCTGACCGTGCGCGGCCAGCACAACCTGAGCCTGCCCCAGGATTATTCGTTCCCGGTAGCTTCCGCGCCTGCATTCGCCAGCGCCATCGAATCACGCGACCCCATCGTTGCGCTAAGAACCCGCAGCGAAGTGAGTGAACCGCTCAGCGGGCCAGACGCCGGCGAGCGCGCCCACATCTTCCCGGTCGCGAACGGGTCGCGCGTGGTTGCCGTTATCTTTGCCGCCGATCGGGCCGCCGATCGGGCCGCCGATCAGCAATACTTTGACGTGAACGGGCTCGAACTGCTCGCCGGACTTGCCTCGGCCGTTCTCGAACGTAAGTCGAACAGCGCTCTCCACTCCCAAATTGCTTCAGGTCTAAACTCGGTTGAATCCGCCGGTAGGGCAGATAAGCCTCCGCCGGCGCCTGCCCCCGCCGAACCCGTGGCCTCGCCCTCCTGGACAGATTTAAGTGAAGGGCAGCGCAGCGTTCACATCAAGGCGCAGCGCTTCTCCCGGGTCGCCATAGCGGAGATGGAACTCTCCCGGCCCGAGGCTTGCCGCGCGGGCAGGGAACAAGCCAACCTCTATCTGTTTCTTAAGAACGATATCGATAAGGCGCGTGAGAAATATAGACTGCAATTTATGACTACCTCTTCGATGGTGGATTATCTCCATCTCGAGCTCGTCCGCGCCGCCGAAGGCGACGAGCTCAAACTGGGAGCTGATTATCCAGGGCAGTTGGATTAGCATCCGGCATCGAAGGGCCAATCGCGGGCGAATGTGCGCTTTGCTCTTCAGTTTTCTTCTAACAGGGGGTCTGCTATCGCCTCCTCATCTACCGGCAGCCGGCCGCCCGGTGAAGAAAACAGTCAAGCCAAAAACGCAGGCGAACAAGCCGGAAGGCCCAAAGACCGTCGGTGCGGCCGGGCTCATTGCCGTCGCGCAGCACCAGCTTGAGCTGAGGAATTTTGCTGCCGCTGCGGACTATGCGGCTACTGCGTCGAAGAACGCGCCTACGCTTGACGACTACGCGCACTACATCCGGGCGCAAGCCGAATATGAACTGAGGAATTACTCAGACGTTGCGGACTCTGCCACTCACGTGTTCAATCAGGTCCCCACGTCCCCTTTTGTCGGACCCGCCGCCGCGCTGGCAGTCAAGGCCGATCTCGATGGCGACAGCCCCAAACAGGCGCTCGATCTGATCAAGAAGTACTTCGATGTCGTCCCTCAACCGGAGGCGGACCTGCTGCTCGCCCGCTGCTATGACGTGGCCGGCGATCTTCCCCAGGCTGCCGATTACTATCAGCGTGTTTACTACGGCTATCCGACCGCGAAAGAGGCGACTGACGCAGCCAACGCCTTGGTCAATGTGAAGCAGCGCCTGGCAGACGCTTACCCGCCTCCCACTCCGGCCGCCATGTTGGGGCGCGCGCAAAAACTCTTTGACGCCAAGAACCCGCAAGGGGCTCGCATAGAACTCGCGGCGGCCATTCCCGATCTAACCGGCGTGCAACGCGACTTGGCGCGTGTACGCCTGGGCGAAGCCGATTACCTCGCCAATAACACGCAGGTGGCCTTCGAATATCTCTCGTCGCTGAAGGTGGATGAATCGGAAGCTGACGCGGAGCGACTTAGCTATCTCATCCGCTGTGTGCGCAAAGGCGATCGGCATGCGGACGTCAAGCCGTTTTTTGATCACCTTGAGCAGCAGCATCCTACTTCGCCCTGGCGGCTGGATGCTTTGATCTATGTCGCCGACCAGGCTCGTACCGACAACGATACAGCTACCTATCTGCCCCTATACCGCGCCTGCGCCACCACCTTTCCGAAGGATCCGCGGGCCGCATGGTGTCACTGGCGCGTCGCCTTTGAAAGTTACCGCACCGACGGCGACGATGCTTCCGACCTTCTGCGCGCGCATTTGCATCAGTACGGAGATTCCGCGGATGCGAATAACGCGCTCTACTTCTTCGGGCGTATGTTGGAGCGCAAGAATGACGTCGCCTCAGCGCGTGCCTGCTATGAACAGCTGGTGGCCCACTTCCCCAACACCTACTTCGCGATCGTAGCGCGCGAGCGTCTCGGGCAGCCGAGCCTTCAGGCCGCGACTTCGAGCCCGGTCATGCTTGAATTCCTGAGCACTGTTTCCTGGCCGCCACGCCCCGAGTTTCCCAGCTTTCAGCCCGGCAAAGAAGCGCAAAGCCGCCTTGATCGCGCGCTACTCCTTCAACTCACCGGCCTCAACGACTTCGCCGAAGGCGAGCTGAAGTTTGGCGCGCGCGTCGATGGCGATCAGCAGAACGTGTATGCGCTCGAATTGGCCAAATTAGCCGCTGCGCGCAATGCGCCTGATCTGGCCCTGCGGTACATCAAAAACTACACGCCTGGTTACTTGTACATGCCGCTCGACCAGGCCCCTGTCGCGTTCTGGCAGTTTGCCTTCCCTATTCCCTACCGCGATTCCATTGTTCTCCACAGCAGCGAGCAAAGCCTCGATCCCTATCTGGTAGCGGCCTTGATCCGCCAGGAATCCGAGTTCAACGTCACGGTGAAGTCCCACGCCAACGCCTACGGGTTGATGCAGCTGCTTCCCTCCACCGCCCGCGGCCTTGCCGGCCACTTCGGCATACGCCGTTTCAATGCCGATCAGCTATTCGTCGCCGATCGCAACATCCAGCTTGGGACATACTTCTTCCACAACCTGCTGAATTCCTACGGAGGAGAGGCGGAGATCGCCTTGGCATCCTATAACGCCGGCCCGGGCCGCGCAAACTTGTGGCGCACCTGGGGCCCCTTCCGCGAGCCCGCCGAATTCATTGAGGTCGTGCCCTTCCACGAAACCCGGGGCTATGTGCAAATTGTGCTGCGCAATGCCGATGTCTATCGCAGGCTCTACGGCAGCACTGTTCCTGACCTGCCCACTTACACCCCGAAGCCCGCTCCAAAGACAAAGCCCAAGCGGAAGACCCGGCACCGCCGCTGACCGTCTACCGATGCACGCCTGAAAATGGGTCAGCCTGAAAATGGGTCAGCCTGGGGCCACTGCAAGGGAAGTACTCGCCTTCCTCAACAGATGAGAACGCCGCTCGGGGTCGGCAGTCTGGTGCTCCTGCATGACCAAGCCCGCCCGAAGTCGTCCGAGCCGTACAAGTTGCCGGCTCTATCAACAACCGCAATTGACGAGCCGTTTGCGGCGATGCAACCGGTGTCAGCGATACCCTCGATCCACTCCGGCATCCCACCTTCGACGGCTACCAGGGATCCATCCGGCTTGACCGGCCGCCGATAGATTCGCCCCCGGGTCGCAAAGTGATCTGTCGACGCGGAGACAAGAATGTCATCGCCCGAGAACGCTACCGCAGAGCAGTACGATGCGTATAGGCCGTCGCGTTCTATGATCCACGTCGCTCCGGAGTCGCGGCTAATGCAAAGGCCAACAGCGGCCGCCGCCACGACAATGTCGGGATTTGCCTGGTGCGCGCGCACCTCATGAACATCGCTGTTGATATCTATGGTGGGCTGCCAGGTTCTTCCGCCATCCATTGAACGCGGAATGCCTCCCACGTGAACGTTGGCGAACAGTATGCTCCCGTTCGAGTTGGCCGCAACCGAGCGAATACCTAGCGGTGGCCCAAGACGCTGCCCATTCACAATTGCCGAACCGGCAAACCAAGCATCCCGCCCCGCGACGCCGTCGAAACCATCGATAGGATCGAGCACACCGCTCTCATGGCTCAGCCGCAGCATGTGCGCATCGTCCGTTCCAACGTAGATGGTGTCTCGAACACTCATACAGCACGAAAGCTCGAACTCGCTCGTAGCGACGGTTGCCCATTCGCCGCCTGGTGCACGCCTGCGCAGCGAATGTCCGCCGATAATGGCGAGCGCGCCGCCGCGTCCATCCCGTGCGAGTCCTCTGACGGACTTGTTCGCAAGCTCTTGTGTGCGCCCATCGCCGGTGACTGCGAACAGCCCATCGCCCCACGTTGCCACAAGTATCGTCGGTTTCGTCACGGATTACCTTCCCTCGCCCAGTTGTCGCGGGCTATCGGAGTTGTTGAACAAGGCCATGCCGTGGATGCCGGCGCCCGGGCGGAGACAGCGTCTCAAGCACTTCTGGAACGAGCCTGGACGCGGATTTGTCAGCCATAAAGCCGCCAGGCGCGCCGCCGAGTAACACCGATTGCAAAGAAATATTCGATCCAGTTCAAAGAAAGCTGCGATCCAGGAAAAGCCGTTCGAAAGGAGACGTTATGATACGCATTTTGCTACTTACTCTATTGGCCAGCTGTCTAGCCTTCGCTGTTGATTCCTTGATCGGGCAAGCGGGTCTTCCCTTCACGCAAGTGCCGAAAGAGTTTCCGCCGTTCACTCTTCTGCCGATCCTATCCGGAGCTGTTGGCGGGCCTTTGCTCGCCCTTCTCAGTTACTCCATCATCCAGGCGGCCTTTACGCAGCCTGAGAAGAAGTTTCTCTTCCTTGCTGTAGCCGCACTCGCGCTCTCATTCGCTTTGCCATTGCGACTCAGCTCTACGAAATCGCCTCGATTTGCTGGCGTCACTCCAACTGCCCAGATGGTTCAGGTGTTAATGCATACTATCGTGGCCACCATCACTGTCGCCGCTCTCCTGGCAAAGCCCAATCGATGAGTGACTACGGCTTAGAATCGCTAGATGGTAACCAGTTCCGTCCGTCGTTTCCAAAGCGCGCGCATCTCTGAATTCAGAGAATCCGTTATACGCGAAATGACACGCCTGGCTTTTAAGCACGGTGCCGTCAACCTCGCGCAAGGCTTCCCCGACTTCGCCGCTCCTCCAGAGCTGAAAGCTGCCGCTCAAAAGGCCATTGCGGACGACGTGAATCAGTACTCCATTACCTGGGGATTGAAGCCTTTCCGCGACGCTATTTGCGAGTACTATCGGCAGTTCTATGCCATAGATCTAGACCCTGAGCGCGAAGTGACGGTCTGCTGCGGCGCCACCGAGGGGATGATCGCCAGCCTGTTAGCTTTATTGAATCCCGGTGACGAGGTGGTCGTCTTTGAGCCGTTCTACGAGAACTATTGGCCCGATTCTCAACTCAGCGGCGCCGTCTGCCGTTACGTCCGCCTCAAACCACCTGACTGGACCTTCGATGCCGACGAGCTTCGAGCTGCTTTTACGGAACGAACCCGCGCCGTCATTCTCAACTCTCCGAACAACCCGACCGGACACGTTTTTTCACTAGCCGAACTCAGGATTCTAGCCGAGCTCTGCCAACAGTACGATTGCCTGCTCATCACCGACGAGATCTACGAGCACATCGTCTTTGACGGCGAACGGCACATACCGCCCATCACTCTTCCCGGCATGCGGGAACGTTGCGTGCTGGTCAACAGCCTTAGCAAAACCTATTCGGTGACGGGCTGGCGGGTCGGCTGGGTGATCGCGCCGCCGGAACTAACCGCCTCCATTCGCAAGGTGCACGACTTCCTTACCGTCGGCGCAGCATCCCCGTTACAGCAGGCTGGAGTGACGGCATTGAAGCTGCCCCTCGGCTACTATGCCGAGCTTGCCCAACGCTACGAAACGAAGCGAAGCCTGTTGACCGGAATCCTTGAGGACGTGGGGTTCCGCTGCTACCTCTCCAAAGGGGCCTACTACATCATGTGCGATGCATCGGCCTTCGGCTTCCCCGATGATGTTGCGCTCGCCACTTATCTTGTTGAGCGGATTGGGGTTGCTTGCGTGCCCGGTTCCAGTTTTTTCTCGCACGCCGCCGACGGAGCACACCTGATCCGCTTCTGTTTCGCGAAGAAGCCGGAGACCCTCGATGCTGCCGGGGACCGCCTCCGCCGTCTGCGCCCCTGAAAAAACGAACCCAACTTTGGGTTCGTTCGGTAATTGGGGTCCAAACCTGTCCTGGAGTCTTGGCGTAACCTTAGAAAATTATGCACGTCTTGAGCGAGAAGATTACGTCGGAAGCTACTCTCAATTTTTGACCCTATGCGAAGCTTTGTGCGTTTCGTCGCACGTTACTCCCCCAACGACCTAATGCTGTTGTGCTCCGTCTGCCATATGCGAAGCTTTGTGCGTTTCGTCGCACGTTACTCCACTTGTGTCTTGGTAGCGTTCTGCTTTGGCGCGGCAGCTGAGGCGCAGACCGGCCGGGTTCGGCCTTTGATCACGCAGCCCATCAATGAGACACGGCTTCAAACCTTGCGCGGGAACACCCATCCGCTGGCGCAGGCGGCCTTTGATCACGGCGCGGCCCCGGTCGACCTTCCCATGGAACGCATGTTGCTGGTGCTCAACCGCAGCGCCGCCCAGGATACCGCTCTCGAAACTTTACTGGCAGGGCAGCAGAACCCGTCGTCGCCGCAGTTTCACAAATGGCTCACGCCCCAGGAGTTTGGCCGGCAGTTCGGTGCAGCCGATCAGGACATTCAAACCGTAACGTCGTGGCTCCAGTCACATGGGTTTACCGTGACTCATGTTGCGAATGGGAAGAATGTAATAGAGTTCTCAGGACTCGCCAGTCAGGTGGAGGAGACGTTCCACACCGCCATCCACAAGTACGTGGTCAATGGGGTGGAGCACTGGGCCAACTCAAGCGATCCACAGCTCCCTGTTGCTTTGACTTCCGCCGTGGCCGGAGTGGCGACGCTGCACAATTTCGGAAAGAAGTCGCAAGCCATCTCCACCGGCCGGCAGTTTGAAGCCGAGGTAGGTGCGCGCCCACAATTTAGCTCGGGTGAAACCTATGCTTTAGCGCCAGCCGATTACGCCACCATTTACAACATCAATCCGCTCTACCAGGCAGGCATCAACGGCGCGGGCGTCACCATAGCGGTCGTTGGCCGCAGCAATATCAATGTTTCCGATATCACCAGTTTCCGCAGCAACTTTGGTTTGCCCGCCAACAATCCCCAGGTTGTCCTGAATGGACCAGACGCGGGAAACGCCGGCGGAGGTGAAGAGGCTGAGGCGGTGCTGGACACAACGTGGGCGGGAGTCACGGCTACCAGCGCCACTGTGAAGCTGGTGGTATCGAAGACCACCAATACAACCGACGGCGTGGATCTTTCCGAGCAGTACATCATCGACAACAATCTGAGCGACGTCATGACCGAGAGCTTTGGCGATTGCGAAACCAACTACTCGCAAGCCGACGCCCGCTTCTACAGTTCGCTCGCGCAACAAGCGGCGGCTGAAGGAATCACCTATACGGTTGCCGCCGGAGATTCGGGTGCGGAAGGTTGCGACTCTCCGACCGAGACCTCCGCGACCGGTGGCATATCTGTCAACATCTTGGCTTCAACGCCCTACACTGTGGCTGTAGGCGGCACCGAATTCAACGAAAACGGCCGCTCCTCCACGTACTGGGCGGCGAGCAATAGTTCAGTGACTCAGGCCTCAGCGCTCAGCTACATCCCGGAGAATGTTTGGAATGAGAGCTGTACCGTTGCTCAATGCGGCAGCGCGAACGCCGGACTGTGGACCGGGGGCGGTGGCGCCAGCATCTACTTCCCCAAGCCGTCGTGGCAGGCGGGAGTGGCGGGCGTTCCGAACGACGGTGTCCGTGACGTGCCCGATGTCGCCCTCACAGCCGCAGGTCACGATTTCTACCTGCTTTGCCTGGATGGATCGTGCACTCCGAACAACCGCGGCCGCATCCGGCTCCAAGGCTATAGCGGGACCTCCGCCGCTACTCCTTCTTTTGCCGGTATCCTGGCGCTGGTGGTTCAAAAGACAGGTGCGCGGCTGGGGCAAGCAGATAATGTTCTGTACACGCTCGCGGCGCGCCAATCGCCTGCCGCCTGCAACGGCTCCAACACGGCTGGGCTGCCTGCCCCCAGTTGCATCTTCAATGACGTAACAATCGGGAACAATGCGGTTCTAGGGGAACCAGGCTACGGCGCCGCCAGCGCGCTCTATCAGGCGGGCGCCGCTTATGACCAGGCGAGTGGACTTGGATCGGTGAATGCCGCCAATCTTGTAAATGGTTGGGCGGCTAGCGGCGGTACTCCAGCATTCACGGTATCGGCTAAAAGCTTGAACTTTGGAACCAAGACTATCGGCTTTTCAAATATGCTGCAGATTACCGTCTCGAATCCCGGTACCGGAACTCTCTATCTGGCGCCTGCCGGCATCAGTCAAAGCGCCACTGACTTCTCTTACAGCAAGACATGTGGAACGGCGATCGTCGCCGGCGAGAGCTGCCAGATTTCCGTAACGTTCCTACCCGTCGCGCCTGGAGCTCGCACTGGAACGCTGGTCATCGCCAGTACGGATGGCTCTCTCTCTGGGACGGTCACTTTAACGGGCACTGGCGTGGCGTCCCCGGCTCTGTCAATTACTTCGACCACGCTGAGCTTCGGAAACCAGAAGGTCCTGACACCCGGCAGTGCTCAAGCCGTGACGATTACGAATTCCACCGTCCAGAGCTCCAGCGTTGGAACCATCGCGATCGGAGGATTGAATCCCGAAGACTTTGCGGAATTGAATACCTGTCCCGCCACGCTCTCGCCGGGAGCTAGCTGCACTTTTTATGTGGTCTTCACGCCTCAACTGATTGGCAGCCGGTCCGCCTCAATCGCCGTGCCGGTCAATGGGGGCGTCAGCCAAACCATTCCATTGACGGGCACGGGTACGTTGACGGGCCTATTCGAAATCGTGAACAGTCTGACTGGGAAGGTACTCGATATCACGGCAGGATCTGGGAATAATGGCACCCTGATCCAGCAGTACGCTCTTGACGGTTTTGCGCAGCAGCAATGGCAATTCATTCCCTCCGCAAGTGGGTCTTACGAGATCCGTAATTGGGGAACCGGCAAGGTGCTGGACGTCACAGCTGATTCATTGGTGAATGGCGCGCTGATCCAGGAATGGGATTATTTGGGCGGCGGCAACCAGCAATGGGAGTTGGTGCCGGTCGACGACGTTCACTATAAGATCGTAAACAGCCTCAGCGGCAAGGTTCTGGATGTCGTAGGCGGCTCGAGCGCTAACGGTGCACAGATTCAACAATGGACCTTTATCGGTGACCCGCAGCAACTCTGGGTGGTTGTGCCGGTGGGTTCCTATAACATCACCAACGCCCTGAGCGGCGACGTATTGGACGTTACAGGCGGATCCGCCGTCTCTGGGACCTTGGTCGACCAAGCAGCTGCCTCTGGAGCCCGCGAGCAGCAATGGCAGCTCATGCCCGCCGGTAGTGGGTATTACGCCATATTGAACACGCTGACAGGTAAGGTGCTGGACGTGAAAGGGGAGTCCGTCGCCGACGGAGGTCAGATTCAGGAATGGGATTATCTGGGCGGAGCTAACCAGCAATGGCAGCTTGTGCCCGTTTGCCCCTCCGCCGTCGGAGGCTGCCTGTCCGGCGGCGGGCTCAATTTCAAAATCGTGAACCGCCTAAGCGGTAAAGCGCTCGATGACAGCGGCTACTCAACCACCAGCGGGACCTTCATACAGCAATGGGCCTACCTGGGTGGAAGCAACCAACAGTGGCAATTTTCATCGGTTGTTTTCTACACCATCGTGAATCGCTTGAGTGGTGCTGCGCTCGACGTGCCGGGCGGGTCCGCAGCGACTGGAACTGCGCTGCAGCAATGGGCGCCGGATGGCTTTCAGCAGCAGCAGTGGCAGTTAGTGCCGGCAGCGGGTGGCTCGTTCGCCATAACGAACAATCTGACCAGCCAGGTACTCGACGTGAGAGCTAGTTCAACCACCAATGGCGCTCTGATTCAGGAGTATACCTATTCAGGTGGTCAGAACCAGCAATGGCAGCTTATATCCGTTGCCCCCGGCTATTACGAAATTGCCAACAGCCTCAGCGGAAAGGTGCTTGATGTGGTAGGCATGTCCACGGTAAACGGGGCTGCGATTCAGCAATGGGATTACCTGGGCGGGTATAACCAGCAGTGGCAGATTATTCCGGTTCCGAATTAGTCTATAGCGGGTTATAAAAGCCGCCGATTAGCCTGGTGAGTTACTCGTCTCGGATGAATAACTCCAGGTCCTCGACTTATCTTCTGGCGTAGCGGTTCGCCCTGAGGTGGTGAGGATACAAGGCGAATTTTGCGGACATGTATTAGCTTTGTTTCACTTGCAAACGCGCCACTGCTCAGGACACGGGCTCTGGCGCAAATACCAACGCTGTCAGGTTACGCCCGCGGCGTGAGTAAACCTTTCAGCCATCACATTGCACGAGACGGCAGGGATCCGGCTGCGGCGATTGCCAGTCGGGATGTGCGGTTGGGCAGTCGCGTCGGCGCTCAGGGATGGAAGGATTGAACCCCCTCAAAGCCGGTGATGAGCGGCGCAGCCCTCGACGTTCCGGGCGCTTCTACAACGTCGGGCACGGCCATCCAACAATGGGCTCCCGATGGCTTCCGGCAGCAGCAGTGGCAGTTCGTAGTGAACGCCAATCAAACCTACTCCATCAGCAACAATGCTTCCGGTATGGCTCTCGGCCTATCGAGTCAGACTATGGGCAACGGGGCTCGCGAGCCTTATAGACGGTTTATGAGGCTCGCGACGTATCCTGCTCCAAAGCCGTTGTCGATATTGACAACCGTTACGTTGCTCGAGCAACTGTTCAGCATTCCGAGCAGCGCTGCTAAACCGTAGAAACTGGCGCCGTAACCGATACTGGTGGGAACCGCAATCACCGGACATGAAACTAATCCACCAACCACGCTCGGCAAGGCGCCTTCCATGCCCGCGCAAACGATGGCTACACGGGCGTTCATAAGCCGCTCGCGCTGATGCAACAGCCGATGGATCCCAGCCACCCCCACATCGTAGATGGCATCCACCTCATTGCCCATCACCTCCGCCGTCAGGCGCGCCTCTTCGAGCACCGGGATGTCACTTGTACCCGCGCAGACGGCCGCAATCGTCCCTTTCCCGTGTAGCGTGCGATCACGCCAGACGCGAACGACGCGCGACGCGGGGAAATACTCAGCTTCACTCGCCAGCGAGGCGACTCGGGCCGCCATCTCCTCTGTTGCCCGGGTTAGCAGCAGATTGCGAGACTCGCGCAGGAGCGCGGCGGCGATTCCCTCCACCTGGTCGGGCGTTTTGCCGTGCCCCAATATAACCTCAGGCATGCCATGACGGACGGCCCGATGATGGTCGACCTTGGCAAAGCCGAGGTCTTCAAAAGGCAGGTTTTTAAGACTGTGTAGGGCCGCAGGAATCGTGGTTTGGCCGTCGCGTACGCCCTCTAAGAGTTGTTGAAGTTGCTGAGCGTCCATATTGTGTCAAGTGACTGAAAGGCACATCGGGAACCAACGGCATCCCTTAAAATAGTAACGTCACGTAGCTGAACGTCCGCGGAACCCGGGAGCTGATGCTTTCCTGCTGCGCTCGTTGCACTTTTGAAATGATGCCTGCTTTCTGGACACGTCTGCGCCTTACGCTCGACATGATTAAGTTCGAGCACTCGGTTTTCGCCTTGCCCTTTGCACTCACGGGCGCGCTGCTGGCTTGGCGCGACAGTGGATTTCACATCGCTGAATCGGGCTGGCGGTTCGCCTGGATCATTGTCGCGATGGTAGCGGCTCGCTCGGCGGCGATGGCCTTCAATCGTATTCTCGATGCCGACCTTGATGCGCGGAACAAACGGACTGCCAACCGGCACCTGCCGGCAGGGTTGCTGTCCGTCCGCTTCGCCTGGGGGTTCACGTTCGCTTCCTCAGCGGTCTTTTTGTGGGCCGCTCGCCAGCTCGGCTTTTTGTGTTTTATTTTGGCCCCCATCGCGCTCGCCATTGTGTTCTTTTACTCGTTCTCGAAGCGCTTTACGATGTTCTCGCATCTGATCCTCGGTTTCTGTTTAGGGATCGCCCCCGCTGCCGCTTGGATCGCCATGCGCGGATCGTTGGACCCCCGCATCCTCTGGCTTACCGCGGGGGTGATGTTTTGGACGGCAGGCTTCGACGTGATTTATGCCTGTCAGGATCACGAGTTCGATTGCGCGGAGGGCTTGTACAGTATCCCGCGGCGGTTTGGGATTCACGGCGCTCTCATCCTCGCGCGCTTACTTCACATCGCAATGATCGCCTGCTTGCTGGCTCTTGTGAGTTCATTCCATCTAGGCGCGCTCAGTCTGACAGGCGTGCTCGCCGTCGTCCTCTTGCTGATTTACGAACACGGGCTTGTCAGAGCGGATGATCTTTCACGGGTCAACGCCGCTTTTTTTACTATGAACGGTTGTGTCAGCCTGCTCTTCTCGGCTTTTTGGGCGGCTGATATTTTGCTCCATCGCCATTACCTCTCAAAATGAGTTCCTTCGCTCCTTCCATCGCGCAGCCAGTTATTGACGACCCCAAGCTGAGGCCTATCTTCGATAAGGTGCAGGCACGAGAGCGCCTGACTTACCAGGACGGCGTCACGCTCTATCGGACCTCTGACATCTTGGCGTTGGGCTACATGGCCAATTCAGTCCGTGAGCGCTTACACGGCGACACAACGTATTTCAACGTCAATCGGCATATCAATCCCACCGATGTTTGTGTTGCCAGTTGCCGGTTGTGTGCATTCGGCAAGCGGGCACGTGACCCGCACGCTTACACAATGTCACTGGAGCAGGTCTGGGAAGTGGCGGGCCGGGGCTACGCCGAAGCGGTGACGGAGTTCCACATTGTGGGGGGATTACATCCGGAGTTGACGCTTGACTGGTTCTGCGAGATGATTTCCGGCCTGAAGGAGAGATACCCCGGCGTGCATCTGAAGGCCTTCACGATGGTAGAGATCGCTTACTTAGCCAAACGCGCCAAGCTATCGATTCGTGAAACGGTGAACAGGTTTAAGACAGCGGGAGTGGATTCGATGCCGGGCGGGGGAGCGGAAGTTTTCTCGGAGCGTATCCGGCGCATCATCTGCGATCACAAGATCGACGGCGACCAGTGGCTGGAGACTGCGCGGATCGTTCACAAGGCCGGGCTGAAGAGCAACTGCACGATGCTGTACGGGCATCTCGAAACGGCGGAAGATCTGTCCGATCACTTGATTCGCCTGAGAGCGGTTCAGGATGAGACGAAGGGTTTTGTCACATTTATCCCGCTTGCCTTCCATCCAGCCAACACCGCGCTGAGTCACCTGGACACGACGACGGGGTTCAACGACCTGAAGCAGATTGCGGTATCACGGCTGATGCTTGACAATATTCCTCACATCAAGGCGTACTGGATTATGATGACGCCGGGGATCGCGCAGATCGCTCAGCGTTTCGGCGCCAACGATATTGACGGCACCGTGGTGGAAGAGAAGATCTATCACGACGCAGGCGCCACCACCGAACAACATCTTCGGCGCAAGGATCTGCTCCGTCTTATCCGCGAGGCGGGACGGGAACCGATGGAGCGCGACACAGCTTATCGCCCGGTGATGCGCAGCGAATCGGCGTTTACTGTGCTTGTGTAGAGGACGGGGCGGGGACGGCGCGCGAGCCGCGAAGCAACCCAACCAGCCGCGAGAAAAAGTTCAGGCGGATGGTATCAGGCGAATAAGCAAGGTGACCGGCCAGTTCGTCGCGCAAGAACGTCTCCGGTAAAAGGACGGCGCCTTCGTTCGCCATAGAGATAATCCACCGCTTCCCCGACTCGTCTATCTTTTTGAGGTTTCGAAGGTCCAGGAGTAGCTTGCGATTGGCTAAAGTTGTTTTCGCTGTGGACCAGCAGCCATTGAGCTCTGCCACTTCAGCTTCTGACAGTTCTCCAAGCAACTGTATACGCCATGACTCCACGCTGTCGTGGATGTAGTACTTAAAGAGCGAGGAACGGACGGTCGCTTTTGACTCTGTTGCAGATTTCTTCTGCCCAGGGTTAACCTGTTTCTCAGGTGGAAGGCCTTCGGTTTGAGCCATAGCTTGTACTTTGGATTCTCTGGTTGCAATCTGAGTTCCACTTTTCCGGACGGGTTCTTCTCTCTCCTCCTGATTTGATTGTGGCACTGAGGCGTCGAAGGTAGCAGCCAAACTTTACCGGTACGCCATACTATGAGCATAAAAACCCGGTTGGCCGCCCTAAGTTGCGGTAGGCGTAACCTGGCCTCTGCGGTTGCGTCCCAAAAGAGAGCATCTTTTTGGGACGGGGTGCAGCTTTGGCTCGCCGACAACTTCTATGCATTTTTCAGGACTAACGTTTTAATGGCCATTTGGCACCCCGGTAAAACATTTCCCCTACTCACGATTTTCTTTGTACTAGGTAGCTTGATGCCGGGTAGAGTTGCCGGTCAGACAGTTCCTCCGAGCGATAGCGCAACCCACAGAGGGGAGGTTCAAGATCCGGCCTCGCAAGCAGCAACCCGGCCGCCCCAACCCGGCCAGCTTCCCGTCAGCGATGCACCTGGCGCTCCGGGGCCTATTGGCCAAAGGGAAGAGAAGAGGATCATGGGTGTTCTGCCGAACTATCGCACGGCTGAGATGAGCGCGGAATCGACGCCCTTAACGTCACGAGAGAAGCTCAGAATCGCAGTGAAGGATTCCTTTGACTACCCCTTGGTGTTCATCGCGGCTGTCTATGCGGGGCTGTACCAAGCGGATGATAGTCACCCGACGTTCGGCCAGGGGGCAAAAGGCTATTTCAGCCGATTGGGGACGTCTTACGCCGATCAGGTGGACGGGAACATGTGGACCGAAGGGCTGCTGCCGACTTTGTTGCACGATGACCCGAGGTATTTCCGCATGAGTACCGGCACGGTTAAGCGGCGTGCCTGGTACGCCGTCAGCCGCATTGTTGTGACACGGACAGACTCAGGTCACAGCACCTTTAACGGCCCCGAGATTTTCGGCAACGGCATTGCCGCAGCGGTCGGACTGGCGTATTATCCCGACGACCGGGACGTCCCTTCATTTCTGCAAGTTTGGGGAACGCAGCTGGCCACTGACGCGGGATCGCAGTTACTGAAGGAGTTTTGGCCAGACCTGCGGCGGAAGTGGTCCGCCCACCGTCTGAGGGTTCGACAGGCGTCCGCTTTGCCTTAGTCGGCGGCGGAGGCGTGTTGCACGTTGGGCGTTGCGCCTCCGCGAGGAACGTCGCCCTGAGGCTGCGGGTTGCTCGCCTGATCATCATCGCCGTCCATCTTAAAGTTCAACTTAGACAAGAACGACGTGTCGAACCGTCCCGCGACGAAATCTTCGTCTTCGAGAATGCACTCGTGGAGGGGAATAGTCGTGTGGATTCCCTCGACGATGAACATGCTGAGGGCGCGCTTCATGCGTTGAATGGCCTCGCCGCGATCATCCCCGTAGGCGATCAACTTCGCGACGAGAGAGTCGTAGAACGGCGGAATGACGCTGTCGGTGTAAGCGGCGGTGTCCACTCGCACGCCGATTCCCCCCGGTAGATTCAGGCCGGTAATGCATCCCGGTGATGGGGCGAACGTCTCCGGATTTTCGGCATTGATGCGGCATTCGATGGCATGGCCGCGCAGGCATACCGGTAAGGTTAAAATGTCGTCGAGGCGTTCGCCTGCGGCAATCCGGATTTGCGCCTTTACCAGATCGATGCCGGTGACTAGTTCGGTGACAGGATGCTCCACTTGGATACGAGCGTTGACCTCGATGAAGTAAAGGTTTTGACGCTCGTCCATCAGGAACTCGACAGTGCCGGCGTTGGTGTAGCCGATAGCCTTCATGGCCGTGCGCAGGCGACGTGAGATCTCATTGCGCAGGTCGAGTGAAACGCTCGGAGACGGAGATTCTTCGAGCAGCTTTTGATGGCGGCGTTGGATAGAGCACTCGCGCTCGCCGAGGATCTCGACATTGCCGTGTTCATCGGCGAGTATCTGAAACTCGATGTGGCGGGGAGCTTCAAGCAGCTTCTCCATGTACACGTCGCCGCAGGAAAACGCCGCTGCCGCCTCGCCCTGCGCTTGCGTCAGCAGCGCGGGAAGTTCGAACTCAGAGCGCACGATGCGCATGCCGCGGCCACCGCCGCCCGCGGTCGCTTTCAACATGACGGGATAGCCTATTTCACTGGCAATGGTTAATGCCTCGTCGGCATTTTTCAACACGCCATATGAGCCGGGCAGGATGGGAACTCCAGCCCGTTCCATGATGGCTCTGGCATGTTGCTTCAGACCCATTTCGCGTATGACATGGGGCTTCGGTCCTATAAACGCGACGCCCGACAGCTCACACACTTCGGCGAAATCGGCATTCTCGCTGAGGAAGCCGTAGCCGGGATGCACGGCGTCCACATTGGTGATTTCCGCCGCACTGATCACGGCCGGGATATTGAGATAACTGCGCGAGCTTTTTGCCGGGCCGATGCAGATGGCCTCGTCAGCGAAACGGACGTGGAGGCTGTGCCGGTCCGCCTCAGAGTACACGGCAACGGTTTTGATGCCCAGATCCCGGCAGGCGCAGATAACGCGCAGTGCGATCTCTCCCCGGTTTGCAATAAGAACTTTGCGAAACATGACTCTCGATTCAAACCGGGCGGATGGTGAACAGCGACTCGCCGTATTCGACGGGACGTCCATTCTCCACGAACTTTGCGACGACGATTCCGGCCGTTTCGGCCTCAATCTCATTCATCAGCTTCATGGATTCGATGATGCAGAGAACGTGTTTGGGTTCAACCCGGTCGCCTACCCGCACGAAAGACGGGGATCCGGGAGAGGGCGAATCATAATAGGTACCGACGATGGGTGACTTCACCAGGACGTTCTGCTCGTCTTCTTTCGAAATGAGCGGCTGCTTGGGCGCGCTGAGTTCGGCCGATGAGAACGTGGGCGATGCCGTAGAGCTGACGGCGCTTGCCATGGAAATAGGAAGAACGGTGGGAACGATCACTTCCTGTGTGATGGGGCCACCTCTGCGAATGCGAACGGTACTGTCACCCTGCCGGACTTCGAGTTCGGCGATTTGCATCTCGATCACGACCCGGATCAGTTCTCTTATTTCGTCAATCGTCATGATTGCCTCATACCTCAGCGTGCTTCCCGGGAGAGCATAGGCCGGCGATCATAAGACAACTAATTCTTTCCTAGTGGGAGTTAGAATCTCACAGCCGCCGGGTGTTACAACGACTGTATCCTCGATTCGAACGCCGCCGAGCCCCTGTTGATAGACGCCAGGTTCGATCGTGATCACCATTCCAGCTTGCAGCTTCGTCGATTCCTTCCGGCCCACTCTAGGGCGCTCATGAATTTCAAGACCGAGACCGTGTCCCGTCGAATGGATGAATAGTTTATCCAGGCTCTCTGTGCTGTGACGCGGGCCGAAGCCTCTCAGAACGTCGCGCGCGGCGGCATCTATGCTGCCGCAGGAGACGCCCGGTCTCACCGCATCCACGGCAGCAAGCTGGCTTTCTAGAACGGCGCGATACATTCGCCTTTTCTTCGAATCCAACTTCCCGACTGCCTGAGTACGAGTCATGTCGCTGGCATAACCAGAGACGTTCGCACCCATGTCTATCAATAGTAAATCATTGTGTTGCACGAGGCAGTCTGTAGGACGGGCGTGGGGTAATGCAGTACGCGGGCCCGATGCAACGATAGTTTCAAATGCGGCGCCGTCCGCCCCTAAGCGGCGCATGCGGTACTCGATCTCGGCGGCCAGGTCGATTTCCGTCATAGACGCTTTGAAATGTCTCAACGCGTACTCTAGCGCAGCTGAGTTGAGCAGAACGGAGGCTTTGATGGTGGCAATCTCGTCGGGCGACTTCACCATGCGGAGGGTTTCGACAGCGCCCACAATGGGCAGCAATCGGACACCTTGCGCCTGCTCCTCAAGCTGCCGGTACTCTTCGAAACTGATGCGGTTCTGTTCGATCGCGAGAGAGCGCAGGCGCAGCCGCTTAATTGCCGCGACCACTTCTTTGACGAGAGGACCTTTGGCGATTTTTACCTCGCAGTCCGACTCCTGCGCAGCCTGGATCTGATAGCGAGGGTCTGTAAAGAGCAGGGAACGAGCGGAGGTGAGAAGAAGAGCGCCATTGCTGCCGGTGAAGCCGCTGAGATAGCGCACGTTCGAAGGCGCGGTGACCAGGAAGGCGTTCGCACGCGATTGTTTTAGGGCGGGCAGTAATCGCTCGCGGCGCGACTCGAACTCTGTCTGCTGTGCCAAGACTTTTGCCTAGGGTCTCAAAAGCAACTTGCCGGACGTCTTACGAGCCTCAAGATCGCGGTGCGCGGCGGCGGCGTCCCGGAGCGGGTAGACGTGGTGGATACGAACTTTCAGCCGCCCGGCGGCAATCCAACCAAAGATGTCGGAGGAGCGCCATTTCAGCTCTTCAGGATCGCTGATGTAATTAGCCAGACTCGGTCTGGTGAGGAAGAGCGAACCCTTTTGGCTAAGCACGAGTGGATCTATTTCGCCGACGGGTCCGCTCGATTGGCCGAAGGTGGCCATCATGCCGCGCGGGCGCAGGCAATCGAGACTCTTATGAAAAGTTGTGCTGCCGACGGAATCGTACACCACGTCGACACCTTTGTTTTGTGTGATGCGTTTTACCTCCGGGAGGAAATCTGTTTCGGTGTAGAGGATCACGTGGTCGGCGCCGTACTCCTTGGCGAGCGCGGCCTTCTCTTGTGTCGAGACCGTTCCAATCACGGTGGCGCCGATAATCTTGGCCATCTGGACCAGCAGCAGGCCCGCGCCGCCCGCTGCCGCATGGACAAGACACGTTTGGCCAGGCCGGAGCTTAAAGGTGGAATGCGTCAGGTAATGCGCGGTCATGCCCTGCAGCATGACGGCCGCGCCTTGGTCGAAAGTGACGTCATCCGGCAGCTCAACCAGACCCGCTTGAGGCACCAGCGCATATTCGGCATAGGAGCCGCGATCCATGGCGTAAGCGACGCGTTGTCCCAGCTTGAATGTCACCCCGCTACCCACAGCTTCTACCGTGCCCGCCGCTTCGTTGCCGAGCTTCACGGGTGACTCAGGCGCTTTATAGAAACCTTTGCGAAAGTAAACGTCGATGAAGTTGACGCCGACGGCCTCGATCTTGACGAGGACCTCACCAGCACGGGGCGCAGGCATGGGCGCATCGATGTACTTGAGATTCTCGGCGCCGCCGGTGGGATCCGCAACGATAACCTTCATATATCTAGCTGATGATAGCGGTGTTGGCCAAAGAGCGCTTGGCTGCCATGCCAACTAAACAGCCCAGCTGAAATCGCGCGTGACATGCTCGGTGGGTTCATTGTCTTCGAGACGCATCAGTTCGAGACGCAAGGCATCGACCAGAGCCCGCCAGCTGGCGTCGATTACGTTGCTTGAAACACCGACCGTGATCCAGCTCCTGCGGTGGTCGCTCCACTCAACCAGCGCGCGAACCTTCGATTCTGTACCGCCCTTTGAGCCGAGAACGCGTACTTTATAGTCAGTCAAACGAACGCCGGTTATCGCGGGGTAAACCGAAGCGAGACATTGGCGCAGGCAAACGTCCAAGGCATGGACCGGCCCGTCGCCGGTGGCAGTGTGCGAGTGCACATTGCCGTCCACGCGCATGGTGACGCCGGCGGTGGTGACAGTCTCGTCGTTGCCGGTCAGCTTGCCGGAGAGGCCACTCTGCAAGCGCGTGGAGACCTCGTAGCTGAGCACATCAAAGGGATGAAAGTCGGGGTCGGCCGCTTCCCGCACCAACAGCTCAAAGGTGCCTTCCGCGGTTTCGAAGTCGTATCCTTCGTGCTCCATGACTTTGATGCGCTGCAGAAGTTCGCGGCGGGCCGAGTCGGTGAGGCGATCAGTCAGTTGTTCCTTGAGCCCGAGTTGGTTCACCTTGTAGGTGACGTTGCCACGGCCCGAGAGGTCGCTCAACAAAACGCGCTGGCGATTGCCGACCGATTCCGGCCTGATGTGTTCGTAAGTAGCCGAATCCTTCAGCACCGCGCTGACGTGAATGCCGCCTTTGTGCGCGAAGGCGCTGTTACCCACGAAAGGCTGTTCGTGACGTAACGGCAGGTTAGCCAAATCGGCGATGAATCCCGCGACCCTCGTGAGAGTCTTCAGCTTGTCGGGCCCGATGGTGGAGTAGCCGAGCTTCAGTTCGAGATTCGCCAGGATGGAGCAGAGATTGGTATTGCCGCAGCGTTCTCCGTAGCCGTTGATGCAGCCCTGTACGTGGGTCGCGCCGGCTTGCACAGCAAGAATGGAGTTGGCAACCGCGAAATCCGAATCGTTGTGACAGTGGATTCCGATCACGCCGTCGAAGGCGCGGCGGATCTCTTGTACTACTTGCCCCAGGCGCCCGGGAAGCGTTCCTCCGTTGGTATCGCAGAGACACAGGACATCGGCGCCGGCTTTCTTCGCGGATTCGAGAGTGCGCAACGCAAATGCCGGATTCGCTTCGTAGCCGTCAAAGAAGTGCTCCGCGTCATAGACCACCTCGCGTCCATGTGCCTTCAGGTAGGAGACTGTGTCCGAGATGAGCCGCAGGTTCTCCTCTTCGGTGATTCCCAAGGCGCGATGAACGTGAAAATCCCAGCTCTTGCCGAAGATGGAAACAACGGGCGTTTGCGCGGCCAGCAAGGCGGCCACGTTGGCGTCTTGCTCTACCGGGTTCTTAGCGAAACGAGTGGCGCCAAAGGCAGTCAGCTTTGCGTGCTTGAGATGGAGGCTCTTGGCGCGATGGAAAAAGTCCTGGTCCTTGGGGTTCGATCCGGGCCAGCCGCCTTCGATGTAATCGATGCCCAACTCATCCAGCTTCTCCGCAATCTGCAATTTGTCCTCAACGGAGAAGGAGACGGACTCCCCCTGCGTTCCGTCGCGGAGCGTGGTGTCGAAGGTGAAGATCTTCATGTGTAGTACTCGGTCGGAGCCTTTCTGAATGCTGGGCCAAAAAAGAAAAAGCCACCGGTGAAGTGTTCCGCCGGTGGCCTCAAAATTTCGAACTTGAACGAGGTCTCAAGCGGGGGGCATAATAGCCACGCTAATAAGGATGCCGCCCTGGAGAAGGAGAAACATGAGACCTAGAAGACTAACGTCATTATAGGACAGATTTCTTCAAGAAGACAAGCTGGCCCAGGTGGTACGAGTTGTGGGTAGCGACCAGGAGAGCCTCTCTGAGCAGTGTCTGGCCGTCGCCATGCTCAAACGGTTTAAAGAGGTCCTGCTGAGGGTCTGCGACAAGTTTGCTCAATTCCAGCGCGTCATTTTGAAAGCCGGCGACGCTTTCCTCCCAGGCTTTCTTGCCCGGAGGAGCTTCGGTCTCCGGCCAATAGCCTTCGGGCCACTTGGGTGATTTGTGTTTGGAGTTACGGGAAAACTCGAGAATGTCGTGCTGCGCGATGCGCATGTGCTCCAGCAGCTGCCACGCGGTATGCGGAACGCCCGCGGGCTTTGTGCCGCGAGCGTTAACCGGGAAGTCCTTTACCGCGGAATCAAAATCGATGTGCGACTCTCGCCCGCTGATGGCGGCAACGAGTTGGGAACGGAGCGCTTCAGTTTCTTTCGTGCTCATGTCTCAATGATCACCCCGGCTATTGCTGTGAGGTCAGAGGCGGCGGATTGGGCGCGGCAATCGCTGCCGGCACGACCGATTGGGCAGCGCCATTCGGTGTCCATTTAGGCGGCTTTACAATCAGTTCTTTCGTCTGCGGAAGCTGCGATGCATTCCAACCGCCGCCGAGCGCCATGATGAGTTGCACACTCGCGGTCATCTGGCGCAACTGAATGGTCACTTCCGCTTCGCGGCTGGTGAGTACGGTGGTTTGCGCGGTGATGACGTTCAGATAACTGTCGACGCCCGCTCGGAAGCGCGTGAGAGACAGATCCAAGTAATGGTTGGCCGAGCCGACGGCTGTGCGCTGCTGCACCACTTCGTCCGACAGGATGCGGAGGGCAGACAGATTATCTTCTACGGCTTGAAAGACGGTGAGAACCGTCTGCCGATAGTTGGCGACGGATGCATCGTAGGTTGCCTCGGCCTGTTCAGTGGCGGCGCGGCGCGCGCCGAAATCAAGCAGAGTTTGGGCGAATTGAGGGCCAAGAGACCAGAAACGGCTGGGCCAGGTGAACCACTGCGCGATATTGGCGGTCTGAAAGCCGCCGCTCGCGCTGAGGGTAAGGTTCGGATAATAGGCAGCGCGCGCAACGCCGATTTGCGCGTTTTCGGCCGCCACCCGGCGCTCCGCGGCGGCGATATCCGGACGCCTTTCTAAGAGTTCCGAAGGAAGGGCCAAAGGCACGTCGGGAGGCTTAGGTACGAACGCCGCCACTTCCAGAGAAAACGCCGCCGGTGGTTTGCCGATCAGCATGGCGATGGCGTGTTCAAATTGAGCTCTGGATACGGCTATGTCTGTGGCCTGAACGGTGGCGGTGTCCAATTGCGTTTGCGCCTGCGATACCTCTTCCTCCGAATTGATCCCGGTGTGAAAAAGGATAAGGGTCAGGTCGAGGCTGTGACGATAGTTCTCAAGCGTCTCGTCGAGGATCTTGCGTTGTGCATCCAGTGCCCGAATCTGAAAGTAATCCTGGGCGAGTTCGGCCTGCGTGCTCAGAATCGCGGTAGCTACATCGGCGGCACTTGCCTGGGCCTGAAAGCTATTGACGGCAATGGTGTTTCGGACGCGATGCCAGAGGTCGACTGTATAGGTGGCGTCAATTGGCAGCGAGAAGTTGTTTATGTTCCCGGCTATTCCGCTCGAACCGGCCACTCCCGTACCGCCAGAACTTGTTCCCCCTGTCGTAGTAGTTGTGGAGCCCCCGGATGACGTAGTCGAATTCGATCCCGTGTTTCCCGTGGTAGTGGTATTGTTGGCGCCGCCGGCACCGCTCACGACCGTCGTTCTGGATGTTTGTGAGAATTTCGAGTTGGTATACGACGTGGATGCACCGATGGCCGGGAACAGGGCTGACCGCGCGGAAACCACCAGAGCGCGTGCGGAACGGAAATTAGCTTCAGAAGCCGCTATGCTTTGGTTCGAAACCGCGACCTGTTCTTCGAGCGCGTTCAACTGCGGATCGGCGTACACCTCCCACCACTTGCTGCGTAGCTTGTCGTCTCCGGGCTGCGCAATTTTCCAACCCTCTCCTTCTTTGTAATCTTGCGGCACAGCTTCTTTGAACGCCGAGGGTGTCTGTGCTGGAGGTCTGGCGTACTTGGGACCGGGATTACAAGCGGAGAGCAGAATAAGCAACGCCAGCAGGCTTGCGATCTGGATTCGTGCTCGATTAGTTCTCAATTTCATCACTCACCTGTCCGATCCAACGTCGAAGATAAATAGGGCAATTCACCAGCTTGACGTCGTCATGCGCTTGCCTGGATAAATATTGAACTGCTTTTCGATCGACCAGCGTGACCTCGCTTAGATCGATGTAGACGCTCTGGTGCGCACCGCGAGCTTGGGAAATAGACTGCTCGAGGTCGCGCACTGCGTCTTCGCTGAACTTGCCATTCAGCAGAAGAGTGATGGAACGTTCGGCAGGGTGCGGCTCCGTCGTGATCTTGTAGTGCGCTTCCATGGGGTCTCTCGCGGCGGTTTGCTAGCTGGCCGGCCCGACGGCTTGCGCGGGTGCTTCGGGCAAGCGTCCACCGCGGACTCTGTTCAGCCACAAGCTGAGGCGGTCCATATAGAGATAAATCACCGGCGTTGTGTAGAGAGTCAGCGCCTGGCTGACAATGAGCCCGCCCACGATGGTGATGCCCAGCGGACGCCGCAATTCGGATCCTGTTCCCGTTCCGAGCGCCAGCGGCAGCCCGCCAAGCAGGGCCGCCATGGTGGTCATCATGATGGGGCGAAAACGCAGCAGACATGCTTCAAATACAGCTTCCTGGGGTGACTTATGATCGCGGCGCTCCACCTCAAGAGCGAAGTCGATCATCATGATCGCGTTCTTCTTCACAATTCCAATCAGCAGAATGATGCCGATCAACGCAATCACGCTGAGTTCGGTGTGCGTAATGAGAAGCGCCAGGATGGCCCCGACTCCGGCGGAGGGCAGGGTGGAGAGAATCGTGATGGGATGAATGAAACTTTCATAGAGGATCCCGAGCACGATATAGACGGCAGCGAGGGCGGCGGCGATCAGCACCGGTTCGTTTGCCAGCGACTCCTGGAAGGCTTGCGCCGTGCCGCTGAAACTGGTGTTGATGGAGGTGGGCATTCCGGCCTTTTCCTCCATCGTGTTGATGGCGTCAACCGCCGGACCGAGCGCTATGTTCGGCGCCAGGTTGAAGGAGATTGTCACGGACGGAAATACGCCGGAATGGTTGACGGTCAGCGCGGCTGTGGAGGCTTGAAAATGCGTGAACGTCGCGAGCGGTATGGGAGCGCCGGTAGAAGAGGTGGCGTAAATCTCTTTGAGTCCGTTCGGGTTTTGCCAGAATGCGGGGTCGACTTCCATAATCACGAAGTATTGGTTCAGCGGCGTAAATGTCCTGGCGATTTCGCGTTCGCCGAAAGCATCGTAGAGGATGTTGTCGAGCGTCTGCGGCGTCACTCCGACGCGCGATGCCGTGGGGCGGTCGATCACGAGTTTGGCTTCGAGGCCGTTATCCTGCTGATCGCTGTTTACATCCGTCAGCTCAGGCATTTTCTTCATCAGGCGGAGAAGGAGGGGCGCCCAATGCGTCAACTCACTCAAATGGTCACTCTGTAGCGTGTACTGATACTGCGCCGGACTCTGTCTGCCGCCGATTCGCACGTCCTGCACGGATTGCAGGAAAAGAGTAATACCGGGTATGGTGGCCAGCTTTGGCCGGAGGCGGGCGATGATCTGGTCGGCAGTGACTTTGCGCTCGCCGAGTGGTTTCAGGGCAATGAAAGTCCGGCCCGTGTTGGTGGTTGTTCCGCCGCCGCCGCCGCTGAATGCCTGGATAGTGGCGACGTCCGGATCGGCTTGAACGATCTTCGCCATTTGGAAAATCTTCCGCTGCATGGCCTGGAACGAGGTGCTCTGGTCGCCCATGAAGTTGCCGTTCAGACGGCCTGTGTCCTGCTGCGGGAAGAAGCCCTTCGGCACGATCATGTAGAGGTAGATGTTCAGGCACAAGGTGGCAATGGCAATCAGCAGCACCAGCGCTGAATTGCGCAACACCCACGTGAGACTGTGCTCATACATCTCAAGAATGAAGTCGAAGATTTTTTCGGTTGCGTTGTACAGCCTGCCATGCTTCCTTTCGTTCTTTAGCAGGCGCGCGCACATGGTGGGCGTAGTGGTCAAAGAGACCAGCAGGGAGACCAATATGGTGACCGACAGCGTGACGGCAAATTCGCGGAATAGGCGGCCGACGATACCGCCCATCATCAGGATGGGAATGAAGACCGCGACAAGCGAAATGCTGATGGAGAGAACAGTGGGACCGATCTCGGCGGCGCCTTTCAAGGCGGCATCCATTGAGTTCAAGCCCTTTTCGCGGTAACGGGTGATGTTCTCAAGCACCACAATCGCGTCGTCGACCACGAAGCCTGTGGAGATTGTCAATGCCATCAACGACAGGTTGTCGATGCCGTAGCCGAGCAGGTACATGACTCCGCAGGTGCCGATAATGGAGATCGGCACGGCCACAGTCGGGATGAGCGTGGCGCGGAAATCGCGGAGGAACAGGAAAACGACCAAGACCACCAGTACAACCGAAATCACCAGCGTTCGTTCTACATCTTTGACGGAGGCCCGGATGGTGGTTGTCTGATCCAAGGTGATGGTCATCTGAATGGATTGGTTGATGGAGGCATGCAGTTGCGGAAGCGCGGCCTTGATGCCGTCTACGGTGTTGATGATATTCGCGCCCGGCTGCCGGAAGATGATGAGCAAGGCTGAGCGCTTGCCGTTGGCGAGGCCAAGAGAGCGCACCGTCTGCACGGAATCGGTGACATGGGCGACGTCTGAAAGCCGGACGGGCGCGCCGCCACTGTACTTGACAAGCAACGGCTGGTAATCGACGGCGTGCAGCAGTTGATCGTTGGCGTTGATGAGCCAGCGCTTCGTATTGTCGGAGAAGCTGCCCTTGGCCTCGTTAGCGGTCTGGCTGACGATGGCGGTGCGGATGTTGTCGAGGCTCAGGCCGTAGTGTTGTATCTGGGTGGGATTCACGTCAATGCGCACGGCAGGAGCAGAACTGCCACCCGCTACGACTTGGCCGACGCCTGCAATCTGCGAGATCCTCTGCATCAAGACGGTGGAAGCGGCGTCGTAGAGGGCGGAAGGAGGCAGCTTATCGGAAGTCAGGGCGATGATCATGATCGGCGCGTCGGCCGGGTTCACCTTCCGGTAGGTCGGGTTGCCGGGAAGATTGGCGGGCAGGTATCCGCGCGCGGCGTTGATAGCCGCTTCTACATCTCTCGATGCCGCGTCGATGTTCCGGCTGAGATCGAACTGCAGGGTGATGCTGGTTTGCCCGAGCGAACTCGAGGAAGTCATCTCGCTGACGCCTGCAATTCTTCCGAACTGCCGCTCGAGCGGAGTGGCGACTGAGGAAGCCATGATCTCGGGGCTGCCGCCGGGAAGCCCTGCGGAAACCGAGACGGTGGGGAAATCGACCTGCGGCAGGGGAGACACAGGCAAAAGGCGGAAGGCGACGGCGCCTGCGAGTCCCACGGCGATGGTGAGAAGCGCGGTCGCAACCGGCCGCTGGATGAAGGGAGACGAGAGGCTCATGGTCTAGTCTCCAGAGGCTGGAGCGCGCGCCAGACCTGGGCCTGTTTCGTCAGCGGATCTTCGCTTGCGGAAGGCCGCGAACTTCGATGCCATCTCGTCGAAGAAAAGATAGATGACCGGTGTTGTGTACAGAGTGAGTAATTGGCTGAGCAGCAAGCCGCCAATGATGGTGATGCCGAGCGGACGCCGCAGCTCCGAGCCGGTACCCGTTCCAAAGGCAAGCGGAACGGCGCCCAGCAAGGCCGCCATAGTAGTCATCATGATGGGCCGGAAGCGCAGAAGCGAGGCCTGAAAGATAGCCTCGTAAGCGTTCTTCCCTTCCTTGCGTTCGGCCTCCAGCGCGAAATCGATCATCATGATGGCGTTCTTCTTCACGATGCCGATGAGCAGGACGATGCCGATGATGGCAACGACCGTCAGTTCTTGCCGGCAAACCATTAACGCGAGCAGGGCGCCGACTCCCGCCGAGGGCAGCGTGGACAAGATGGTGATGGGGTGAATGTAGCTTTCATACAGCACTCCCAGAACGATGTAGACGGTAACGAGCGCGGCTAGAATCAGCAGCGGTTCATTGCTGAGCGAAGCGATAAACGCCTGAGCAGTGCCCTGAAAAGAAGCTTGCATGGCGGCGGGCGCCGGCATCTCCTTTTCCACTTTTTGGATTGCTCCGACGGCCTCTCCGAGCGCTGCATTCGGCGCCAGATTGAAAGAAATCGTTGTGGCGGGAAATTGCCCGATATGGTTCACCACAATCGGCGTAGAGGAATTCGATGCCTGGGTGAAGGCGCTGAGGGGAACAGCTCCTCCGTTTGCAGAGCGAATGTAAATGTCGTGCAGATGGCGAGGATTGGTTTGGAACTCCGGCAGCACCTCGAGAATCACGTGGTACTGATTCAGCTGCGTGAAGAGCGTGGAGACTTGCCGCTGGCCGAAGGCATCGTAAAGTGTATCGTCAATAGCCTGGGCGCTGATGCCTACTCGCATAGCGGTTTGGCGATCAATGAAAACGGCCGTCTCTAAGCCATGGGTCTGGAGATCGCTTGCGACGTCGGCCAGTTCCGGCAGTTCCTTCAAACGGTTGACGAACTGCGCCGAATAGCGCGCGAGCTCTTTTTCGTCCGGGTCTTCGAGGCTGTATTGATACTGTGTCCGGCTGACAATATCCTCCACGCTCAAGTCTTGAATGGGCTGCATGTAGAGGGTAATTCCCGCTATTTTGGCGAGGTTCGGTTGCAAGCGGCGAATCACGTCCACGGCGCTTACGCTTCGTTGAGCGTGCGGCTTCAAATTGATCTGAATGCGCCCAGCATTCATCGTGGTGTTGGTAGCGTCCACGCCAATGAACGAGGAAAGGCTCTCTACCGCCGGATCTTTCAAAATGACCGAAGCCAAATGCTGTTGCAGATCGGACATCTGCGAGAAGGAAATGCTCTGATCGGCTTCTGAGAGAGCCTGAATCTCGCCGGTGTCCTGCACCGGGAAGAATCCTTTGGGGATAACGATGTAGAGGAAGATTGTCAAACCGAAGGTCGCTACGGCGACCGCGAGCGTCAGATTGCGATGCTGCAGCACCCATTCAAGAGTTCTGCCGTAAAAGGCGATGATCTTCTCAAATACGGCTTCCGACGCTTTGTAGAATCGCCCTTCTTTACTCTTGTCCTGGTGCCGGAGCAATTTTGCACAAAGCATGGGAGTGAGGGTAAGCGAGATAAGGGCGGAGATGAGAATGGTGACAGCCAGGGTGACGGCGAATTCACGGAACAACCGGCCTGTGATGTCGCCCATGAACAAGAGCGGAATGAGTACGGCGATGAGCGAAACGGTCAAGGACACGATGGTGAAGCCAATCTGCTCGGCGCCTTTGAGGGCGGCCTGGAGCGGCGCTTCGCCTTCCTCGACATAGCGGATGATGTTCTCGATCATGACGATAGCGTCATCCACCACAAAGCCGGTGGAGATGGTGAGAGCCATCAGCGTGAGGTTGTTGAGGCTGTAGCCAAGCGCATACATCACCGCGAAGGCGCCGATTAACGACAGCGGGACCGCGATGCTGGGGATGAATGTGGCCGCGAGATTGCGGAGAAACACAAAGATGACCATCACGACCAGGGCGATACAAAGCAGCAGCGAGAATTCAACGTCCGATACAGATGCGCGAACGGTCAGCGTTCTATCGGTAAGGGTGGCGATCGAAATAGACGATGGGATGGTGGCGCGCAATTTCGGAAGCAGCGCTTTCACGCGATCGACGACTTGGATGATGTTGGCGCCAGGCTGCCGTTGTATGTTCACGATCACTGCCGGCGTTTCGTTCATCCAGGCAGCCTGCTTCACGTTCTCTATTCCGTTGAAAACGTTGGCGACGTCCTTCAGCATTACCGGCGCCCCGTTCCTGTAGGCGACAATGACGTTGTTGTAATCGGCAGCGGTTAGCAGTTGATCGTTGTCATTGATTTGATATCCCAGATGCGCTCCGTCAAAACTGCCTTTAGCCGCATCCAGGCTGGTTGCGGTTAAGGCGGTATGCAGGTCTTCCAGATTTAATCCATAGGAAGCGAGCTGGGTGGGGTTCGCTTGGATGCGTACGGCGGGCTTCTGACCGCCGCTGATGGTGACCGCGCCGACTCCCGACACTTGTGAGATTTTCTGCGCCAGGCGGGTGTCCGCGAAATCCTCAACCTGCTGCAGGGGCATGGTTTTCGACGTGAGCGCCAGCGTCACAATAGGTGCATCAGCCGGATTGGTTTTGGTGTAGATGGGCGGCATCGGCAGATTGGCAGGCAGGTAACTCTGAGCGGCATTAATGGCAGCCTGTACCTCCTGCTCGGCCACATCGATGTTCAGACTCAGGACGAACTGAAGGGTAATGACAGAGGCGCCTTCAGAACTTGTCGACAGCATCTGATTCAAGCCGGGCACTTCGCCCAATTGACGCTCAAGTGGAGCTGTGATGGCGGAGGCCGAGACGCTGGGGCTGGCGCCGGGATAGAACGTGACTACCTGCATGGTGGGGTAGTCGACTTCGGGCAGCGCTGAAACCGGTAGTTGCTTGTAGGCGACAATGCCGACCAGCAGGATCGCAGCCATCAGCAGCGATGTGGCGACGGGCCGCAGAATAAAAGGACGCGACGGGTTCATTTGTGGCGTCCGGTATGCGGCTGGGCAGTCGGCGGCTGCGGGTTGTGCTGGTTGCCGCCGGGCTGTGTGCCGTTAGTGCCCGGCTGCGTGTTGGCGCCAGGCATATCGGGTTGCGTGTCGCCGTTGAACTGGCTGGTTTGGGGCTCGGCGTCTTCGGTGTTCGGCGCCGCGCGCTCCGCACCAGGGGCCTTGCGGATTGTCACCTTCGTCCCTTCTTCGAGCTTGTCAAAGCCGTCGGTTACCAGCGTTTCGCCGGGCTTGACACCGGTGACCGCGGCATTATCACCGTTCGTTGTAGCGATGACGATGTTTCGCGAATGGACGGTTCGGGAGCCCGTGTCAACTACATAGACGAACGCCACGTCGTTGTTGCGTTGTATCGCCGCGGTGGGGATCAGGTTCACATTCTTCAACGTTCTGACGAGCAAGCGCGCGTTCACGAATTCATTCGGGAACAGCTTAAAATCTCGATTCGAGAAGCTGGCGCGCACCCGGACCGTTCCCGTAGTGGTGTCGATTTGGTTGTCGAGAGTGAGGAGAGTTCCTTGCGCCAGATCCGTCTCGTTGTCGCGATCAAACGCATCTACGCGCAGAGTGTGTCCGGCACGCAGCTGCGTGGCTACTTCCGAGATGGAGTCTTCCGCCATGTTGAAGATGACGGTAATGGGCTGTAGCTGCGTGATGGTGAGCAAGCCCGTGGCGCCATTTGCAGGCACGATGTTGCCTGGATCCACCGTCCGCAATCCAACGCGGCCATCGATAGGGGCGGTAATATTCGCATAGTCGAGGTTGACTTTGGCCGCTGAGAGATTGCCTTCGTCCACTTTGACGGTGCCTTGGTCCTGGTTAATGGTGGATTGCTGGGTGGCCACCGTCTGCTCCGGAATGGCATGTTGCGCGTACGCCATCTGGTATCGACTCAGGTCGATTTTGGCGTTGTTCAGCAGCGCCGTGTCTCGTTCGAGTTGACCTTGCGCTTGCACATAAGTTGCCTGGAAGGGGCGGGCATCGATTTCCGCCAGCAACTGGCCTTTGTGAACCATCTGGCCTTCCTTGTAGTACACGTTCAGCAACTGACCAGTGACGCGGCTGGTCACTGTGACGCTATAGACCGGTGTCACCGTACCCAGGGCATTCACGTAGACGCCGATGTTGCCGGTCTTCACCGGGCTGACGGAGACGGGAATCGCGCCGCCGCCCGCGCCCTTGCCTTTCTTGCCCTTCGCTTGCGGACTCAAGGAAGTGCGCTGAGAAAGAAGATAACCGGCGCCTAGCAGCATGCAGAGAACGGCCACCCAAACCACCCAGTGTCGCCCTGCGCCGCGCTTTGCAGGGGGCTGTGCCGGCCTGTCCGATGAGCCTTGGCTATCGGGAAATGAGGGCTCTGTGCTCATAGTTGTTCACGTGAATGGATACCTCTTGGAATACGGCGCAGTTCCGCGCTTTGCCGAGCGTGTCCGAGCAGCGCTTAAATCCACTATGGAGGCTATCGAGAGATTTATCGCCTGCCGAAAGAGCTATACGACTCTATGCCATTTGGCATAGAGGGAGCGGCGCGATGGATAATTAGCTCACCCGCCGTTAACATGCTTCGCTCCCACGTTTTCTTCGCGTCCGAAGTAGATTTGAGAAGGCGCCGAGGCTGATATCGCAAGTCACGGAGCTGAGGCAATGCCGCTACTGATTGGCTCCGGTTCCCGCTGTTACCTGCGGAAGACTATGTTGCTGTAGGAGACCGTTGAACTTCCCTAGATCCGTCTGAACGACGTTGTCATACTCAGTCCGAACTTTTGCCAATCGGCCTGCCAATTCCTTTTCGACTTCGAAGTCCTGATCAGTCGGCTTGGCATCTCCCGTTTCCACACTTCGGGCGAGCGCCGCTAAGAGATTATTCAGTTTGATGGGGAAGTTCAGAGGATCTTCATTGGCGCGATTCCGAACCTGGTAAAGCTCTTCCTCAAGCGTGGAGAGCTTGTCGCGCAGCGTGGCGCCGGAGGATGCAAGCGCCTCATCATGTGATTTCTCCGCACGGTCCCGGAGATCCTTGTTTATTTTGCGAATAGTAATGACCATTTCGTCGGCGGCGCTTACTTGGTCACGAATCTGCACTGCAAGCTGGAACTGCGCTTCTAAATCTGCCGGCGTCACCGTCGAGCGTGGGTCCATCTTCAACACCAAGGGCTGTGTTTGGGTTGTGCCGTTTGCGCTTACTCGCACTTGATAGTTGCCGGGGACAGCTAATGGACCAGCCTCTGCATGGGCGCCCCACAAGACCATTTCCTCAAAGACGACGGAACCTGGGTACCGAAGGTCCCACTGAAAGCGATTCGTTCCCGCCTTACGCGTGGGCGGCTTGGGCTTTGGGAAGCCGAATTCACCATCTTCTTCTTCCTTCTTGGGCTTATCATCCGCTGGAGTGCCTGTGAAGGTGCGAATTACTTTCCCGCCCGCATCCAATATGTCAATGGTCACTTTGTCGGACGGCTTCTGCAGATAGTAGTCAATGGCGGCCTGTTTATAAGTTCGGATCGCGACGGCAGGAGTGAACAAATGCATCGGAGCATTCAGCGCTTCTTTATTCATCTGCCGCAGCGTCGTGATGTCGTCGAGCACATAAAACGATCGCCCATGCGTGGCAATCACCAGGTCATCGTTGTGAATCAGCAAATCGGGGACTTGGGTGTCGGGCAGATTCAATAGCAACGACTGCCAGTGGCCGCCATCGTCGAACGAGATGTAAATTCCGTGCTCGGTGCCTGCGTAGAGCAATCCCCGGCGCTTCGGATCTTCTCTCGTCACGTGAACGTAGTCGCTTGCAGGCAAACCGTCCACGATCTTCGTCCAAGTTTTCCCGTAATCGCGGGTCCGAAAGATGTATGGTTGCCGATCGTCCAGCTGATAGCGCTTAGCGGCCAGGTAGGCCGACCCGGGATCGTGAGCGGAGGCGTCAATCATACTGATTCTGCTGAATTCGGGCAAGCCGGGAGGCGTGATGTTCGTCCAATGTTTCCCCCCGTCCCGGGTTATGTACGCGACTCCATCGTCCGAACCAGTCCAAATGGTGTCTGCCTCTTGCCAGGAAGGAGCAATCGTGAAAATAGTGCCGTAGATCTCCGGTCCATTCTGATCTTTCGTGATCGGACCGCCGGAATCGCCCAGCGTTTTGGCATCGGCGCGTGTCAGGTCGGGGCTGAGGCGATCCCAGCTCTGTCCGTCATTGGTTGTGCGCCACAGGTGCTGTGATGAAGTGTATAGCACCTTAGGGTCGCTAGGTGAGAACACGATTGGATATGTCCATTGCCACCTCTCCTTCAGAGCGGCGGCAGGCATGCCCGAGAAGAAGAGCGGGTAGACCTGAATATCCCGCACCGCTCCGGTTTCCCGGTTATACTTCGTCAGAAGAGCGCCCTGGCTGCCTGCATAGAAGACATTGGGATCAGTTGGACTGGGAGCGATATAGCCACTCTCGCCGCCGCCGACACCATACATCCAGCTTCCGGTGGCAGCTCGCGGATCGCGCCGATTGACAGCTGCTTCGCTCGGCACGCAAACCGTAGTATTGTCCTGCTGCGCGCCGCATACGTGATAGGGGATGTCCTTCGTCACGGCCACGTGGTAGAGCTGAGCCGTGGGGAATGGCTGCCCGGTCCAGGTTGCGCCCCGGTCCACTGATACATCGGCGCCCCCGTCGTTGCTGTTGATCATTCTGGTGTTGTCATTCGGGGCAATCCAGAGATCATGATTGTCTCCGTGCGGCTGCTTCAACTGCTGCCAGCTCTTGCCCGCATCCTTTGACCGCAGCAGCGCCACATTCATGACATAGATGGTGTCTTTATCTTTTGGGTCAGCGTACACCCGCGAATAGTAGAAGGCGCGCTGTAGAGCTCTGCGGTCTTGGCTCACTAGCTTCCAGTGGTCTCCGCCGTCGTCGGATAGAAAGAGCCCTCCGTCGCTCGCCTCGACAATTGCGTAGATCCGGCGCGAGTCAACAGCCGAGATGGCTACGCCGATTTTGCCGATGATGCCGGACGGCAATCCAGCGTTCCGCGTGATCTCCTTCCAGGTGTCTCCACCATCTGTCGACTTGAACAATCCGCTGCCCGGGCCGCCGTCATTTAGCATCCAAGGGGTGCGGTACACATCCCAGAGAGCTGCAAAAATGACACGTGAATTCGCCGGGTCGAACTCCAGATCCACTGCACCGGAATGATCGTCCCGGTATAAAGTCTTCTTCCATGTCTTTCCGCCGTCCTGGGAACGAAACACCCCACGTTCTTTGCTGGGGCCGTAGGGGTGCCCAAGGGCCGAAACATACACCAAATCGGGGTTTTTCGGGTCCACACGGATACGTGAGATGGCCTGCGTGTTTTCCAAGCCGACTCTCTTCCACGTCTTGCCTGCGTCGCTGGACTTGTAAACTCCGTCGCCTTGCATGATGTTTCCACGAAGCTCCGTTTCGCCCATGCCGATATAGACAACATCCGGATTTGATTCCGCAACGGCGACAGCTCCCACCGAGGAACTGCTGAGTTGCCCGTCTGTGACTGCATTCCATGTCGTGCCTCCGTTTACGGTCTTCCATAGGCCGCCCCCGACCGCACCAAAATAATACTCGTACGGACGGCTTGAACTGCCGGCGCAAGTAAGCGACCTTCCTCCACGATTGGGGCCGATGTTTCTCCACTTGTAAGCGGCGAATGCGGATGCGTCGTAGCTCTCGGCTTGAACCAATCCTATGCCGAGAAGAAATAAAGACAGGTGTTTGTAGTAGTTCATGTCTCCCGTTGTTTCTTGCCTTAGAACGCAGTCGACTTGGCCACGAAAGGCGTGAACTCTAAAGATAATGCTTTACGCGGGGAATACGCTCGGGCAGTGACAAAAAAATCTTATTCCGAGTGGACTTGTCGATCTCAGCGGAGTAGACTCGACAGATACCGCAGTCATCCTGAGTCGGAGCTCCCCTTGTCTGGGCCGATTTGACTACTTGCTAACAGCGTCTTTGCTGGCGTGAGTTGCGCGGAATCGTCCAGTTCTTCCGAGATCTGATCAGCCCTTTTCTCTTGTGGCTGTTGATGAATAAAAAGAGGGTCAAACATTGAAGAAAAGTATTCTTCTGCTCTTAATTGCAATGGGCTATGGAGCGGGGCAGACGCCGACTGCTACGGTCACCGGGATCGTTAAGGATCAGACGGGCGGAGTAGTTGCTAACGCCAAAGTCAGCATCCGGAACACAGGGACAAACCTTACCCACGACATCTTTAGCAGCAAGGATGGCGAGTATACCGTTCCGTTTCTGGAAATCGGCCAGTACGAAGTGGACGTGGCGGCGCGGGGGTTCAAGAAAGAAGTAAAGTCCGGGTTGACTCTACAGGTGGGCGAAACTGCTCGCGTCGATTTTACGCTCACTCTCGGCAACGTGAGTGACATCCTGGAGGTAACCGCACAAGCCCCGGTGACGACGACCGATTCAGCGGCGGTTGGTACGGTTATCGATAACAAACATGTAGCGGAGATGCCCTTGAATGGGCGGCAGTTCTATACGCTGGCGCAGTTGGTGCCCGGCGTCACTCCACCCGTGCAAAACTCTACACTTAGCTTTCGCGGCGGCTTCAATGTAGCTGGTGCGAGTGAGGTGTCGAATAACTTCACACTGAATGGATTCAACAATAACGACCAGGACGTAAGTGCTCCGAATTTCCGGCCGTCTATCGACGCAATCCAGGAGTTCAAAGTTCTGACGGGAATTTACCCCGCTGAATTCGGCTATGGATCAGGCGGGCAGGTACAAGTCACCATTAAGTCGGGGACCAACCAGTTTCACGGTACGGCTTTTGAATACCTTCGGAATGCGGATGTAGATGCGCGTAACTTCTTTTTGACACCACTTAACCCCACGCCGCCGTACAAGCGGAACCAATTCGGAGCTACAGTAGGCGGGCCTATCAAAAAGAACAAGACATTCTTTTTCGCCAGCTATGAGGGGCTGCGGCTTCGGCAGGATATTGAATCCCGCACCACGGTTCCGGAGCCCCAGTTCCTGACGGGCAATTTCAGCGCGCTTCTACCTGCCATCACGATCTACCGGCCTGGAACTCGCACTCCGTTTCCCGGCAATATTATTCCTCCCAATCAGATTGATCCAGCAGGGGCCGCCCTTCTGAAGTACTACCCCACGCCAACACTTTCCACTGCGGCCGGAGGCGCCCCTTCCAACAACTACCTCTTTAGCCAGATTCGTCGTGAAACTCTGGATGAAGGCAGTGTCCGTATCGATCACACCTTTAGCGAAAGCGACACGCTCCGTATCACCGCCAATTACTTCAACGATCCTTCATTTGAACCGTCCAACACGCTGTGCGGCGGACGTCTACTGCCCGGCTTCGGCTGCAACACAAACCAGAACTCCCAGCTCTATGGCGTAACTGAAACACACGTGTTTACTCCGACCGCGGTAAATGAGTTCCGCATCGGGATGAACCGCCTGATTCAGCCTCGTATCATGCAGGACGCGGGCATCGCGTTTGACCAAACTTACGGTATCGCCGGCTTCTCTGGAGGCGCTAACAATGGTGGAGTGCCGGCGACCCCTATCACCGGCTACGCGACGCTGGGCAATGCAACCAACCTGCCACAGGATCGTTGGGACAACACTTACATTCTTGGTGATTCTTTTGTGTGGTCACATGACAAGCACAGTCTCAAGTTCGGTGTCGATGCCTCACAGTTTAGGTCGAGTCAGTATTATGTCCAGTACGGCGTCGGATACTTCGCGTTTACTAGTAATGCGACGACTTATCCAACTTCCGGATATGCCCTCGCGGATGTGTTGCTAGGCAGGCCGGCCAGCACGCGGCGCGTGCCGAATTACCCTTCCAATTGGTATCAATCTACGACTTCAGTTGGTTTATACGCGCAGGACGACTACAAGCTGACAAGCAATTTCACGCTGAACTATGGCGTGCGATGGGAACTCTACACTCCAACCGTTGAAAAGTACAACCACGAATCCAGCTTCAATGCCGCGACTGGCGCCATTAGTATTGCCGGGCAAAACGCCATCGGAAACCAGCTGTGGCGCACGCAGTACCATAACTTCGCTCCCCGCTTAGGCTTTGCCTGGCAGCCGACCGGCGATGCTAAAACAGTGATTCGCGCCGGTTCCGGAATCTTCTACAATGCGCCGACCTCCGGGAACGGTATTCTGGCCATCTTTTACAATCCACCAATCCGTACCCCACAGACGTTCACTGCTACAAATGCGAATCCTATATTCTCGATTGAGAACGCATTTCCGGCCGCAAACGCCGGCAACTCTTCGTCTCCGTTCGGAATAGCGCAGAACTTCAAGACCGCGACGACAAACGAGTGGAACTTCGACGTACAGCGGCAATTGGCTCCCAACTTAGTTCTCGATGTCACTTACTTTGGCTCGAAAGGCACTCACCTTCCCATTAACCGGAATATCAATCAGCCTTTGCCTTCCGGCGTAGCTGGTGTCACGCTCAAGCGCCCTTACACCGGGTATCAGAACATCACCTTCGCGGAGAGCGATGGGAACTCCACTTACAATAGTTTGCAAACCAAGCTCGAAAAACGATATAGTGCCGGACTCAGCCTACTCAGCACATTTACGTGGGGCCGGTCCATCGACGATGGGAACGGAATAGCAACCGGTACTGCTGCCTCAAGCACCCTGCCGCAGAATGCATATGATTTGGCTGCCGAACGGGGACCGTCTGACTTCGATGTGAAGTTCCGCTTCGTATTTAGCCCTGTCTATGAACTGCCTTTCGGCAGAGGAAAGACTTGGGCGAGCCAAGGCTTTTTGTCGGAGATAGTTGGCGGTTGGCAAGTTTCGGCTCTCCTTAGCGCACAAACGGGAACCCCTATCACGCCGTATTACTCGGGCAACGTGAGCGGCACGTTGAATTATGAGGATCGTCCGAATGTGGTAAGCGATCCTAACAACGGACCTAAGACCCCGCAACATTGGTTCAATACAGCGGCGTTTGCAACGCCAGCGCCCGGTGCCTTCGGAAACGCCGGTCGCAACATCATCAATGGTCCGGGTCTGGTAAACCTCGATGTTGCTGCTGTTCGGATGTTCCGCTTGAGGGAACGGTTCCAATTGCAATTACGCGCTCAGGCCTACAATACGGTGAACCATCCCAACTTCAATTATCCAAACGCCACGGCCGATAGCGCTTCCTTCGGCAGCATCACCTCAGCCCTGGACCCTCGTGAACTTGAGGCTGCGCTCAGGCTTGTCTTCTAAATCACTCCTGTTGAGAGATTATCCGAACAGTTTCCTCTAATCAAGCCTTGTGAAAGGATAATCGTGTCTGAATCCTGACGAACGGAAAATGTTTTGAAGGAAAGTGGCGGGCTCCAGTAAGTTCCGGAAACTTACTAGTTAGGTATCTGGGTAAGTCCGGTCCGCACACCTTCACTTCGATACAATTGAACGCAAAGTGATGTCCAGCACGCGCATCCGATCTGTAGGGACGCGGCAGGGGCATACTTGCGTGCTCAGGAATGTATTCCCTAGGCCTTTGGCTGCCTTTCTCCCGGCCTCGATCTTTCTTCATTCGATCTTTCTTCTTTCAATCTTTAGTCCCCCGATCTTCGCGCTCGATCCTCATAAAACGCTAACCCAGTACGCGCACCGCATCTGGGGGCAAGAAGAAGGGCTGTTTCAGCCGACCATCTACTCGATTCTGCAGGGCCGCGACGGCTTCCTTTGGTTAGGAACGCAGGATAGCCTGATTCGCTTCGACGGCACGCACTTTCGGGAGTTTGAAGCGGGGAATGAGGCGGTATTTCATCACGATCTCATTCGCGCTCTTGCCGAAGATGGAGTTGGAAATCTCTGGGTAGGTTCAATCGGCGCCGGTGCCGCGAGGATTACGCCTGCAGGCGCGTTGACACGGTTCACCACCAAGGAAGGGCTGCCCAGCGATATCGTTCTGTGCCTCGATGCGCAGGGCGGGGACGAGATGTGGGCTTGCACGAATCAGGGGCTCGCCAGATTTACTTCAGGCAAGCTCAGTTCAGGCCGGTTCGAAGCCTTCACAACTTCAGATGGCTTGCCGTCGAATCAGGTTCGATCTACTTGCGCAACGCCCGCTGGTGTGCGCTGGGTGGCAGGGGTGGACTTCGCGCTGAGTCGCTCAAGCGGTTCGCGCTTCGAAACCTATTCGGACCCCTTGCTTCGACCAAAGGAAGGCGTCACAGCACTCATGTGTGCAAAGGACGGAAGTGTTTGGGCGGGAACTGAAGGTGGCGCAGTGCAGATACAGGCAGGATCGTCGCGTTTGCTTGCGATGCGAGACGGTTTGCCCGATAATGCGGTTGCCGCTCTTATGGAAGGGCCGGACGGCAGTATTTGGATTGGGACCAATGATGGCGTCAGCCGCTTTCGAGACGGACAGATTAGCGTGTATGCAACTCGCGACGGCCTTTCACACAGCCAGGTTTCTTCGTTATATATGGACCGCGAAGGCAGCCTTTGGGCGGGCACCAAGGACGGACTCGACCAGTTCACAGATGGTAAGGTAACGCCTTTCACAACCAGTGAAGGCCTGACGAGTAACGATGTGGGGCCAGTGTTCGAGGATGCGGCCGGCCGTTTGTGGATCGGCACCTTGGGCAAGGGTCTGAACTACTTTGACGGAGCTCACTTTCATTCGCTGACTCGCCGCGACGGATTGAGCGACGACCGCATACTCAGCCTGGAAGGTGGAGCAGACGGTGACTTATGGGTGGGCACCGCGAAGGGGTTGGACCGAGTGAGGAACGGCGCAGTGGTCGAGTCGTACACAACCCGCAATGGCCTCTCAGGAGCGGCGATTCACAGCTTGCTTCTCGATTCCGAAGGAACGTTGTGGGTAGGGACTGAGCGGGGCCTCGATCATCTTAACGGAACCAGATTCGTTACCACTACGGTCGATCCGCAATCGGGTGCGGGCGACGTGCTAGCGCTGGCGGGCAGCCATGCTACTCGCCTATTCGTCAGTACCGACCTTCCCGGTTTCTATGCGCTGCGTAACGGCACAATGGCGAGTTACTCGATGGCGGTGGCCCGGCCGGTGGACTGCTACTTCCTCGATCCTATTCATCGCACTGCCTGGATGGGCACGCTGGGCTCAGGTCTCATCCGTTGGCATAACGGAACGATAGACCACGTTCACGTGAAGGACGGTCTCTACGACAATCGCATCTACAGCATTCTCAAAGACGATCACGGGAATCTCTGGATGGCGTCGAGCAAGGGCATATTCCGGGTAAGCGAAAAGGAGCTGGATGATTTCGCGGACGGCAAAACGCACTTTGTGACCAGCATTCCATTTAGCACGGGCCAGCTTCGATTCGAATGCCGGTCGGGAGTGCAGCCTGCAGCCTACCGGACACGGGACGGCCGCCTGTGGTTCTCGACAACGAACGGACTGGTGGTGGTGGATCCCAATCATCTTGTCAGCAACAACGTGCCACCAACCGTACAGATCACCTCCATCATTGTCAACGGCCGGCGCATGGATGTGCGGGGCGAGCTCAAGGTAATGCCGTGGGAAGAAAAGAACCTGGAGATCCGCTATGCGGGACTCACGTTTCTGTCGCCGGAGAAAGTGTCGTTCCGCTACATCCTGGGCGGTTACGACAAGCAATGGACCGATGCGGGCGCCCGCCGGGAGGCTTTGTTTACGAACCTGCCGCCGGGGCATTTTCAATTCAAGGTACTGGCCCGGAACGCCGACGGCATTTGGAGCAAGCAAGCTGCTTCTCTGGCCTTAACGATCGAGCCCCGCTTGTATCAGCGGAGCTGGTTTTTTCCGCTGCTCGCAGTGCTTCTCGGCCTTGCCATCGCTTTGGGGTACCGCGTGCGCATTCGCCACTTAAACAACAGATTCGCCGTGGTGCTTGCGGAGCGCAATCGCATTGCACGAGAGCTCCACGACACTTTGCTGCAAGGTCTCTCCGGCATCACCATGCAGCTTCAGGCGGTCTGGACGCGCTTACCGGTGTCCAAAGAGAAGCAATTTCTGGGAGAAATCATCAAGGACGCAGCCAGGTGCTCGCAAGAAGCAAGGCAGTCGCTGTGGGGCTTGCGCGCGAGCAGACCGGGCGCGCCGGACTTCTCAGAACATCTCGCGACAGTAGCGCGTCAGGCGGTAGAGGGAAAGCCGATTTCGCTCTTGCTCGACCTGCAGCCTGTCTCGCTGAGGTCCACGCCGGGAATTGAGTTTCAGCTCTTACGCATTGCCCAGGAAACGATTTCAAATACGCTAGCTCACGCGCACGCGGCGACATTGAAGATTCAGCTTCGGCGCGACGAGCACGAGCTCTGCTTGGCAGTTGAAGATGATGGGGCAGGCTTCTCCACCGGCGCGGAGCAGCCCTTTGGACATTACGGATTGACGGGCATGCAGGAACGCGCGAACGAAATTCGAGCGCGGTTGAACGTCACCAGCGCGCCGGACTCAGGAACGAAAGTGGAAGTGCGCGTTCCGCTTTCCGCGTCCGCGCTGCCGGACCGTAACGCCGGGGCCGGACTTGAGCATCAGTATAGGTAGAGAATCCCTTGGATTTCGCAAAGCCAATTCGTCTTCTCACCGTCGATGACCATGACCTGGTGCGCAAGGGTCTGGCGGCAATTCTTTCAACAGAACCCGGCATCAACCTGGTTGCTCAGGCAAGCACCGGAACAGACGCAGTGCGCCTGTACCGCGAGCACCGCCCGGACGTGACCTTGATGGACTTGCGTTTGCCTGACCAGAACGGAATTGAGATCACGCGGCAGATCCGCGGCGAGTTCCCGGACGCGAAGATTTTGGTATTGACGTCTTATGACGGCGACCAGGACATCTATCGCGCGCTTGAAGCAGGCGTTCGCGGCTATCTGCTGAAAGAAATGGTTCACACGGAAGTCATCCGCGCCATCCACATCGTCCACGCCGGGAGGCGATTTATCCCGCCTGAAGTTTCGCAGCAGTTGAATGGTTTCTTTCCCGAAGTGGCGCTCACACCACGTGAGATTGAAGTGCTGAGCCTAGTGGCGCGCGGCTTCGGAAACAAGGAAGTGGCCGATGTGCTGGGCACCGCCTCGGGCACTGTGAAGGCGCATGTGCAAAGCATTCTGAGCAAACTCGGGGCAAAAGACCGGACGCATGCCGTGACGCTGGCGCTACAGCGAGGGATCATTCATCTCGAGTCCTCAGGGATGCCGTCATCGAGTTTACGGTAATGCCTGATCTTGATTCGGCGCGAACGGGCCGCCAGATCATCGCACGGCTTCTACAGAGACTCTTGGTTGGAGTGGTGTTGACGGTAGCGGTTGCCTACGCCGCTGATTACCTATTGCTTCGTTACAGGATGGCGCGTAATCAAACGCCGTTCGGGAGCGTCACTGTGCGGCCTTACTATGCGGTGCCTCAGAAAGATCACAAGACCGAATTCTTGTTTGACGATCCGCGCGATGAGACCTGTGTGAACGCCTTGTTTCCGCATTTGGGAAATAGTCCGTGCTGGTATTTGAGCCGGAACAAGGACAAGCGGGTCGATATGTAGGATGGCCAACAAGTAGGATGAGAGAGATGGCTACACCAGCAAGCGCTCACTTATCCCCGGAGGAATACCTGGAACGCGAGCGTAAAGCGGAGTTCAGAAGTGAGTATTTCAGGGGAGAAGTGATCGCAATGGGTGGCGCGAGCCGCCAGCACAGCCGGATCGTCACCAATCTGGTGCGGGATTTCGGGCAGCAGCTCCGGACGCGTGACTGCAATATCTACTCGTCAGAATTGCGCCTTTCGGTCGGCCAGGCAGGCATGTATGCTTACCCGGACATCGTGATTACGTGCGGCGAAGAGAAATTTGTGGACGCTACGTTCGACACATTGCTCAATCCCGCGGTGATAGTGGAAGTGTTGTCGGACTCCACCAAGAACTACGACCGAGGCCGGAAGTTCGAGAGTTATCGCTCGATTCCTTCGCTGTCGCACTATATAACCGTCGCGCAGGACAAGAAGCACGTCGAACAATACACCCGTCAACCCGATGGCAGCTGGCTGCTAACCGAGTACCGCGACTCCGCTGATTGCCTGCGGCTTGAGTCCATCGAAGTCGAGCTGCAGCTCTCGGAGTTATACGCCAAAGTAGAGTTTGAGTGAGTCGGGCTATTGCCTATGTCAGGAAAGTCAGCGTTGCGCGTGCATAGGTAGGATGAGCTAAATGGCAACAGCAGCGAACGCTCCCATCACTCCAGAGGAGTACCTGGAGCGGGAGCGTAAAGCAGAATTCCGGAGCGAGTACTTCCAGGGCCGAGTGACGGCCATGGCAGGCGGGACCTATGAGCACTCGATTATTATCGGGAACCTCATACGAGAGCTTAGCCAAGGGCTGAGGAAGATGGTCTGCACAGTGTCATCGAGCGATGTGCGTCTATCGATTCCCTCCTCACGCCTCTATACCTATCCAGACGTGATGGTGGTTTGTGGTGATCCCGCGTTTGTAGACAACCGGCGCGATACCGTGTCCAATCCCGTTCTGGTCATCGAAGTTCTGTCGGAATCAAACAAAGACTATGAACGGGGGGAGAAGTTCCGGAGCTATCGAACCATTCCTTCGCTAATCGAATATCTTACGGTTGCGCAAGACAAGATGAACGTTGAGCAATATGTGCGTCAGTCTGACGACCGGTGGCTGCTGACCGATTACAGTGAAGCGGCCAGCCGCATACAGCTTGCGTCCTTTGGTTTGGAATTGCAGCTCTCCGATATTTACGAGAAGGTAGAGTTTGCGTGAGTCAGGCTATTGCCTATGTCGGGAAAGTCCGCGTTGCACGTTCGCAATTTAAGATGAGGTAAATCGCAACAGCAGCAAACGCTCCGGTGACTCGTTCACGAAAAAGTTAATTTGAAAACAAGTAAGAACGCCCTAGGCGCCAACAGCCGCTTCTTCCGGTATGCCCGCCTCTTTGCGCTTCTTGAGGAACGTCATCATGGAGCGTAGTTCGGCACCCACTTTTTCGATCGGCTGATCCTTCGCTTCTTCTCGCATAGCGAGGAACTTTTTGCGGCCGGTGCGATTCTCAGCGAGCCAAGTCTTGGCGAACTCGCCTGACTGAATCTCGCCTAGAATTTTTTTCATTTCGGCGCGTGTTTGATCGTTTACGATGCGCGGTCCACGCGTGTAATCGCCATACTCGGCGGTGTCCGAAATGGAGTAGCGCATGTAGCCGAGGCCGCCCTCATAGATCAAGTCGACGATCAGCTTCAACTCGTGGAGACATTCAAAATACGCAATCTCCGGCGCGTAACCGGCTTCTGTCAGGGTCTCGAAGCCCGCGCTAATCAATTCGCTGACACCGCCGCAAAGCACAGCTTGCTCGCCAAATAGATCGCTCTCAGTCTCTTCTTTGAAACTGGTTTCGATGACGCCGGCCTTCAGACAACCAAGCGCTGTAGCATAAGCCAAGCCATTCGCCAGAGCGTTGCCGGACGCGTCCTGCGCGATGGCTACAAGCGCGGGAACGCCCACGCCTTCAGTGAACAATTCGCGCACGCGATGGCCAGGAGCTTTCGGCGCAATCATCGACACGTCTATTTCCGCTGGAGGCTTGATCTCACCGAAGTGGATATTGAAGCCATGCGCGAACATCAGCGTTTTACCCGCGACCATGTGTGGCGCGATGTCATTGCGGTAAATCTCGCCCTGCAAATGATCGGGCATCAGCAGCATAAGAACATCGGCTGCCTTCGACGCGTCGGCCACACTCATGACCTCTAGACCGGCGGCTTCCGCTTTCCCTTTGCTTTTGCTGCCGGCATGCAGTCCGACTATGACGCTAAGCCCCGAATCACGCAGATTCAAAGCGTGCGCGTGTCCCTGGCTTCCGTAGCCGATGATGGCAATGGTCTTGCCTTGAAGCGCAGTTAGGCTTCCATCCTTCTCGTAAAATCGCTTTGGCATTTCTGTCCTTGTCTATGATTTGTCGGGTGAGCCGGCCGTGCTTTGTATGCCTAGCGCAGCTTACTCTGCCTCTTGCAACTCAAGGGCTTCTTCCGGGGCGGCTCCCCGCGGGACCGGCGGCGACAATCTCAGCTTCTTGTTGTCTAGCGACATGGAAACCACACCGGAGCGGGCTACTTCGATGTCGCCATAGCTCCTCATCACGTCGATAAACTCGTCGAGCTTCTCCAGGTCGCCGGTTGCTTCGAGTGCAAAACCATCCGTCGTGGAATCCACCACGCGTGCCTGGAAGATTTCAGCCTCTTTAAGAACGGCCGTACGGTTCTGCTGTGTCGTGCGCACGCGAATCAAAACAAGCTCGCGGTTTACCGCGGGTCCATCGGTGACGTCCGTCGCCTGCAGAACATTGATCAGCTTGTTCATTTGCTTGATGACTTGCGTGCGAATATTGGCCTCTACATCCACCGCGATCGTCATCCTCGAGAGAGTCGCGTCAAGCGTTCGAGCCACCGTGAGGCTCTCGATGTTATAGCCGCGCTGGCTCAGCAATCCCGTCACACGCATGAGCGCGCCCGGCTTATTTTCCATCAACAACGAAATGATTTGTTGCACGTATCGCTCTCTTCCGAATGCCCTTAAACTGCCACGGGCTGTGGGGGTCCCAGAACCATTTCGTTGATCGCTCCCCCGGCGGGAACCATGGGATAAACGTTCTCAAACGGCGTGACTTTGACGTTCAGCAGGTAAGGTCCGGCATCGGCAACCGCTTCCGCGAGCGCGCCCGGCATCTCTGAGACAGACTCCACCGTCCGGCCTTTGAAGCCATAAGCACCGGCGAGCTTTTCCACATCGGGAAAACCGGTCAATTGCACTTGGCTCAGCCGGTTGTTATAGAACAGTTCTTGCCACTGGCGCACCATGCCCAGATAACCGTTGTTCATCACGATGATCTTGATGGGCAGCGCGTGATTGGCAATGGTGGCAAGTTCCGGTATCGACATCTGAAAGCCGCCGTCACCCACGATGGCGAACACTAGCTTGTCGGGCCGCGCGAACTGCGCGCCTATCGCGGAGGGCAGGCCAAAACCCATCGATCCCAGGCCGCCTGAATTGATCCACAATCGCGGTTCGTTGAAACGAATTAGCTGTGCCGACCACATTTGATGCTGGCCCACGTCGCTGGTCACAATAGCGCGTCCATTCGAGAGCCGGTCAATCTCCGCCATCAAATGTTGCGGCTTGATCTCGGTTTCAGAGGTCTCAGCCACCAGCGGATGTTGGTCGCGCCACTCGCGGATCTGTTGCCACCAGGATCCGCGTGATCCGGCATTTCGCTCCTTCATCGTAGGCGCAAGCTCAGTCAATCCGGCGGTCAGCTTCGGTAACACGCGCTTGACGTCGCCCACTATTGGTAGATCCGCATGCCGGTTCTTGCTGATCTCGGCCGGGTCGACATCGACGTGGATAATCTTGGCGTGCGGCGCAAAGGCAGACAGACGCCCCGTTACCCGATCGTCAAACCGCACGCCCAGGGCGATGATCAAGTCCGCGTGCGACATCCCCATATTGGCCGCATAGCTGCCATGCATTCCGGGCATGCTGATAAAGTTGCGATGCTCGCTTGGGAGCGCGCCCAGGCCCATCAAAGTGCACACTGTCGGCGCATCTAGAAGCTCGACGAAGGCGCGTAATTCCTGGCTGGCGTTCGCCGCAATCACGCCGCCGCCGGCGTAGATGAACGGCCGTTCCGCTTCCCACATCATCTGGGCTGCGCGCCGTATCTGCCCGCCGTGTCCTTCGCTGAAGACTCTGTATCCGGGCAAGTGAATCTCAGTCACCGGCGCGTATGGTGCCTGGGCTTGAAAAACGTCTTTGGTAACATCCACCAGCACTGGCCCGGGACGGCCCGATGCGGCAATGTAGAACGCTTCGTGAATCACTTGCGGCAGTTCGCTGATGTTCTTAACCAGAAAGTTGTGCTTGGTTGCCGATCTGGTGATGCCGAACGTATCAGCTTCTTGAAACGCGTCCGTGCCCATCAACTTGGCCGAAACCTGCCCCGTCAAAGCGACAATCGGAATGGAATCCATCATGGCGTCCACTAACCCGGTAACGAGGTTCGTCGCACCCGGCCCGGACGTCGCACAGCATACGCCCACCTTGCCTGTCGTGCGCGCATAACCCTGCGCGGCGAAAGCGGCATTCTGCTCGTGTCGCACCAAAATATGGCGCAAAGGGAAATCGTACAGCGCATCGTAAAGCGGAAGTGTTACGCCGCCCGGATAGCCGAAGATGCATTCCACGTTTTCACGGGCAAGGCAGTTTAAAAGAATTTTCGCGCCTGAGAGAAGATTTGACATGACGGAATAAGCACTCCCGGATGAAGCTACGCGGACGTGAGTCAGCGGATAACACAAAGGGCCTGCTGGAGAGATAAGTAGTAATTCCCCACCAGTGGCCCCCTCAATCTCTATTATCTGACCGCCCGCAACATAGTCGCCTGTGAGCGCCCTGACCGTATGGACTTGTGTCACGACAACGGCGGAGTCTTCGCCCGGTGAGGCTCAGGTCGCCTATGTCTGAGACCAAGTTAGCCTACAAGCATTTTTTATGCAAGGGAATAAAAGTATAAGAGAGTCTTATGGAGAGGCCCGGATTAAAGTAGGGTCTGCAGCAAATCTTCCGCTACCACCGGCATTCCCGGCTCCATCCCAGCACGCGACGTGACGTTATAGCGTGCCCGAGCGGCGAACAGCTTCTCCACCTCTTGCCTGGGCAAGGGACGCGCACCCCCAAGCATCTCCGCGACAAAAGTGATGCGGGCGAAATGTTCTACCATCTCCATCCGGAAAAACGCCTCCCACACGTCACGCCCGTAAGACGTGCAGCCGTGATTTTCAAGCAGCAGGGCATCGTATTGAGGAATGAACGGCAGCATGCCGTCGCAGAGCGCGGAGGTTCCGGGTAAGCCGTAGGCGGCGAGTGGCACGGCGCCCAACTGGATAATCACTTCGGGCAGCAGCGCTTTGTCCAGCGCTCGCCCGGCGGTTGCAAATCCGGTGGCCACCGGTGGGTGGGCGTGAACCACAGATCGCACATCGGGCCGCATCGAGTAGATCGTCAGGTGCATGGCGATCTCGCTTGTGCAGTCCCGCTGCCCCTCCACTTTGTTACCTGCCATGTCGCAGGCAATCAAATCCTCTGCCGTCACTATGCCCTTGCTGATCGCGGTCGGCGTGCACAACATACGGTCGTCGGCGAGCCGAATGCTCACATTGCCGTCGTTCATGGCTGCCCAACCCCTCTCGTAAATGAGGCGGCAAACCCGAATCATATCTTCCCGGTATTCCCGCTCGCTCTTGCTCATGAGATTCCCTCGATTCTAACAAGGGGGATGGACCCCGGCGGCTACAATGAAGACCGTGGAAACCCGCCGTATGTGCCCGAATTGCCGGGCTTTCATCACCATTAAGGATCGTATCTGTCCTTACTGCGACGCGCAACTGGGCCCGCGCGCTATCGATATGCGAGCCAGTCAGGTGGCGGCGTCTCTGCTGCCGCGCGCGAATCTCACCAGCATTATTGTGCTGGTCATCAACGTCACATTTTACCTTTTGGAGTTGGTCGTAAGCCACCAGTTTGCAGACACGCCGCTCGGCACGCTCGATCCTAGAGCCGCTATCTTCCTGGGGGCTGAGGCGCCGCAGTTCGTGCATAGCGGCCAATGGTGGCGCCTACTGACCGCGGGTTTTCTCCATGGCGGCCTCTGGCACATCGCCGTGAACTCCTGGTCTCTGTTTATCCTTGTCACCGAAGTCGAACAGTTCTATGGAACCAGCCGCTTCATCGTCGCTTACGTTCTTTCCACCTTCACCGGATTCCTGTTCGCCTACTACTTCGCTGCTTCACCCATGAGCTGGGCGCTAGGGGCCTCTGCCCCGGCATTCGGCTTATTCGGCATCATGCTCGCCATGGGGTTCCGCCACCGCTCTGATCCGCTGGCGCAAGCAGTGCGGGCCCACTACTCGCAATGGCTCATCATTGGTCTGGTGATGAGCTTCATGCCGGGCATCAGCCTTTCGGCGCATATGGGCGGCCTCGCGGGAGGCTTTCTGGTCGGCATGGCGTCCGGTTTGCCCGGTCTGCCGAACACCCCGCGCGAGAATCTCTGGCGCGTCCTGGCGGGCGTCGCCATCGCCGTTCTTTTGTACGCCTTCTGGCAGGATTACCTGTCCTTCCATGCTGTCTCGCGACTGATGCGCGATACTTAGGCGAGAGGCTCTCCACAGCCTCTCCTTATAAACCGCCTTTGGCACAGGTCATCCTGCTTCGGGGGGCCAAGCAATTGCTTACATTGCGGGGTCCCAGTGGTGTGCGCCGGGGTGCAGCCCTCCACGATCTTGGAATTATCGAGGACGGTTCAGTCCTCATCCGCGACGGAGTTATTGCCGCGCTTGGTAGCACGCGGAGAATCGAAAATCTCAAAGAAGCGCGAAGCGCGCTCGAAATTTCCGCTAACGGAAGGATCGTTATGCCGGGGTTTATCGATGGCAGCCTGAGTCTCAGCCTGGCCACGATTCACGATCCCGAGAAACGCCGGCGGCTGGGCGACTTCTATGAGGACAGCCTCGCGCTCATGCGCTCATGCCTGCAACATGGCACCTTGACGGCTGAGGTGAAAGCGAGCGCCGATGCGCCGGAGTTCCGATCCGACGTCTCCGTCCTTCGAAAGCTGGCTCATATCGGCAGCAATCCCGTGCGCATGGTCCGCACTTGGCGCTTGGGAGGCTGCACGTCCACTCCCGGCGCTGAAAACGACGACTTCCTGCCCACGCTGAATGTGCTGGTGCGCCGTAAGCTGATTGAATTTGTCGAGATCACACCAGCGGCAGCGCAGTCCATCGATGAAAATGCACTTGCCCTGATGGAAGAGGCCGGCATCCGGGTCAAGCTGCTGTGGCCGGGGGGCTCTGCCGACAGTCTGGTCCAGCTACTGAATCAGTACCAGCCGCGCGCGGTACGCTGCCAAGCGCAAGTCACGCCGGCAGAAGCGGCTCTCCTTTCGGAACGCGGCATCACTACGGTCTTTGCCACCGGTAAAGAGGTCTTCGAAGGACCCACCGGTACGTCAGCTCGTCAGGTGGCGGACGCCGGCGGAGCGATTGCGCTGTCGAGCGGCTACCAATCCACTTCCGCGGCAAGCTTTAGCATGCAAATGTCGGTGTCACTCGCAGTGGTCCGCCTGGGTCTTACGGTGGAAGAAGCGTTCACTGCCGCGACCATCAACGCCGCGCACGCCACCGGCTGCGCCCACCTCACGGGCAGCCTCGAAGCCGGCAAGCAAGCAGATATCATCATGCTGAATGTGCCTGATTACCGCGAGGTGCCCCGGCAATTCGGCATCAATCATGTGGAGATGGCGATGCGGCAGGGCAGTATCGTTTTCAGCAGGACCCCTTGGCAGGCGAACGCGAATCGGGAATCGGCTTGATTGAGTGTGTTCCCAATTTCTCTGAAGGGCGTGATACTTCGATCGTTCAACAGCTGGAACGCGCCATTGCCTCAGTGACCGGCTCGCTCGTTCTCCACCGCACCAGCGACGAAGATCACAATCGCAGCGTCATCACCTTTGCCGGAGAGCCCGGCGCGGTGGTGGAGAGTGCCGTTCGTGCCGCCGCAGAAGCCGCCGAGCTGATCGACCTGAACCGGCATCGCGGCGTTCATCCCCGGTTGGGAGCGCTCGACGTCCTCCCTTTTGTTCCGCTCGGAGAAGCAACACTTCAAGAGTGTGCCGCTCTGGCCCATCGCGCCGGCTACCGTATCTGGAAAGAGTTGGGCATACCGGTCTATTTCTACGAAGCAGCGGCCAGGCGGCCGGATCGCATCAAGCTTGAGGACGTGCGGCGCGGCCAGTTTGAGGGGCTGCGCGAAACTGTCTTGTCGGCCGATGATAAGCGCCCCGATCTGGGTGGTCCTGCCCTCCATCCCACAGCCGGCGCAGTCATCGTAGGCGCACGCAAAATCCTGATCGCCTTCAACATCAATCTGAAAACAACCGATCTCGCCATCGCCCAAACCATTGCCAAGCGTGTCCGCGCCAGCGGCGGCGGTCTACCGGGCGTGAAAGCGCTCGGCCTGCGGCTCCTGTCTCGAAATCTGGTTCAGGTATCGATGAACATCACGGATGTCGATCAAGCGCCACTCGGCGTCGTGTACACGGAGGTGGCACGTCTCGCGGCGTCACACGGTATAGAAATCGAGGAGAGCGAACTCATCGGTCTAATGCCGCGCAGCGCGCTCGCAACATCCTCCCCAGCCTTGTTGAAGCTTTCTGCATTCGACTCACAGCAACTCATTGAGAACCGCATCGAAACTCTTATGGCTAAACCGGCTCACCCCTTGGGGTAATAGCGACGGTAGCAAGAAGTTTGTTAGCATCTCTGCACGACAACCGCCATGAGAACCACACGTCCGAGCGGCGCAGCGCTGCTGCTATTGCTGAGTGCGACGGCTTGGGCCGGCGATGGAGATGACGCCATTTCGGTCTACAAAACCGGAGAGTATAAGCGCGCCATTCCGCTGCTTCAGGCTGCTGTCGCGAGCGCTCCTCGCGATCCGGTCGTCCACGCGGACTTGTTATCTGCGTTGGTCTATGAAAGCCGTGTCGACGAGGCTGCTGATGCGGCAGCGGCGGACGCGACTGCCTTCCCCGATTCTCCAGAAGTTCTCGCCGCTCGTGGAGAATTTGAATTCTACATGGGCGATATCGTGGAAGCCGAGCACTTATTCAAGGACTCTTTCCACCGGCAGGAAACTGCCCGAGCAAACTACGGATTATATCGCGTGTATCGCGGCTTTTCGATGTTCCGCCGGGCACGGCTCCTCTGCCTGAAAGCGCACGAACTTGATCCGGATGATGCGCTCATTAGCGTGGCGTTTTTTCGCTACGTCATACCGGAGAAGCGCAGAGAGCTGCTTGCCGGCTTCGCGCCCGCTCATCCCTGGTTTTACAAGGATCTCAAAAGAAACGAAGACACCGCGGCCAGTATAAAGTCTGAGATCAAGGGCGAGCAAGCCTTCGAGATAGAGGGTGGGCCGAAGGAGATTACCGTTCCTCTGCTCTACTTGCGTAACAGCCCGACGCGCATTCACGGGGTCGGAATCGATCTTGCGATTGAGGGGGGCCGTCATCTCAGGATGCTGCTCGATACCGGCGCCACCGGCATCCTGCTTACCCAGGCTGCTGTCGACCGGGCCGGACTCAAACATCTAGGCGCCTTCGAGGCCTCCGGCATTGGCGACGGTGGTTCCAGAAGCGGCTTTGCTGCTGTCGCGGAGAGCTGTTCCATCGGCACACTGGAGTTCAAGCGCTGTATTTTCGGTGCTCTCGAGGGCAAAGGCCGGATGCCTGACGACTCCGACGGCCTCATCGGAGCAGACTTCTTCTCCGATTACATCGTCCAAATGGATTTTCAAAGGAGGACTCTTCACCTGAAGCCGCAACCCACTCGCCCACACAACCCGCAGGGCTACGACCGCGAGATTCCCTCTGATGAAACGGCTTTTACTCCAATTTTCCGCTATGGGCATGAACTGCTCATACCGACGAAAGTGAACGGCAAAAGGTCGGGACTGTTTTTGCTGGACACCGGCGCTCAAATGTCGAGTATAGATTCGGGCTTCGCTCGTTTATCCATGAAGATCCATGGAGATAATTACATGACCATGAAAGGCATATCGGGCAAGGTGAAAGACGTCTATCAGGCAGATTCAGCGGAACTCCAGTTCGGTCACTTTCGCCAGAGATATGAGGGTCTGAGCGCCTTTAACCTGAACAACTCGCCCGAGCATAGAGAATTCCGCCTGGATGGGATTCTGGGCATTCCTGTCCTCTCAATGTTCCGCCTGACCATTGATTACCGCAATGGGCTGGTGAACTTCGATTACGCCTTCAAGTAAGAGGAGACGATAGCTTCCTCCGTATGATGGGGAGATGGCCACGACCACCGTTGCTGCACCCCAAGTGACCTCTTCTCTCGAAGAGATCATGGGTCTCGAACGGAATTATCTCCTCCAGAACTACGCCCGCTATCCGCTAGCCCTTCATCGCGGGAAGGGCTGCTATGTATACGATCTCGAAGGCAAGCGGTATCTCGACCTCATCAGCGGCATCGGCGTCAACTCACTCGGATACGCACACCCGCGCATTATGAAAGTGATGCGCCAGCAGGTTGGTCTGCTGCTGCATACTTCGAATCTCTACTACCACGAGTACCAGGGGCGCTTGGCTGAACGTCTCGCCAAAGCGAGTGGGCTCGACCGAAGTTTCTTCTGTAACTCCGGCACTGAGGCAATGGAGGGCGCGCTCAAGATGATTCGCGCTCATGGAAATTCTGTGGGCCCGAACAAAATCGAGATTGTCTCTCTCGAAAACTCATTCCATGGCCGCACGCTTGGTGCTCTTTCTATCACTGGACAGCCAAAATATCGCAAGGATTTTGAGCCTTTGCTCCCCGGCCCGCGCTTCGTGCCGCGCAATGATATCGCTGCTCTCGAAGCGGCAGTCAGCGAGAACACAGCCGGCATTGTGCTGGAATTCATTCAGGGCGAAGGTGGCATCCTCCCCGTATCGGAGCCATTTGCGCGAAAGGCGCGCGAACTCGCTGACCGGTACGATGCGCTACTTGTTTTCGACGAGATTCAGTGCGGTGTGGGCCGCCCCGGGGCGTATTTCGCCTATCAGTTGCTCGACCCCGTGCTGATGCCCGATATCGTGATTGCGGCCAAACCGATGGCTTGCGGAATACCGCTCGGCGTCATTATCGGCAACGAGAAAGCAGCTTCCACCATAAAGCCGGGCATGCATGGATCCACTTACGGCGGCGGCCCCTTAGCCTGCCGCGTGGCACTCGAATTCTTTGATATTCTCGACGAGCTTCTGCCTTCGATCAACTCCGTCGGCGGCTATTTCCGGATGCGCTTAACTGAGCTGATGCAGACTTTCCCGTTCATCAAAGAGGTGCGCGGGCAGGGGCTCATGATCGGCGCGGAGTTAGATTTTCCCTGCAAACAGCTGGTGCTGGACGGAATAAAGGAAGGGCTTCTGTTCAACTGCACCCACGACACCACTCTGCGCTTCCTGCCCCCTTATATTCTTTCTGAGCAGGATGTGGACCGTGCCATCGCCGCATTGAAGAAGGTGTTCAAAAACGCCAAGCGCCCCGATGCGTAGAGGCGCTGACGAGGCAGTAACTGTGCCCGCGCGTTAATGAGCTCCCTTGCCGATCACAAGTAATCCTTTGCCCTTTTGAACTGCTGCTTAGGACGAAACGTGGCCGACAACAGGTCTGGCGTGGAACACAGCATCTTCCGCTTGATCAAATGGGGGCGTCACGCCACGCGTGTCTGGCCCGGAACATGGGTGAGGCCACTCTACGATAACTCTGTTTTCAGGGAACACGAGCGGCTTCGCAGATCTAAGTGGAGCATTCTCCTGTCCGAGGGTGTGGCTCATCTGGCGTAGTTGGAGCATTCACCAGTTCCGTTTGGGAAGGTGATTTTCCAGACCTCATAGGTTTGTGAAGTTGAGAATCTGAAGCTTTTTGATTTCCCGGCGAACTGGACAAAGAGATCACCCGTGTCGTGATCGTGGTGAATTTCGATCACCACTTTACCTGATAGCCTTTCTTGGAGTTCTCGAACGGCGTCGAATCAGCGCTAGGCAAGCCGTATCTGTGCTGATGATCGAAACCACTTACGCTCGCTCTTCCGCATCGTCATGCGCCAATATTCCGCTTGCAGTCTCGTCCCATCATCGAAGAGCAACGCAAATCGACGCTTACCCCTGTTGTGGGAAACCCTTCCCGGCCGTTACCTTTACGGGAGACGCCTGCAAGGCTAGTTCACCTTAAGACTGAGCAGGGCGATTGCCGGAACGGGTGACAACAGCGTCGAGTGACAGCGGCCCCGCACCAACGATCAGAAGAAAACTTAGACACAGCAGCATGGAGTAGTCGGTGCGTGCTTCGTGCGCCATTCCCCAGAACTGTCCCTTCGCGAGCATCGGCAGCTTAGTTGCCCAAAGGGCCACGGAAATAACCGCCAGCAGCGGCAAAGTGGACAAACGCGTAAGCACGCCGAACAGCACAAAGCAGCCGAACAGAATCTCCACACAGCCGACAAAGGGCGCCGTAAAAGCCGGCGCGACAATCCCCAGCTTCAGGAAGCGGCCTGAGCCTAAGCTCGCGGCAAATAGAAACTTTTGAATACCTTCAGAAACAAAAACGCTGCCTGTCAGAAACCGAATGATAATTGTGGCCGCTGACGCTTGTGATCGTGCAAGGGAGCGAATGGAAGAAAGTATCATCTGACCTTCAGGCGGCCTCAGTTCTACGGTGATACTATCAAACGTCGTCAACGAAGCTGGGTAATGTGGAAGACAAGGATCTCTATTCCGGTTTGATTCGACTGCATGTTCTCCATCACGCCTGTGAGGGAGAGATCTTTGGTCTCGACATGATTGAAGAACTGAGGCGTCACGGTTACAAAATGAGCCCTGGGACCATGTATCCGCTTTTGCACAGCCTGGAAAAGCGAGGTTACCTGAAATCCTTTGCGTTTCGCTCCGGACGAGTGCGACGCCGCGTATATAAGGCAACACCCTCTGGCCGCAAGGCCCTGAAGGCATCCAAGCAAAAAATCCGGGAGTTGTTTGGGGAGCTGATCGAAGGGAAATGACGTTCACAATCGTTCTGAGATACTCCTTGGCCGTGGTTCTGAGTTCGATAACGTGGGCGCAAGCAGATGATTCAAAGCGATTGACCATTGAAGAAGCTGTCGCTTTAGCGCAGAAGTTTCCCTCTGTCATTGCGTCTCAGGAGCAGGTGAATGCTGCAGCCGCTGGCATTCGAATCGCCCGTATGAACTATTTGCCGAGCATGGACGCACTGGGGCAAGTGAATCGTGCAACACGCAAATAACGTATTCGGACTATTGTTGCCGCAAGCAGTCATTCCCAATATCTCCGGACCTGTCCTTGGAACAAACGACGGAAGCACGACGTGGAACAGTGCGGTGGGCGTCCTGGTTTCATGGGAGCCGTTCGACTTTGGTCGCCGGCGTGCTTTGGTTGAGTCGGCCCAAGCGACTCGAGACCGGACACAGCGCGATGCAGCGCGTACGCAATTCGACGTGCGTGCAAGCACTGCCGCAAGCTTCTTGACTTTGCTTGCCAGCCAACAAACCGTGCGAGCCGCACAAGCCGCCGTTGACCGGGCTCAGGTGCTCGTTCGCTCCGTGAAGGCGACAGTTGACGCCCGCCTCCGGCCCGGCGCAGATCTGTCACGTGCCGATACAGAGCTGGACGCGGCCGCAACCCAACTGCTGCAAGCCGAACAGTCAGTAGCTGTGGCCAAAACGTCGCTTGCCGAGTTCACTGGCGTGGATGTAGGGACCATCACCGTCGAAGCCTGTAATCTCCTCGATCTTCCCTCGGAATCGCTAGGCACAACGGCCGATTTAGCGAACAATCCAGCGGCTCAACAACAAGCGGGGGTTATCCAGGAGTCGAAAGCACGTCTGGGAGTTTTGCAACGCACCTATCGACCCACTTTTGGACTGCAGGCCAGCGGTTATGCTCGCGGCACGGGAGCTCTAACGGACGGGACGGCTTTGGGCGGAGGGAATGGCCTCGGGCCCACTTACTTCAACGTTGCGGCGGGATTTACGGTTAACTTTCCGCTGATGGCTTTACCTTCCATTCGCGCCCAGGAAGCGCAAGAAGCCGCTATTGGGCGCTCCGCAGCGGCAACTTATCGCCAGGTACTCGCCGATTTGCAGGCGCAGTCGAACGCCGCCCGCGCCACTCTGGTGCAAGCGCGCCGGATTGCTGCTGAAACTCCCAAGGAAGTAGCGGACGTACGAACCGGCTTTGCACAAGCCAACGCGCAATACCGAGCCGGCCTCACCAGCATCGTCGCTGTCGCCGAAGCTCAACGGCTATTGGCGCAGGCCGAGATTGATGATTCACTGTCGAAGCTCGCGGTTTGGCGGGCAATATTGCAGGTCCAGATAGCGCAAGGAGACATCTCTTCATTCCTCGCCCAGGCGAGTAGATAAGAAAGAGCCATTGAATGCGACTCGTCTATGCAGCGCTGTCCCGGCCATTGACTGCCATCGTCCTCGTCATAGCGATTGCACTTTGTGCGATCCTCGCCATCTCTCGCATGCGTGTCGATATCTTCCCCACGGTCGGTGAAAAAGCCATTTACGTGGCGCAACCCTTTAGCGGGATGGATCCGGCGCAGATGGAAGGTTTCCTGAACTATTACTTCGAATATCACTTCCTCTACATCAACGGCATTCAGTACATCGAGAGCAAAAACATACAGGGCGCCTCGCTGATGAAACTCGTGTTTCAGCCGGACACGGATATGGCAGATGCCATGGCGCAAACGGTCGGATACGTGAACAGAGCCCGTTCCTTCATGCCGCCCGGAACCGTGCCGCCGTTCATCACGCGATTTGATGCCGGGAGTGTGCCAGTGGGTCAACTGACTTTTATCGGGGAGAATCGGACACCATCCGAGATTCAGAACCTGGCGCTAAATCGAGTTCGTCCGGTGTTCGCTACGTTGCCCGGCGTTTCAGCGCCCCCACCGTTCGGAGGCAATCAACGAACTATCGTCATTACGCTTGACCCGGACAAGTTGCGCGAATATCAAGTTTCGCCGGATGAAGCGACTACGGCGGTCAACAAGGCCACACTAGTGATGCCTTCGGGCAACGTTCGCATTGGCCCATTGAACTTATTTGCCACCAGCAACGCAACACTAGGTGGCAACCTCGACGCACTCCTGGGCACTCCGCTTCGAACGGTAGCGGGCCCTACCGTCTACCTCCGCGACGTTGGCAGCATAGCTGACGCGACAGACATCCTGACCGCGTACGCTCACGTCAATGGCCGTCGCACAGTTTATATCCCCGTTACCAAGCGCGCAAGCGCCTCAACACTTTCGGTGATTGACGAGATCAAAGCAGCCATCCCGGATCTCAAGAAGCTGGTTCCATCGGATGTCGACATCCGGCTTGATTTCGATCAATCGCCCTACGTGACGAACTCACTGAAAGGTTTGCTCTTCGAGGCAGGATTGGGAGCTCTGCTCACCGGCGTGATGGTCTTGCTCTTTCTCCGTGACTGGCGCAGCGCCATCATCGTCGTGATGAACATTCCGTTTGCCATCCTCAGCTCCGTGGTGTTGCTGTGGGCTGCTGGGCAAACGATTAACATCATGACGCTGGGCGGATTAGCCCTAGCGGTTGGCGTTCTTGTCGACGAATCCACTGTGGAGATTGAGAACCTTCACACCCACATGAGTTCCGGCGTTCCCCGGGCCCGCGCTGTCGTGGAAGCAACCCGGCTGACAGTTATCCCGCGCTTGCTCTCCATGCTGTGCATCCTTGCTGTCTTCCTGCCGTCGTTCTTCCTGGCCGGTGTGGGACGCCAGCTGTTTGTACCGCTTTCGCTTGCTGTTGCCTTTGCGATGATTGCATCCTTTCTTCTTTCGAGCAGTTTGGTTCCGGTGATGGCCGCCTGGATCATGAAGGAGAAACGGGAAGACGAAGAAAAGGCCGGTTTGTTTGGGAAGATTCACAAGTCATACGGGCGGTGCCTGAAGGGGACGTTGCGTTTTCGCTGGCCACTGGCCATTGGCTATCTCATCGTCTCCATTCTGTTCATCTGGCTGTTTTTGCCACGTATGGGAACGGAAATCTTCCCCGACGTGAAAGCGCCGCTGCTGCAGATTCGGCTGCGCGCCCCCACAGGAACCCGCATCGAACAAACCGAGCCGATGGTTCTGAAAGCCATTGATGTAATCAAGCAGACTGTGGGCGCCGACAACGTCCTCATCACTAGCGATTACGTTGGGACGCAGCCCCCCAGTTATCCCGTAGATCTAATTTATCTATTTACCGCAGGTCCACAGGAAGCAGTCGTGCGGATGGCGCTGAAGGAGAACATCAAGGGAGATGAGTTGATGAGGGAGCGCATTCGTTCCGCCCTTCGACAATCGCTTCCGCAGATGCAGGTCTCCTTTGAAGCGGGAGACATCATCAGTCAAGTCATGACCTTCGGCTCCCCCACACCGGTCAATGTTGCCGTGCAAGGCCCGGCACTCGAAGACGACTACGCTTTCGCACAAAAGATCCATAGCGAATTGAAGAAACTAGCGTTCCTGCGTGACCTGCAGTTTGCCCAAGCGATGGATTATCCAACCGTGAATGCAGAGATTAATCGCGATCGCGCTGGGCAATTTGGGCTGACCATGTCGAACGTCGCTCAGTCCTATGTAGCAGCGACCGCATCGTCTCGCTTCATCACTCCGAATTACTGGCGAGATCCGAAGTCGGGTAACGCGTTTCAGATACAAGTGGAATATCCGCAGCATCGCATGCAAAGCCTGCAGGACGTAAAGTCGATTCCCCTGATGATGCCTGGCCAGAGCCAACCGTATCTCGCGGACATTGCGACCATCACGACCCCGAAAATGGCCGGTGAAATTGATCGTTACAATGGCCAGCGCGTGATTACGCTGACAGCCAATCTGCACGACCTGCCTTTAGGAAAGGCTCTCACTCCCATTCGACAGGCGATTCGAAGAGCCGGCGATCCGCCGCGGGGCGTCACCGTTCAGATGCGGGGCGAGGCTCCGGGCTTAGAACAAACGCTGCATGGACTGCGTATCGGTCTGCTGCTTGCCGTTGTGGTGATCTTCCTCCTGCTTGCCGCCAACTTCCAATCGGTTCAGTTATCGTTTGCTGTGATCCTAACCACCCCAGCTGTGCTGTGCGGAGTTCTACTAATGCTTTGGATCACTGGGACAACGTTGAACGTGCAGTCCTTCATCGGGTCAATCATGGCAATCGGCATCGCAGTGGCCAATTCCATTCTGCTGATTTCCTTTGCAGAACGCAGCCGTTTGGAACGGCATCAGTCTTCTTTAGACGCTGCTCAGGAGGGGGCTGCGAGCCGATTACGGGCCATTCTGATGACAGCCGCCGCCATGATTTGCGGCATGCTACCGATGGCGCTTGGCCTAACAGAGGGGGGCAGCCAGACGGCTCCCCTAGGCCGCGCCGTCATCGGAGGGCTGCTGTTCTCCACGTTCGCGACGCTTACATTCCTGCCGGCGATCTACTCCATCCTGCAACAAAAGGCTTCCGCAAACTCACCGTCTTTAAATCCTGACGATCCGTCGAGCCGTTACTATGAACAGCCGCAACACTCCTAAGTTCCTCGGCACCGCCATGGCGCTGTTCTTGGCTGCTGCGCCCTTGCCAGCTCAATCGGTGAAGCTCGTGAAAGTAGTTTCAAAACGAGTGATGCGCACCACGGAACTGCCGGGCGAGTTCTTTCCTTTCCTCAGTGTTCAACTCCACGCCAAGGTCGCTGGCTACGTGGAAAGAGTCTTGGTGGATCGCGGAAGCTCTGTAAAAGCCGGAGATTTGCTGGTCCAATTGAGTGCACCAGAGATGGAGGCGCACATCACTCAAGCTCAGGCGCAGGTGACTTCGGCTGAATCGGACGAAGCACAGGCGGAAGCGCAACTTGCGGCTGCCCAGAGCACTTATGCGCGTACGGAGGATGCAGCGAAGACGCCGGGTGCTGTCGCCGAAAACGACATTATTCAGGCAAAGCAACAAACGGAAGCGGCGCAGGCATTGGTTCGTTCGCGGCAGAGAACCGTCGATTCGATGAGGAGCAATGTGAAGTCGCTGCAGGATTTGGCCGCCTATCTGCGAGTCACCGCGCCCTTTGCTGGCGTGATCTCTACTCGGTTCGTACACCCCGGAGCCCTCGTGGGTCCGGGTTCCGACGTGCCCCTTTTGGAACTCGATCAAATTTCGCATCTACGCCTTGCGATTGCCGTTCCCGAATCCGATGTTTCGGGGCTTGTGAAGGGATTGAAAGTCGAATTCAAAGTGCCGGCGTACCCGAATCGTACCTTCTCCGGCATCATCGCGAGGCCAGCCTACGCGCTGGATATGAAAACGCGGACAATGCCTGTCGAATTGGATGTCCTCAATTCACAGCGACTGCTGGCTCCCGGAATGTATCCATCTGTTCTATGGCCGGTGGAACGTGGGGGAGAATCTGTGCTGGTTCCCCCCACCAGCATAGTTACCACCACTGAGCGCGTATTCGTCATTCGTAACAACGGCGGCAAGGCTCAGTGGGTGAATGTTCGGAGAGGTTCCAACGTTGGCAGCTTAGTCGAAGTCGAAGGAAGTGATCTTAAAGCGGGTGATGAAATCGTGGAGCGTGCCACAGACGAAACCCGCGCTGGCTCGGAGCTGAAAGCGGCAAGACAATAAGAAAGGGTGTTTTCTTTGGACGACTCTATCGACTCCAGGCGCAAGTTTCTCAAGGCTGTGGCGGGTAGCGCTACTGCTGCGTTGGCAGCGCAATCTGGATTAGCACAAAACTCAAAAATAAACGATTCGCGACCGCAGCGCGCACCGGGCCGAGCTGACTACACTCTGCACATTGGGAACACTCCCGTCGAAATCGCACCCAAGAAGACCATCTCAACAATCACCTACAATGGACAATTCCCAGGCCCGCTGCTCCGATTTAAAGAAGGGCAGCAGGTTACCGTTGATGTCTTCAACGAAACCAGCACGCCAGAGCAGTTGCATTGGCACGGGCAGTTAGTACCGACCAGCGTCGACGGCGCTGCGGAAGAAGGTACACCATTCGTTCCCGCACACGGTAAGCGCCGGCTCGTCTTCACTCCGCGCCCATCGGGATTCCGTTTCTATCACACGCATAACCGCGCGGCGTCGAATCTCTCGGCTGGGCAGTACAGCGGCCAAGTCGGCCCGGTTTACATTGACCCAAAACACGAGCCGGGCAGATACGATCGTGAAGTCTTCCTCGTCCTGAAGGAGTTCGAGCCGTCGTTGAGCAAAGGCGGTGACATGGCACAGGATTTCCTTTCTCCCGCAACCCAGGTGAAGGAACTTAAGGACAAGGGCGAATCGGCCATGAAAGCCTCCCTCGCCAAAGGCATGCCGCACGGCTACGAAGTCGGATACGCATCCTTCACAATCAACGGCCGGATGCTTCATCATGGCGAACCCGTACGCGTGAAACAGGGTGAGCGCGTGCTCTTTCACGCCCTGAATGGCAGCGCAACCGAGATTCGCAGCCTAGCTCTGCCGGGACACACATTTCAAGTGGTCGCGATGGATGGCAACCCAGTCGCAAAGCCGGCGCAAGTTCCCGTGTTGTGGATCGGCACGGCGGAACGCATCTCAGCTGTCGTCGAGATGAACCATCCCGGCGTTTGGATCATGGGCGACACTGCCGATGACGATCGGAATCATGGCATGGGCATTGTGGTTGAATACGCGAACCGCGCCGGTAACGGCGAATGGGTTTCGCCGCCAAAATCCAAATGGAACTACTTCCAGTTCGGCGACTCTTCGAAACCCGCGCAAGCTCCTGAGCAAACCTTCGACATGACCTTCACGAAAGCGAATGCCGCAAACAACGGGTTTAATCGCTGGGAGATCAACGGCGCTGCCTACCCCAACAATATGGGCATGGCTGCTCCTTCCTTTCACCTGAAAGAAGGCAAGCGTTACAGGATTCGTATGTGGAACGCCAGTGACGACATTCATCCCATTCACCTGCATCGGCACACTTTCGAACTCACCACCGTAGCGGGTCAGACAACGGCCGGCGTCTCAAAGGATGTCGTGATGGTGGGCGGTTATCAGGCAGTAGAAGTGGATTTCGTTGCGAACAACCCTGGCCTAACTTTGTTTCACTGCCACCAGCAGTTACACATGGATTTCGGGTTCATGACGCTATTTGATTACGTGTGAGGAAAGCCATACGAACCGATCTGAAGGAGCCGCAACGGTTGGATGGCGAGAGAATAGGGTATGCGGCGGTGACCATTTCACCTTTTGTTCAGATCCGACCACAGCCTACGACCACGTGTATTAGCACCCGTGAACCATTCAAGCGTTCCATTCCTGTTTTGTGGCTTCAGGGAATCACACTTATATGGATGCTGGTTGAGTGCGGCGTAGCATTGCTTGCGGCAGCAAAGGCCCAGAGCCCAGCCATGCTCGCGTTTGGCTCTGACAGCTTGGTTGAATTGATGTCGGCCGCAGTAGTGTTGTTGCAGTTCCTGCCTCAATTCTCGATCTCAGAAAAACATGCAACCCGTGCCGCTAGCATGCTGTTATTCGCTCTTGCAGTTGTTGTCATGGTGATAGCTATCGTTGCTCTCGCGTTGCATGTACACCCTGAGACAAGCGCCCTCGGCATTGGTATCACGGTTGGCGCTCTTGTTGCGATGCCCATCTTGGCTTGGCTGAAACGTCGTGAAGCACGTCGGAGCAACAATCTTGCCCTTGCCGCCGATGCGATCCAATCAATGACGTGTGCGTATCTGGCTGTTATCACATTGGTTGGCTTAGCAGTAAACGCGAAGTTTCACATTGCTTGGGTCGATTCCGCCGCTGCTATAGCTGTGGTACCGCTACTGCTTAGGGAAGCGCAGCGGGCTTGGCGCGGTCACAGTTGCGGCTGCTGCTGAGCCGCTCTTGACCCGGCTTTGCCGGGTCGATCAGCTCTGACGGGCCAGTCCTCGCAAAGTAGCGTTATCGTAAAGCGGCCTGTGTCAGGCACGTGGATCCTGGAGTGAACTTCGCCTGGTCGCCGGCAATCGTGTCAAGGTGAAGAATCCGAAGACATCAAAGGCACTGTTCGTATTCGGAAGCAAATTGACGACTTGCCGCCACAGGACTTCCATGATGAAGCTTCCTTGCTCTTCCACCGGATTGTTCCGTTGCGACGAACCGGTCGCGCAATGTGCCGCTCGTCGTACGTTATGAGATCCAGAGACGTGGAGGACCACCCGATCACTCGCTTGTTTGAATGCACAGGATCCTCGAAAGCATCATTGTGGCCCTGTGCGTATTGGCTACAAGGGCCGGCGCTTTTCTGAGTTGGGGCAACCCGTAACGAACGTTCCTGCGGCATCGTTTCGATTCACACGATCGTGCTGGCGTAGCGTCTCGCATACGCTCTCGCACAAGATTGACTTGCCGAACGAGCCCGCATTTATGAGCGCGTCGGATTGTTGGTCTATTTCAGTTACAGCCCGCCATACCAGCTCGGCTGCAGGAAGCAGCACACGCCCAAGCGGCCTAGGCGTTCAGAGTAAGATCTTGCTGTTTAGCAAGCTTGTCGTAAACCAGCTTCGCTACCGCTATATCTTCGATGGCGATGCCTACTGACTTGAAGACGACCGGCTTGTCCTTCCGGTCAATCTGAGCGCCATTCAGCACCTCACCAATCTCCGCCGCCACCGGCGCATTCGCCAGAATAATATCTCCCGGCTCGCATAGGGCCGCCGCTCGCGATTCCACCACCACCGCGCCACGCATAGCCTCGTCATCGAGTTCACGTCGGTCCGGTGTCACCGCACCAATTGCACACACCACGGCATCCTTCTTCAGCCATTTCCCCTGCAGGACCGGCGTCGGTGAACTTGTGAGAGTCAGAACCACATCGGCGCCCGATACCGCTTGTTCAGCCGTAGTCGTCACCCCAGCTCCAACTTCCCCGGCGAATCTCTCCGCATGTTCATGCGAACGGCTCCAGACGCGAACCTCTTCAAATGATCGGATCCCGGACAGTGCCCGCACATGGGACCGCGCCTGCACTCCGCTGCCTAGGATGGCAAGCACCTTCGACTCAGGACGGGCGAGAACGTCAATCGCCACCGCTGATACAGCTGCAGTTCGCATCTCCGTGATCAGCCGTCCATCCATGACGGCCAATGGCTCGCCCGTATCCGATCGGAAGAGTTGAATCATCGCATGATGCGTGTGCTTTTGGACATCGGCGTTTCTGGGGTAGAAAGTCACCAGCTTTGCACCCATCACTTCCCCGTATACAGCGGGCATTACAGCGAACCAACCAACGTAAGAGGGGACAGGAATAACCGTGCGCAGAGGCTGAAGAACCCGGCCGCCGGAAAAATCCATCAGTGCCTGCCGCATCGCAGGAATCAGATCATCGTAGGAGAGCACCGCGCGCACTTGCTCTTCATTGAGGACGATCAACTTATCAGTCACAGTGGGAATTCTTCATTGCCGGCCCAGCCGCGGCCAGAGGAAGCTCCCGTTCTCTTCCTCAATTTTGTCTCTTACAGGAACTCGTCCCGCTGTTTGGCTTCAAGGGCTTTGACGATCTTACTTACATCTTGCGCTCTGTTGCGGTGCGCCACCAGAAGCGCGTCTGGCGTATCCACCACGATCAGGTTTTCGACACCTACCAGCGCGACAAGCTTATCCGCGTCCACATAGTTCCCGCGGCTGCCCTCACTGACCAGTTCGCTGCGCGATGCGTTTGCGTCCGCATCCTTATCCGCCAGATTGTAAACAGCTTCCCAGCTACCCACGTCGTTCCAACCGATGTCATCGAGCGCCAGCCCCGCCACCCCTTGCGCCTTCTCGATAATTGCGTAATCGATCGAGATGTTCTCGCAATGCGGATAAGCTTCGGCCAGCTTCGCTGCAAACTGCCGGCTGCCGAAGGAAGGCAGCCCCGCCAGAAGTGTTGCTGTCTTTGGCTGATAATGCCGCATCATGTCCAACACTGTCGAAGCGCGCCAGAAGAACATCCCGGCATTCCAAAAAAAATTGCCGCGCTCGACAAATCGTTTCGCTGTCTTGCTGTCGGGCTTCTCACGAAAGCTTGTGACCGCCAGCGGCTCCGGCTTCCCGGGATGGACACCTTTCGGGAATTCGATATAGCCGTACCCCGTCTCCGGCCAGCGAGGCTGTATCCCCAGCACCACCACGCTATGGCTTTCCGCCGCCTTGAATGCCGCCTTGACGAAACTCCTGAAACGCGACTCTTTCAAGATCAGATGATCCGCCGGAAAGACGCCCATGATGGAGTCAGGGTCCGCCTCCGCCAGAATATGGGCCGCTAGCGCGATGCAGGGCGCGGTGTTGCGCTGTGACGGCTCAGCGACGATCTGCTGTTTCGGAACTTCGGGGAGTTGCTTGCGAATTTCCTGCTGAAGGAAATCGTTCGTGACAACCCACACGTTCTCGGGAGGAACCACCCCCTTTAGCCGATCCACCGCCTGTTGAATCAGCGTGCGTTCCCCGAAGAAGCGCAAGACTTGCTTGGCATTTCTCTTTCGGCTGCGGGGCCAGAAACGTGTGCCGCGTCCTCCCGCCATAATCAGGGCGTACCGGTTGTTCGCCATCTGTGTTACACAAGGTTCGACAATTCAGGTAGGGCAACAAAAGCCGCGAGCTAGGGATTTGGGCTTCCCGCGTTCAGCGGCAGCGGCTGATCCGCTAAGCGCGCGTCCGGGAATCCGCGGATCAGCCGGAACGTCCGGTCCCAACGTGTCCGCGTGAAGAAGTGCTCGCCCAAGTCAACGAAGTGGCTGAAGAGCGAACTCACTGTCGACCCTGCTAGATCTTCGGTCGACGCTCTGTACGACCAGTAGATCACCAGCGGCTTGCCGATGATATTGTCCCTGGGGACGAATCCCCAGTAACGGCTGTCGAGTGAATTGTCGCGATTGTCACCCATCGCGAAATAGCTGTTAGCCGGGACAACCACTTCGTTGCTGACGACATGGTTGTCGAGCATGTCGCGTTGCAGCTGGGCCTGTAAACCCTCCGCAAAAGCCGTGGGCTCACCGGGGAAATTGTCGCGACTGTCTAGATAGGGAAACTTGTGGTAAACGTACGGCTCGTTCAGCCGCACGCCGTTACGATAGACGATCCGATTGATCAGCTTAATGTGGTCACCGGGCACGCCGATGACGCGCTTCACAAAGGTCTGCGAAATATCGCCGGGGTACCGGAAAACGATTATGTCGCCGTGTTTCGGCTCTTCGTAGGGCAGAAGGTATTTGCTCAGCGCGCCGGAGGGAGAGTAGGCGAGCTTGTCTACCAGCAGATGGTCGCCTATCAGCAGCGTGTCCTCCATCGATCCTGTCGGAATGACAAAAGCTTGGACTAAAGTCGTGGTCCCGAATAGCAGGAGTAGGATCGTCACCGCCCACTCAGCTATGCTGTTCCGCGTTGGTTCACGCTTGGGGGGCGATACTCGGTCGGTCGTGTCTAGATTGGCGGTTGCTGTTCGTTCTGCCATGCTGCACCTTGATTGTATCTTCGGAGCATACCCGCCGCTCTAATGAAAGAGGGCGTGCGACTTCGGCGGCCTTCATCGTAAAGAAACGGCTCGCCGGAGCCGAACATAAGGGTAGGAGTCGGGAGGCATATGGATAAGGTACGAGTAACGCTACTTACAACAGCTTTGCTGGGCTGCATGACAACAGCAGGTTGCGCTAAGAAGAGCGTCAGCGACCAGGCATTGGTCACAGATATTCAGGCCAAGCTCTACGGCGATGCAATTACTAAGCCTGCCAACGTGAGTGTGGCGGCTAAAGACGGCGTGGTGACGCTGAGCGGAGACGTTGCTGCTCCGGATGTGGAGCTGGAAGCCATGAAAATCGCGAACGCCACTCCCGGGGTAAGTAGTGTGAACGACCAGATGAAGGTAAACGCGTCACTGGCAGCCAATCAGTTGCCGATGGCGGGTAAGCCCGTCCCGCCTCGGTCATCGCCCCAAGGCGGCCCGGCGCCGTATGCACCGGTTTCGGGAGAGCCTCCGCCCTCTAACCTTCCGCCCATGCAACAGGGGCCATCGTCCGCTCCGCCTATTTCAGCCGCGCCCATTCCGGTTGTGCCGGCCAGCATGACGATACCTGCTGGAGAGCGGGTATCGGTTCGTATGATCGATTCGATTAGCTCCGCCCAAAACACGGCCGGGCAGGTTTTCCGTGCATCTCTCTATGGGCCTATCGTTTCCCATGGCCGTGTGGTGGTTCAAGCAGGTGCGCCTGTCACTGTGCTGCTGACCGATGCAAAGGGTGCGGGCCGCATCAAAGGGAACAGCGTTCTTGAAGTACGGCTGTCACGGCTCGAGTACCACGGCCGGAGCTATCAGCTAGACAGCAGCGTGTACGACGAAGTTGGGAAAGGGCGCGGCAAGCAGACGGCTGTAAGAACCGGAGTCGGGGCGGCGGCGGGCGCCATCATCGGTGCTATCGCCGGTGGCGGCAAGGGGGCTGCTATTGGCTCTGCTGCCGGAGGCGGTGTCGGATTTGGCTCAGACGCCCTCACCCACGGTCAACAGGTTAAGATCCCTTCTGAGACCATTCTGAACTTTCGGTTAGAAGCTCCACTCACCATTACGGAGTGAGAAAGCAACTCGCAACAACGGAGGGCTGAGCATCCCGAACCATCTCTCCCGTATGCAAGAATCAGGGCCGAATGCCTCCGGAGAATAAATATTGGGCGGTACTCAATCCGTACGGGGACAGCATAGATTTCGATTCCCCTGACGCTTTTCAGCAAACCATCGAAGCAGTTCCCCGGGAAGTCGGATTGCGATCTCCAGGCCGAGGGAGCGGAGTACTTCAGAGTACACATTTTTGCGCCGCTGGAGCAGTAGATTTTTAATGTCTTCGGACCGTGGCTGGCGGGTTTGAAGCCGCTGCAGACGCGTATGTGGACAGAACGATGTCTACTGCAACGTTACGTGCAGCGGTGCGGCTAAAAAGGGCGACGTCATCAAGGTAAGAGGGTAAGAGAGCAACTCCGCATCGCTCTAGGCCGACCTTCCAGAATTCCGAAAGAAGATCTCCGACAGCTCTGACAACACTGAAAACTGAACGAACTGAGTTCGTCGGCCGTGTCCGGACTCGTTCACTCTCAGGTCGGAATTGCACATTCTTCATTGTTTAGATCCGCGGGCATGGTCCTGATTAGTCGAATACGGCTCCGCTTGGAATCCCCAAGGAGCCGAGCGGTGTGTCCCCATTCTGCGAGGGTCCTCGCCAGATGGACCGGAGCGGTAACGGCTCAGTGACGTCAGTGGTATCTCGAAAACACAGTGAAAGATTGGCTAGGTCGAGTGAGAAGTACAGGTGCCAATCTGTTCCGGTGCTTCCAGGTTCAGACACCTACGGTCGCGTAAACAGCGCTGTGACGACGTCGCCGGTCGGCAGACTCAAACCACGCGCCTTGCCCAGCTTTAGCTACTTGCAGCCAAATACTCGGAAGCGCCTGGAGTGGATCGACCAGTTCTGACCTCCTCGTGCAAGAAGCCCTTAACCGTGCGGCAGGAACTGCTAGTTGTCTAGAAGCGCGAGGGCGTCGCCCCACGGCATAATCTGTGGGCGAGCTGACGCCGCTCAACGCTATAGGGCTGACCCTTACCCTGCGTAGGTCATGCCGGCTGAGGGCTTTCGCCACCAATCATCCCCGGAATTGGAGATGCGGGGTGCGGCGCAATAATCGTGCCCCCGTCGGGCGGGGCAGCGGTGGGTGGCTTTGAAGTGGTTACCAGCTTTGGCAGCGTTTTTCCGTTAATAAGATCCAGCACCTCTGCCCCGTCCAAAACTTCCCTCTCGAGCAAAGCGTCGGCAATCCTCATCAGAGCGTCGCGCCTGTCATTTATGATCTGCCGGGCCTGTTTGTAGCCATCTTCAACCAGCTTCCGAACTTGCTCATCAATCCTGATTGCCGTTGCCTCGCTGTAATCGCGATGCTGCGCGATTTCCCGGCCCAGGAAGATCTGCTCGTCCTTCTTGCCAAAGCTCAATGGACCGAGGTCGCTCATTCCCCACTCGCAGACCATCTTATGTGCCATCTCGGTGGCACGTTCAATGTCATTTCCTGCGCCCGTCGTCATCTGGTTCAGGAAAATCTCTTCCGAGATACGCCCAGCCATAAGGATGGCTAACCGCGCCTCGAGATAGTTTTTGTCATGCGAGAGCTTGTCGTCGAGCGGCAGCTGCATCGTCAACCCCAGCGCCATCCCGCGGGGGATGATCGTCACCTTGTGCAGCGGATCGGCATGTTCCATAAGCGACGCCACAATTGCGTGACCCGCTTCGTGGATCGCCGTCATCCGCTTCTCTTTATCGCTAATGATCAGGCTCTTGCGCTCAACGCCCATTACGACCTTGTCTTTGGCTAACTCAAAGTCGTATTGAGTTACCACTTTGCGATTCTGGCGCGCCGCGATCAAGGCTGCTTCATTCACCAAATTCGCCAGGTCCGCGCCGGCAAAACCGGGTGTTCCGCGCGCGATGACAGAGAGGTCGATATCGTCTGAAAGAGGAGTCTTTTTCGTATGGACTTTGAGGATGTTCTCGCGTCCTCGTACATCTGGCCGATCAACCACTACCCGGCGGTCAAAACGACCTGGCCGGAGCAAGGCCGGGTCCAGCACGTCAGGCCGGTTGGTGGCGGCCACCAGAATCACGCCTTCATTCGATTCAAACCCATCCATTTCGACCAGCAACTGATTCAGGGTCTGCTCGCGCTCATCATGGCCGCCGCCCAGCCCGGCGCCTCTATGCCGTCCGACAGCGTCGATCTCATCGATAAAGATTATGCAAGGCGCGTTCTTTTTGCCTTGCTCGAATAGGTCGCGGACGCGGCTCGCGCCCACGCCTACAAACATCTCGACAAAGTCCGATCCCGATATGGAGAAGAACGGAACGCTCGCTTCACCGGCGATGGCCCGCGCCAGAAGCGTCTTGCCTGTTCCGGGGGGGCCTATCAGCAGAACACCCTTAGGAATGCGGCCGCCCAGCTTTTGAAACCTCTGCGGCTCGCGAAGAAACTCGATAATCTCCTGCAGTTCTTCTTTGGCCTCTTCGACGCCGGCTACGTCCTTGAACGAGACCTTCTTCTGCTGCGAGGAATGGAGCCGCGCACGGCTCTTGCCGAAACTCAGCGCCTTGTTGCCGCCGCTCTGCATCTGGCGCATCATAAAGATCCATAGCCCGAGCAGAATCAAAATGGGCACCGCGTTTAACAGCATCCCGATCCAGCCGCTGCCGGTTGAATCCTTCCAGCTGTAGTTGATGTTCTTTTCCTGCATCAACTTGTAAATGTCTGGATAGTTCGGAGGAATAACTGTGTGGAACGACCGTCCATCGGTCAGGTTCCCTTGAACATCAGTGCCGGTGATGTTTGCTTCCTTGATTTTGCCGTCCTGAATCGCGGTCACAAACTGCGATGCATTCAGGTTCTGCGGCGTCGGGCCTCGACCGGTCTTCACGGCCATGTACACCAGGACTACCGCGCATACGATCACAACCCAAAAAACCGCGGTCTTTACATTTGCACTCATGAACCCACCTTCTGCCGGCTGATTTCTCGCCAGCCAGGCGCAAGCGCCCGTTCTAACCTCATATAGAGAGACGTCAATTGAGTCGCTTTCGATTCATCCACCGAATTTCCGGTAGGTAATACGTATCTGCTGGGAACTCTCAGGGGAGGCTGCATATTTGGCTCCTGACCCGAACTGCCGTACCCAAATAATCTCATCGCCCGCAATCACAACGGGCCAGTGACGACGTTCCCACAACAATACCCGCCCCTCCTGAAACAGCGTCTTGATTTTCTCCGGCTGCCGATGACCAGGACGCTGCAATTGGTCCCCCGCCTCCCAGTTGCGTACAAAAAGAGGAGTGAAGCCGCCCTCCGCGCTCGTCAACAACTCGCCGTTCAGGTCCGCAGCTTCGGCCAACAACTCTTGATCTTTCTTGAAATTAGCACAATCTGGAGCTCCCGGCTTAACCCTATTGATACAGATCGATCCGGCCTGAAAAGGCAGTTCGCACGGTTCTCCATAGTTCAGCTTTACACGATAGTGGCGCGCATCGGACTGAATGTTGCCTGGAAGTCTCAAAAGCAGCATATTGAACGAGCGCAGCGCATCTACGCCCGGCAGCAGCACGCGGTCGTGACCGTGATTGCTAGTGCAAATCGCCAAAATGGCGTCAACGTGCTCCTTATCTATAGAGCGAAGATTGCCTCGGACCTCCCGCAGAGCGCGCCGTATGACACGCCTTTGGACAGCTAGGTGGAGAGTGCAAAGCGCGTCCGTTTGTAAAATGGAACCCAAATGAGTTCGTTTGGTAATTTCCTGATAGATCGGCTCAATCTGTTGCGACCAATAGGCTTCCTCATCTTGCGCCAACTCGGCCACTCCGGTCAGCACGCCTTCGAGGTTCGAGTTGAAGTGGTGCGTAAGGGCAGGGATGACGTCGTTTCGCAGGCGGTTTCGAGCCCATCGTAAGTCGGCGTTCGACGAATCCTCCCGCCACCGAATCCCTTCCGCTTCGGCCCAACCCCGTATCTCAGCTCGGCTGGTCGTAAGCAGCGGACGAATTAGCCCGTCTTCTGTAGTCATTCGTATTCCAGCCAAACCCGCCAAGCCGCTTCCGCGGAGGAGCCGGAACAGTACTGTTTCCGCCTGATCACTTCGGGTATGCCCGAGGGCTATACGCTTGAGCTGATGCATTCCGAGGCAGCGCCTGAAAAATTCACGCCGGAGCAGCCGCGCGTTCTCTTCCATGTTGCCGTCGGGAAGCTTTGCCCTTTCAACCAGGCAAGGAACGCCCAGCGACCCGGCAAGCTGGCGTACGAAGACTTCGTCAGCCTCGGACTCGCGCCCTCTCAACCCGTGATTCACGTGAAGAACCTTGAGGGCGATGCCAAGTTGAGGAGAAAGCCTATGCAAGATATGCAAAAGGACCACCGAATCGGCCCCGCCCGATACCGCCACACCGACTTCGTCAGCGGCGGACAGCATGTTATAACGAGGGATGATTCGGGCTACCCGAGCGGCTAGATTGTCATCCAATCTTTATATTTTAGGCTCCTGCTAGACCCGGATCGTACCGCATGCATATCAACCCGCCTTTGAACGAACCCAAGCTACAGCAGCTGGCTGCCGGCATTAAGGTACTGCTAATGGACGTGGATGGCGTCCTCACAGACGGCAAACTTCACTTTGTGCCGGATGCGCAGGGTAAGATCACCGAAACCAAAGCTTTCGATTCGCAGGACGGGATCGCGCTGCGTTGGCTTCAGTGGTACGACGTGAAGACGGGCGTGATTAGTGGCCGCGATTCTCCGGCGACCGCCGAACGCGCGCGACAGGTCGACATGACGTGGGTCTTCCAGGGACATATCGAAAAGATCCCCCTCTTCGAACAGATCATGGCGGAAGCCAAGGTCGATCGGGATCAGATCGCTTACATCGGCGACGATCTGACCGACGTGGTCATCATGCGGCGCGTTGGTCTCTCGTTTGCCACCGCCAATGCCCGGACTGAGGTGAAGCATTCCGCTTCCGCGGTGACAGACGCGGCAGGTGGCTCGGGGGCCGTGCGCGAGGTAATCGAGTTGATGTTGAAGGCGCGGGGTGTGTGGAGTGAATTACTCAAGAAGTATGAGGTGACCGTCTGAACGCCCCGCCCGCCGGGAAGGTTGGGCTGGTGCTTGTGACCGCGAGCGCGCCCGGCGTGCTGCATCAACTGACGGGAGTAATCTTGCGGCATAGCGGCGACATCCGTTCGATTTCGATCATTGAAGATCAGCCGCATCAAACCCGAACCTACTTCGAGCTCGACCTGCCAGGTTTGCCCGAGCGTCTGGTCGAAGACCTAGCCCTGCTCGAAATCGTTCGCTCGGTGACAAGGGTCGAGTCTTTGCAAAAGATTTACGGCAAGCGGATCATTATCATGGGCGGCGGTGCGCAGGTCGGGCAAGTGGCTTTAGGCGCAATCTCCGAGGCTGACCGGCACAACATCCGCGGCGAGCATATTTCGATCGACACCATCCCGCTGGTGGGTGAGCATACACTCGCGTCGGCGGTGCGGGCCGTTCAGCGGCTGTCACGCGTCAGGGCGCTGGTGCTGGCAGGCGCTCTCATGGGTGGTGAGATCGAAACAGCAGTTCGCGAGGTGCGCAGCGAGGGCCTTTTAGTGATTAGCCTAAACATGGCAGGAAGCGTTCCGGACGCGTCCGATCTAGTTGTGACGGATCCGGTGCAGGCGGGCGTGATGGCGGTAATGGCCGTGGCTGAGACCGCGCGGTTCACGATCGAGCGCCTCCACCGGCGCGTGTTTTAGGCAGCTACTGTACTTCAAACGGAAACTCACGCAGCAGTTCACCCGGGGACTTATCTCCGCGGAGTGAATAGAGGCGAAGGAAGTGCGTTCCGGGCTTGTCGAGCTTAGGGACGTTAACTTCGACCCGATCACCTTGGGCTTTTGCGACGCCCTTCCATACTTCTGCCCCATCGCCTTCGACGATCACCACCTGGACGGGGCCGTTGGCGACATCCTGTGCGCTCAGGTGCAGATGCAGCGGCCTGCCCTGTGGTGTGGTGGGAGCGCCCAACCCGCGATTTGCAGATAAACTCACGTCCACAGGAGAGACTGTTGGGGACAGGAATCGAGGTGTCAACGTAACGGTTAAAACCAGGGCGGCAACAGCACCGGCCCAGGACAAGTTATGGAAGGTAAACCAACCTTTCCGGGAACGCCTCTCAAAGGCGGGTTCCGATTTCGGCTCGCGAGAGAGCTCTTGAAGGGCAAGCCTAACAGCTGCCGTCTGGAGTTCGAGTTCCTCCAGACGCGAGACGCATGCGTCGCAGGCGAGGATGTGAGTTTCCACTCTATCCAGTTCGTCTTCCTGAGCATTGTGCAAGAGGAAACGCTCAAGCGCTTCCTCGGATGGATGGTCAATATGCGAACTTGTCATAAAAACTCACGGACGGATCAACGTTCCGCTTTCCTTATTATGGGAGTGTTGTTAGCCGGCTTGCGCTCTCAAAAAAACTGAGAAAATTCCGCTAGCTGCCAGTTTTTTCCTGCCAATTTCGCCGAATTTCGCTTTCGCCCGGGATTTAAGCAGACGAAATTGGGTTTCGGTCAATGCCATTTCCTTGCAAATCTGCTCCTGAGGCTGTTCTTGTAAGTAGAAGCGCACCAGAATGTCGCGGTCGCGTTGTGAGAGCGCGGACAGAGCGCTTTTCATCAGCTCAGCCTTCTGCCGGATCATGGCCTCCTGCTCTGGATTTTCCTTGCGGTCAGCTACGGAAACTCCAGTCTCCAGATCGGCCTGTTCCCGGCGCGTATGCACGGCGTGCTCAATGTACGCAGCAACTTGCCTACGCACGACGGTGCGAACGAAACCCATCAGGCGTTCCGGTTCCCGGAGGTCACCGCGCTTAATTGCGTTCACCACGATTAAGAACGTGTCGTGTACCTTGTCCTCTAATTCCTGAGGTCCGAGCTGACGGCAGAGGTAGTAGCGAATACCACGGCTGAACAGTTTATACAGTTGCTCCATGCCGGCGTCTTGTCCGGCTTTGATCTGATCGACGAGAACGCTCCACTCTATCGGCGAGAGTGAAGTTTTGGCGGCCTTATCCTTGGCATCATCGGCCGTTTGATTGTCGTCTGCGGCCGGCGCCGGTTGCGGCTTCGGGGGAGTTGCCGTCATAGACAAAGTCACTCCTTAGAAAGAATGGAATATGCAGCCCAGAAGGACGGGGAAGTGCGATACCCGCTGCTACGCTGCATGTCGAGTTGTGCTTCTTGTAAGGCGGTTGCCGCTCGCTGGGGGAGCGAACCGGCGGCCGTCTTTTGAAGATTGCGATAAAAAGCGGAAAAGAATTCGCCGGAATCGTCCGGAATGGGCCATGCGCTGACCACGACGGCGGAGGCGCCCGCCAGTAGCCAAGCCCTGCTTAAGCCAATCAGCCCGGCACTCGGCAGCGCCTTGGCTTGTCCGGAGGAACAGCCGCTCAGAATAACGAGGCTGCCTGGAACCCGGTAGACGGCGATAGCTTCTCGCGTCAGCAGTTCGGGCATGTTTTCAGTGGTCAGACTCAGGGCTAGCGCTGCTTCTTGCGGCTTTCCGCCGGGACTGACTACATGAACTGCAAAGTGAAGCAACTCCGGGGCTTTGTCAAGAGCGCTTTTGAGTGTGGCGCCGGTTGCCAGCGGGCCAGTTAGGATTTGCGTTTCCGGCATGCCGCTTAACTTCGCCGCAGTGTTGATTTCGCGTTCGCTTCCGGCCAGCCTGCCCAAGGTTGCTGAAGACTGAGGAGTGCCGGCGTTGAAACGAACATCTCGCAAATGGCGTGAATCGGCCAGGTTGTAAATGGGATCCGCCACACCCACGAACCGCTTCTGGGGTCTTGCCGTGTCCGGGATCAACAACAGAAGCTCGCTGGGCAGTGTCCGCAAACTGTGATGGACTACGAGACGTTGCTCTCGGCCTACGACGCTCAAATCTTGTAAGGCCGCATAAGGGATCTGGCCGGCTGAGGCTCCATCTTCCGTGATGAGCCAATCGCGTTTCCGCCACGCCTTCGGGCCTAGCCGGCCGAACAACGCATGACTCAGAGCGGATCCCGCAGCGTCCCCATCCTGGCCATTCTGCAGCGCCTCTGAAAAACACTTGGCGCGCCGCTCGATCTCGGCTTGTTCCGGCAGTTCATACAACTTTACGTCATCCACGGTCACGGCCCATAAATACGATGTCGTCTTGCCCAGGCAAAAACTGAGCAGCACCTCGCTAGCGTATAGCCTAGCCTGAATACCCTTAAGTGAATTCTGGAAACGATACTTCTCTTTCTTTGTGGGAAGGCTGAGAGATTGATCCTCAAGTTCACTCAATTCTAGTCGAATTAATTGGAGCTTAACACCGTCCTGTGAGGAATTCCGTCCTAAAGTCACGCGTGCTTGGACGGTTTGCAGTTCGGAAAGTAAACTGAAATAGCGGTCACTGAAGCGCGGGTCACGTATCAGCGAGGCGGTTAATTGCTCGCGGAGACTGGCGGCGCGATTGGCAGCAAGAACTTCGAAGGCCTCTTGCGACAGCTTGGGGCTGTGCTGGGTTAACGCGATTTGGGCCGCCAACTGAGCAAAGTCGTGATAGATCTCGTTCAAGAAGACGACCGTCTGAGTGCTGGTAGCATCGCCGGGAGCTGCTGCCTCACGCCAGGAGTTCGCTAGATCGACGGCGCGGCGAAATTGCGCTAAGGCCTCTGATCTCTTGTTGAGCGCCAGAAGGATCTGCGCACGCACGTGAACGAAGTAGTAGGGGGGAACCTTGGTTAAAAGCTGATCTGGAAAAGCAAAGGCTTGGTCACTCAGCTGTAAAGCCTGAAGGTAATTACCCTTTTTGAGCTCAAGTTCGGAACGGTGTCCCAGAATGATAGGGAACCACTTATTGTCGCTTCCATTTACTCGAACAGCTTGCGCCTGTCTGAGGGCCTTGTCGGCTTCCGGCAAGTTGTTAGCCTTGAGCAGTGAAAAACCGCGAACGTCCCACTGGAAGGCCTCCTCGTCCGGCAGTTTGGCTTGTCTGGCCAGGCTGATGGCGCGATCGGAAAAGGCAATGCCTTCTGCAAACCTGCCTTGCTCCAGGGACAGGTTCGTTAAGTAAAGCAAGGCAACGCGTAACAGGTCCTTACGGGGGCTATCCTCTAGGAGGCGCAGCGCCTCCCGGCTCTCCTTTTCGGCGAGGGAGTAGTCGCCCAAGCCCCTATAGATGCAGGCAAGATCTGCAGCTGCGCCTCCCGCCCAAGTCTTATTACCTGCCTGGACGCCCAATTTATAGCTGTTATTGCAAGCTTTAAGAGCTTCGCTCGATGCTTGGAGGCGGGTTTTAAATTCACAAATGGAGAGCCAAGCCCTGGATTCGCGATCCATGTCTGCGGCCCGATGGGCAGCTTCTTGGGCGCGGGACTGAATCTTAAGAGCCTCAACGAGGTGGCCGGCGTCGCGCTCCTTGCACGCGTCCACATAGGCCTGATCCAGCTGTTGATCAAGCAGCTGTTTATCAAGCTGTTTATTCGCCGCAAGGGGATGCGACGGGGATTGGGCGGCAACAACAGGCAGACCAGATTGCAAACCAGCTGCGGTGACTAACGTTCCTACGGCCGGAAGCAACCACAAGGCAAGTGATTGTCTGGCCTGCCTTGGGGGTGGCAGGTTGGTGATCTCCTCGAGAAGCGCGTGTGAGTACTTTAACACCTTCTGAGGAGATTATGAAGCCTGCCGGTGCACGCTAGAAGCAGAAAAGCATAAATAATAACGAAAAGAACGACGAGCATCCGTATGGCATTTGTATCTCCTTTTGCACATGAAACTAGCTGCGCGAAAGTTCAGTCGACGCCGATTTAATCGGCTAAATGCCTGAATTGATTGATTAGGAATTATCTTTGAAGTCCGTGACGGATTGAGATAAGGCAATGCAAAGGGCGTGTGTGGAGTGGGGATAAGGACGGTTCGGAACGATTTTCCGATTTAAGAAGCAGGCACCGGTGCGGTGTAGGGACGAGAGAGTTCCCAGCGGCTAAAGGCCCCTCACTCCGCTGATAGAATAGGTGTTTATCTTGTTGTTCTGAGTCGCTTCTCTTGGAGGTTTTCCCGCAATGCCCGCTTCGCCGCGCCGGAACTCGGCGGTCGTCAACATCGGTGGTGTGAAAGTTGGCGGCCCGAATCCGATCGTCGTGCAGTCCATGACCAATACGGATACGGCGGATAGCGCTTCGACCGTTAATCAGGTTATGGACCTGGCCCGCGCTGGTTCGGAGTTGGTTCGCATCACCGTGAACACGGAAGAAGCCGCTCAGGCAGTTCCCAGGATTGCCGGTACGCTGCGTGACTTTGGCGTTAACGTGCCGCTGATTGGCGACTTCCACTACAACGGCCACATTCTTCTTAAGAAGTATCCGGATTGCGCCCGTGCATTGGCGAAGTACCGCATTAACCCAGGGAACGTCGACATTGGCCGCAAGCAAGATGACAACTTCCGCACCATGATCGAAGCGGCTGTTGAATATGACCGTCCGGTGCGGATCGGAGTGAATTGGGGCTCGCTTGATGCCGTCCTACTCACCAAGATGATGGATGAGAACTCCCGGTCGCCGGAACCACTGGGCGCGATGGAGGTGACCATGCGCGCCATCGTCGAAAGCGCGCTTCGCAGCGGCGAGAATGCAGAGCACTACGGCTTGGCGCACGACAAGATTATTCTGAGCGCCAAATGCAGCAGCGTACAGGACTTGGTCCACGTGTACGAGATGCTGGCGGCGCGCTGCGACTACCCGTTGCACCTGGGTCTGACGGAAGCCGGCCTTGGCTCGAAGGGCATTGTTGCGACAACGGCGGCAATGTCGGTGCTCCTGCAGCAGGGAATCGGCGATACCATTCGTTCCTCGCTGACGCCGCTGCCGAACGGCGACCGTACGGACGAGGTAATGGTTTGTCAGCAGATTTTACAAGCGTTGAATCTCCGCAGCTTCACTCCACAGGTTGCCGCGTGCCCCGGTTGCGGCCGTACTACCAGCACGTTCTTCCAGGACATGGCCGATCAGATCCAGACTTACCTGCGAGAGCAGATGTCGGTGTGGCGTGAAAGGTATACGGGCGTGGAAGAGATGAAGGTGGCGGTGATGGGCTGCATCGTAAACGGCCCTGGGGAATCGAAGCATGCCAATATCGGCATCTCGTTGCCAGGCACATTTGAGACGCCCGTCGCTCCCGTATACGTCGATGGCAAGCTGTTTACTACGCTACGCGGAGACCACATCGTGGCTGAGTTCCGCGAGCTGCTCGATAATTACGTTGCCCGGCATTATGGAGCAGCCGAACCCCTCGCCGTCGGCGTCGCTTAATCCGGAGATCGCGCGTTTGCACGAAGCAGTTGCTGATCTTCAGCAACGCGTGGCAGCGCTCGAGATGGGTACTGGACGTGTCCGGTCGGCTTCCACTTCCACTCCTACACAAAGCGCCGAATCCCGCTTCGGCCTGACAATTGTCAATGGGGCCGGGGCCATCACGCTGGCCATCGGCATTGTCTTCTTTTTCAAATACGCCGTCGACAACGAATGGATTGGCCCAGCGGGTCGCGTCATTTTGGGCTTGGCCGGAGGGTTGGTCTTACTCGCCGCCGCGCGGTGGCTGAGACGTCGCAACCAGCAAGCGTTCTCGCAAGGCCTGGCGGGCTGCGGCTTGGCCACGCTCTACATCTCCGTCTATGCGGCCTCTGCGTACTACAAGCTTCTTGGGCAGCCGTTAGCCTTCGTTGCGCTGCTCGGGATCTGTGTCCTGCCGCTCATCTTCTCGGTGCGGCATTCGAGTGCGGCTACCGCCGCCGTGGGATTCAGCGGGGCTCTCCTCACGCCTATGCTGCTGACGCTTATGCAGCCCGAGGGCTGGGCCACCTTTGAGCTCATCTATCTGCTGCTGCTTTCGCTCACCGGCCTAGCGATTGCGAGCAGGCAAGGCTGGCGCCTGCTGGTTCCGCTGCTTGCCTCACTTGCTACTCTTGCCGCCTTGACGCAACTGGATGGGCGTCACCCGCACCTGTTTGTGTTCTTTATGGTTTGCCTGGCGGCGGCAAATTTCGTGCTGGCCGCATGGTTCACTCAGGTGGTGCGCATTCGATCCTACCCCTACGTCACGGGCCATGCCGCGCTGCTGATAGCGCTCTTACGTGTTGTGGATTTGTGGGCCCGACAGAACATTGTTTACGCGGACCGCGGCAGTTTCGCGAGCGAAACCGGCTCCGTGCTGCTGGCTGTTTACGGGATTGCGACTCTCGCCTTCGGGATAGCATGGAGTTCGGCCCTGAATCGTTCGTTGGGCTTGGTCTTGCTCGGCATTGTGGTCGCGAAGCTATACCTCTACGATGTTTGGCTGTTGACCCGCTTCTACCGAATCTCCGCCTTTGTCGCGCTGGGTATTCTGCTGCTGGCGGCTTCCTATATTTATTCGCGCTTCAAAACCAGAACCAGCGCCGATTGAAGAACGAGATTTCATTTAAAGCCTCGTAGGACCCGGAGAGCTGGAAAGGGATAGAGACTCACAGTTTGACCGTACTGAATCAGCTTCCAGAAGTTAGGCCAAGGCCCTCGTCTACGGGCATACGCTTCGCTCCTTCCCTGCGCTGGAGAACGGAAAACCGAGGGACGAATCATTTTTCTGAATGGAGCATCAAGCTCCGGTAAATCGACGCTCGCCAAGGCTACGCGCCCGAGCTGGAGCCTAGTTTCTGCTTTTATGCTTCGGATCAACTGGCGGATGAGGGCTTTCGCTCAATAGAAACTGAAGCGCGTAACGCGAGCGGTCAAAGATTATTCGATGGCTTCCACCGCTTGATTCGTGCTTTCGCCGGCGCTACATTGCAGCGAGTGAGCCAAACATTGATCTACGCTACGCCGTAAGGCATGATTAATCCGATTCGATGCGGGTCGGGGGCAAACTCGCCGATGATTCTATGTGGCCTCAACGCAACGGAAATCAAGCGGCAGATTCTATACTGGGCGATTTATCGCGACTAGTGGTCAGTTCGCGATGATTACAACTGAAGCCGAACGCTAGGACTTTGCACGTATGCCTCTGTTAACCAAATGTGTCAATGCTAGCAGGCGATTGGAGCTCGCCGAAACTTCTTGATCGGCCGTAGCCAAGTCACAGACACGCTCTATCAGCTCAGCACTACTCTTCACAATCGACTCTGCCATATCCCCCCTGACGTGGCTCGATTTTGTCAGCCAGTCATAACTGAGGATTTCAGTACTTCGGCAAACTCGTTAGGCGTGCGGTAACCCAGGCTGCTGTGAGGCCGCTCGCAATTGTATTCGTTTTGCCACTGT
>JAABUQ010000364.1_pt1 | contig 105293 bp, 90 predicted proteins | sample 5560001 | NCBI WGS metagenome assembly JAABUQ01 (sample SAMN10711888, study PRJNA513371) | rock metagenome | isolation source: Antarctica rocks | place: Antarctica: Victoria Land, Finger Mt nord | collected 2015-12-18
ACTACCACACGCCCGCGGGCCCCGTGAAAGCCGTCGACGGCGTCGACTTCTCGTTGGCCAGGGGCGAGCGCTTCGGGCTGGTGGGCGAGTCCGGCAGCGGGAAGTCGACCACTGTCTGGGCAATCATGCGGATGATCAAGCCGCCGGGGGTCATCGAGGGCGGCACAATCCGTCTCGACGCCACCCAGCTCGGGCATCTCTCGGAGGACGAGATCCGCGGCGTCCGCCTGGCCGACGTTGCCATCGTTCCGCAGGGCGCCATGAACTCGCTCAATCCGATCATGCGGATCGGCGACCAGATTCTGGACGGGATCCGCAAGCACCAGAAGGGACGAGCGGAGCCGGGCATCGCGCAGCGGCTGCCGGAGCTGCTGAGCACCGTCGGGCTTCAGCCGAACGTCCTCAGACTGTACCCGCACGAGCTGAGCGGCGGGATGAAGCAACGCGTCTGCATAGCGATAGCGATCTCGCTCAAACCGAAGGTGATCATCGCCGACGAACCGACCAGCGCGCTGGACGTGGTCGTCCAGCGACAGATCATGCAGACGCTCAGCAACGTCCAGAAGCGGCTGGGCGCGTCGATCCTGTTGGTGGGGCACGACATGGGGCTCATGGCCAAGTTCGTCGACCGCATCGGCGTGATGTATGGCGGCAAGCTTGTCGAGCTCGGGTCGGTGCGCGACATCTTCAAGGAGCCCATGCACCCGTACACGCAGCTGCTCATCTCGAGTCTTCCGTCGCTCGACACGAAGGGTGTCCTGCGGGGGATCCCTGGCGCGCCGCCTTCGCTGCTGGCGCCACCGCCCGGCTGCGTGTTCCATCCACGCTGCCCCAAAGTCATGCCGCGGTGCTCGGTCGAGGTCCCGGCCGCGGTCGAGGTGCGCCCAGGGCGGTTCGTGGCGTGTCACCTCTACGACTGAAGGGCCCGGACCGGCAGGGACGCCAGGGATGACGCCGCTGCTCGAGGTGAGAAACGTGTCGCGCGTGTTCGGCAGCGGCCCGAACCGGACCGTCGCGCTGGATCACTTCTCCCTGTCGGTGAGCGGCGACGTCCCGTCGTTCACGGCTATCGCCGGTGAGAGCGGCAGTGGCAAGACCACGTTGGCGCGGCTGCTGCTGGGCTTCACGCGGCCAACCTCAGGCGACGTCCTCTACCGAGGCAAGAACCTGTGGAAGATTCCGGGCCGCGATTGGCGGGAGTTCCGCCACGAGGTGCAGGCGATCTTCCAGGATCCTTTCGAAGTGTTCAATCCCTTCTACAGGGTCGACCATCTTTTGACGGTCCCGATCGCCAAGTTTCGCCTGGCGGCAACGAAAGATGAGGCGCGGAGCCGCATCGAAGAGGCGCTGCGCGCTGTCGGCTTGCGTCCGGACGAGACGCTGGGACGCTACCCGCATCAGCTGAGCGGTGGCCAGCGCCAGCGCCTCACGGTAGCCCGGGCGCTTCTGCTGCAGCCGCGACTGATCGTCGCGGATGAGCCGGTCTCGATGGTCGACGCCTCCTTGCGAGCCACGATTCTGGAGAGCCTCAAGAAGCTCCACACCGACTTTGGCATCTCGTTCCTGTACATCACGCACGACCTCACGACGGCTTACCAGATCTGCGACAACATCATCGTCTTGTACCGCGGCTCGGTGGCGGAGGTCGGCGATGTCGACCTGGTGATCAAGCGCCCGCGGCATCCCTATTCGCGACTGCTGATCTCGTCGATACCCGAGCCCGATGTCGAGACGCGCTGGGACGACGAGGAGCTGCCCGTCAGGCGAGCCGAGCCGGTCCGAGGGCCGCTGCGCGGCTGCCAGTTCGCGGACCGCTGCCCGGACGTGATGCCCATGTGCGAGGAGACCCCTCCCCCCCTGTACCGCATGGACGACCAGCGCGCCGCGTCCTGCTTCTTGTACCGGGACGCGCCCGCGCTCCAGGCCGACGCGATGGACCAGGTGCTGGTTCCGCGACCCGTCCCCGCTCCTGCGCCGTCAGCAGTGCCGGCGGACTGAAGCGCGCTCGACAGGTTCGCTACCTTCTTGCCACCGGGGGCCGTCAAGCGCCCGGCGGCGGGGCGCTGCCATCTAGCCGGCGTTGTCAAGGAGGGGCAGGCTCTGCCCGGGCTACTGAGGCAGCGCTTCGGGGTCGGTTGGTCCGCCGATCTCGGGCGTGGCGGACGGACCCTCCAGCGGGACTACCGGGTCGGTGCCCACCGCCCTGGGCGGCTGGTCGCCGATCACGGCGTCTATGGGGGCTGCCGACACCGTGATCGTGGTCACGTCGGGGATCGGAGCTTGCGGATTAGCGAGCACGATGGTGTTGCTCCCGGCAGTGAGCGCAAGAGCGATTCTCAGAGGGCTGGCGGGGAGCGAGGGGTGCGTGGGGGGGAACCGGTAGGCCACCGCGGCTGCCCCGTTGACGCTGACGTTTGCCCGGCGTTCCCCGTCAGGGGACGCGTAGTCTATCTCCACCTGGTAGGTGCCGGTCACGGGCGCGACGACGTTGGGAAACAGGATCGACCCGAGGTCGTTGCCCATGCTCATACTCATACTCGGCGCGTTCTGGACGTCTGGACAGACGGCGCAGTCCTCGGTGGCGGGGCGTACGGTCGGCCTGGTGTCACGGGTGGCGAACCTGTACGTGGTGCCCAGATCGTCTGGGACGATGCGCAGCAGCAGCGAGGCGTGCGCCGCCAGGGGGGTGCTGAAACTGGTGCCATACCGGCCAAGGTCCTGCCGCTGCCGCACGGCGCGCACGGTGGCGGGGCGCTCGAAGCCCAGGTCGTCGGCCCACTTCACCCCCACCGTGGCGGTCGTCTTGCCGAGATTGAACAGGCCCACGTTGTAAGAGCCGTCGTCGTTCCTGGCGGACCAGACCTGCTGCTCGGAGTGTGGGGCCGACTGCCCCACGGGGTGAGCGGGGTGGCCCGCCTGGTCGATCGCTATCACCGCCGGGTCCGAGATGAGCCGGTAGTCGTCGGGATCGAGCGCGGTCAGGTCCGAGCCGAGGACGAGCGGCGAGGCGAACAGCGCCCAGGCGTCGCTCATCGTCTCGCGTTCGGCGAGCGTCAGGCCGTCATTGTTGCCGTTGCCCAGCTCCAGGGCATCGAGGTCGTTCCAGCCGCCCGGACCAGCCAGTGGCACATAGGGCGGCACCTCCAGGAAGCGCGACACGATGTTGTCCCAGCGGGTCAGCGGGTAGGCGCCCTTGCGGCAGCAGTCGATATCGCCGTCGGTGCGCCAGCTGTTGGAGTACGTTCGCCAGACGTCGCCATTCGCGACGCTGAGCTGGCCGGCGTAGGGGGATGACAGCTCGAAGTAGATGTCGCGCTCAGCTGCGCGTAGCGCGTGCGACCAGGCTTTGACGTCGTCGATAGTGCCGTCGCCCACGGCGTCGATCTTCAGCGCGTCGATGCCCCAGGCAGCCAGCAGGTTGGCCCACGAGTTGATGAAGGCCTGACTCCCGGGCTTGTGATAGTCGATGCGGTACATCGACCCCGCGCCGTAGGCGAAGTTCGCCTCGTGGGCGGCTGTGTCCGAGACGATGTCGCGCGCGTGGTAGGGGGTGCCTTCGATGGGGGTGTTCTGGTTGTAGGCCGCGACTGGCACGCCTGGTGTCATGTACAGGCCAAATTTGAGGCCGAGACTATGGACGTACGCGGCGACCGCTGCCATGCCGTGGGGAAACTTGCTCGGGTCGGTCACCCAGCGACCGTACCCGTCCACGTGCTGGGCGGGGTCCAGGTAGTACCAATCGTCGATCTTGACGTAGCGGTACCCGGCCGCCTGCAGCCCGCTGTCGTGCAGAGCTTTTGCCTGGAGCTCGACGTTGGCTTCGTCCACGTGGTCGCGCAGGAAGCTCCAGGAGCTCCAGCCCATGAGCGGCGTGGCGGCTACGCTGGTGGCGTCCGCGTAGGCCCGGGGCGGGGCCATCGGCCAGCCCAGAAACGCGACGGACAGCAGGGCTGACACGATAGCCAGGCACCTTCGGGCCACAGGGTACGAGGGTACCCGTTGGACACGCGCCGTCCGCCGAAACGTCATCCGCGCAGCCAGTCACTCGGGAGCTCCGCGTGCCACTCGGCCAGCCGGTCCGCCACGACGGCGGCGCGGATGTCCTGCATGAGCCGCACGGCGGTGTGCACGTTGTGCAGCGTCGCCAGCGTGTACCCGAGGAGCTCGTTGCAGGCGAACAGGTGGTGCAGATAACCGCGCGAGAAGCCACGACGGCAGGTGTAGCAGGCGCAGTCCTGGTCGACAGGCGCCGGATCGTCCCGCCAGGCCGGGTCCCGCGCCGACCGCGTGCCGCCGTCCGCGTACACCCGGCCGCTCTCAGCCGCGCGTGTCGGCGCGGGGCACTCGAGCAGGTCGATCCCGCCCTCGACCCAGCGGACCAGCTCGCCGAGCTCGCCAGAAGCGCGGGCCTGGCGCGGCCAGCGCGACGGCAGATGGGGAACGACCCCGTCGAGACTGCCGCCGATGTTTCTGTCTCTGTCTCTGTCCCAGCTCGTGTCGACCACCACGCCATCGAACGGCAGCCGGCCGATGGCCGCGGCGCTGGCCCGCTGGCTGTCCGCGACAGGACCGGCCTGGACGACGCCGTACAGCGCCTGGCCGGAAGCCGGGGCCTGGCCGGAGCGCGCCGCCAGGCAGCGGCGCGCCCAGGCGTGCGTCTGGGCCATGGCGCGGGCGGCTTCCGACGCGTCGGCGTCCGGGCGGGCGGGCCGATGCAGCGCCGCCATGATGTCGCCACCAAGCGCCGCTTGCGCCGCGACAGCCGACTCGGGCGTGAGCCGCTGGGGTGAGCCGTCGTGGGGCGAGGTGTACGTCGCGCCGTCGTCGTCCACGCGAAGCAGCCGGGCGGTCTGCCCGCGCGGCCGACGGGCCGAGCCGCTGGTCCGAGACGCCTGGTCCGCCAGGTCGCGGCGCCCGGGCCCCGATGCGCCGAGCGCGAACACCTCGGCCCCGCCGCTGTCGGTCACGATCGGCCCGTCCCAGCCGGTCAGCGCGTGAACGCCGCCCAGCGCCTGGACGACGCTCGATCCCGGCCAGGCCAGCAGCTCGTACGTCCGAGCCAGGAGGACGCCGACGCCGAGCCCGCGCAGGTCGGCTGGTGTGGCGCCGCCGACCGAGCCGCCCGCGCCGACGACGCACAGGAGCGGCGTCTCGACGGCGCCGCTCCTGGTATGGAGGACGCCCGCCCGGGCGCGACTCCCCCGCGCCTGGTGCGTGATCTCCAGCCAGTGGGCGGCCATCCTCGGCTCAGCGGCGAGTGCGTGGCGATCAGTGATCAGTGATCAGTGTTCAGTAGTACACCGATCGCGTGCGGTGGTACGGCAGAGGCCACGCGCGCCCCTGGCCCAACGACCACAGACGCCAATCGACGTCGTAAGCCGGCACCTCCAGACCACGCGCGGCGAGCACGTCGGCGATCAGCTCCACGGCCTGCACGCTGCCGGCCCGGATCTCCACCTCGCGTGGGTCGCCGAAAGGCATGAGCTCATAGGCGCGCAGGGCCGCCTCCAGGCGAGCCGAATAGCGGAGCACCCCCAATCCGTGGAGCACCTGCGGCACCTTGTAGTCGGCGAACATCGTCAGACGCCGCAGGTCACGGAACGCGCCAGGCCCGGCCCCCGCGAAGGCCCCGTGCAGGTCCGACACCAGCAGCTGCGCCCGTTTGTAGAACGGCACGGGCCGACCCTGGTAGGAGGTGACGTCGCGGAACGAAGGGAAGCGCCCGACGACGCCCCGGACCAGGCTCGCTGCGGAACGGCCAGCATCGGTCACCCAGCCAGGGGACGAGCCGCCACAATCGGCCAGGAGGCCGCGACCCACCTCCTCGATCGCTGCCTGGCGAGCCGGCAGGAGCGGGATCGGGGTATCGTCGGCGCCCGCCAGCAGCGCGGCGGCGCACGCCTCACCGGCCAGGTACGCCGGCTCGGTCAGGGGTACGCCCCGCTCGATGGCCGACGTGACAGCCGCGGCCAGGGCGAAGTAGCCATCGACGGTTTCGCCGTGCCACCGCAGGCGCCACTTCGGCTCGCCCCAGAACGAGAAGTTCAACGCGTCGACGAGTAAGACGTACGTGGCCGTTGCCGCCGGGTCGGCATCGCTCCACCAGTGGGGCGGCGTGCGCCACCGCGGGAGTGGCAGCAGGTCGGCGGCAATCTGGGCGGCAACTGCGACCGCGGCTTCCGGGACCACGCTGACGTCGGCCGCGCGCTCGACGACCCACGCGGTCGCCGCCCGGACGCCCAGCGGGTCCTGCTCCTCGACGACTGAGACTGAGACCGAGACCGACCGCCGCTCGCGGTCGCTACCGGGCACGCGACGGCGAACCGAAGACCCAGCGGTTCAGGGGTCCGCTCTCTGAGATGCTCCAGCCGGCGAGGGCGACGACCGACCACGCGGCCAGGCCTTCGGTGTCGACGGGAATCCCGCTGAGGTTGGTCGCGGCCGCGAACGATGCCAGCGTCAGCTGTAGGGCGTACGGCACGTCGCCGATGACCGGGATCGCGGCGTTGACCCAGGAGAGCAGCCGCCAGCCGGCCAGCAACACGCTGATGGCAGCGACGCCGTGCGCCAGCGCCTGTTGCGGGCGCGCGACCCACCCGGTCAGCACGGCCCACCACGGCCGCGCCTCGGCGCCGAGCGGGCCAGCCGCCCCCCACGCCAGCGCCGCGAGCTGCTGTTGGAGCGCCAACGGCGGCGCGGCGACCAGGGCCACGCGCAGCACGCCGTCCAGATGGGCCACGCGCGTCGCCAGAGCCGCGCACCGCGCGCAGCCCGACACGTGCTCGGCAGCCGCCCGGTCGCCCCCGTTGGCAACCGAACCGTCGAGAAGCCGCTCGGTCACGTCGTCGCAGCGCATGGCGGCTCCTCGTCCCCACTTTGCAGCAGGCTGGCCATGCGCTCTTTGCCGCGCCGGATGTGGCTTTTGACGGTGTTCAGCGGGAGATCCATGGCAGTCGCAATGTCTTCGTACCGCATGTCGTCGAAGTAATGCAAGGTAAGCGCGAGCCGCTGTGCCGCCGGCAGCAGCGCGAGCGCCGCCCGGACCTCCGCGGCGGACTCCTGGAAGCGCACCTGCTCGTCCGGCTGGGCCCAGCGATCAGCGTCCTCGAGGCGGTCGCCCAGAGTCGTGGCGCCGGCGGCGCCGAGCGCGGCGTCGAGCGACGCGACGGGCCGACCCCGGCGCCGCATGCCGTCCAGGCAGATGTTGGTGACCAGTCGGTACAGCCAGGTGGTGAACTTCGTCTCACCGCGGTAGGTGCCGATGGAGCGGAGCAGGCGGACGAACGCCTCCTGCGTCATATCGGCGGCGTCGGCGGGCTGGTGCATGAGGCTCATGGCGATGCTGTACACGTAGGTCTGTTGGCTCCCGATCAGCTCGGCAAGCGCCTGCCGATCGCCGGCCTGCGCGCGACGCACGAGCTCTGGGCTCGGCTCGGCCATCTAGCGGGCGGCTCCTGCTATGGGTAAGGGACGCACGCGGCGGCCCGGCGGTTGCGCCCTCGATTTAGAGTACCGGGAGCGCGCGCTCGACTCGTGGTGCAGGTGCAACAACCGGACGGACGCGGGCGTCACATCGGCGAGTAGACCATACGGTAGGCCGCGAGGCGGTAGGCCGAGGGCGGTAGGCCAACGGGCGGCGGGCGATCCGCCACGCTACGCAGGTGCATCCAGAAGTGGAGGACGTATGTACGAACAGCCAGGTATCGGCTCGCCGCACCCGCGGCAGCTGGTGCGCAGCTCGCACGATCGCCTGTGGGCGGGCGTTGCCGGTGGACTCGCCGAGTACTTCGACATCGACGCCACCCTGACACGCATCGTCTGGGTCGCGGTGACGATCCTCACCGGCGGTCTGGCGATCCCCGCCTACCTGCTGCTCTGGGTGCTCATCCCGCGCGACGACCGCCCGGACCCGTTCGGCCACCGGTCGCCCTGGAGCAGCTCGGCGCCGCGGCCGGCCGAGTCGGTAGCGGGTAGCGGGGTCACGACCGCTGACGACGAGCTGGGGGCGACTGCCGCCACGCGCAAGGGCGTCGGTGAACCGTCCCTGTTCACGGCACCGCCACCGGGGTGGGAGGCGGAGCAGCCGCGCTTCACCGGGGAGCATCACGCGCGGCGCCAGCGCTCCACCGGTCTGATTCTCGTCGTGCTTGGGTGCCTCTTCCTGGCCGGCAACATGGGGCTCTTCCGCTGGGTAGACCCGCACACCATGTGGCCGCTGATGCTGGTCCTGGTCGGTGTCGCCATGCTGGTCGGGCAGGGACGCCACTGGCGGCGCTGATGGCGGCGCCGTACGGGCCGCCCCTGGGTGCCCGGCGACGGCAGCGCCGGGGCCGGAGCGTCATCGGCCCGATCGTCCTGATCGTTCTCGGCGGGAGCCTCGTGCTCCAGAACGCTGGCCTGCTCCCAGGCGACCTGTGGCGGGACGTCGGCCGGTTCTGGCCGCTCTTCCTGGTGCTGGTGGGTGTCGAGATGCTCCTCGGCGGGCGTCTCGGGGCGCTGGGCGTGGCGGTTGTGGTGGTAGCGCTGGTGGGGGTGGCGGCGGCGGTGGCGGTGACTGGCACGATGGGCCAACCGGCCCGGGCGGCCGAGAGCCAGCCGCTCCAGCAGGCCCGGGCGGGCGCACGCCAGGCCACCATCACCGTGCGCTTCGGCGCCGGCCGACTCGACCTGGCTGCTCTCCCCGGGGACCAGGGCGATCAGCTGGCCACTCTGACGTATCAGGGGCCTGGCGGGCTCCATCCGGATGTGCGCTACCAGGTGGCCAACGGGGTGGGCCAGCTCGAGTACCAGCTGGTCGGCCAGAACCGATGGCCGGAGGCCGTGCTGCCCTGGCTCCGCGGCGACCCGGCAGCGGGCCCAGCCATGGCGATCGCCGTCGCGCCCGGGATACCCGTCGCGCTGAACGTCCAGACGGGCGCGGCGGATGCCCACCTGGACCTGCAACAGCTCGACGTCACGAACCTCGACGTCTCCGTCGGCGCCTCGTCGGCGACCATTCGCATGCCATCCGCCGCCGGGTCGACGACGGCCCATGTGTCGGGCGGGGCCACCACGCTGTCCATCGACGTGCCAGCCGGCGTCTCAGCCCAGGTGCGCTACCGCGGGGGCCTGGACAACATAGAGGTCGACGAGGCGCGCTTTCCCGCCGCCGGCGAGCACCTGTTCCGCTCGCCGGGCTACGACACGGCCGCCAACCGGGTCGACCTGACCATCGACGCGGGGATGGCCACCGTTCGCGTCAGCTGAGCGCGCGCTCGGCCGCTTCGCGCCGCCGGACGCGGTCCTGCATCTTCTGGACGTAGACGTCCATGGCCCACGTGCCGCCGCCGCGGAGCACGAAGTACGCCCCAACGGCGGTGAACAGGACCGGCAGTGGCGAGACCGCGACGTTGGCCAGCTCCCAGAGCGACAGCCAGGCCAGAATCAGGCCGGCAACGCGACTCATGAACCCGGTGAGCAGGAAGATGCCGAGGGCAAACGAGATCCCCGCCATCGGCAGCAGCGCCGCGACGGGAGCCCCACCGCGCAGATCGGCCGCCCGCTGCGGGTCGGCCAGGGTCCATAGCCCGCTGCCGATCAGCCAGAGGGCGATCAGCAAGCGGACGGTCGCCGTCACGCGGCTGCGACCCAGGTCGCGTGGTGTTGCGCCCGCCGGCGCCGGCGCCGACGGCGGCTTGAGAGCGGCGGACGGCGGGGACGACCTCTCGTCCACGTCCACGAAGTGCACGCGGGGCACACGGCTGCGATCGAAGTCCGCGATCCGGTCTGGACCGAGCTGGACCAGGAGGGCGCGCGCCTCGCCCGCTTCGCGGTACAGGCGGCCGACGTCAACGCCGTGGCACGTGGCCGGGAGCGCCTCCAGGAGGCGAATGCCGTGGTCGAGCTTGACGGCGGCGCCGCGGAAGTTGTGGTTGACGAACAGGTGGTGGAACCCGACGCCCACCTGGAGGATGCCCTCGTACAGGTGGCGAACCTCGCCGGGCGTGGCGCGCCAGAGGGTCTCGAGCGTCTCGTGCTGCTCGAAGAATTCGCCGTCGTTGAACTCGTCGATCGCCTTGCGGAGCTCGGGCGGGGCGGGCGCGGCGCAGGGCTCGGCGAGGTCGGCGGCGCGCAGCCGCTCCAGGGCGTTGTCGAGCTTTGGGTGGGACGCCCGTGGGAACGAGGCGGGGCGGGGGTCGGCGGAACCGCCGGGAGTGGTCATACGCTCGGCCACGATTGTAGTGTGCGCTCCTCCGCTCATCGCGGGCTGCCTGCCGCGGCCAGCCCGTCGCTATACTCCGCAGAGGACATGGAGGGAGACGGACCAATGAAGTTCCCATCTGTCGCAGCGCTGATCGACGGGGTTCGGCCCATCCTGGATCTGAACGGCGGCGTGGTCGTCAAAGACCCGGCCGCGTTCCAGGCCGAGCTCATCGACCGTCTGGTACACACCGCGGTCTTTGGCGACGGCGACCCCCAGGAGGCGGCCCGCTGGCTCATCTGGGAAGCGGGCCACGAGCTCGGCATCTGGAGCGCCAGCATCGACCCGCTGTACCAGGCGCGGGCCCGCGATGAGTACCGCGACCTCACCGTCCCGGCGATCAACGTGCGCGCCATGGCGTACGACATGGCCCGCGCGGTGCTGGCGTCGGCCCACAGCCACACGGTGGGCGCCTTCATCTTCGAGCTGGCCCGCAGCGAGATGGAGTACACGGGGCAGACCTGTGCCGAGTTCGCCACCGTCATGATGGCGGCAGCCATCAAAGAGGGCCACAAAGGGCCGATCTTCATCCAGGGCGACCACTACCAGGCCAACGCGAAGAAGTACGCCACCGATCCCGAGGGGGTCATCGGTGGGCTGCGCACACTCATCCGCGACGCCGTCGCGGCCGGCTACGGGAACATCGACATCGACACGTCGACGCTGGTGGACCTGTCTCAGAGCACTGTCGAGGAGCAGCAGCGCGCCAACTACGAGCGCTGCGCCGAGCTGGCGGCGCTCATCCGCGACATCCAGCCCGAGGGCGTGACCATCTCGATTGGCGGCGAGATCGGCGAGGTGGGCAAGAAGAACAGCACAGTGGACGAGCTGCGGGCGTTCGTCGACGGCTTCAACCACGTGTTCGCGCAGCGCGCCGGCGGCTCAGCGCGGGGGCTGTCGAAGATCAGCGTGAACACGGGCTCCACGCACGGTGGCGTCGTCCTGCCGGACGGCACCGTGGCCAAGGTGAACATCGACTTCGAGACCCTGCGCGAGCTGTCGGCGGCAGCGCGCAGCTACCACAACATGGGCGGAGCAGTGCAGCACGGGGCGAGCACGCTCCCGGCCGAGGCGTTTGGCAAGTTCCCCGAGGTGCAGACGCTCGAGGTCCACCTGGCCACCGAGTTCCAGAACATCCTCTTTGACAGCGGCGCCTTCCCCGACGACCTGAAGGAGGCGATGTACGCCTACTGCCGCGACAAGCTGGGCGATGAGCGCGGCCCCGATGACACGGACGAGCAGTTCATCTACAAGACGCGCAAGAAGGTGTGGGGGCCATTCAAGGAGCGCGTCTGGACCATGCCGGAGGAGACGCGGGCCACCTTGCGCGCCGAGCTGGAGGCGAGGTTCGCGTTCCTGTACGACAAGCTCGGGGTAGTGAATTCACGGTCGCTGGTCGAGCGGACGATTGGCGAGCCGAAGCGCATCCGCAAACCGCAGCCCGAAGCGCTCCGCGCGGTCACGGCGTAAGTTACCCGGTGACGCCGACGTCGACCGTGTGGTAGCCGGTGGAGCCGGCCGGGAAAGGGGGCGCTTCCGTGTGCACCTGGACGTGGCCGGCGCCGTCGGTGGCGCGCACTTGCAGCGAGCGGACGCCCTTGGCCACGTCGACGCGGGCCGACCACAGCTGCCAGGTGTAGGGCGACAGGCCAGGCTTCACCTGCGCCTCCTGCCAGGTCTGCCCCTGGTCGGTGCTCACTTCGACCTTCTGGATGCCGCGGTCGCCGGCGAATGCCACCCCGCCCACGTCGACCGGACCCGCGGCCAGCGTCGAGCGCTGCGGCGGGACGTCGATCCGTGAGGCGGTCTGGTATGGCGCGCCATCGTCCCAGCCCCGCGCCTGCCAGTAGCCCTTGAAGTTGTCGCTCACCAGGGTGATGCCCCGGAGCCACTTCACGTTCTTCATGCCGTAGATGCCCGGGATCAGCAGGCGAGCCGGAAAGCCGTGCTCCTTGGCCAGAGGCGCCCCGTCCATCTCCCACGCCAGGAAGGCATCCGGGTGCAGCGCGCGGTCGACGGCGACCGAGTCCTTGTAGTCGTCGGCGCCCGTGAAGACAGCCTTGACGACGCCGGCCTGCACCCCGGCCTGCTCCAGCAGCGTGTGCAGCTTCACGCCCGTCCAGCGGGCGTTCCCCCAGAGGTCGCCGCCAACCTCGTTGCTTATGCACATCAGGGTGTAGTACCCCTCGCTGGCCGGGAGGGCGCGCAGCTGGTCGTACGTCAGCTCGATCGGATGGTCCACCATGCCGTCGATGCGCAGCCGCCAGCCGCCGACGTCGACCGACGGGTCGATAAAGTTCTTCGAGACGGTGTAGAAGTCGCGGACAGGCGTGATCTCGGGCGCGACGCCGGCCACGGCGAAGGGCGCTGGATTCGCGCCGAGGCTTGCCGCGCCTGGCGTGGCGGCGTCCGGGACCGGGACGGCCGCTACCTCTGGGGGCGCGGACCCGCCCGCCCCGCCATTCATGACTGCCCGCCAGACCCCACCGCCGACGCCGACCGCCACCAGCGCGCCGCCGATGGACCACAGCGCCGAGCGCCGCTCGGCGTCCACGGGCACAACACCGAGGCGGCGCTGCGCCCGGCGTTCAAAAGCCTGGAACAGCTGATAGAGCGCCAGACCGTACACCGCGAACAGGGCCAGCAGCGAGCCGCCGTGCCAGAGCGGCCCCGCCGACAGGCGCTGGCCAAACAGTCCAGCCCCGGCAACGGTGTAGATGCCGACCCCGAAGATGAGCCAGACGGATATCGCGATGCTCGCCGCCCGACCGGCGCTCGGCTTGCCGGCGTACCAGCGCCCCAACAGGCCGCCCACCAGCAGTGTGCCGACCACCATAGCGAGGTACAGCAGCGGCTTGGCCGCGTGCTGCATGGCGTCGAGAACCGCTGAGAAAAGGGCGCCCGGCAACAGGAACAGGATGCCGTCAGCCACGATCTCCAGCACCGATGGGACGTCTGTGATGAGGCGGAGCAGGACCACCGCGAGGACAAACGCCAGGGCCGCCGCCACCCCGGCGGCAAAGCCCAGGCGGTGTCGCTGGCCGGCGCTCACCGAGGCGGGTTGGGGCCGTGGCGCGGCTTCAGCTCGAAGTGTTGTCATCGTCGTTCCTCTGTCGGGGGCGTCCGTGGGACGCCCTCCTGCTGTGCAGTCTACGCCCCGCGCCGCGTCCCTCGATTACATTCCTTAACACCACACCACACCACACCGGTTCGCCGGTCCGCGGCGTTTCTCGTCCACGCGGCGGCCGAGCCAGTATGATGTAGGCGCAACTACGTGTTTGCTCATTCGTCATCTGTCGCGAGTCCACACTGTCGATACCACGAGCGAGTCAGGCGCGGGCTGTCCATGGACACGCCAGGCGCCTTTTGTTTGTCTCGCCGCTCGCCCGGTACGGCCGCGCGCTTGCGCGTCATCCCCGAAGATCTGGGTCCAGGAACAACGAGACTCGGAAGCGTGGGTGTATTGCTGGACCACAGACCCTCAGGAGGACCGTACGCTGGTCATGCATCTCCACGAGCGGGAAGCGGGAGACCCTTCTTCAGCCGCTCTCATCCCCACCACGGCGCCGAGTGAGCGCCCGTCTACCAACGGCTCCGCCCATAGCGCCCGCCTACCGGCGAGTCTGCCGGACGCTGGCATCGCCGGGTTCGCCGATCTAAAGCTCAGCCCCGAAGTGTCGCGAGCCATTCGCGACATGAAGTTCGAGCGCCCTACCGAAATCCAGGCGCGCGTCATCCCCCTCTTGCTAGACGGCCGCGACGTCGTCGGCCAGGCCCAGACGGGCACCGGCAAGACCGTCGCTTTCGGCATCCCTCTCGTCGAGGGGATTGACGAGACGCAGCGCTACCCGCAAGCGCTCGTACTGGCGCCGACGCGCGAGCTGGCCCAGCAGATCTCTGAGGAGCTGGGCAAGCTGACGGCGTACCTGCCTGAGACGCGGATCGTCACCCTGTACGGCGGCGCCGGCTACGGCCGGCAGTTCGAGGATCTCCAGGCGGGCGCCCAAGTGGTCGTCGGCACGCCCGGCCGCGTGCTGGACCATATTGCTCGTGGCAGCCTCAGGCTGGACCGGATCGACTACGTCATCCTCGACGAGGCGGACCGGATGCTCGACATGGGCTTTCTGCCCGACGTCGAGCGGATCCTGCGCCGGACGCCGCGCGATCGCCAGACGGCGCTGTTCTCGGCCACCCTGCCGCTAGTCATCCGGGTGCTGTCGCGGCGCCACATGCACGACCCGGCCAACGTGCAGGTGAAGCCGCAGCAGATCACTGTCGAGGAGGTCGAGCAGTGGTACTACGAGGTCGCGGACCGCGACAAAGCTGAGGCGTTGGTGTCGCTGATCGTGGCGGAGAAGCCGGAGCGGGCGATGATCTTCCGCCAGACGAAGATCGGCGTCGATCGTCTGGTGAGCACGCTGCGCCGCCGCGGGCTGACGGTCGCGGCCATCCACGGCGACATGACCCAGCGCGACCGCGAAGCCGTCCTGAAGGACTTCCGCGCGGGCGGTCTGGCGTACCTGGTGGCCACCGACGTCGCGGCCCGCGGGCTCGACATCCCGGAGGTCTCGCACGTCTTCAACTACGACATTCCGGAAGACGCCGACTCCTACGTGCACCGCATTGGCCGCACCGCCCGGGCCGGCCGCGGCGGCCAGGCGATCACGTTCGTCGGCGAATGGGACGCGAGCAAGCTGCCGCCGATCCAGAAGCGGGTAGGCGGCCTGCTGCAACGTAAGCTCCTGCCGATGTACCAGGGGTAGCCGCCAGGCGCAGGCGGCCGGTGGCGGGAGTCTGGTCGTCTGCTACCAGGCCTCGGGGCCGCCGTAGGCCATGTCCAGCAGGTCGACGACGTGGTACTGACGGAGGGTCAGGCCGCGGCGCTGGGCGCCGTAGGCGAGCTGCATGGAGCAGCCCGGGTTGGGAGCGACCACGCCCGGCGCGCCGGTCGCGGCCAGGTTCTCCATCTTCTCGTCGAGCACCTGGCGCGACAGGTCCGGATGGGTCAGGTTGTAGATGCCCGCGCTGCCGCAGCACACGTCCGAGTCCTTCATCTCGACCAGCTCCAGGCCGGGGATGCTCTTGAGCAGAGCGCGCGGCTGTGATCGGATGCCCTGCCCGTGGACCAGGTGGCACGGGTCCTGGTAGGTGACCTTGAGCGGGACGGGGCGCGAGGGCGGGATGAGGTCGATGGCGGCGAGGAACTCGGACACGTCCTTGACGCGCGCTGTGAAGTCCCTAGCCCGCTCGGCGTAGAGCGGGTCGTCCTCCAGCAGATGCCCGTACTCTTTCAGCGTGGAGCCGCAGCCGGCCGCGTTGATGATGATGGCGTCCAGCTTCAGCGGCCCGAACGCGTCGATGTTGTCCCGCGCCAGCTTCTGGGCCAGCGCCCGTTCGCCGGTGTGCATGTGCAGGGCGCCGCAACAGCCCTGCGCCGGCGGCGCCAGGACGTCGCAGCCATTGGCGGCCAGGACGCGGACGGTGGCGGCGTTCGTGTCGCCGAAGAACTGGGGCATGATGCAGCCGGCGATGAAGCCGACGCGGTAGCGCCTGGTCCCGCGCGCCCGGGTCACCGGCGGGGGCGACCAGTGCAGGACGCCGCCCTGCGTCGGCCCGAGCATGGCCTCCATCTCGCGCAGCCGCTCGGGCACGAGCCGCAGCAGGCCAGACGTCCGCACCACTCGCTGCAGGCCGGTGCGCTGGTAGAGCCGCAGCCCGAGGCCGGCCGCCTCCAGCAGCGGCTTGCGCGTGAAGACGTTCCCCAGGATCGCCCGGGCGATCGTCTTCTCGGACGGCGATACCGGCTCGGCGACCGCCCGCGCCGCCTCGATGATCATCCCGTACTTGACGCCCGACGGGCAGGCGGTCTGGCAGGCGCGACAGTCCAGGCAGGCGTAGATGTGCTGGCGGAAGTCGGGGTCGTCCGGACTGATCTTGCCCTCGTACACCTGGCGCACCTGGTAGATGCGCCCGCGCGGCGAGTCGGCCTCGTGGCCGAGAACGCGGTAAGTGGGGCAGTAGTCGAGGCACAGCCCGCAGTGCACGCACTCCTTCAGAATCTTCTTGTCCAGGATGTCGTGGAGCAGGTTGGCAGACCCGGGCGGAGGGGGGGAGAGTGTGGTGCTCATGTGTCCAGCAGGAGAGTCAGATGGTGCCGACGTAGCGGCCGCGGTTCAAGGTCGCGCGCGGGTCGAGCTGCGTCTTCAGCGCCTGCATCAGGCGCAGGCTGGGCCCGACCTCGCCCCACACGTCGAACCCGTGCTTCAGGCGCGCCGGGCACCGCTCCACCACGAACGAGGCGTTGCTGCCGAGGGCGGTCACCTGGCGCCTGGTGTCGGCGAGGGCTGTCCGCAGTGGGACGGCGTCGTCCCGGTCCGCCAGGGCGAAGGCGGCGTAGGCGACCCCGTTGCCGGCGTGCGCCCAGACCAGCGGGTTGTAGTCCGCCAGCTGGCGCGACAGCAGGCCGACGAGGTTGGCGGACTCGGCAAGTGGCGCCGTCCCCCTGACCAGCACCTCTCGACCGGGGGCCGGCAGGCCAAGATCGCGCACGCTGTGCCAGACGTCGTCCGAGGCGTCGACAGTGGCGCCGCCATGCTCATGGGCCAGGGCAGTGAGGTCGCGCACCTGCCGCTCCACCGTGCGCGGGTAGCCGCCCACGCGCAGGACGACCGACAGACCATCGGGCAAACCTGCCTGACGGGCGGCGGCCGGCTCGAGCAGCTCGACGGCCAGGGGCGAGAGAGTGGAGTGCAGCACCGCCTGGAGACAGGCGATGGCGGTGGCGGTGTCGCCGAACTGGCCGACGACGAGCCCGTACGCTGGGGGGATCGGGGCCAGCTTGAAGCTCAGCTCGACCAGCACGCCGAGCGTCCCCAGGGAGCCGACGTACAGCTTGTCCAGGTCGTACCCGGCGACGTTCTTCACTACGCGGCCGCCAGCACGCGTCAGGTGGCCGTCGGCGTTGGCCACGCGACACCCGAGCACGAGGTCGCGCGCTGTCCCGAAGGCCAGACGCAACGGGCCGCTGGCGTTGGTCGCGACGATGCCGCCGATGGTCGCCCCCGGCGCTGCCGGCGGATCGAGCGGCAGCACCTGCCCCTGCTCGGCCAGCAGCCGCTGGAGCTCGGCGAAGCGCAGGCCGGCCTCGACGGTGATCGTCAGGTCGGCCGGCTCGTACTCGATCACGCTGGCGAGTGCCGTCGTCTCGACGACGAGGTCCAGCCCGGTCGGCGGGTTGCCCAGGGCGAGCTGCGTGCCGCCGCCCCGAGGGGCGACGACCAGGTTTTCTTCGCGCGCCCGGAGCAAGAAATCGGCCAGCTCGTCGGGGGTGGTGGGCTGGGCGCGAAAGCGGGGCGCCACGTCGTCGATGGCGAGCGCGGCGGCGTCGGCGGGTGGCAGTGGCGTCCAGGGCGCCGAAGTGGACACGGACACGGAGGTCACCATCCGACCGCCATTCCGCGGCGAGCGAACAGCTCGAGGCAGCGTCCCGGCGTGGGGAACAGCTTGCCCGGGTTGCACAGGCCATCCGGGTCGCACGCCCGCTTGACGCGCGCCATGACGTCCACGTCGTGCTCGCTGAAGATGAGCGGCATGAGGTTGTTCTTCTCCATGCCAATGCCGTGCTCGCCGCTGAGCGAGCCGCCAGCCGCGGCACACACGCGCATGATCTCGGCGCCCGCCTCGACGACCCGCTGCTCAGCCCCGGGCTCGTCCGCGTCCCACAGAATGAGCGGGTGCAGGTTGCCGTCGCCGGCGTGGAACACGTTGGCGATGCGGAAGCCTGACTGGCGCGAGATCTCCTCGACGCGCGCCAGCGTCGCCGGCAGCTTCGTCCGCGGGACCACGCCGTCCACTGTGTAGTAGTCAGGCGTCAGCCGCCCCAGGGCGCCGAATGCCCCCTTGCGGCCCGCCCACAGGCGGGCCCGCTCGGCGTCGTCCCTGGCGAGGCGCACATCCACGGCCCGGTTCTCCCAGCACACCTCCGTGACCAGCTCTGCGCCTACCTCGACCTCCTCGCGCAGCCCGTCGACCTCGATCAGCACGACCGCCGCCGCGTCCTCCGGGTAGCCGGCCTTGGTGACCGACTCCACCGCGCGGATGGTGAAGTTGTCCATCATCTCGATGGCCGCCGGGACGATGCGCCGGGCGATCATCCCGGCCACCGCCTGGCAGGCGTCGTCGTTGCTGCTGAAGATGGCGAGAATCGTCTTGACCGTCTCGGCTATCGGGACGAGCCGGGTCCAGATCCGCGTGACGATGCCGAGCGTACCCTCCGACCCGGTGAACAGCCCCACCAGGTCGTAGCCAGGCCCGTCGGTCGCCATGCCACCGATCTGGACGACGTCGCCACCGGGCAGGACGACTTCGAGACCGAGCGTGTGGTTCGTCGTCACGCCGTAGCGGAGAGTGTGTGGGCCGCCGGAGTTTTCGCCGACGTTGCCGCCGATGGTGCAGGCCTTCTGGCTGGACGGGTCCGGCACGTAGCCCAGCCCGTACGGCGCTGTCGCCTGCCCCAGGCGTAGGTTTACCACCCCGGGCTGCACCACCGCCCGCAGGTTCGCCACGTCCACCTCGAGGATGCGGTTCATCCGCGCCAGACTGACCAGCACGCCCCCGTTGACTGGGATGGCGCCGCCCGACAGGCCGGTCCCGGCGCCGCGGGCCGTGTACGGCACCCCCAGCCGATGGCAGATGCGGACAACCGCGCTGACGTCCTCGGTCGACAGTGGGAAGACGACGGCGGCCGGCCGGTGCTTGTCGATCGACCCGTCGTACTCGTACATCATCAGGTCGTAGTCGCGCCAGAGGATCTGGTCCAGCTGCAGGCACCGCCGCAGCTCGTCCACCAGGAGTCCGCTCGCCGAGCCGACCGTGTCCCGCGGGGGTGATGCCACCATACAGGGAGTGTATCCCGCGGCGCGGGACCCGTCAGGCCGTTGTTGCTGGCCCGGACGCGGTCGCGTGCAGGGGTGCGCCCTGCTGGCCGGCCCGGGCCGCGCGCTCGCTCCTGAGACGAGCCGTCTCGCGCACCAGGTCGGCCACCATCTCGTAGCGGTGGAAGCTCGGCACCAGCAGCACCCCGTCGACCCGGTCGAACACGTCGAGCAAGAAGCGGTGGGCCAGCTCGAAGCCCACCTCGCCCCCGCGCTCGCCGGCCGCCCGCATCCTGGCCAGGTGCTCGTCGGGGATCACCACCCCGGCCAGCTCGTTGTTGCAGAACTCGGCGTGCTTGTAGCTCTGGAGGGGCATGATTTCGACAACCGTCGGGATAGGCGGCTTCGGGACCCGCGAGAAGAAGCGGTCCAGCTGGTCCACGTCGTACAGGACGTTGGTGATGGCGACGTCGGCACCGGCCTCGACCTTCTGGTAGTACCAGTCCAGCTCGAACTCCAGATCCTCGGCCATCGGGTTGACGGCGCACGCGACCAGGAAGTTCGTCGGCCGCCCGATGGAGTTGCCGGCCCAATCCAGACCCTGGTTCAGCTGCTTGATGATCTTGATGAAGCCCGGAGCTTTGACGTCCCAGACGCCGGTGGCTGCCGGGAAGCTGCCCATCTGCGGCGGGTCGCCGGTCAGCGCGATGACGTTGCGGATCCCGAGCGCGTGGGCGCCGAGCAGGTCCGATTGCAGCGCCATGAGGTTGCGGTCCCGCGTGGTGAAATGGATCAGGGTCTCCAGACCGACCTTCTGCTCGCAGAGGGCGGCGAACGCGATGCAGCTCATGCGCACCCGCGCCATCGGGCTGTCGCCAATGTCGACGCAGTCGGCGCCGGCCTGCTTCAGCAGCGCCGCGCCCTGCAGCATCTTGCTCGGGTTCAGACCGCGCGGTGGGTCGACTTCGACGCTGACGATGAACTGGCCGGAGCGGATCTTCTGCGCCAGAGGCGACGGAGCGTCAGGTGGCGCCGGCGCTCGCGCCGCCGCGTCGGCGTCGGCCGCGCTCGCGAGGTGACGTGGCCGCGGCGACGCCGTGGCCGCGCGACCGTGCGGCCGCGCCAGGGCCGCGCTCATCGCGGCGATGTGGGCGGGCGTGGTGCCGCAGCAGCCGCCAACAATCAGGACTCCGGCGTCCGTGAAGCGTCGGGCGTAGTCCGCGAAGTACGCTGGCGTCGCCACGTACATCTGGCGTCCACCCTGGTTGGACGGGTAGCCCGCGTTCGGCATCGCCACTAGTGGCAGGCTGGTCTGCGCCGCCATTCGCTGGACGGCGTCCAGCGCGCCCTGGGGACCGACCCCGCAATTGACGCCGATGGCGTGCACACCCAGGGGCTCGATGGCGCGGACGACGTCCTCGGGTGTCGCGCCGGTCAGGGTGGTGCCATCGTCGGCGATGCTGACCTGGGCGACGATGGGCAGGTCGGCGGAAACGGACCGCGCCGCCAGGACGGCTTCGTGGAGCTCCGGCAAGCTGGAGAAGGTCTCTAGAACGAGCAGGTCCACGCCGGCCTCGAGCAGCGCCTCGATCTGCTCCACGAAGACAGCCCGCGCCTGCTCCGGGGTGATGGTGCCCGCCGGCGCCAGTGGCTGGCCGATGCCGCTGATCGAGCCGCCCAGGAACACGAGCTCGCCGCTGACCTCGCGGGCCTCACGCGCGATGCGCACGCCGCGGAAGTTGATGTCGCGCACGCTGGCGTCAAGGCCGAAGTCGGCCAGGCGCACCCGGTTGGCGGCAAAAGTGTTCGTCTCGATGACGTCCGCCCCGGCCGCGATGTACGCGCGATGGATCTCCTGGACGACGTCCGGCTGCACAAGGTTCAGCTCGTCGAAGCAGCGCTCGTACGGGACACCGCGGGCATACAGCTGGGTGCCCATGGCGCCGTCGAACAGGATGGGTGTGCCGGTGTCCAGGCGGTCGAGGAAAGGGCTGCGCATAGGGACGGTTGAAGTGTAGTCTTTCGCGCCTGCCCCCCTGGCAATGACGCCCCGCCGTTCGGGCCGTGCTGCAGGACAGGTGCGTTATAGTCCCGGGCAGCAACAGTCCAGGAGGCCGGCCAGCGCACAGAGACGGGCCACGCATCGCTGCGCAGCAGACCACACGCTTAACCAAACCAAATAACCAAAACCACGTCGACCGCGAGGCGCGGTTGCGTTGGTTGAAGGTAGCGCCAGGCCCCACATCGCACGTGACTCGTCACGTGAGCGTGTGGGGTGACGAGGAAGGGGATCTCGAAAAACTCGGCGGGTGACCCTCGGCCGGCACGGTCGTCATGGGCGGGACAAACCGAGCGGGCAACTGCTCGACAAAGCCGACCCAGTGTGTCCCAGACCGCGCGCGCACTCTCAGCGCGCCGCGTCGGTCCGCCAAGCCTTGTTGCCGCGCGAGATGTGGACGTCGACCTGGACGTGATGGCTGGCTCCCGATAACACGGGAGGTCCACTGTCCAATGTGCGGCATTTTCGGCTACGTGGGCGCGCGCGACGACGCGCCGCAGATGGTTCTGGCCGGTCTGAAGAAGCTCGAATACCGCGGCTACGACTCCTGGGGCATCGCGGCACGGCAGAATGGCGCGGCTCCGGCGACGATCGACATGGAGAAGCACGTGGGGAAGATCGGCCAGGCCGACACCCGGCTCGTCCGGAGCACCGCGGCGCTTGGCCACACCCGTTGGGCCACCCACGGCGGCGTGACAGCGAGAAACGCCCACCCACACCTGGACTGCCACGGGCAGCTGGCCGTCATCCACAACGGCATCATTGAGAACTACGAGCAGCTGGAGCGTGAGCTGCGGGAGCGCGGCCACACGTTCCTGTCCCAGACCGATTCCGAGGTCGTCGCCCACCTGTTGGAGGACGAGCTCGCGGGCGCGGCCGGCGGCGAGGAGGCGCTCGTCCAGGCGCTCATGCGCGTCTTTCGACGCCTGGACGGCCTCAGCGCCATCAGCGTGCTGGACCCCCGCGAGCAGTGCCTCGTCGCGGCCAAGAGCGGCTCGCCCATGGTGCTGGGCCACGGCGCGGACGGCAACTTCCTGGCCAGCGACTCGTCGGCGCTGCTCGAGCACACGCGGCGGCTGACGTTCCTCGAGGACGGCCAGGCCGCCCTGATCCGGCCGAACGACGTGGTCGTGTACGACATCGCCAGCGGTGCTCGCCAGGCCGACGTGAGGATCTGGGACATCACCTGGGCCGAGGAGCGGGCCGACCTGGCCGGCTACCCGGACTTCATGGCGAAGGAGATCCGCGAGCAGCCGGCCATCATCCGGCGCCTGAGCGCCGAGCGCGCCGGCGAGGCGGCCGCGCTGGCCGAGGCCATCGCCGCGGCGCGCACTGTCCATTTCGTCGGCTGCGGCACGGCCGCCAACGCCGCCAAGACCGGCGAGTACCTGTTCTCGCGCATCGCGAAGCGCCAGGTGAGCGCGACGGCCGGCTCCGAGTTCGGGTACCTGAAGGACTTTCTCGACGGCGGCTCGCTGGTCGTCGGCTTCAGCCAGAGCGGCGAGACCATCGACCTGCTGGACTCGATGAAGTCGGCGCGCGACCACGGCGCCCGGCTGGCAGCGCTGGTCAACGTCGAGGGCTCGAGCCTGTACCGGTTGGTGGATCGGCCAATCCTGCTGGGCGCCGGCCCCGAGCGCTGTGTGCTGGCGACCAAGAGCTTCACCGCCAAGCTCGGCGTGCTGATCATGGCGGCATTCGCTGCCAGTGGGCGCCTGGCGGAGGGTCGGCGGGTGCTGGAACGGGCCGCCGACGAGATTCAAGTGTTCCTGACCGATCGGCGCGTCGGTCAGATGCGGGCGATTGCCGAGCGGATCGGCGACGCGCAGCACCTGTACGTGATCGGCCGCGGGCCGAGCTACCCACTGGCGCTCGAGGCGGCGTTGAAGATCAAGGAGGTGAGCTACCTCCACGCCGAGGGGTTCGCAGCCGGCGAGCTGAAGCACGGCGTCATTGCGCTGATCGAGCCTGGGACGCCGTGCCTGGTGCTGGCGCCGAACGACGAGACGTTCCGCACCATCGTCTCCGGGGCCCAGGAGATCAAGGCGCGCGGCGGGTACATCATCGGCGTTTCGCCCAATGAGAGCGACGTCTGGGACGAGCACGTCCGGGTGGCGGACGTTGGCGAGGGGGCGGCTCTGGTCAACGCGGTGCCGCCGCAGCTGCTGGCCTACAACCTGGCCCGCTTACGCGGCCTGGACCCTGACAAGCCGCGCAACCTGGCGAAGAGCGTGACTGTGAAGTAGCCGATCGCGGTCAGCGCGTCCTAAGCCTGCTTAGGCCCTTGCCTTTGTTCGTGCTGCGCGCTCAGCCGGGGCGCGATCCCGCGCGCCCGCAGCCGGCTCCAGGTGGGGCCGGCCAACGCTGTGGTACACGAACCCGAGCTCCGCCATCTCAGTGGGCTCGTACATGTTCCGCCCGTCCACCAGGATCGGCCGCACCATGGCGTCCCGGATCCGTGCCAGGTCCAGACGACGGAACTCGCTCCACTCGGTGAGCAGGATGATGGCGTCCGCTCCCGCGGCAACCTCGTACGCGTCGGCGCACAGGTCTACGCCACGCAGCACGGCGCGGGCGGCCTCATTGGCGGCCGGGTCGTACGCGCGGACGCGCGCGCCTTCCGATTGCAGCAGGTGGATGATCTCGACCGCCGGCGCCTCTCGCATGTCGTCGGTGTTCGGCTTGAACGCCAGGCCGAGGATGCCGATCGTCCGCTCCTCGAATTCGCCGCCAAGCTCGGCCCGCACCTTCTGCAGCACCAGCCGCCGCATGTCCTGGTTGATCTCGATCACGGCGCGCAGCAGCTGCGGGTGCGCGCCCGCCATGCTGGCCATGTGGGCCAGCGCCTTGACGTCCTTCGGGAAGCAGGAGCCGCCGTAGCCGACGCCAGCATTCAGGAACTCCGGGCTGATGCGCGTATCGAGACCCATGCCGCGCGCCACCTGCTGCACGTCGGCGCCCAGGCGCTCGCAGATGGAGGCGATCTCGTTGATGAAGCTGATCTTGGTGGCCAGGAAGGCGTTGCTGGCGTACTTGATCATCTCGGCGGTGCGAATGTCCGTCTTGATGATCGTGGGCTCAGGGCGCAGGTCGCGGTACAGCGCGGCCACCCGGTCCAGCGCCTCCAGGTCAGTGCCGCCGAGCACGACGCGGTCGGGGTTGCGGAAATCGCCGACGGCAGACCCCTCGCGCAGGAACTCCGGGTTGCTCACGACACGGAACTGGGCGGCCGAGCTGTTGGCCGACCGTTGCAGCAGCGGCAGCATCCAGTCGCCCGTGCCGATCGGCATGGTGCTCTTGTTGACGACGATCAGCGGCGACTCCTCGCCTGTGTATCGCCCCAGGCTGACCGCGGCCGACCGCACCTGCTCCATGTCGGCCTGGCCCTCGGATCCGGACGGCGTCCCGACGCACACGAAGGCGAACTGCGCCCCGCGCAGCCCGTCCGCGTAGTCGAGGGTGAACCGCAGGCGGCCGGCCTTGAGGTTCTGGGCCACGACCTCCTCGAGACCTGGCTCATAGATAGGGAGCTGCCCCTGGGCGAGGCGCTCGACCTTCGCCGGGTCGATGTCGATGCCGACGACGTCGTTGCCGAGCTCGGCGAAGCACGCGGCGGTGACAAGACCCACGTAATTGGTGCCGACGACTGCGATCCTGGCCACGCGCGGAGTGTACTCCCCGCCGGCCCCCCGTCCGCCACTAAGGCGGCCCGGGGCATAATGGCGCGGATGCACGCCTCCGCCGGTACGATGGCGGTCGGACAGAAGTGATGCGGATCGTCGTCGCCGGGGGCACCGGGTTTGTCGGCAGCGCGCTGTGCGCACGGCTGGCGCGGGACGGGCACGGCGTGCAGGCTCTCAGTCGGCATCCCGAAGCCGCCGCCGGTCACCTGCCATCCGGTGTCGAGCCGGTCGGCTGGGACCCGTCGCAGCAAGGCGGGTGGGTCGCTGCTGTCGCCGCCGCGGATGCCGTGGTCAACCTGGCCGGCGAGTCGGTCGCCGAGGGACGCTGGTCGCCCGCCAGGAAGGTCGCGCTGCGGGCGAGCCGCCTCCAGACCACCGACGCGCTGGTGTCGGCGTTGGCGCAGGGTGGCCGCGGTCGCCCGCGCGTCCTGGTCAACGCGTCGGCCGTGGGCTACTACGGCGATCGCGGGTCGGAGGAGCTCACCGAAACCAGCTCACCGGGACAGGATTTCCTGGCCCGCCTGTGCGTGGACTGGGAGGCGGCGGCGCTGCGTGCCGAGCCGGAGGACGTGCGCGTCGTGCTCACCCGCTTCGGCATCGTGCTGGGCAGAAGCGGCGCGCTGCCGCGCCTGGCGCTGCCGTTCCGCTTCTGGGTCGGCGGCCCGCTCGGGGACGGCCGACAGTGGGTCTCGTGGATCCACTACGCCGACGCGGTCGGGATGATCCGCTTTGCGCTTGACCACGACGCGGTGCGCGGTCCGGTGAACGTGACGGCGCCGCGGCCGGTGCCGGAGCGAGAGCTCGCCGCCGCCGTAGGCCGGGCGCTCGGCCGCCCGTCGTGGCTGCCGGCGCCCGCCCTGGCCCTGCGCCTGGCGCTGGGCGAGATGGCCGACGTATCGCTGCTGGCCGGCCAGCGGGCGCTGCCGGCGGCAGCTGTGCACGCCGGCTACGCCTTCGCGCACCGGGACATCCAGGCCGCGCTGCGGGACGTCCTGTAGAGCGTAAAGCGGGGGCCCCGGAGTGGGCTGTTTTCACCCGCCAGTCCGGGTACACTTGAGCCGTGGTGCAGCTCCGCGCGCTTCGGACTCACGCCGAGCCCGAGATCGGCGACGTGGCGATCAGCGGCCAGGATCTGCGCGCGCTCGAAGCCATCCAGCAGCGCGTGCTGTGGCTGGCCACCCGCATGGTCCATGAGGCGAACAACGTCCGCCCCAATCCTGACACGTCGAAGGTCGGTGGTCACCAGGCGAGCAGCGCGTCAGTCGTCTCCATTCTGACCGCCCTGTACTTCGCCTGGCTGCGGTATGGCGACCGCGTAGCCGTGAAGCCGCACGCCAGCCCGGCGTTCCACGCCGTCCAGTACCTGCTTGGCAACCTGGACAGGCGCTACCTGCCCAAGCTGCGCGACTTCGACGGCCTCCAGGCGTACCCGAGCCGGACCAAGGACCCCGACCCCGTGGACATTCCGACGGGCTCCGTGGGCCTGGGCTCGGCCGCGACGCTGTTCGCCGCTCTGGCTGACCGCTACGCGGAGCTCCACTTCGGCGCGCGGGACGGCGGCGCTTGTGGCCGGCGCCGCTTCGTGGCCCTTCTCGGCGACGCCGAGCTGGACGAGGGCAACGTGTGGGAGGCCGCCACCGACGCCACGATCGCCACGGCCGGGCTGGGCAACGTCCTGTGGATCGTCGATCTGAACCGCCAGAGCCTGGACCGGGTGGTGCCCGGGATTCACGCCGGGCGGCTGGAGGACCTGTTCGCCGCGGCGGGGTGGCGGGTTCTCGAGGTGAAGTACGGCCGCAAGCTGAAGGCCGCCTTCGCCTGTCCGGGTGGTGTCGCGCTGCGTCGCCGCGTCGACGACATGGCGAACGAGGAGTACCAGTCGCTCGTGCGTCTGCCAGGCGCCGCGGCGCGGCGGCAGCTGTTGGACGGCGCGTCGCCATCGGTGCGTAAGGCGCTGGCGGAATCGGTCGCGCAGTACTCGGACGCCGACCTGCCCGTCCTCCTCGCCGACCTCGGCGGCCACGATCTCGCCGAGTTGATCACCGCCTTCAACACGGCCGACGCGGAAGCCGATCGGCCCACCGTCGTCTTCGCTTACACGATGAAGGGCTGGGGACTGCCGATCGCTGGCGATCCGCTGAACCACTCGGCGCTTCTCACACAGGCGCAGCTGGACGAGCTGGCGCGGGGGATGGGCGTCGACGCGGACGACCAGTGGGCTGGCTTCGCGCCGGATTCTCCCGAGGGTCGGATGTGCCAGCAGGCCGCCGAGCGCCTCTACCCCCACGGGCCGCGACCACCACTGCCGCCGCTCCCCCTCGGCGTCGACGACGTCCCCACCGGTCTGGGGACGCGCGTTCCGGCGGCTATCAGCAGTCAGGAGGCGTTCGGCAACGCGCTGGTGGAGCTGGGTCGCGCCAGCCCGCCGCTGGCGCAGCGGATGGTGACCGCCAGCGCCGACGTGGCCGTGTCCACGAACTTGGGCGGCTGGATCAACCGCCAGGGCGTGTTCTCCGTGCAGGAGGCGCCGACGTCGGGTGACGACGCCCCGCGGCTGCTGCGGTGGCAGCCCGGCCCGCGCGGCCAGCACATCGAGCTCGGCATTGCCGAGATCAACCTGTTCCTGCTGCTCGGCCAGCTGGCTCTCTCCTACGAGCTGAACGGTGAGCTGCTGCTGCCGGTCGGGACCGTCTACGACCCGTTCGTCTGCCGCGGGCTCGACGCCCTCATCTACGGGGCGTACTCGGGCGCAAAGTTCGTCTTTGCCGGCACGCCCTCTGGCGTCAGCCTGAGCCCGGAGGGTGGCGCCCACCAGAGCCAGATCACCGTGTCCATCGGTCTCGAGATGCCCGCGCTGCAGCTGTTCGAGCCGAGCTTCGCGCGTGAGACCGAATGGTGCCTCCTCGAAGGACTGCGCCACTGTCTCGACCGGGAGCACGGGGTCAGCACCTATCTCCGTTTGACCACGAAGCCCGTGGACCAGTCGCTGCTGGAGCCGGCGCTGGCCCGTCTCGGCGAAGACGAGCTGCGGCGCCAGGTGCTGGCGGGCGGCTACCGGCTGCTCGAACCGGACGGCCTCGACGATGCTCCCCGCGTGCTGATCGCCACGGCCGGCGCCATGGTGCCCGAGGCGGTGATGGCGGCTCGCGAGCTGCGCGCGGAGGGCGTCGCGGCCGTCGTCCTCAACCTGACCGGCGTGAGCCGTCTCTACCGCGGGTGGAAGTCCAGCCAGCTCGAGGCCGTGCGCGCCGGCCGAGCCGCGGCCGGCAAGCACCATCTACAGGAGCTGATCCCGGCGGCCGAGCGCTCGGCGCCGATCGTGACGGTGCTCGATGGCGCCAGCCACGCGCTCGCCTTCCTGGGAGCGGTGTTCGGCCAGCGGGTCGTGCCGCTGGGCGTCGACGACTTCGGCCGGTCGGGGACGCGGGCCGCGGTGTACGACTACGTGGGGATCGACGCCGCGCACATCGTCAACGCCGCCCTGGCGGCGCTGGCGCTAAGCGGCAGCGCGTAGCGCCCGCTGCATCCGGGCGACGCCTTCCTGGAGCTGATCCATGGCGAGCGCGTAGGACAAGCGGATGAACCCGGGGACGCCGAACGCTTCGCCGGGCACGGAGGCCACCAGCGCCTCGTCCAGCAGGTACGCCGACAGCTCGTTCGTCGAGCGCGCGACGGCCCCGCGCTCGCCGAGCGGCCGACCGAGCAGGCCGCGCATATCGGGAAACACGTAGAAGGCGCCATCGGGCACCGGGCAGGCAACGCCGTCTATGGCCGCCAGGCCCGCCACGATGGCGTCGCGCCGCTTCCGGAAAGTGGCCACCATCCCCTCCACGTCCTTCTCGACGGCCGGGTCGTTGGCGAGGGCGTGGATGGCGGCCCGCTGGCTGATGCTGGACGGATGGCTGCTCAGGTGGCTCTGCACGGCGCCGGCAGCGGCCATGAGCGCCGGCGGTCCCACCAGCCACCCGAGGCGCCAGCCAGTCATGGCGTACGCCTTCGAGACGCCGTCGACGATCAGCGTCCGGCCAGCCATGTGCGGCGCGGCGCGCAGCCAGCGCCCAACCGCGACGTAGCCGATGCGGGCGTAGATCTCGTCCACCACCACGGCGATGCGCGCGTCCGTCAGGACGTCGGCCAGGGCGGCCAGCTCGCTGTCGGAGTAGACGATGCCGGTCGGGTTCGACGGCGAGCAGAGCGACAGGATCCGCGTGCGTGGCGTCAGGTGTTCGCGCAGGATCGCGGGCGTCAGCTTCCAGGCCGTCGGCGACGTCTGGACGATGATCGGGTCGGCACCGGCGAGGCGCGCCTGCTCGGCATAGCTGACCCAGTACGGCGCGGGGATAATGACCTCGTCGCCGGTGTCGCAGAGCGCCTGGAACGCGAGGTACAGCGCCTCTTTGGCGCCTGTCGTGCCGAGCACCTGGCCCGGCCCGAAGGGGACGCCACACAGCTCGGCCGTGCGGTCGGCAATGGCCTGCCTGAGGGGCAGCTCGCCGCCGACAGTCGTGTAGTGCGTGGCGTTGTCGGCCATGGCGCGCGCCGCGGCCTGCTTGATCGGCTCCGGCGTCGGGAAATCGGGCTCGCCAACCCCAAACGAGATAATCGGCTTGCCAGCCGCTGTGAGCGCCTTGGCGCGGGCGTCGAGCGCCATCGAGGCCGAGGGGGCGATCTGTAGGGCACGCTGGCCGGGCGCGAAGCCCACGTTGTCGTGTTCGACGGCGGGAGCAGCCATAGGGCCGGATTCTATTAGGCGACGTCGAGAACGCGAAGCCGCTCGGGGCCGCTCGGCGTTTCGGCAATCACCTCGTCGTCCTTCTTGCGGCCGACGAGCGAGCGACCGATGGGCGACTCCTCGGAGATGCGGCCGCGACGGGGGTCGGCCTCGGCGGGCGAGACGAGCAGGTAGGTGGCCTCTTCACCGTCCTCGTGCCGGACCCTGACGTTGGTGCCAAGACGGGCGATACCGTCGCGGGCCGCCAGCTCCATGGGCTCAGCCACGGCCAGGAGCGCGCGCAGCTCACCGACACGCCCCTCATGCAGAGCCAGCGCATCCATCGCGTCGCGCAGGTCGAGGTTTTCGACGGGGTCGTTACCACCGGCGCGCGCCTCGCCGAGGCGAGCGGAGATGACCGGCAGCTCGGCCTCGAGCCGAGCCAGCTCGTGCTCGAGATCGCGGCGGCCTTCGGGTGTCAGTCGTACAGGTGAGCGTGCCACGGGACGCAGATGCTACCAGCAATGAGGCGTGAGCCGTGGAAAACCGGCGGCGGCCCCGAGGCCGCCGCCGGCACGTTTTGTGCCAAGGACGGTCGGCTGATGTGGTACGCCGGGTTCCTCAAGAGCTGGACACGCACGACCTCTTTCATCGGCAAGGAAGTGATCGAGGTGGTGCGCCGGCCCGGGGCCCTGCTCAGCCTCATCCTCGGGCCGTTCATCATCATGGGCCTCTTCGGCATCGGCTACAGCGGGCAGTACCGACCTCTGAACGCGATCCTCATTTTGCCAGCCGGCTCCAGCCTGCCGCGCACGACCGACTTCTACCAGGAATTCACCGGGCAAGCGGTCACCATCGCCGCTATCACCGAAGATGAGAACGCTGCGCGTGAGCAGCTCCAGAAGCAACAGGTCGACCTCCTGGTGATCGCCCCCGCCGACGTCGAGCAGCAGTTTCGCGACGGCCAGCAGTCAACCATCCGGGTCGAGTACAACGAGCTCGACCCGGTGCGTGACAACTACGCCCGGTTCGTCATCTACCGCCAGGTGCAGGAGCTCAACCGGGCTATCATCGAGCGCGCTGTATCAGAGGGCCAGCAGTACGTTTTACAGACCACCGGGTCTCAGGAGCTGACCTCTATCCCACCAGCCACGATCGCCGCGCCGACACGCTCCGACACGCAGAACCTGGCGCCTATCCAGCCCACGGTGGTCGCCTACTTCGCGCCAGCGGTCCTCGCGCTGGTGCTGCAGCACATGGGGGTCACGCTGACCGCCATGTCCATGGTGCGCGAGCGGCTGTCGGGCGCGATGGATGTCTTCCGCGTGGCCCCGGTGCGCACGCTCGAGATCCTGATCGGCAAGTACCTGGCTTACAGCTTCTTCAACCTGTCGATCGCCGCTCTCGTGTGCTTCCTGATGGTCGGCTTCCTCGGGGTGCCGCTGCGTTCGCTGCCCAGCGACCTCGCGGTCGTGGTAGCGCTGCTGAGCTTCGCCTCGCTGGGCCTCGGGCTGCTGGTGTCGACAATCGTCGACTCAGAGCGTCAGGCTGTGCAGCTGTCGATGCTGGTTCTGCTAGCGTCCGTCTTCTTCAGCGGCTTCGTCCTACCGCTGGACCAGTTCCTCCCGTACATGCGCTACGCGGCGTACGCGCTGCCGGTGACGCATGGCATCCAGCTCATGCAGGACTTCATGCTGCGCGGCTACACGAACTCGTACTGGGAGCTTCTGGCGCTGGCGACCATCGGCGTCGTGCTTTTCCTGGCGACGTCCCTCACGCTCCGCCGCAACATGGTGCCCGCGTAGCGTGGACCCCCGCGTGAGACGCTCCGATACCTGGTTCCACGACCCCGACATGTACGGGTTCGTGCGCCGCGCCTTCACCAAGAGCATGGGCTACGACGACCAGGACATGGCGCGCCCGATCATCGGGATCGCCCAGACGTGGAGCGAGCTGAACAACTGCAACAACAATCTGCGCGAGCTGGCGGAGTTCGTCAAGCGCGGCGTCTGGCAGGCCGGCGGTACGCCCGTAGAGTTCCCGACGATCTCCCTGGGCGAGCTGTTCGTCAAGCCAACCACCATGCTGTACCGCAACCTCCTGGCTATCGACACGGAGGAGATGATCCGGGCGCATCCGCTGGACGGGGTGGTGCTTCTGGCGAACTGCGACAAGACCACACCCGCGCAGCTGATGGGCGCTGCCAGCGCCAACGTCCCGGCGATCCTGCTCACGGGCGGCCCGACCCTGAGTGGGCGCTTCCGCGGCGAGAGCCTGGGCGCCTGCACCGACTGTCGGCGCTTCTGGGCCGAGTACCGCGCCGGGACCGTGGACGACGACGCCATGCGCGAGCTCGAGGACGGTATCTGCCGCTCCGACGGCCACTGCACCGTGATGGGGACGGCCAGCACGATGGCGGCGACCGCCGAGGCGCTCGGCATCGCGCTGCCCGGCTCGGCCGCCATCCCGGCACCTGACAGCCGGCGGCTCCGCATGGCGGAGGCCGTCGGCCGCCAGATCGTGCAGACCGCCGAGCAGGGCATCCGCCCGAGCGACGTGCTGACGCCCAGGGCCTTCGAGAACGCAATCAGGCTGATGATGGCCGTGGGCGGGTCGACCAACGCCGTGATCCACCTCACGGCCATGGCCGGCCGGCGCGGCATCACGCTCCCCCTCGACCTGTTCGACCGCATCGCTCGGGAGACGCCGTTCATCGCCAACCTGCGGCCCAGCGGCGCCTTCCACATGGAGCAGCTGTTCGAGGCCGGCGGGGTGCCGGCCGTCATGAAGATCCTGGCGGGGGCCGGCCTGCTCCACCTGGACGAGCCTACCGTGACCGGCAGGACGATCGGCCAGCAGCTCGACCGGGTGCCCCCTCTCGGTCGCGACGCCACCGCCGGCTCTGGCTGGTATGGGTCGCAACAGATCCTCTTCTCCGTGGAGGCCCCGCTGGCCCCCCAGGGCGGTATCGCCATTCTCCGGGGCAACCTGGCCCCGGACGGCGCCGTGATCAAACAGACAGCCGTGTCGCCGCACCTGCTGAAGCATCGCGGCCAGGCGGTCGTCTTCTCGTCGCTGGCGGACCTCGGTCGGCGCATCGACGACCCCACCCTACCGGTCACCCCGGACAGCGTGCTGGTGCTGCAGAACGCCGGACCGCGTGGCGCGCCGGGCATGCCGGAGGCGGGCGGTCTGCCGATCCCGAAGAAGCTGCTGGCTGCTGGCGTTCGCGACATGGTGCGCATCTCTGATGCCCGCATGAGCGGCACCGCCTACGGCGCGGTCGTCCTGCACGTCGCGCCAGAGGCGGCCGTTGGCGGGCCACTCGGGCTGGTGCAGGACGACGACTGGGTCGAGCTGGACGTGGCGGGTCGCGTCCTGCGGCTCGAGGTTCCCGACGAGGAGCTGCGGCAGCGGCGCGCGGCATGGCAACCGCCCATGTCGCTGCGCCAGCGGCGCGGCTACGCACGCATGTACGTGGAGCACGTGCTCCAGGCTGACCGGGGCGTCGATTTCGACTTTCTGGTCGGCGGCGACGACGACGGAGGTGCTGAGCCAGATGATCCGCCTGTATGACGAGGCGACCGAGGAGCTGATCGGCGATCTGACCGAGGAGGAGCTGGACTTCATGCACGACCAGCTGGAAGAGGAGCACGCGGACGACGACGACTACTACATCAACCAGGACACGATCGACCTGTTCGCCGCCCGTGGCGGCGACCCGCACCTGATCACGCTGCTCCGGACCGCCCTCGGCTCGCGCTCGGCCATGGACGTTCGCTGGGTGCGCGAGGACTGAGCCGCCCGTCCGGCCCGCCCACCACGAGCCTATAATCGAGCCGTCATGAGCGCCTTCCACATCTGGACGATCGGCTGCCAGATGAACGTGGCGGACTCGCGGCGGCTGGCCGAGAGCCTCGAGCAGTACGGCTTTGTCGCCGCCGAGACGCCGGCTGCGGCCGACGTGGTAGTCCTCTACTCGTGCGTCGTGCGCCAGGGCGCCGAGGACCGCGTCCACGGCCAGCTCCATCACCTCAGAGAGCTGAAGGCGGCTCGACCGTCCATGCGGATCGTGGTGGCCGGCTGTGTCAGCGACGTCCCGGACTGGCGCAAACGGTACCCGTACGTCGACCTGGTTGCCGAGCCCGGCCAGGACTTGACCATCCGCGACCGCCTGGTGGACCTGCTCGACCTGGGCGAGCGCTACCGGTTCGACCCGGATCAGGCGGTACGTCTGCCTGGAATCTCCGAAGGCGTGACAGTCCACCAGGGCTGCAACAGGGCGTGCGCCTACTGCATCGTGCCGTCCACGCGGGGCGGCGAGCGCAGCCGCCCGCCAGCGGCGATCCTCGACGAGGTGCGGCGGCTGGCAGCGCGGGGGACGAAAGAGGTAGTGCTGCTGAGCCAGATCGTCGAGCGCTACGGCCGCGACCTTCGGCCCCGTGTCCTGCTGTCGGAGTTGCTGCGGCAGCTGAACGACGGAGTCGAGGGCCTGGAGCGGATCCGCTTTCTGACAAGCTACCCCGGGGATTTCGGCAACGACCTCGTCGACGCCGTCGCCGAGCTGCCCAGGGTGTGTGAGGACATCAACCTGCCCATCCAGGCTGGCGACGACGACACGCTGCGTCGGATGAAGCGCGGGTACGTCGTGGACCACTACCGACAGCTGATCCGGCGCTTGCGGGCGCGCATCCCAGAGATCGGCCTCCAGACCGACGTCATCGTCGGCTTCCCGGGCGAGACGGAGGCCCACTTCGACAACACGCTGCGCATGCTGGACGAGTTCCGCTTCGACGTGGTGCACGTGGCGATGTACTCGCCACGACCCGGTACCGTCGCCGCCACCCAGATGGTCGATGATGTGCCGCGCGAAGAGAAGCGACGACGACTCCACGAGGTAGAGCGGCTCCAGAAGGAGATCGCCACCGGGATCAATCGCCGTTACCTCGGGCGCCACGTTGAGGTGCTCGTCGAGGGTGTCGCCAAAGGCCGCTGGTACGGCCGCACCCGCACGAACAAGCTGGTCCACTTCGACGATCCGCGACCCCTGGGCGGGCAGGTCGTGGGCGTTGACGTCACCGCGACCGAGCCGTGGTTCCTGGAAGGGCGCATACCAGCCCTCCTCGCCGCCTGATCACTATCTTTCCGGAGGTTCTCGATGCCCAAAGCCGACAAGCTGTCCCCTGGCGCCGTCAAGCTGCTCCAGGAGCCGCAGCTGGCCCAGTTCGCCACGGTCATGGCCGATGGCTCGCCCCAGCTGACCCCGGTGTGGGTTGACGTGGAGGACGACGGCAGCCACGTGCTCGTCAACACCTCGGACGGACGGCTGAAGACGAACAACGTCGAGCGCGATCCGCGCGTCGCGGTCAGCGTCGTCGACAACAAGAACCCGTGGCACTTCGCCATCGTGCGCGGCACGATCGTCGAGCGACGCCACGACGGCGCCGTCGACCACATCAACAAGCTGTCGCGCAAGTACATGGGCCACGACTACCAGAACTTCCAGCCGGGCGAGCAGCGCGTGATCCTGCGCATCAAGCCGAGCCACGTGCTGGAGTCGATGACCTAATAATTCCTTCCTTTTCCCTTTTTGCTTCGCCACGGCCAGGGCTTCGGTTCAGCCCTAATCCTGCTCGAGCCAGAGGGTAAAGGGCCCGTCGTTCACCAGACTGACGCTCATGTGGGCGCCGAAGCGGCCCTGCTCCACGTGGAACCCCTGGTGGCGCAGCGCCTGGGCGAACCGCTCCACGAGGACACGCGCCTGCTCGGGGGGCGCAGCGTTGGCGAAGCCCGGGCGCCGGCCCCGTGAAAGGTCGGCCCACAGGGTGAACTGGGACACCACCAGGAAGTGGGCGCCGACGTCGGCGGCGCTCAGGTTCGTCTTGCCCTGAGCGTCCTCGAACGCTCGCAGGCCGGCGATTCTGGTCGCCAACGTCACGGCCACAGCCTCCGTGTCCCCGTGGCCGACCCCGACAAAGACGAGCCAGCCAGCGTCGATGCGGCCGACGATCTCGCCATCGACGTCGACGGTGGCCGCGGTGACGCGCTGGAGCAGCGCTCGCACGGCGAACGACCAGCCCCGCTGGCGGTCAGTCTTTGGGAGTTGGCGTCGCCGAAGCGGGCGTGGAGGAGGTGGAGGAGGCGCTGGCGGTCGGCGCGTCCGCCCTTTTCTCCGCCTTTTCGGCCTTCGTGTCAGCGGATTCCTTCTTGGCGTCTTTGGACTCCTTGGAGGTGTTGGAGTCCTTGGACGCAGGAGTCTCGCCATCGCTCTCGCTCTTGGCGTCGCCGTTGACAGCTGATGCCGACGCCTTCCGCGAGTCCGTGCTGTACCAGCCACTGCCTTTGAACACGATGCCGACGGGGTAGATCACTTTGCGCAGCGCGCTGCCGCACACCTCGCACGTTGTGAGTGGTGCGTCAGAGAAGCTCTGGCGCTTCTCGATCGTCGCTGCGCAGCTGGTGCATGTGTAGGTGTACGTCGGCACGTCTGGAGCTCGCTTCCCCTCCTACTGTAACCGCAGCCGTATTGGAATCGCGTATGTGCGCCGGTTCAGGCGCACACGGCCGCGTCCGCCCGCCAGCGGTTGAACGTCGGGTTCTCGGCCTCCGCCAGCCGGTCCCGCGTCTCCAGCCAGCGTCGCGCCCATTCCGCCGGGTCGCGCAGCGCCGTCTCGGGGTGCGCCCGACTGCGCGCGACAAAGCCCGCCGGCGCGAACGCTGGCCGGCCCGTCGCCTGGCCCACCGCCTGGTAGCGCAGGTCGAGGCTGATGCGGACCTGGTCGTCCGTGACGTTGTCGAGCGACGAGTGCACGGTGCGCTGCGTCATCAGCAGCAGGCTGCCGGCCCGCATGGGCAGCGGCAGCGCCCGTTCGACCGGCAGCAGCTTCTCCGGGATTGACAGCCCGTTGCTGGTCGGGCAGTGGGCCTCGATCCCCTGGCGGTGGCTTCTGGGGATCACCTGCAAGCAGCCGTTGGCCTCGGTCGCGTCGTTCAGCGACATCCAGACGGTCAGGATGCCGGCTTCGTCCGCTTCCGGCAGGACGACGCCGTTGTCCTGGTGCCACGGGGTCTTGGTGACCAGGCCGTTGTGCGACCCTTCCTCGACCGCCCGCTTGGGCAGCTTCATGCGGACGTGCTGCACGGGGTTCGACGCGATCTCGGGCCCGACGACCTGCTCGACGACATCCAGCAGGCGCGGGTTGGTCAGCAGCCCGAAGACGGCCGGCCCGACGTGCATCGGCGTGTCGGTCCGGACGCCGGACTGGGGCAGGCTGATGTCGAAGTGCTGCGGGAAGTTGCGCCGGCTCTCCGCGCAGACCGCTATCAGCCGCTGCGCGAAGGGGAGCTCCGCGTCCGTGGAGCGTATGACTCCCTCGGCAGCGAGACCCGCGACAATACCGTCTAGCACAGCGGCGTACTCGGCCAACACCGGCCCGATGTCGAGGATAGGGTCGAGGACGTCCTCGACGACCGCGAAGCCCTCTTCGGCGAGCTGCTCTCTGGTGACCGCGCTCAACACCGCCATCGGTCCCTGTCTCCCTTCACTCTTCACTGGCGTACAGAGCGTACCCATGATCGGCAGGGCGTCGCCAGGCCGCCATCGTCGGCACAAACACGACGAAGCGGCGGGGGAACGACAATTCCCCCGCCGCTTCGTGGCGAAATGGAGGCCTGAACAGAGTTACCGGGTTCGCTCGTCCCTGCGCTCGGTCCGCCGCTGGCCCGACTCGCCCTCGATCTCGACGTCGCCCTCCCGCTCGACGCGCAGCTCCTCGCGGCGGACGGTGCCGGACACGTGCTCGGTCTCCTGCACGGACCGCTTGCCGATCTCGATCTCCTCCGTCACGACGGCGCGCTTCTCAACGGAGACCTCCTCGTGGCGTACCGGGACGCGGAGCGTCTCGCCGCCTTCGCCGATGGGCCGGTCGGCGGGTCGGTGGTCGACCGTCTGGCGCTCGATGTACACCTCCTCGCGGGTGACCGGCACCTCGGCAGTGCGCTGCTCGGAGACGACCTCCTTGCGCAGGCGGACGGCGCCCGCCTCGACCGACTGCTTGGTGGCCCGCAGCTCCTCTTCCCGCAGCTGCAGGGTGCGCTCGTCCGTCTCGGCGCCGCTGCGCCGGCCCACCTGCTGGGTGTCGCTCTCCCACGCCTCGCGGATGCCGCGGCTGGCCTTGCTCCACGGCACGTCGCGGTGGCGGGTCTCCCAGTCGCGCCTCAGGTCCGACTCCACGTCGGCCCACTGGCGGCCGCGGTAGCGGGAATCGTTCCGGGCCTCCCAGCCGTACTGGTAGGCCGGCTCGTCCATGTCCCAGGTATCGCCAGACGTCCCGTACCGCTCTTGCCAACGCTGCCGATAGCCTGGCATGACCTGCTGCCACTCTGTATTCGCCATTCCGATTTCTCCTCTCGGGGACACCGCTTTCAGCGGGTCACCATTGCCCGACAGACGCGGATTCTGAACTGAGGCCTCGGCCGAATCGGGCCGTACCAGGCAGCGCCACGACGAACGCCGTGCGGGCCGGCTCGGGCAGCGACGTGTGGCATCGGCACTGGTGCCTCTACCCGCTATCAGCAACAACCGTGCCGGGACGCGGCGGCCTAGTAGGCCAGTCTGTGGAGCGCGGCGGCCAGGACGGTGGCGCCGCGAGCCGCGTCCTCTGGGCTGGTGTACTCGGCGGCGCTATGCGACCGGCCGTCGACGCTCGGCACGAACAGCATGGCGGTCGGGACCTTCTGGGCCATGACCTGGCTGTCGTGGCCGGCGCCGCTCACCATGGGCTGGTGGCTGGCGCCGTGGCCCTCCGCGGCCTCGACCAGGATGCTCTTCAGGCGCGCGTCCATTGCCTTGGGCGGGACGTCCTGCAGCGTGGTGAAGCTGACGGTGAGTCCGCGCCGCGCCGCGATCCTCTCGGCCGTCTCGCGGGCCGCCGCTGCCAGCCGCTGTTTGGTCGCTTCGTCCGGGTGGCGAATGTCCAACCAGAAGGTCGCCCGTCCGGGCACGATGTTCCATGCGCCCGGCTCGACCTGCCACTTGCCAGCGGTGGCGACCGCGGGGCGACCGGTCTCCTCCACCAGGTGGGTCACCGCCAACGCCATCTCCGCCGCCCCCTGCAGCGCGTCGCGCCGCAGGTCCATTGGCGTGGTGCCAGCGTGGTCAGTCCGACCCTCCACCAGGATGCGCTGCGAGAAGATGCCAGTGATGGCGTCGACGATCCCCAACTGGGTGCCCGCGTCGGCGAGGATGCGCCCCTGCTCGATGTGCAGCTCGATGAACGCGTCGAGGTCCGTGCGGGCGGCGCTGCGAAACAGCGCCGGGTCCAGACCCACGGCCGCCATCGCCGCGCCGATCGTCGTGCCAGTGTCGTCCCGCAGGTGGTCCAGCTCGCCCGCGTCGATCATGCCCAGCATGCCGCGGGTGCCCCAGAACCTGGCAGCGAAGCGACTGCCTTCTTCTTCGCACAGGGCCACCATCTCGAGCGACCGCCGCGGGCGTCCCAGCCGTTGGCGCAGGGCGGCCAGCGCGGCCAGGGCGGCGAGCACGCCGAGAGCGCCGTCGAACTTGCCGCCGAGCTTGACGGTGTCCACGTGCGAGCCGGTCAGGATCGTCCGGCTGCTGTCCTCGGTGCCCGGGAGGCGCCCGAAGAGGTTGCCGACGGCGTCTTCGCGCGGCTCGAGCCCGACGCCGCGCATCCACTCGGCTAGCTGCTGCCGCGCCGCCACCCAGGCCGGGCCGAACACGGGGCGCTCGATACCGCCCCCGGGCTGCTGCCCAATGGCACCGAGGGTTTCCACGTAGTGGTCCATGGTCGCGGGGTCAACCCGAAGAGCCGGTGAGTCGCCTGTCATAGGAGCTCAAGTGTCCCGCATTTCGGCGATCCGCTTCAGCCGCCCGGCGATCATCTCGCCCTCGAAGCCCTGCGCACCGGGCTGGTAGAAGGTCCGGTCGGCCAGACTCTCGGGCAGGTACCGCTGGGTCCAGCGACGGGGGTCGTCCGCCGCGTAGTCGTGGCTGTAGGTGTAGCCGTGGCCGTAGCCGAGCCCGCGCATCAGCCCGGTGACAGCGTTGCGCAGGTGGAGCGGGACCGGCTCTTCGCGGCTGGACTGCACCGCCTCCATGGCCCGCGTGTAGGCGCCGCCGACCGAGTTGCTCTTGGGAGCGGTGGCCAGGTAGAGGGTCGCTTCGGCGAGGGGGTACATCGCCTCCGGCATGCCGATGAGGTGGGCCGCCTGCTGGGCGGCCACGGCGATGGACAGGCCCTGCGGATCGGCCAGGCCGACGTCTTCGCCGGCCAGGATCACGAGGCGGCGAGCGATGAACATGACGTCCTCACCCGCGTCCAGCATGCGCGCCAGCCAGTAGATGGCCGCCTGCGGATCGGAGCCGCGGATGGACTTGATGAAGGCCGAGACGACGTCGTAGTGCTGATCGCCAGCCCGGTCGTAGCGCGGCGCCCGGTGCTGCAGCGCGTCCGCGACGAGCGCCGGCGTGACGTGGCGCCCGCCAGCCTCGTCTGGCGCGGCGGCGGCCGCGGCCAGCTCGAGGGCGTTCAGCGCGGAGCGGGCGTCGCCGCTGGCACGACGGACGAGGTGGGCAAGCGCCTCGGGCGCCAGCTCGACGCGGAGCTGGCCGAGCCCGCGCTCGTCGTCGGCGAGCGCGCGGCGCAGCAGGATCTCGACGTCGGCGTCGGCCAGCGCGTGCAGCGTGAAGACGCGGGAGCGGGACAGGAGCGCGGCGTTGACCTCGAACGACGGGTTCTCGGTGGTCGCGCCGACGAGCGTGATAGTCCCGTCCTCGACGTACGGCAGCACGGCGTCCTGCTGGTTCTTGTTGAAGCGGTGGATCTCGTCGACGAACAGGATGGTGCGGCCCGGCGTGGCGCGGGCCTGGTCGACCACGCGGCGCAGGTCGGCGACACCGGCCGAGACCGCCGACAGCGAGACGAAGCGGGAGCGTGTGGCGCGGGCGATGACTTCGGCGAGGGTCGTCTTGCCGGAGCCTGGTGGGCCCCAGAGGACCATGCTGGGGACGCGGTCCGCGTCGAGGGAGCGGCGGAGCACCCGGCCGGGGGCGAGCAGGTGCGACTGGCCGACGATCTCGTCGAGGGAGCGCGGCCGCATGCGGGCCGCCAGCGGCTGGTCCGCCGAGGCGGGCGGCCCGACATCGCCGAACAGGCCGGCCTGCTGACGGCTGACGGCTGATAGCTCGTGCTGTGGCATACTGTGGTGCTGTCCTGGCCCTCAGGGAGGGTAGCGCAAGGGCAACACCCTTTCCAGGAGGAACCGGACCAGACACAATGGTCGCGCCCGCTACCACTCCCTCTCCCGCCGCCAAGCAGCGCCCACCAACCGCGGCGGCGCGGCGCAAGCGTATCCTGATCGCCGACGACGACGCCGCCATCCGAACGATGCTCGTCGAGCTGCTCCGCGCCGAGGGGTACGAGACGCTCGAGGCCAAGAGCGGCAACGAGGTTCTCCGCACCGTGCCCGCCGAGGAGCCGGACCTGCTCCTCATGGATCTGCGGATGCCCGAGCAGGACGGCATCCAGATCATGCGGCGCCTCGCCGCCCAGCAGCTCAAAGTCGAGAACGTCATCATGATGACGGCCTTCGGCACCTCCAGCGCCGCCATCGAGGCGATGCACCTCGGCGCCTACGACTACATCACCAAGCCGTTCGACCTCGACAAGGTGCTGTTCACGATCAAGCGCTACTTCGAGCGCGAGCAGCTCTCCAGAGACCTGGCGCGCAGCAAGCAGCAGGGGCCGTCGCTGTCCGAGCGCATGGTGGGCAACAGCCCGGAGATGCAGGAGGTGTACAAGCGGATCGGCCAGGTGGCCGCCTCCGACGCCAGCGTGCTCATCGTCGGCGAGACGGGAACCGGCAAGGAGTCCATCGCCGAGCTGGTGCACCGCTACTCGGCGTTTTCGAAGGGCGACCTGGTGAAGGTCAACCTGACGGCGCTGCCGGCGACGCTGATCGAGGCCGAGCTGTTCGGCCACGAGAAGGGCAGCTTCACCGGCGCCGACCGCCAGCGGATCGGCCGCTTCGAGATGGCCCACAACGGCACCATCTTCCTGGACGAGATCGGCGACATGGCGATGTCCCTCCAGGCGAAGCTGCTCCGGGTGCTCCAGGAGCGCGAGATCGAGCGCGTCGGTGGCACGCAGACCATCAAGGTCAACGTCCGCGTCGTCGCCGCCACCAACAAGGATCTCCGCGCCGAGGTGGAGGCGGGCCGGTTCCGCGAGGACCTCTACCATCGTCTCGCGGTGATCACCATTCGGACGCCGTCGCTTCGCGAGCGGAAGGAGGACATCCCTATCCTGGTGGAGCACTTCCTCCAGAAGCACCGCTTCTCCAGCGCGAGCGCACCCGCCCGCATCAGCGATCCGGCGCTGGCTCGGCTCATGGAGTACGATTGGCCAGGCAACGTGCGCGAACTGGAGCACACCATCCAGCGCGGCGTGGTGCTGGCTCGCGGCGGCGCCATCTCGCCCGAGCACCTACTTCTGGACGACGACCGCGAAATCGCCATCATCGACCTCAATCAGAAGCTGAGCCTCAAAGTCACACTTGCCGACGTCATGGCTGAGGTAGAATCGCGGATGCTCCACCGTTCACTGGCGCGGTCGGATGGCAATCGCCATGAAGCCGCCAAGGCTCTTGGCATAGACATTGCGAGCCTGGAAAAGAAGCTGGCCGAATACGGCATCGATAGTCGCGTCTAGCGTTATGGACGTTACGGAAGGGAGACCGACAATGGTCGACGAGGGCCGCGCAGGCGGGACCTTTGGCACCAGCGGCACCAAGCTCTGGGAGGACAGCGGCAACAAGGCCGTCGGGACGATCCTGGCGACCGCTCTCGCGGCCGGCGTGGTGGCCTTCCTGCTGCGGCGCTCGCAGCAGGAAGACGAGACGCCAACAGGCCGCATCTCGTCGCTGGCGCGCTCCTTCGCGGACTCGGACAACATGGGGGTTGGCCGCGACTTCTTCATGGAGAGAATCCTGCCCGAGTTCAAGCCGGCGCTGCTCAGCATCCTGGGCGAGCTGGAGGAGGTCGTCGACCAGGCGTTCCGCCGCAGCGAGAAAGCCATCAAGAAGCTCTGAAAAGCGGACCGGTTGTGGAGAACGAAACGGGGGTCATAGCATGACCCCCGTTTCGTCTTCGTACAGGCCGACTGGCCACTCATCGCTTTCCCGCAGACGCCGCAGCCGCCGATGGAGCTAGAGCTCGATCTCTCCCAGGACTTCTCGCTGAACCAGGCGATGAAGGTGTCGCCGCGGCTGGTCGCGGCCAACTACATCCTGGAGCTGTCCTCGCAAGAGCTCCAGCAGGCTATCGCCACGGAGATCTCCGAGAACCCCGCCCTCGAGCAGGTCGACGTCGTCACCTGTCCCGTCTGTGGAACGGAGCTGCGCGGCTCGATCTGCCCCCGCTGCATCCAGCGGCAGAAGCTTGGTGGCCCGGCAGAGACGCCCGACGATCGCGCCAATGGCTACGACGATGTGCCCGACACGCGGGAGCGGGCGCCCGACGATGACGAATTCGACCCTCTGACGCGCGTCGCCTCCGAGCAGACGCTGGCCGAGCGGCTGCTGCTGGACATGGGGGCCGTCCTGCCGCAGGAGGATCTCGAGATCGCCGAGTACCTGGTCGGCAGCCTCGACGAGAAGGGCTACCTGTCCCTGCGCCCGGAGGAGGTCGCCTACGAGCTCAGCGTCGACGAAGAGCGCGTGCGCGCCATCCTGCACGTGCTCCAGGCCCAGGAGCCCATCGGTATCGGGGCGCGCAACCTGCGCGAGTGCCTGCTCATCCAGATCAACCACCTGGCCGACCGCGGGCTGACGCAGCCCTACGCCCGCGAGATCGTCTCCCAGTTCCTGACCGAGCTGGGCGAGCACAAGTTCGGCCGCATCGCCCACGAGCTGCGCATCCCGACCGAGGACGTCGAGGCCGTCTGGGACTTCGTCAAGCAGAAGCTGAACCCGCACCCGGCCCACGGCTTCTCCGAGACGAACAGCAGCGACCGCGACACGCGCGCCATGTACATCGTCCCGGACGTCATCATCGCGAAGGGCCCCGACGGGTTCGAGGTGGAGGTAGTCGAGAGCCGGCGCTTCGTGCTCCGGGTGAATGCCCAGTACACCCGCCTATCGGCAGACCTCCACCGCAGCGGCGCCGAGATGAGCCCGACCGACAAGAAGCACGTCCAGCAGTACGTCGGCCGCGCCAAGCTGTTCATCGCCAACATCAACCAGCGCCGACAGACGCTGTCCAACATCACGCGCTGCCTGGTCGAGCAGCAGCACGACTTCCTGGAGCACGGCGTGCGCCATCTCCGGCCGCTCAGTCGGGCGGCGATCGCGCAGCAGCTGGGCGTGCACGAGAGCACCGTCAGCCGGGCCACCGCCAGCAAGTTCGTGATGCTGCCCAATGGCGAGGTCATCCCGTACGCCCACTTCTTCACCCCCAGCCTGAGCGTCAAGGACATCATGAAGGAGGTCATCGAGAAGGAGGGCAAGCCACTCACCGACTCCGAGATCGTGGAGCGGCTGAAGGATCGGGGCATCACGATCGCTCGCCGCACCGTGGCCAAGTACCGCATGCAGCTCTCGATCCTGCCCAGCTCGCTCCGCTGACCGGTCCGCTGGCCCGGGGCGGCTGACCGATAGCGAGCGAGCGCGGGCGGCCGGTCGACTAAAATTGGACTGGGGCGCACGGTGGGCTATTCGGTTGACCTGAGCGACGACCAGCGCGCGCTGCGCGACACGGTGCGCGAGTTCGCGGAGGGCGAGATCGCCCCGCACGCCGCCGCGTGGGACCGTGATGGTGTCTTCCCCACCGCCACGATCCGACAGCTCGGCCAGCTTGGCGTCATGGGCCTGCCATTCCCCGAGGAGTACGGCGGCGTCGGAGCGGGCAGCCTGTCGATGGCCATCGCTCTCGAAGAGCTGGCGCGGGTCGACTCGTCGGTCGCGATCACCGTGGCCGCCAGCGTCTCCCTCGGCGGGACACCACTCCTGTCGTTCGGCAGCGAGCCGCAGAAGCAGCGCTGGCTCGTGCCGCTGGCGCGTGGCGAGACGCTGGGCGCATTCGCCAGCACCGAGCCAGAAGCCGGGTCAGACGTCCAGGGGATCCAGACGACGGCCCGGTTCGACGGCGACGCCTGGCTGATCGACGGCACGAAGGCGTACATCACCAATGCCGGCACGGAGCTGAGCGCGTTCACGACCACCACAGCGGTGACGGGTCGGCGCGGCCCGGAGGACCGGCCCGAGGTGACCACGTTCATCGTGCCAGCCGGCGCGCCCGGCTTCAGCCCGCAGCGGCCCTACCACAAGATGGGTTGGCACGCCTCGGACACACGCGAGCTGGTCTATCAGGAGTGCCGCGTTCCCGAGGACGCCATGCTCGGGCCGCGCGGTGCCGGCGCGCGCCAGTTCCTGGCCACTCTCGACGGCGGCCGGGTAGGCGTCGGCGCCATGGGCCTCGGTCTCGCCCAGGGCTGCCTGGACCACTCGGTCGCCTGGGCGAAACAGCGCCGCGCCTTTGGCCAGCCCATCGGCCGCTACCAGGCGGTGGCGTTCCAGCTGGCGGATGTGGCGACGCGCATCCAGGCGGCCCGCTCCCTCGTGTACCGCGCCGCCGCCCTCAAGGACGCGGGGCGAGCCAACACGGAGGAGGCCGCTCAGGCGAAGCTGTTCGCCAGCGAGCTGGCCGTCGCGGCAGCCGACGTCGCCATGCAGGTGCACGGTGGCTACGGCTACATCGAGGAATCGATTATCCCGCGGTACTACCGCGACGCCAAAATACTGACGATTGGCGAAGGCACGAGCGAGATCCTGAAGCTCGTCATAGCGCGCAAGATGGGACTGGACATATGACCCTGATGACCCAAAACGGAGAGGTGTTCGTGCTCGGCGCGGCGCGGACGCCAGTGGGCAAGATCATGGGCGGGCTGAGCACCGTCCCGGCGACCCAGCTGGGCGCCACTGTGATCCGCGCGGCCGTCGACCGGGCCGGCATCCCGGCGCAGACCGTCGACGAGGTGATCATGGGGCAGGTGATCCAGGCGGGCGCCGGCCAGGCGCCGGCCCGGCAGGCCGCCCTGGCCGCCGGCGTGCCGCCATCGGCCAACGCCACCACGCTGAACAAGGTGTGCGCCTCGGGTCTGGAGGCGATCAACCAGGCGGCCCACGCCATCCGCGCCGGCGACTCGACGGTCGTCGTCGCCGGCGGTATGGAGAGCATGAGCCTGGGCCCACACCTGCTGCCGAAGGCCCGCTTCGGCTACCGCATGGGCTCGGTCACCGTGCAGGACGCCACCATCGTCGACGGTCTCTGGTCGCCGTGGAACGACCACCACATGGGGATGAGCGCCGAGGCCATCGCGGAGAAGCGCGGCATCTCGCGCCAGGAGCAGGACGCGTTCTCGCTGCGCAGCCACCAGCGGGCGGTGAGCGCCATCCGTGACGGGCGGTTCGCGACGGAGATCGTCCCGGTCGACGTTCCGGGGCGCAAGGGCGCCACCACCCGGGTCGACACGGACGAGAGCCCGCGCGCCGACACCTCGCTCGAAGCCCTGGGCCGGCTGGGGCCAGCGTTCACGCCCGCTGGCACTGTCACTGCTGGCAACGCCCCCGGCTTCACCGATGGGGCCGCTGCGCTCGTGCTGGCGGGCTCGGCGACCGTGCAGCAGGAGCATCTCACGCCCCTCGCCCGGGTCGTCGCCTACGCCAGCGCGGCGACCGAACCGCTCTGGCTGTTCGAGGCGCCCGAGATGGCGTTGGCGAAGCTGCTCGCCAGGACAGGCACCAGCATCGCCGACTGGGACCTGCTCGAGATCAACGAAGCGTTCGCTGCCCAGATCGTGGCCAACGGCCAGGCGCTCGACTGGGATTGGGACCGGGTCAACGTGAACGGCGGCGCCATCGCGCTCGGCCACCCGCTCGGCGCCACGGGCGCGCGCCTGGCGGTGACCCTCCTGCACGCGCTGCGCCAGCGCGGCAAGCGGCGTGGCATCGCCGGCCTCTGCCACGGTGGCGGCGGGGCCGTGGCCATGGCGTTCGAGCTGGTGGAATAACACCCATGGCCGTCAGCGCCGAGCCAGCGTCGCGGACGTCGTCGTCCTTCCGCGGCGCCTACGACCTCAGCGAAGAGCAGGACCTGTTCAAGCGCACCGTCCACGAGTTTGTCCAGCGGGAGATCGTCCCCATCGCCCACGAGTGCGATGAGCAGGAGAGGTACCCGCGCGAGACGATCGCGAAGATGGGCCAGCTTGGGCTCCTGGGCCTGCTGGTGCCGGAGCAGCTCGGCGGCGCGGGCGCCAGCTCGCTGGACTACGTGCTGGCCATGGAGGAGGTCGCCTGGGCCGACGCCTCGCACTCGGTCGTCATGTCCGTCAACAACTCGCTGGTCTGTGACCCGATCGTCCGCTTCGGGACGGAGGCCCAGCAGCGGCGCTACCTGCCCGCGCTGGCCCAGGGCGCGTTCGTTGGCGCGTACTGCCTGAGCGAAGCGACGTCCGGCTCCGACGCCTCGAACATGAGCACCGCCGCGCGCCGCGCGCCGGACGGGGGGTGGCTGCTCGACGGCACCAAGAGCTGGATCACTAACGGCGGCGAAGCTGGCGTCTACCTCGTCTACGCGCTGACGAATCGTGACGTCGCCAAGGCGCGCGGGATCACCGCCTTCCTGGTCGACGCCGACACGCCTGGGCTGCGGGCGGGCGCCAAGGAGAAGAAGCTTGGGATCAGGGCCTCGAGCACGACCCAGATCTTCTTCGAGGGCTGCCAGGTGCCGGCGTCGGCCGTTCTGGGCACGGTCGACGAAGGATTCAAGATCGCGATGGCGACGCTGGACGGCGGGCGCATCGGGATCGCGGCCCAGGCGCTCGGCATCGCCCAGCGGGCGTTCGACGAAGCGACTGCCTACGCCAAGGAGCGGGAGGCGTTCGGACGGCCGATCGCCGAATTCCAGGGCCTCCAGTGGCGGCTGGCCGACATGGCGGTGCGCATCGAGTCGGCGCGCCTGCTGACGTACCGGGCGGCGCGGATGCGGGACGCTGGGCAGCCGTTCTCCAAGGAGGCGAGCATGGCGAAGCTCGCGGCCTCGGAGACGGCGATGTTCGCCGCGCACGCCGCGGTCCAGACCCTTGGCGGCTACGGCTACGTGCGGGAGTACCCGGTCGAGAAGCTGTTCCGCGACGCCAAGATCACGGAGATCTACGAGGGGACGAGCGAGATCCAGCGGCTCGTGATCTCGCGCCACATTCTGCGTGGCTGAGCGACGGAGGAGCCGCCTCCCGGGCCAGACGCTGGTCTTCTACGGCGACGGCAAGGGCAAGACCAGCGCCGCCTTCGGCGTCGCCCTGCGGGCGGTCGGGCGGGGCTGGAAGGTGCTGATGCTCCAGTACACCAAGATGGGCGAGTGGCCCAAAGGGGAGCCCATGGGCGAGATCACCGGCGCCCGGCGGCTCGCGCCCGACTTCGAGGTCATATCCACCGGCATCGGCTTCGTCAACCTCTTTGGCGATCCGTTCACGCTCGACGAGCACCGCGATGCCGCCCAGCGGGGCCTCGAGCTGGCCAGGCAGCGGATGGCCTCCGGCGACTACGACCTGATCATTCTGGACGAGGCCATCGGCGCCGTCTCTCAGGGCCAGTGGGACCTGCAGCAGCTGCTGGAGTTGATCCAGGGAAAGCCGCGCGAGCTGAATCTCCTGATCACTGGCCACGACGACGACAAGCGGTTCATCGACCAGGTGATCGCCGTGGCTGACCTGGCGACGGAGATGAAGAAGGTCAAGCACCCCTTCGACGAGGGCCACCAGGCCCGCAAAGGGTTGGATTACTGACTACTGACCGACGGCTCCACGACGGAGCGCCCAGCCAGCGGGCCGGGGCGGGGCCAGGGCCCGGCCGCGGACGGCCCATCTATACTCATGCGAATGCACGGTTCCGCCGACCACCCTGAATCACCGGTCAGCCGGGAGGAGGTGGGCGTGCCGCACGAGTCGCCCGCCCTGCCGCTCACCGACGAGGCACCAGGGCCCAGTGAGCCACCGACCGAGACGGCTGGGCCGGATGTTGCCCCGCCGGCCGACTCGACGACTATGGTGTTTCGGCCGGCGCCTGAGCCGGAACCGATCAGCCTTGCCGAGCCGGAATTGGAGCCGATCACCGTTACTGAGGCGGCGCCGCCCGAGCCGGAACCGGAACCGGAACCGGAGCTTCCCGACACCCAAGTGCCCCTGGCGGAGCCCGTCGTGCAGGCGGGCCGGCCGACTGAGCCGCTCGCTGTCCACCACATAGGCATCGCCGTGTCGAGCATCGACCAGGCCATGCAGTTCTACGGCGAGAAGCTCGGCCTGTCGGTGGTGAGTCGGGTGGCGATGCCCGAGCGGTCGCTCAAGGTGGCGTTCGTGCGCACGGGCAACACCCTGATCGAGCTGCTCGAGCCAACCAGCGACAGCAGCACGGTGGCTCGGTTCATCGAACGCCGCGGCCCGGGCCTGCATCACCTATGCTTCGGCACCCCCGACATCGCCGAGCATCTGCGCGACCTGAAGGACAAGGGCGTCGAGCTGATCGACGACACGCCGCGGCCCGGCGGCCTGGGCAGCGTGGCGTTCGTCCAGCCGGCCGCGGCCCACGGCGTCCTGATCGAGCTGCTCCAGGAGCGGCTGCCCGACGCGGAGGCGCCCTACTAGGGGTCAGGCGTCGCCATGCCAAGCCCGGTCCCGCCGCTGCGGGTGCTGATCGCGAAGCCTGGCCTGGACGGGCACGACCGTGGCGCCAAGGTGGTGGCCCGGGCGCTGCGGGACGCGGGGTTCGAGGTCATCTACACCGGCATCAGGCAAACGCCGGAGATGATCGCCGAGGCCGCGCTCCAGGAGGACGTCGACGCCATCGGCCTGAGCATCCTGTCAGGGGCTCATCTCACCCTCTTTCCCCGCATCCTGGCCGAGCTGCGCAAGCGCGGCCTGGACGACGTGGTGCTCTGGGCCGGCGGTATCATCCCCGAGGGCGACGTGCCAAAGCTGAAGGACCTCGGGATCCGGGCGGTGTTTGGCCCCGGCTCTCCCACCAGCGAGACTGTCCAGTTTCTCCGCCAGGTAGCCGAGGCTCGCGCCGGCGCCGCGTCCGGGCGTTGACGCGCGCCGACGATCTCGCCGGCCGCCTCCTCGAAGGCGACCGGCTGGCGCTGTCGCGGCTCATCTCCATGGTCGAGGCCGGGCAGCCCGAGGCGCGCGCCACGCTGCGCTGCCTGTACCGGCGCACTGGCCATGCCCACGTGGTAGGCATCACCGGCCCGCCTGGCTCGGGCAAGTCCACGCTCACCACGCGCCTCGCCCAGGAGAGCCGGCGCCGTGGCGCCACGGTGGGCATCGTGGCGATCGACCCGACCAGCCCTTTCACCGGCGGAGCGCTGCTCGGCGACCGCGTGCGGATGATGGAGCTGCACAGCGACCCCGAGGTGTTCGTCCGCAGCATGGCGACCCGCGGCGTCGTCGGCGGTCTGGCCCGCGGCACGGTGGACGTCGTCCTGCTCCTCGACGCCTTCGGCAAGGACCTCGTGCTGATCGAGACGGTGGGAGTTGGCCAGGATGAGGTCGACGTCGCGTTGGCCGCCGACACCACCGTCGTCGTCGGGGTGCCAGGCCTCGGCGACGACATCCAGGCGATCAAGGCCGGCATCCTGGAGGTCGCTGACGTGCTCGTGGTCAACAAGGCCGACCTCCCGGGCGCCGAGCGCCTGGTCAGTGAGCTGCTGGCCATGCAGAGCCTGAGCGAGGCGCGTCCGTGGACCGTCCCGGTCCTGCGCACGGTCGCGACCGACGGGACAGGCGTGCCTGAGCTGCTCGACTCCCTCGCGGCACACCGGGCGTACCTGGTCGACTCCGGTCGTTGGGCGGAGCGGCGCACCGTCAACGCGCGTCGCCAGGTGCGGGCCATCGTGGAGGACGGGCTGCGCGAGCGGTTCGAGCGTGTGGTGGCCGACGACGGCTGGCGGGCGCGGTTCGCCGCGGTGGCCGCCCGCGAGCAGGACCCGTACGCCGTGGCGGAGCAGGTCTTAGCCGAGCTAAGGGAGATGCGTGAGGTGGCTCGTGGCGACGCGTGACGAGACGGCAGGGGCGGGTCCCGATCGGGCGGACGGCGCGGCGCACGTGAGCACCACAGCTGACAAGATCGCGCAGCTGCGTCAGCTGCGCGAGCAGGCGCGCCTCGGCGGCGGCGAGCGCCGCATTCAGGCGCAGCACGCCAAGGGGAAGCTCACGGCCCGCGAGCGGCTGGACCTCCTGCTCGACCCGGACAGCTTCGTCGAGATCGACCAGTTCGTGACCCACCGGTCGACCGAGTTCGGCCTGGCGCACGAGAAGTACTTCGGCGACGGCGTCGTCACCGGATCGGGAACAGTCGAGGGACGCCTCGTCTACGTCTTCTCCCAGGACTTCACAGTCTTCGGGGGCTCGCTGTCCGAAGCGCACGGCGAGAAGATCTGCAAGGTGATGGACCTGGCGGTGCAGAACGGGGCGCCGGTCCTGGGGCTCAACGACTCGGGCGGCGCGCGCATTCAGGAGGGCGTCGTCTCGCTGGGCGCGTACGCCGAGATCTTCCTGCGGAACGTGCTGGCATCGGGGGTGGTGCCACAGATCTCCGTGGTGATGGGGCCGTGCGCGGGCGGCGCTGTCTATTCGCCGGCCATGACCGACTTCATCTTCATGGTCGAGGGCACCTCCTTCATGTTCGTGACCGGCCCCGACGTGGTGAAGACAGTGACGCACGAGATCGTCGATTTCGAGGGCCTGGGCGGGGCGGCGGTCCACAACGGGACGAGCGGCGTGGCCCATTTCGCGGCGGACAACGAGGCGGAGTGTCTGGAGCGCGTGCGCCAGCTCCTGTCGTACCTGCCGGCCAACAACCTGGACGACCCACCCTTCCGGCCGACGAGCGACCCGGCGGACCGCATGGACGACGTCCTGAACGAGATAGTTCCGGACCAGCCGACGCGCGGCTACGACATGCTGCGCGTGATCGGCGCCATCGTCGACGACGGCACGTTTCTGGAGGTGCACCAGGCGTTCGCCCAGAACATCGTCGTGGGCTTCGCGCGTCTTGGCGGGTACCCGGTCGGCATCGTGGGCCAGCAGCCGAACGTGCTGGCCGGCGTGCTGGACATCAACGCCTCGATCAAGGCGGCCCGCTTCGTCCGCTTCTGCGACGCCTTCAACATCCCGCTGGTGACGCTTGTCGACGTGCCGGGGTTTCTCCCCGGCGTGGGCCAGGAGCACGGCGGCATCATCCGCCAGGGCGCGAAGCTGCTGTACGCGTACTGCGAGGCGACGGTGCCGAAGGTGACGGTGATCACGCGCAAGGCGTACGGCGGCGCCTACGACGTCATGTCGTCCAAGCACATCCGGGGCGACGTCAACCTCGCCTGGCCGACGGCGGAGATCGCGGTGATGGGCATCGAAGGAGCTGTGAACATCATCTTCCGGGACGAGCTGGCACGGGCCGAGGACCCGGCAGCGCTGCACGTGCAGCTGGAGCGCGACTACCGCGAGCGGCTGGCCAACCCGTACCTGGCGGCAGCGCGCGGCTACGTCGACGACGTGATAGAGCCCCGCGAAACCCGCCCCCGCCTGATCGCCGCCCTGAAGATGCTCCAGAACAAACGCGCCAGCAACCCCCCCAAAAAGCACGGCAACATCCCGTTGTGATGTTCCGGAAGGTGTTGGTCGCGAATCGGGGGGAGATCGCGGTGCGGGTGGTGCGGGCGTGCCGCGAGATGGGGGTCTCGCCCGTGGCGGTGTACTCCGATGCCGACCGGGACGCGCTGCACGTGCGCCTTGCCGACGAGGCGATCCACGTCGGGCCGGCGCCAGCGGGCGAGAGCTATCTGCGCATCGACCGGATGGTCGACGCAGCGCGCCAGGCGGGGGCGGAGGCGGTCCATCCCGGGTACGGCTTCCTGGCCGAGAGCCCGGCGTTCGCGCAGGCGTGTCGCGACGCCGGGCTCGTGTTCGTCGGGCCCTCGCCCCAGTCCATGCGCGACCTCGGCCTCAAGACGGAGGCGCGGCGGCTCATGCAAGCGGCCGGCGTGCCGATCGTGCCCGGGACGGTGGACCCGGTAGGGTCGTTGGACGAGGTGCGCCGGATTGCCCACGAGATCGGCTTCCCCGTGGCGCTCAAGGCGGTCGCCGGGGGCGGCGGCAAAGGGCTGCGCATCGTGCAGGAGGCGGACGGGCTCGAGGCTGCCTTCCGCCAGGCCGGCAGCGAGGCCGGGGCAGCGTTTGGCGACACGGCGATCTACCTCGAGCGCGCCATCGAGCGCCCGCGCCACGTCGAGGTCCAGATTCTCGCCGACCAACACGGCGCCTGCGTGTCGCTCGGGGAGCGCGACTGCTCCTTGCAGCGACGGCATCAGAAGGTCGTGGAGGAGTCGCCGTCGCCGGCCGTCGACGCCGATCTGCGGCGGCGGATGGGCGAGGTGGCCGTCCGGGCCGCCACCGCGGCGCGCTACACGAGCGCCGGCACCGTGGAGTTTCTGCTGGCGCCGTCGGGCGAGTTCTTCTTCCTCGAAGTGAACGCCCGGCTCCAGGTGGAGCACCCGGTGACCGAGATGGTGACGGGCCTCGACCTGGTGCAGGAGCAGCTGCGCATCGCGGCCGGCGAGCCGCTCGGCTACGAGCAGGCGAGCATCCAACCGCGCGGCTACGCCGTGGAGTGCCGCGTCAACGCCGAGGATCCGGAGCAGGGGTTCCTGCCGTCCACGGGCCGGCTGCTGGGCTACCGGCCGCCGTCGGGCCCCGGTGTGCGCGTCGACAGCGGCGTCGCGGCCGGCGACAGTATCAGCGTCCATTACGACCCTATGGTGGCCAAGCTGATCGTCTGGGCCGAGGACCGCCCGCGCGGCTTGCGACGGATGGCGCGGGCGCTGCGCGAGTTCCTCGTGCTTGGCGTCAGGACCAGCATACCGCTCCACCTGTGGCTCATGGAGCACCCCGCCGTCCAGGCGGGCACTGTCGATACGGGTTGGCTAGAGCGCGAGTGGCACGGTAATGTGCGGCAGGACGTGTCGGAGACGGAGGCGGCAGCCATCGCGGCTGCCCTGCTGGCCGATGCGCGAACGGGGGCCGAGGCCGAGACGCTAGCGGCGGCGCCGAGCGCGCCACGACAGTCGGCCTGGGGCCGTGCCGCGCGCCAGGCCGCGGTCCGCTAGCGGGTTCCGGTAGCGATCAACGGTCAACGACGTGCCCACGACGACCTACCAGGTGACCATCAGCGACCGCGTGGTCGAGGTCGCTCTGCGCCGCGAGGGCGACGCGGTGTACGCCCGGGTGGACGGTGGTGAGGAGATCCCCGTCCGGCTCTGGCAGGTAAGCGACCCGCTGTACTCGCTGGCCGTGGGTCACCAGCGCTGGGAGCTGGCTGCCCGGCGAGCGGGGGGTGCCGTCACCCTGGCCCTCGGCGGCCGGCTGTACGAGGTGGAGGTCGTCGACGCGGCGCGGGCGCGGCTGGCCAGCGTGGCTGGCGGACGTGCTCGGGGGCACGCTCGCCGCGAGCTGAAGGCGCCGATGCCAGGCCTCGTCGTGCGCGTCCTGTGCCAGGCGGGCGACACGGTCGCCGCCGGCCAGCCGCTGGTCGTGCTCCAGGCGATGAAGATGGAGAATGAGCTGTCGCTGGCGACGGCTGGGACCGTCGCTTCGGTCGCCGTCGGCCCCGCCCAGACCGTGGACCAGGGCCAGGTGCTCGTGGTGCTTGAATAGCTCTATGAAGGCTGAGATCCTCTCCGTAGGTACCGAGCTGCTGCTGGGGCAGATCGTCGACACCAATGCCAATTACCTCGCTCAGCAGCTGCCCTCGCTCGGGATAGACCTGTACTTCGTGTCGCAGATCGGGGACAACCGGCAGCGGTTGGCAGACGGGTTCCGTCGTGGGCTCGAGCGGTCCGAGCTTGTCATTGTGACCGGTGGGCTCGGGCCGACGGAGGACGACCTGACGCGCGAGGCCATCGCCGACGTCTTTGGCGAGCCGCTGGAGGTGCAGCCGCATCTCGAGCGTGAGCTGCGGGAGTTCTTCAGCCGGCGCGGGCGCACCATGCCGGAACGGAACGTGAAGCAGGCGACGACGATCCGCTCGGGGACCTATCTGCCCAACCCCATCGGGACCGCGCCTGGCTGGTGGGTGGAGCGCGGCGACCGGACAATCGTGGCCATGCCCGGGGTACCGCACGAGATGCGCAAGATGTGGCAGGAGCAGGCGGTCCCTCGGCTCGCCCGCAAGGTCGGCGCCGGCGCGATCGTGTCCCGCACCTTGAAGCTCGTCGGTATCGGCGAGTCGCACGCCGAAGAGGCGGTCGGTGACCTCACGCGCTCGACGAACCCAACGCTCGCCACGTACGCCAAGAGCGACGGCATCCACCTCCGGCTGACCGCCAAGGCCGACACCACCCGCCAGGCAGAGGCGCTGCTCGACGCGTTCGAGCCGCGCGTCCGCGAGCGCGTCGGCCAGTGGGTCTACGGCGGCGAGTCGGACAGCTTGCCGGCGGTCGTCGGCGCTCTGCTGCGGCAGCGCGGCCTGTCCCTGGCCGTGGCCGAGAGCGCCACGGGTGGCCAGCTGGCGTCGCTCATCACCGAGGCGGCCGGGGCGTCGGAGTACTTCCGCGGCGGCGTTGTGGTGTACAGCCCCGAGGCGAAACGGGAGCTGGGGGTGCCGGCGGACGTGCTGGAGCGGTTCGGCACTGTCGCGCCCGAGACCAGCCGAGCCCTGGCGCGGGCGGTGCGCGAGCGCTACGGCGCGGACGCGGGGATCGCGACCACTGGCGTGGCCGGTCCCGGCGCCGCCAACGGCATCCCGGAGGGGACGCTGCACATCGCCGTGGACGTCGGCGGGCAGACGAGTACCGAGACGACCCGGTACTCGACCACGCGCACCGAGTACAAGCGCCGCGGCGCGCTGGAAGCGCTCTACCAGCTGTGGCGGGACCTCAGGATCCTCGAGGGCGAGAAAGGGGAGCCGTAGATTTGGTACGGTTGTCCTGAGTTTCCCAGCGGACGCCATGGCCACCACGGAGCCCCGACCCGGGACGCGAGACGCCACTGAGCCGTCCCTTTCGGCGGACGAGTGGCGCGCCACGACGCTGCGCGCCGCGCTGGCCCGAGCGCCAGAGCGGCCGGGCCTGTTCGAGACCAGCTCGGGCATCCCGGTCGAGGTTGCCTACGCGTCAGACGACCTCGCGGCGCTGGGCTGGAGCGAGCGCGAGCGGTTGGCTTTCCCAGGCGAGTTCCCGTTCACGCGCGCCGTCCAGCCAACCGGCTACCGCGGCCGCCTGTGGACGATGCGCCAGTACGCCGGCTACGCGACGGCCGAAGAGTCCAACGCGCGCTACCGGTACTTGCTGGAGCGCGGCCAAACCGGGCTGTCCGTTGCCTTCGATCTGCCCACGCAGATGGGCTACGACGCCGACCACCCAATGGCCGAAGGCGAGGTCGGCAAGGTAGGCGTCTCCATCTGCTCGCTTGACGACATGGAGCGCCTGTTCGCCGGAATCCCGCTCGACAAGGTGACGACGTCGATGACTATCAACGCCACGGCGCCGATCCTGCTCGCGCTGTACGTCGCCGTGGCCAGGAGGCAGGGCGTCCAGCCGCGGCGCTTGAGCGGCACGATCCAGAACGACATCCTCAAGGAGTACATCGCGCGCGGCACGTACATCTACCCGCCGCGACCGAGCCTGCGACTGATCACCGACGTCTTCGCCTTCTGCGCGGCCGAGCTGCCGCAATGGAACACGATCTCCATCAGCGGGTACCACATCCGCGAGGCGGGCGCGACAGCCGTCCAGGAGCTCGCCTTCACCCTGGCCGACGGGATCCAGTACGTCGAGGCAGCGCTCGCGGCTGGACTCTCTGTCGACCAGTTCGCCCCACGGCTGGCGTTCTTCTTCGACGCCCACAACAACCTCTTCGAGGAGGTCGCCAAGTTCCGGGCGGCGCGCCGCATGTGGGCGAAGATCATGCGCGAGCGCTTCAACGCTCAGGACCCGCGGTCGTGGATGCTGCGGTTCCACACCCAGACGGCCGGCGTGACACTCCAGGCGCAGCAGATCGACAACAACGTGGTGCGGGTGACGGTGCAAGCTCTGGCGGCGATCCTCGGCGGCACCCAGTCGCTCCACACGAATGCCAAGGACGAGGCGCTGGCGCTGCCCACCCAGGAGACAGCCCAGCTCGCTCTGCGCACGCAGCAGATTCTGGCCCACGAGAGCGGCGTGGCGGACGTGGTCGACCCATTGGCTGGCTCCTACTACGTCGAATCGCTGACCGACGAGGTCGAGCGGCGCGCCTGGGAGTACCTCGACCGCATAGACGCTATGGGGGGTGCCCTGGCGGCCGTGGAGCGCGGCTACATCCAGGCAGAGATCCAGGAGGCGGCGTATCAGTACCAGCGCCAGGTGGAGCAGGACGCCCGGATCGTGGTCGGCCTGAACGCCTACCAGAGCACGGGACAGGACGCGCCCGCGGACATCCTGGTTGTCGACCCGGCCGTTCGCGAGCGCCAGACCGAGCGCCTGCGGGCGCTGCGGGCCGCGCGGCCGGCGGGCGACGTCCAAAAGCTGCTGCGCCGGTTGGAGGCGGCCGCGCTGGGGACCGAGAACCTCATGCCGCTGATCGTCGAGGCTGTTGGCGCGTCGTGCACCCTGGGTGAGATTGCCGACGCGTTCAGACGTGCGTGGGGCGAAGCCGGCGACTTTGCCCGCGTGTAATGTGTATGATCGAACTGTTGGAAGTGCGCCAGCCAGTAGTGTTGCGCGAAGCGGATTTCCCACCAACATACTTCTGGGAGGTTGGCGGTGCAAGTTCAGATTCGCAAGCTCGCACCCGAAGAGTCGGCCAAGTTCTTCCCCAAGCGTGGACAGATGGATCTGTCAGAGTACACCGATGCGCTACACGGTCTAGAAGCGGGAGACGCTGCCGAGATCGATCTCGGGGGCCTTTCAAGTCGTGCAATGAAGCGGCGTCTTGGCCAGGCAGCGAAGCAATCCGGGTATACGTTGCGTTGGGCCAGAGAAACGAGCGGCGACGTGCTGCGCTTTCAGGTGCGGGACGCCCAGGGCGTACAACCGAAGCCGCGCAATGGGCGCCGAGGTCGCCGCAAGCGCGCGGAGTAGCCCGCCGAGCGCTCGGCGGGCGTCCCGCCTGAACCGGCGGCCGGCACCGGGCCCTACCCTGGCCACCCCGTGAAGGCCAACCAACCCTGTCGCAACGCCTGCCGCACCAGTCGTCCGCGAGACGCTGGCACCGAATTTGCCTTAAGGCAACGGTAGCGGCGCCGGCAACCGAATCGTGCGCCGCGATCACGGAGGCGCAATCCATGGCTGAGCAGACAGTAATCACGACCAGTGGCTCCGGTGGCTCTGGCGCCAGCGGGCGCCGGGTATACGGCGGCCTGTACAGCGACGTCGGCGCGGCCGAGCGTGGCATCCGCCGCTTCCACGAGGCGGGCTACCAGGGCGACCGCATAGGTATCGTATCGCGAGACCAGGAGGCGAAGGGCCTGGCCGAGGACACGGGCGCCAAGATGGCCGGCGGTGCCACGACCGGCGCTGTCACCGGCGGCATCCTCGGCGGCCTCACGGGTCTCCTGGTCGGGATCGGCGCGCTCGCCATTCCCGGCATCGGACCGGTTGTGGCGGGCGGCATTCTCGCCAGCGCGTTCGGCCTGGGCGGCGGCACCGCCGTGGCCGGCGCGGGCATCGGCGCGGCGGCCGGCGGCCTGCTCGGGGCGCTGACGGGCCTCGGCTTCTCGCACGATGAGGCCTCGTACTACGACCAGGGCGTACGCGGCGGCCGGACGCTCGTGACAGTCGACGACCCAGAGGGTCGCGCCGGCGACATCTTCGACGAGACCGGCGCCGACCGCTACCGGAGCGGCGGCACCACGACGACCACCACGACGCGCGTTGTCTAGTCGTCCTGACTGGAACCACAAACTGACGCGACCCGTCGTCGCGGCTCATGGCCGGCGAGAACCTGGCCTGGTGAGGCAGGTTCTCGCCGGCTTTTCCTGTGTCCGCCGCCCGCACCTCTTCACGCGCCGTTAACGGGGGGCTAACCTGGCGGTGGGCACGACGTTGCTATCGTGGTGCCGCACCCGCATGGCCGTCTCCGCTTCCCCGCTCCCGAGGCGCCGCTCGAACACGGTGGGCCGTGCCCCACGGTTCGACCGCGAGTGGCTCCTTTTCGCCGCCTTCGTCGGTCCGAATCTCGCCATCCTGGCCCTTTTCTCCTACTGGCCGCTCGTGCAGAACGTCGGCCTCAGCTTCGTCGAGTGGGACATGATCGCGCCCGAGAAGCGGTTCGTCGGCCTCGACAACTGGATCGCCGTCCTGACCGATGGCCGCTTCTGGCAGATCGGGCTGACGACCGTGCTGTTCACCCTCAGCTCGGTCGGCTTCACGCTGGGGATCGGGCTTTGCCTGGCGCTGCTGCTGAACCAGCCGCTGGTCGGGCGCAATGGGGCGCGCACAGTGCTGTTCATCCCGACGGTGCTGTCTGGGGCCGCGGTCGCCGTGGTGTGGGACTTCATCTTCGACCCCAACTGGGGGCTGATCCGCACCTTCCTGGCGGCGGTCGGTGTGGCGTCGCCCCACTGGCTGGTCGACGTCCACTGGGCCATGCCGGCGGTCGTCATCGTGTACGTCTGGAAGAACGTCGGCTACTGTGCCGTCATCTACCTGGCCGGCCTGCAATCCATCCCGAAGGAGCTGTACGAGGCGGCGCGCGTCGACGGGGCGGGGGCGTGGTCGCGCTTCCGCGCTGTCACCTTCCCCGGCCTCGGCCCGATATCCTTTTTCCTCCTGGTCACCACTGTCCTGCTGTCGTTCCAGGCGTTCGACATCATCAACGTGATGACGGCCGGCGGCCCGATCATCGCCACCACAACCCTCCTGTACGAGTACTTCAACCAGGGCTTCGTCGGGTTCCACGCCGGGACCGCCGCCGTCTACGGTGTGCTGCTGTTCCTCCTGATGGTCGTGCTCACCCTGGTGCAGACGTCGTACGTGGAGCGGCGCGTCACCTACTCCTGACGCGAGGGCCGAAGGCGAACAGGCGGGAGCGCGAGACGACGCATGGCGGCCCTGGACCAGTCCTCCCCCCGATCCGTCGCGGTCGGCCCGACTCTCGCCACCTGGTGGCGGCCCAGGGTGTTCTGGACCGCGCTTGGCTACCTCGCGCTGGTGCTCACGGTCCTGATCGTCGGCCTCCCGATGTACTGGATGGTGCTGGCCGCTTTCAAGACGAACCAGGAGATCTTCGCCAACCCGACGACGTGGATACCGGCCCAGCCCACCCTGGCGAACTTTCCCGACGCCTGGAATCTGGTCCCGTTCGGGCGCTTCTATGCCAACAGCCTGATCTACACCGGCGTCAGTGGCGGCGCCAAGCTGGTCCAGGCGGTGCTGTGCGGCTACGCCTTTGCCTACCTGCGCTTTCCGCGCAAGAATGCGCTGTTCTTCGTGCTCTTGGCCGCGCTGATGATCCCCGACGAGATCACCGTGTTGCCGAACTACTTGACCATCTCGAACCTGGGCTGGGCGGACACCTACCAGGGTCTGCTGCTGCCGGGTTTCGTGTCGGCGTTCGGCACGTTCCTGCTGCGCCAGCACTTCCTGGGGCTGCCGCGCGAGGTTCTGGACGCGGCTCGCGTCGACGGCGCCGGCCACATCCGTACGCTCTGGTCGGTGGTCCTTCCCATGTCGCGGCCGGTCCTGGCAACGCTGGCGCTGCTCACGGTCGTCCAGCGGTGGAACGATTACCTGTGGCCGCTGATCGTCACCAGCTCCACTACCATGCGCGTCCTGCCCGTGGGCATCGCGCTCCTGTTCGCCCGTGAGACGGGCACCGCCTGGGGAACTGTCATGGCCGGGACCATCTTCGTGGTGCTGCCCGTGGTGGCGCTGTTCCTCCTGGTGCAGCGGCACATCGTCGAAGGCATCGCCGCTGGCGCCGTCAAGGGCTAACCTCCGCGCCCGCTTCCCGCACATACAGGTGAAAAGAGAGGTCAACCTATGCAGCCATCCCGACGCGCACTCTTGAAAAGTTTGGCCGGTGTCGCCAGCCTGGCGCTGCTCAGCGCCTGCCAGGGAGGTGGCCAGTCCTCGCCTGCCCCGACGGCCGCGCCAGCTGCCGCGAGCGCCGGCGCCGCCACGACGGCGCCGGCAAAAGTCGCCGAGACAGGGTCCGGCGTCAAGATCACCTTCTGGGGCGCATTCGGCGGCCACAACGCCGACGTCTTGCAGCAGCTTGTCCAGCGCTTCAACGACGCGCAGAAGGACGTGCAGGTCACGCTCGAGAACCAGAACACCTACGAGGACCTGGCCGCCAAGCTGACCACCGCCCTGCAAGCGAAGAATGCGCCGGAGGTTGTCCAGCTGTCGGACGTCTGGTGGTTCAAGTTCTACGTGAACAAGACGCTGGCGCCCCTGAACGACCTGATGGCTGGCGCGAGCATCAAGCCAACCGACTACGTCGACGTCTTCTACAAAGAGAGCGAGCGGAACGGGCAGCAGGTGTGGCTGCCGTTCGCGCGGAGCACGCCGATCTTCTACTACAACAAGGACGCATGGCAGAAGGCGGGGCTTCCGGATCGCGGCCCGAAGAGCTGGGACGAGTTCACCAGGGACTTCGTGCCGAAGCTGAAGAGCCAGGGGCAGGTGGTCCACGCTCTCGGCGGGGCGGCCAGCTACGCGGCGTGGGTGTTCCAGGGGATGGTCTGGCAGTTCGGCGGCGGCTACTCCGATCCGGACTTCACCATCAGGATCGCCGAGCCGGGCGCGGTCAAGGCGGGTGAGCTGTGGCGCTCGGCGGTGAAGGAGGGCTGGGCAGTAGCGAGCAAGACGCCGAACACGGACTTCGACTCCGGCGCCGCTCTCTCCTACATGGATTCCACCGCGGGCATAGCCGGCCACGAGTCGGCGGCGAAGTTCGGCGTGGGCACCGCCTTCCTGCCGGAGGGGCCCGCGGGCTTCGGCTGCTGCACGGGCGGCTCGGGCCTGGCGATCGTGGCGTCGACGCCAGCGGAGAAGCAGCAGGCCGCGATGAAGTGGATCGGGCACGCCACGGGCACCGACACGGTGTTCTGGAGCCAGAACACCGGCTACATGCCGGTGCGCAACGCCGCTCTCACCGGCCCCGAGACGCAGGAGTTCTTCAAGACGCATCCGAACTTCAAGACCAGTGTGGACCAGCTGCCGAAGACGAAGCCGCAGGACAGCGCCCGCGAGCTGATCCCGAACGGCGACCAGATCATCGGGAAGGGCCTGGAGCGCATCACGACGAACTCGGAGGACCCGGCCGCGGTGTTCAAGGACGTGGCCGACCAGCTGAACAAGGAGAAGGAGCCGGTCCTGCGGTCCCTGAAGGCGCTCGGGTGACGAGCCGTCAGCTGTCAGCGATCAGCTATCAGCTATCAGCTAGAGAAGCGTATGCTGTGTCGTCCCCAGGCGCAGCGGGCCACGCTTCCTCGTGCCTGCTGACGGCTGACAGCTCGTTTAGCTGTCGCCGTTGGCGGAGAGGCCGCTTGGCAGCTGGGTGTTGCTGTCGGTGATCGCGCCGTTCAGCTGGCCGCTGTTGAGGCCAACGGCGCCGCGCAGGTCCGCGCCTTCCAGGTGGGCGCCGGTGAAGTTCGTCCCCGTCACGTTGGCGCCACCCAGGTGCGCGCCGTGGAGGTCGGCCCCCGTGAAGTCGGCGCCCACCAGCCCAGCCCCGCTCAGGTCGGCGCTAGCCAGGTGCGCCTGACTCAAGTCGGCGCCCGTCAGATCGGTGTTGTTCAGAAGCGCGCCCGTCAGGTCGGCGTTGGTCAGGTCGGCCCCCGTCAGCTGCTTGTTGCGCAGGTCCTGGTTGGCCAGCGCCGCGCCGGCGAGGTCCGCGCCGGGAGCAAACACCGCGGCGCCAGGCTGCGGAGTCGCGCCGGCTGTGGCGTCGGAGATGGTCACCTGGCCGTTGTCGACGCTGACCGACTGGCCGGGGTTGACGGACAAGGACGTCTGTGTCCCGTTCACACTGACTGTCACGTTGCCGACCGGGGTGCCGGAGGAGGAGCTCGAGCTGGAGCTGGCGATGGCGACACCCTGGCCGCCACTCTGGCTGACCGAGACGCTCACGCCTGGGGCGCTGGCCGTGTTCGTGTTCGTGTTCGTGTCGGTGGTGGCGGTTGCCGCGGGCGTCCCAGCGGCGCTCACGGTGCCGCTGCCGTTGCTGACGGTGACGTTGCCGCCGCTCACGGCGACGTGCCTGTCGCCGCTGGTGATGCTGATCCCGTTCGGGCCGACGACGATCGACTTACTGGGCGGCGCGGACTGCGCCTGTGCGACGCTCACCGCCGCCAGCGCTAGCGCGATCGCTCCCACTGCAAGTGGTGCACGCATAGACACCTCCCGTGTCCCTCGTAGCGGAGCATACTGCACGCACCCACCCGCCGCGACCGCCCCTGGTTGAGCCGGCGTTGCGACTTTGAAAAAGGTTTACCGCTGGGCGGCCGGAGCGTACCGCAGACGCGGGATGGACCGGAGCAGCAGCCGGGTGTAGGCGTGCTGCGGCGCAGCGAAGAGCGCGCGGGTCGCGCCCTGCTCGACGACCTCGCCATTGCGCATCACCAGGACACGGTCGCAGATGTGGCGGACCACCGAGAGATCGTGCGAGACGAGGATGAGGGTCAGCTGGAAACCCACCCGCAGATCCTCGAGCAGGTTCAGGATCTGGGCCCGCACGGAGACGTCGAGCGCGCTCACCGGCTCGTCGCCGATCAGCACCCGGGGGCGCGGCGCCAGCGCCCGGGCGATCGCTATCCGCTGCCGCTGGCCACCGGAGAACTCGTGCGGGTAGCGGCGCGCCGCGTCGGCCGGCAGGCCAACGGCGTCGAGCAGCTCGCGCACCCGCGCGCCACGGTCGCCGCTGACGCGCAGCACCCGCAGCGGCTCGACAATGATGTCCTCGACCCGCATGCGCGGGTCGAGCGCGCTCGCCGGGTCCTGGAACACGACCCCGACCTCCCGGCGCAACGACTGGCCGGCGTAGACGATCCGCCCCTCGTCCGGCCGTTCGAGGCGGAGCAGCAGCTTCATCAGCGTCGTCTTGCCAGACCCCGACTCGCCCACGATGCCGAGCGTCTCCTCGCGGCGAACGTCGGCCGTGACGTCCCGCAGCGCCGTGAGGACGCGCCGCGGGCCAAACAGCCGCGTGCGCGGCAGCAGGAACCGCTTGGTCACGTGGTCTATCCGGAACAGGACGTCGTCGGGCAGCTGCTCGGCCACGCGGGCTCTCGCGGCGACGGTCACGGCAGCGGGTGCCAGCAGGCCGCGCGGTGGCCGTGGTCCGGGCCGACGGCGGCGAGCGGCGGCATCCCCTCACAGACGGAGTCGGCCCGCGGGCAGCGATGCCGGAACGGGCACCCGGGCGGGAACTGGCCCAGGCCAGGGACCGAGCCGGGGATGGCGCGCAGCCGTCGGCTGGGCGCGGGTTCGTCGAGCGACGGGATGGCGTTGAGCAGCGCGCGCGTGTACGGGTGCCGCGGCTGCCCGAACACGGCCCCGACCGCGCCCTCCTCGACGATGCGGCCGCCGTACATGACCAGGACCACGTCGCAGACGTTGGACACCACGGGCAGGTCGTGCGTGATCAGCAGCAGGGTGGAGCCGCCGTCGTCCACCAGCTCGGCCAGCACGTCCAGCACCTGCGCCTGGACCGTCACGTCCAGGGCGGTCGTCGGCTCATCAGCGATCACGATGTCGGGCCCACAGGCAGTGGCCATGGCGATCATGGCGCGCTGGCGCTGCCCCCCGGACAGCTCGTGCGGGTACGCGTTCATCTTCTCGGCTGGGTCCGGCATGTGCACCCGCTCCAGCGCCCAACGCGCGGCCGCGTCCGCCTCGCGCCGACCCAGCCGGCGGTGCACGCGGAGCGGCTCGGCCACCTGGGCGCCGACCTTCATGACAGGATTCAGAGCGGTCATGGGCTCTTGAAAGATCATGGCCAGACGGTCGCCCCGGACGCGGCAGAGCTCGCGCTCCGAGGCGGCCAGCAGGTCGGCCCCGCGGTACAGGACGCGCCCGGTAGCGGACAGCCCCTCGGGCAGCAACCCCATGAGCGCCAGCGCCGTCAGCGATTTCCCCGATCCGGACTCGCCAATAAGGCCGGTGCGCCGGCGCGCCGCGAGGGCGAAGCTGATGCCGTGCACCGCGGCCACGGTCCCCACGCGCACGGTGAGCCTGTCGACCACGAGCGCCGGGGCGGCGTCCTCGTGGAAGGCTGGCTGGCCAGTCATCCCTGCGTCGGCAATCGCTCGACGAGCCTGGGATCGAGAACGTCGCGCAGTCCGTCGCCGAGCAGATTGAAGCCCAGCACGGCCAGCGCGATGGAGGCGCCAGGCCAGAAAGCGAGCAGCGGCGCCTGCGACAGGTACGTCTGCGCGTCGCTCAGCATACGCCCCCAGGACGGCGTCGGCGGCGGCGTCCCGAGGCCGAGGTAGCTGAGGGCGGCCTCCGCCAGGATCGCGATGGCGAACGCGATGGTCGACTGCACGATGAGCACGGAGGACACGTTCGGGAGCAGGTGGCGCGCGAAAATCCAGGCGCCCCCGCTGCCATAGGTGCGCGCGATCGTCACGTAGTCCTGCTCCATGATCTGGAGCCCGGCCCCGCGCACGACCCGCGCGAACACCGGCACCAGGGCGATGCCGATGGCCGCCATGGCGGTGATAGTGCTGGCCTGGAAGACTGACGCGAACAGCATCGCCAGCAGGATGGCGGGAAAAGCGAGCAGCACGTCGCTGAGGCGCATGGTCGTCTCCTCCACCACCCCGCGCCGCAGCGCGGCCAGCCCACCGAGCGGGACACCCAGGCCCATCGCGATGACGACTGTAACGATGCCGACCAGCAGCGTGTTGCGGGCGCCAGCCATGAGACGGCTGAATATGTCGCGCCCCAGCTGATCGGTCCCGAGGAGGTGGGCCGCGGACGGGCCGCCGAAACGAGCGGCGACCTCCACGTGGGTCGGGTCGTGTGGCGTCCACACCGCCGAGACGACAGCGGTGCCGAGGATCAAGGCCACGATGATGCCGCCGAAGACGAGCGACGGGGGCACCCGGGAGCTCGACCTCACCGAGCGCTCCGAATGCGGGGGTCGAGCAGGCGGTAGGTGAGATCCACCAGGAAGTTGACGACCAGGACCGCGGCCGTCAGCAGCATGACCAGGTCCTGGACCACGAGCAGGTCGCGGTTGCCCACCGACTGGAACAGCAGGCGTCCCAGGCCAGGGAGGACGAAGACGTTCTCGATGACGATGGCGCCCACCAGCAGCGAGGTGAGCTGGATGCCGACGATCGTGACCAACGGGATGGCCGCGTAGCGGAAGCCGTGCCGCCGCAGCGCCTGCCAGCGCGTCAGGCCCTTGGCGCGGGCGGTTCGGATGAAGTCCTCGCGTTGGACGTCCACGATGGCCGAGCGCACGTAGCGGGTGAGCACGGCGCCCTGCACCAGCCCGAGCGCCAGGGACGGCAGAACGAGGGAGCGCGCGGCGGCCAGCGGGTTCTCCGACCAGTCGACGAAGCCGCCGGCCGGGAACAGTTTCAGCTCGATCGAGAACAGGGTGACCAGGAGCAGGCCGGCCCAGAACGACGGGATAGCGATCCCACCGAGGCTCACAGCCGAGATCAGGGCGCCGGACAGGCTCCGGTAGCGCACACCCGCCAGCACACCCAGTGGCAGGGCCAGCGCGAGCGCGACGGCGGCGGCGGCCAATGTCAGGGGGCCGCTCACCGCCAGCTTCTGGAGGATGAGCGACCCCACGTCGGCATGCGACAGCAGCGACGTGCCGAACTCGAAGCGCGCCATACCGCCGAGCCACTGGGCATACCGCAGCCACCCCGGCTGGTCCAGCCCCAGCTGGTGCTGGAGCGTTGCCACCGCCTCGGGTGTGGCGCTCGTCCCGAGGATCACCACCGCCACGTCGCCGGGCAGTACGTTCACCACCACGAAGACGAGCGCCGACGCGACGAGCAGGCTGACCACGAGCGTGACGAGCCTGGCCGCGATCTGGACTGCCATAGAGAACGAGGGTGTCCTAGCCCGCCCTAGGCCGGACTATTCACCCTCGCTCATCCTGAGCTTTGTCGAAGGAGGAGCAGCGCATCGCGCGCTTCCGCTCCTGGTTCGACAGGCTCACCATGAGCGGCCTTTTGCTGGCCCGTGAATGTCCATCAGGTGAAGTACGCGTCCCCCAGGTACAGCGACGGCGAGATGCCGGGCATCTGGCACCCCTGGAAGGTGCTCTTGAGCACCAGCAGCTGGTTGGCGGCGTACACCCACAGGTTGGCGGCGTCGTCGGCAAGCTGGCGCTGGACCTGCGCGTACAGATCCTTGCGCTTACCTTCGTCGGGCTGGGCGTCGGCCTGCTTGAGCCAATCGGCCACCTGCGGGTTGTTGTAGTGCCAGTAGTACTTCGGGTCGGCGTAGTTGCCGATGTCGCGCTCCTCGACGTGGTTGATGATCGTCAGGTCGTAGTCCTGAGCGTTGAGGAACACGCCCTGGAGCCAGCGGGGGAACTCCATCGGCTCGACCTTCAGGGTGACGCCGATGGCCGCGAGCTGGCTGTTCAGGATGTCCGTGCCACGCACGGCGTACGGGAAAGCGCTGATCTGGGCCAGGCGCAGCGTGAGGTTGGTCTGGCCGGCCTCCGCCAGCAGCCCTTGCGCCCTGGCTGGGTCGTACGCGTTGGTCCCGGTCAGATCGACGTAGTACGGCTCGCCCTCGTTGGGCGTCGCGTGGCTGCCGATGGGAACGGCGTACCCAGACATGATGCCGTCGATCCACGCCTTGCGGTCGATGGCCGCGTACAGCGCCTGGCGGACCCGCTTGTCAGCGAGTGGGCCGCTGGCGTTGTTGACCGACACCATCGTCTTGCCAACGCCCGCGCCCTTGACGACGGAGAAGCTCGCATCCTGCTGAAACTGGGCCAGCTGCTCGGGTCCCTGCACCTGCCCGATGGCATCGATGTCGCCGGCCTTGAGAGCGTTGTTCATCGCGTCGGGATCGCTGATGAAGCGGAACTCGACGTCCTTGAGCGCGGCTTTGGTCCCCCAGTAGTCGTCGCTGCGGGTCAGAGCCAGGCTGGCGCCCCGGTTCCAGGCGCCGAACTTGAACGGCCCGGTGCCTATGGGCGTCGCCGCGTTGTTCGCCACCGACTTGCTGGAGACGATGGCCGCGGACCCCGCCCCCATGTGGAAGAGCCAGTTGTCGCTGTAGGTCTTCAGCGTGATCTTGACAGTGGCGTCGTCTACGGCGTCCACCGCGCTTACGGGCGCCCAGTAGTCGCGGTGCGGGTTGGCGGGCTTGCTGTTCGGGTCCATCGCCCGCTGCCAGGAGAATGTGACGTCCTGGGCGGTGAAGGGTGAGCCGTCGTGCCACCTGGCGCCGGTGACGAGGTGGAAGGTCACCGTGGTGCCGTCCTGGCTGACGTCCCAGCTCCGGGCCAGGGAGCCGACGAGCTTGCCCGAGCCGTCCAGGCGCAGCAGCCCCTCGAACAGGTTGTCGCGCAGGCAGGTGGCGATCGAGGCCGTGGCGTCGGCGGTGGGGTCCATGGAGGTCGGCTCCTGGACCAGGCCGATGGTGGCCTTGCTCCTGCTGGACGACCGTGGAGCGGCGGCGCTGGCGGCGGCGACGGGGCTGCTGCTGACGGCGGCGGGGCTGCTAGCCGGCGAGGCAACGACGACGGCCGGGCTGGTGGACGGCGAGGCGATGGCGGCGGGGCTGGCGGCGGGCGCAGCGGCGGGGACAGGGCTGCCGCTGGCGGCGGCGCTCGTCGGCACGGCGGACGCTGACGCGAAGGTCGCCGGCGCGGCGGGCGCCCCGCCGCCACAGGCCGCCAATAGCGCCATCGGCGCCCCGACCCCCAGGACCGCGATCCGACGGAGCGCCTCCCGTCGACCTATGCCTAGAGCGGGCTCTTGGTAGTTCATCACACCTCCTATGCGGCGATCCGGCAGCTAGTGCGTATGGTCCCGCCCGCTCATCCTGAGCTTGTGGTTCGTCAGGCCGCAGGCCGCAGCGTAGCGCGACAAGCTCACCATGAGCGGGTCTTGATAGGCTCACCATGAGCGGGTCTTGATAGGCTCACCATGAGCGGGTCTTGATAGGCTCACCATGAGCGCCGCTCACCCTGAGCTTGTCGAAGGGCAGGCTCACCATGAGCGGCGTTGTGCTGGTCATGAATAATGCAGGGCTAGTCGCTCCCTAGAGCGTAGCCGGCTACCGTGGCAAGCTGGAACCCCTGGTCGCGCAAGCCCGCGATGATGGCCGGGAGCGCCAGGCTGTCCTGCGACGCTCGGCCAACGTGCATCACGTAGATCGCGCCCGGCGCAGCCAGGCGCAGGCAGCGCGCCACGATGGCGTCGGCCGGCGTGCCCCGCCAGCCCAGCGAGTCGACCGTCCAGCCGACCTTCTCGGTGTACCCGCTGGGCGCCACGTCCGACGCGGCCCGCGCGTCGTCGTCGCCGTACGGCAGCCGGTACCACGGCTGGGTCGTGTGCCCGATCAGCGGCGCGATGATGGCGTCGGCATCCTCCAGCTCCGCCCGCCGGCGCTCCGCCGACAGGCCACCCCGGCGGTCGGAGTAACCCGTGAACGAGCGGTGGTCGAGCGTGTGGTTCATCACCAGGTGACCTTCGGCAGCCATGCGCTGGACCTGGTCCGGGTTGGCCTCTGCCCACTGGCCGGTCACGCCGAAGGATGCCAGCACCCGCGTCTCCCGCAGCAGGTCGAGGATGTCCTCGGCGTAGCCGCGGTCGGCGCCAGCGTCGAACGTGAGCGCCACCACGCCCGCGGGCTGGCCGGGCGGGTCCTGACTGTCGGGGTCCGCTGCCAGCGCGCCCGGCCCGGCCCGGGCCTGCGCCAGGAGCACGCTGGCGACGAGCAGCGCCGACACCATGACACGGTGCGCGACCCGGCAGGACACACGTGGAGCGAGCGCCATCTGCCCCTGGCGCAAGAGTATGCGATTGGCGGCGTCGTTCGCATACTCTTACTCCGCTGCCACTCCTGGCGAGGGCAGCGGTCGTCCACTGTGCAGCCCCGGATCACCTATAGTCCGGGCGGTGGTCACCAGCCTCCGCTTCTCGCGCTCGTCTATTGGCGCACCCGGCGTCGAGACGGCGGCCCGCCGCCGCGCAGGGTGAGGAGCCGGCGTGCGGTGGTCCCGCCAGGGGCCCTTCGACCCTGAAGCGTTCGACAGCCTGGTCGGCGAGTACGCGGACCGCCTCTACAGCGTCGCGCTCCGCATCACCCGCTCGCACGAGGAGGCCGAGGACGCGACCCAGGACGCCTTCCTCTCCGCCTTCCGCCACCGCGCCGACTTCCGCGGCCAGTCGGACGTCGCCTCCTGGCTGTTCCGCATCACCGTCAACGCCGCGCTGCAACGCGTCCGCCGACACCGACCAGCGGAGTACCTCACGGGGGACGAAGAGGCCACCCCGCGGAGGCTGGACTGGGCCGACGACCCCGCCCGCCGGCTGGAGATGGGCGAGCTGCGGGACACCATCGAGGACGGCATAGGACTCCTGCCAGAGGACCTGCGCGTCGCGCTCGTCCTGCGCGACGTCGAGCAGCTGTCGACGGCCGAGACGGCGGCCATCCTGGAGCTCTCGGAGGGGGCCGTGAAGTCGCGCCTCCACCGAGCACGGCTGCTGCTGCGCCGCTACCTGGTCACGACGCTCGCGGGTGAATCCTTTTGAGGCCCGGCTGCATCTAACAGGGAAAGAGCGCACCGGGAGCACCGGAGGACGTCCATGCAGCTCGCCACACGCCTCGACCAGTACCGGGCCCAGGAGCGCAAGCTCTCCTGGGAAGGCACTTTCAACGACTACTTCGCGCTGGCCATCGCGGACAAGGCGGTGGCCCGCCTGTCCCACGCCCGGGTCTACGACATGATCATGGCCGGCGGCTGCGAGGCGAAGCCGAACGGCGACCAGAGCTACAAGTTCTTCACCGCTGACATCTTCGGCATCGATAAGCCGCTCCAGCAGCTCGTCGACTACTTCGCCTCCGCCGCCTCCCGGCTCGAGGTGCGCAAACGCATCCTGCTGCTCATGGGTCCCGTCGGCGGCGGCAAGTCGACCATCGTGACGCTCCTGAAGCGCGGCCTCGAGGCCTACACCCGGACGGCCGACGGGGCGGTGTACGCGATCAAGGGCTGCCCCATGCACGAAGAGCCGCTGCACTTGATCCCGGACGATCTGCGGCCGGAGATCGAGCAGGAGTACGGCCTGTACATCGAAGGCGACCTCTGCCCAGCGTGCCGCGTCATGGTGCGCGACACGTTCGACGGCCGCATCGAGCAGGTCCCCGTGGAGCGGGTGTCCTTCTCGGAGAAGAACCGCGTTGGCGTCGGCACCTTCAGCCCGTCGGATCCGAAGTCCCAGGACATCTCGGAGCTCACCGGCAGCATCGACCTGTCCACCGTGGGCACCTACGGATCGGAGTCCGACCCGCGGGCGTACCGCTTCGACGGCGAGCTCAACGTCGCCAATCGCGGCGTCATGGAGTTCGTCGAGATGCTGAAAGCGGACGAGAAGTTCCTCTACAACCTGCTCACGCTGTCACAGGAGCAGAGCATCAAGACCGGTCGCTTCGCCATGATCTACGCGGACGAGGTGATCCTGTCGCATACCAACGAGAGCGAATATCAGCACTTTGTCGGCAACAGGCGGTCAGAGGCCCTCCACGACCGCATCATCCTCATCAAGGTTCCCTACAACGTCCGCGTCAGCGACGAGATCAAGATCCACGAGAAACTGCTGCGGCAGTCGAGTTTGAAGAGTGTGCACATCGCTCCCGAAACCCTGCGCGTCGCCAGCATGTTCGCCGTTTTGTCGCGCCTCGAGCCGTCCAAGAAGGCGGGCATGAGCCTCATGAAGAAGCTCAAGCTGTACGACGGCGAAGAGGTCGAGGAGTTTACCCAGCGGGACGTGAAGGAGCTCCAGGAGGAGACGCAGCGCGAGGGAATGGACGGCATCTCGCCGCGCTACGTCATCAACGCTCTGTCGCGCGCCCTGGCACGGGACACGGTCCGCTGCATCAACCCGATCGATGCGCTGAGGGCGCTGCGCGACGGCCTCGAGCAGCATCCTGGCCTGGATCGCGAGCGGCGCGAGCAGCTGCTCAACTTCATCGCCGAAGCGCGGCGCGAGTATGACCAGCTGGCGAAGAACCAGGTCCAGCGAGCTTTCGTCTACGCCTTCGAGGAGTCGGCCAAGACGATGCTTGACAACTACCTGGACAACGTCGAAGCATTCTGCAACAAGAGCAAGCTGCCCGATCCGATCACCGAGGAGCCGGTCGACCCGGACGAGCGGCTGATGCGCGCGATCGAAGAGCAGATCGGCGTCTCGGAGAACGCGAAGAAGGCGTTCCGCGAGGAGATACTGATCCGCCTGTCCAGCCTGGCGCGGCGCGGCCAGCCCTTCACCTACACGTCGCACGACCGGCTGCGCGAGGCGATCGAGAAGAAGCTGTTCGCCGACCTCAAAGACGTGGTGAAGATCACGACGTCGACGAAGACGCCTGACGAGGACCAGCTGCGGCGCATCAACGACGTCGTCGACCGGCTCGTCGGGGAGCAGGGCTACTGCACGCTGTGCGCCAACGAGCTGCTGAAGTACGTCGGCGCTCTGCTCAACCGGTGAGGCAGCCGTGGACCGCGAAGAACGCGAAGAAGAGGATGCGCTCAGGAGGGGTAATCGGGCTATGGGGTCGCCGACTCTCTCGCTGACCCAGCACGACTGGTCGCTGCACCGCAAGGGGCCGGTCGACCAGGCGCGCCACAACGAGAAAGTGAAGGAGGTCATCCGGGACAACCTGCCGGCAATTATCGGCGAAGAGGCGATCATCAAGGCCGATGGCGACCGCATCGTCAAGGTTCCCATCCGCTCTCTGGAGTTGCCGCGCTTCCGCTTCGGCGAGTCGCGCAACGACCACGTGGGGCAGGGACCTGGCGGGTCGCGCCCGGGCGACGTCCTGGGGCAGCAGCCGAACGGCAAAGGAGCGGGCAAAGCCACAGGCGCCGGTGCCGGTAAGGGGGCGACCGCCGGCCAGGAGCCGGGGATCGACTATTACGAGGCGGAGCTCACGGTGGACGAGCTGGCGGCGCTGGTCTTCGAGGACCTCGGGCTGCCGTTCCTCGAGCCACGGGGCGAGCGACGCGTCGAGACCGAGGCCGTCCGCTTCGACGACGTGCGCCGTCGCGGCGTCCTGGCGAACCTCGATAAGCGTCGCACCATCATGGAGAACCTGCGCCGCAACGCGCGCGCGGGCACAGCCGGCTTCGGCGGCCTGACGGACGACGATCTGCGCTTCCGGACCTGGGAGCCGAAGATCGCCGAAGAGAACAATGCCGTCGTGATTGCCATGCGTGACGTTTCCGGGTCCATGGGGGACTTCGAGAAGTACATCACGCGCAGCTTCTACTTCTGGATGGTGCGCTTCCTGCGCACGAAGTACGACAGCGTCGAGATCGTCTTCATCACGCACCACACAGAGGCAAAGGAAGTGGACGAGGATGCCTTCTTCAACCTCGGCGAGTCTGGCGGGACGAAGGTGTCGTCGGCGTACAAACTCGCCCTCGACATCGTGAAGGAGCGATACAGTCCAACCCTGTGGAACGTGTACGCGTTCCACTTCTCCGACGGGGACAACTGGGGCGATGTCGACAACCAGCGGTGCGTGCAGCTCATGCAGGGCCTGCTGGAGGTGGTCAATGCCTTCGGCTACGGCGAGATACGGAGCCGCGGCGGCTCGCCGGTGAGTATGCCGACGACGCTCATGTCGGCGTTCGCGCCGATCGCGTCACCCCGCTTCATCCGCGTGACCATCGCCAGCAAAGGGGACGTCTACCCAGCCCTGCAAAAGTTCTTCTCCACCCAGGATGCCCGGGTGCGAGCTCCGTGATGGCGCCCGACGGCGACGCGGCAAGCACGCTGCGCGACCTGGAGCCCGCCATGGCGCGCGTCTGGGAGATCGCGCGTCGCCTGGGTCTCGAACCGTACCCGGTCCACCTCGAGCTCGTCCCAGCGACCATCATGTACGAGTTTGGCGCCTACGGGCTGCCGGGCCGCTTCTCGCACTGGACGCACGGCAGGGGCTACCAGAAGCTGAAGACCATGTACGACCACGGTCTCAGCAAAATTTACGAGATGGTGGTCAACGCCAATCCGGCGCACGCCTTCCTGGTGGAGAACAACTCAGTCCTCCAAAACACGGTCGTGGCCGCGCACGTGCTCGGACACGTCGACTTTTTCGCCAACAACAGCTACTTCGTCGGCACCAATCGCCAGATGATCGAGGGAGCCAGCGTCAATGCCGAGCGCATCCGGCGGCACGAGTACCGCCACGGTCAACGCGAGGTGGAGGAGTTCCTGGACGCTGTGCTGTCCATCCAGGAGCACGTCGATCCGGCGGCCGGGCGGGTTCGGCAGGAGCCGCATGAGGCAAGGCGCCAGCAGCTGCCACGGGAGCGGCCCTACGATGACCTGTTCTACCTGGGCAGCGAGAAGAGGCCCGTTGTCGAGGAGCCGCGCCGCAACGCGCTGGCCGAGCCCGCGACCGACCTGCTGCTCTTCATCAGCGAGCACGCCGCGGACCTCGACGACTGGCAGCGGGACATCATCGACATCGTCCGCGCCGAGCAGCTCTACTTCCGTCCCCAGATGCAGACGAAGATCATGAACGAGGGCTGGGCCAGCCTGTGGCACGCGCGCATCATGCGTGAGATGGACCTGGCATCGGCCGACTACATGGAGTTCTCTCAGATGCACGCGTCGGTCCTGGCGACGTCGCCCCGCCACCTGAACCCCTACACGCTGGGGATGCGCGTGTTCGAGGATATCGAGCGCCGCTGGGACGCTCCGAGCCCCGAGGAGCGGGACCGCGGACGCCAGCCCGGGGAAGGGCGCGGCAAGATCTTCGAGGTGCGGGCGCTCGAGAGCGACGCGTCCTTCCTGCGCAACTACCTGACGGCGGACCTGGTGGAGGCGCTGGACCTCTACCTGTACCGCCTGGAGGGCGACACGTGGGTGATCGTCGAGAAGGACTGGGCCAAGGTCCGCGACGCTGTGGTCCACAGCATGACGAACCATGGCCAGCCGGTCATCGTGGTGGAAGATGGCGACTTCAACGACCGCGGCGAGCTGTTCCTGCGGCACTGCTTCGAAGGCGACGAGCTCGACCTCCCGTACGTGGAGGGGACGCTGCGGTACCTGTTCACGCTGTGGGGCAAGCCAGTCCACCTGGCGACGCGATCCGAGGACAAGCCGATCGTCGTGAGCTGCGACGGCCACACGACCAGCACCACCCCGGCCGCCTGACGGCGCGAAGTGCAAGCCCCGGTGGGATATAGTTGTCAGGGAGCACCCAGGTCGGTCAGCTCGCCGTTCCAGTCTCGGGGGATTCTGGCGTGTCCTGGGCGCCGAGTACAGATCCGCACATACTGGCACGGAGCACTGGCTAGGAGGCGCAGCGTGACTTACACTGACCGAGACACGGACGTCACACTCTGCGAGCGACCAGCGACACTGCGCGACGGCGCCTCGACAAGCGCTGTCGACAAGCCGGTGGACGGGCAGCACACGGCCGTGTGCGATCGGCTCTCGGACTACCTGGAGGGGTCGCTGCCGCCAGCCGACGTGGCGGGCATCCGCGATCACCTGGACGTGTGCCCGCCGTGCCGAGCGTTTTGGAGCACCTTCCGCCGCACCGTCGAAGCCACCCGGCTGCTGCCCACACACAGGCTGTCCAACGACGCCAAGCGGCACCTCCTGGAGCAGGTGGCGCGGGTCGAAGAGCGCACCTGAGGCGCTTGCCTGTCGGTTGGCTGGCGGGCAGACGTTACCGGAGGCGCCGCGACGTCTTGCTCTCGGCGGCCGAGAACAGGAGCCCGCCAATGATGGCGAGGTTCTTGTTGAAATGGATCCGCTGCTGGGCCCGGCTCGCCGGGTCGTCGTGCCGCCAGAAGGGGTGTCCGGCGAGTGTCGTCGGGACGAGTGACGAGGCCAGGACCAGGGCGGCGAAGCGCGGGAACCGGCCGAGAGCCAGCGCCACCGCCGCCCCGATCTGCACCGCGGCGTTCGTCTGCACCAGGAGCACGTTGTCGTCCGGCAGGAACGGTACGGTCGCGTGCAGCCTGTCGAGCAACGGCGTGGCGACCTTGGCCCGGCCCTCCGGGTGGCGCAGGACATCCTGACCAGCGTTGACGAACAACCAGGCGATCAGCAGCCGCCCCACCGCGCGTACCAGGTCCATGCACCTATCCTCCTTGCCCGCCGGCCGCAGGTACACGTAGTCACCCCATCCTAATGGATGACCCCTGGGCTCCCGGGCCGGTTATACTCGGGGTATGAAAACGGCCATCTCGCTGCCGGATGATCTGTTCGCCGAAGCTGACGAGCTGGCGAGAGAGCTAGGCACCTCCCGCAGCCAGATGTATGCGGCCGCGGTTCGCGAGTACGTCGCCCGGCACCGTCCGCAAGCTGTGACCGCGGCCCTTGACCGGGTGTACGCCGACCAGTCGCCCCACGTCGATCCCGCTGTCGCAGGGGCCGCGGTGCGCACTCTCGCCCGTGTCGAGTGGTAGCCGCACTCGTCCAGGGGCAGGTTTGGTGGGCAGACCTTCCCGCGCCGGTCGGCTCGGCGCCGGGGTTCCGCCGGCCAGTGCTCGTGGTGCAGGGAAATGCCTTCAATCGCAGTCGGATAGGCACGGTGGTTGTGGTACCGCTCACACGCAACCTGCGGCTGGCGGAGGCGCCGGGCAATGTCCTGCTTGCCCCACCAGACACCAGGTTGCCGAGTGACTCGGTCGCCAATGTCTCGCAGATCGTCACCGTTGACCGTGAGGTCCTCACGGAACCGGTCGGCCAGCTCTCGACGCGGCACCTGTCCCTCGTGCTTTCTGGCATCGACGTGGTGCTCGGTCGCTGAGCGCGTCGGCACAGTCCCGCTACCCGGCTGCAATGGCCCAACATCGCTTGCTGGAGCGCTCAGCGGCACCTGCCGCCACCCACCATCTCCATACTCCATAGAGGCCAACTGCGACAATGGCGCCGTGGCTACCGACGAGACGCCCCAGAACGTGTACGACGACCCGGACTTCTTCGCCGGCTACGCGGGGCTGGAGCGGTTCGGGACAGGGTGGGAGCAGGCCGTTGAGCACGCCGACTTTGTGGCGCTGCTCCCCAGCGTGCCAGGCCGGCGCGTGCTCGACCTTGGCTGCGGCGCGGGCCAACTAGCGCTGCATCTGGCGACCAGGGGCGCCGCCGAGGTCGTCGGCGTGGACCTGTCCGAGCGGATGCTGACTCTGGCGCGCACCGAGCGGGCGCACCCGCGCGTACAGTACCAGCTGGCAGCGCTGGAGGACGTGGCGTTCGAGCCCTGCCGGTTCGATCTGGTCGTCAGCTCGCTGGCGTTCCACTACGTCGCGGACTACCCGGGCCTTGTGCGGCGCATCGCCGCCTGGCTGGCGCCCGGCGGGACCCTCGTGTTTTCCACGGAGCACCCGATCTACACGGCGCGCCTGCCCAACAACGGCTGGGTCGCGAACGACCAGGGCCAGAGGAAGGGGTGGGCCCTTGACCACTACGCCGATGAGGGGACACGGCGGGAGCGCTGGTTCGTTGACGGCGTTCGGAAGTACCACCGCACTATCGCGACGCTGCTCAACGGGCTGCGCGACGCCGATCTCCTTATCGACCGGGTCGTCGAACCAGTACCCAGCGCTGAGCGGGTGCGGCGTACGCCGTCGGACATCGACGAGCGACGCCGGCCGATGTTCCTGCTGGTCCGCGCCCGGCGGGCGTAAGCTCGCTAGCGGGTGGCCACGATGAAGAGGCGGGGGAACGCCAACAGAGCTGTCCCGTCGGTCTGGACCGGGTACGCCTCCGCCAGGGCAGCCCTGTACCGCAGCAGGAACGCCTCCTGCTCGTCGTCGGCCAGCGGTGCGAGAAACGGCCGCAGCGCCGAGCCCTTGAACCACTCAACAATGGCGGCCGCGCCGGCCAGAGGGTGGTGGTAGACGGTGCGCCACACGTCGACGCGCGAACACACGGGGCGCAGCAGGCCGTAGTACCAGGACGCGGTGCCAAGGTCCGTGCGCGCCTCGGTTGCCGACGCCAGTTTGGCGGCCCAGGGCCCGCTTCGCCCAATGGCCCTCAGCAGAACGTGGCTCGGCTCGCGGAGGTTGTCCGGCATCTGGATAGCCAGACTGCCACCCCCTGTGAGCAGATCCACCAGACGCGGCAAGAGGGACGCGTGGTCGGGGAGCCATTGGAGCACCGCGTTGGCCAGGATCACGTCCCAGGTGCCCTGCGGGCGCCACGATTGGATGTCGGCCTGCTCGAAGGCGACGGTGGGCAGGCGGCGGCGTGCCTGGTCGAGCATGTCGACCGACGAGTCGACGCCACAGACGAAGGCGCCCGGATAGCGCTCCAGCAAGACCTCGGTCGAGTTCCCCGGACCGCAGCCGAGGTCGACCACGCGAGCGGCATTGGCAGTCGGCACGGCGGCCAGCAAGTCCCGCACCGGCCGTGTCCGCTCATCCTCGAACTTGACGTACTGCGCCGCTGACCAGCTCACGGGTTGTTCATTCAGATTAGCGCGCCCGTGCCGGTCTGCGGCGGGCTACTCATGCGGTGATGCGGTGTGGCAGCTCGCCCCGGGGAAAGACCTGCCACGTGCCCCCCGCGTTCACAAGGAGCGAGTCGTGGTCCCGTACCAGCTGCTCGAGGTGCGCATCGGGCAGGCCATCCGAGACTCGGTACACGCACACAGCACAGGAGTCGTCGAGCCGGGCCTGGTGCAGCTGGCGCTCGATGGTCAGCATGGCGTCGAGTGGCCCGTAGCACGTTGGATCGGGGTCGGCGACGGCCATGACGCGGCGCCCTTCGCGCGTCCCGGCTGCCAGTTCATGGCGCCATGCGCTGACGATGCCGGACGGGCCGGCTTGCCCGAAGAGCTCCCGGAAATTGACGTCGGCCTCGCTCGCTGGCTTGCGCCACTGATCTGAGACCAGCCTGGCTCCAACCAGACGATTCGCGTCCAGGAGATCGGCTCGGAGCCTGTCCGCCTCGCCATCGTCGGCCTGCTCACCTGGCGGTTCCGCGTCGCGACCGCCGTGGTCGTCTCGGACGATCCGGCCGCCTCGGAGCGCATCGCGTCGTTCGCCGCCGGCTCGGGCGAATGGCTGGTCGCCGTGCGCATGGTGTCCGAAGGGGTCGACATCCCCCGGCTGCGCGTGGGGGTGTACGCCTCGACGACGACCACCGACCTCTTCTTTCGCCAGGCGGTTGGTCGTCTGGTGCGCTGGACTCCGGGCGTGCCGGAGCAGCGCGCGTGGCTCTACCTGCCTGACGATGCGCGCCTGCGCACGTGGGCCGCGCTGATCGCCGAGCAGCGGCGGCATTCGCTGGCTCGGGATGCGCGGCGGCAGCTCGCTGAGTCCGCGGAGCGCGCCACGTCGCGGGCGCCGGAGGAGGAGATTCGCGGGATGGAGCAGATGTCGCTGTTCGCTCCGCTCTCGGCGGTGGCCACTGACGTAGCGGCGATGAGCCCGTGGCACGAGCCGCTGCCGGACGAGTGGACCGAGGCCGACGCGCGCATCGAAGTGGCGTTGGCCGCGCCACCATCGCTCGTGGACGGCCCCGTCGACGGTCAGGTGAGTGGCACGCGCCGTGAGGCGAAGGACGCGCTCCGGGCGGCGAACGCGACAGCGGCGCGCGACCTCGCCCGCCAGACAGGTCTGTCGCACGCTCAGATCAACGCCGAGCTCAACCGCGTGGCTGGGCTGCGCCGCATCACCGAGGCGACAGGGGATCAGCTGGAGCGACGGCTGCGCCATGCCGAGGGCTGGCTGGCCCGCACCTCGGGCTAGCAGCCGGCGGCGCACCCGCCTACGCCTTAAGACTTAGGAGCTGTCGTCGATCACCGGCAGCAGCAGCCGCGAGGGCCGGGCCGCGTCGTGGAACACCGTCTGGCTGGCGACCACCGCGTCGTCCAGCGTGTCGCTGCCGATCGTGGCGCCGCTATTCAGATTGCGGTCGTAGTGGGGAAAATTGCTGCTCGAGATGTCCAGGCGCATGCGGTGTCCCGCCTTGAAGACCACGGCGGTGTGCCAGAGGTCGATCGTGAACTCGGTTGGCGTGCCCGGCGTCACGGGCTGCGCCGTGGACCGGTCGCCGGCGTAGCGCGCGCGCACGATGCCGTCGGCGATGTTGATCGCCGTCCCATTCGGGTATACGTCGACGAGCTTGGCGGTGAAGTCGGTATCCGCGGCGCTGGTGGCGGCCCACAGGCGCACGCTCAGCGGCCCGACCACCGTGGTGTCCTGCGCCAGAGGGTCGGTCTGGTACGTCAAGATGTCTGGCCGCGACAGCAGGTCGTCAGTCGAGCCGTTGCAGGCCGGGAGGTCGCGCCGACAGCGCTGCCCGTAGGCGCCGGCCGGCGCCAGCACCGAGCCGGAGCTGATGTTGCCGCCGATGGTGGGCACGGGATTGCGCGGGTCGTAGTCGAACCCATCTGGCGGCTGGGCGCCGGGCGCGCTGGCGCCGAGCGTGCCGTCGGCGCCCAGGTAGTAGGGCACGTACTGCGTCGTCGGGAGCGGCCAGGCAGGCGCCGTTCGCCAGGAGCCGCCGATGTCCAGGTGGCCGCCAGCAGCCGGGTCCGCGCTCGGGGCGCCGGAGCCGCCGCCCATCAGGAAGTACCGCACACTGTTCGGCTGCGGCCCAGCGCTGTCGCCGCCCTTCATGTAGCGGTTGAACCAGTGCAGCGCCTCGGCCCTCTGGTCGAGAGCCGCCTCCTTGCCGAAGAAGCCGTCCCCTGCCACGGGCTTGTTCATGTCGCCATGGACCCATGGCCCGATCGTGAGCGACACGGGCTGCCCGGCCGGTGCCCCTTGATAGTCGATAACCGTTCCGCCCAGGAACTGGTCGTACCACCCGCCAAGGAACGCCATCGGGATCTTCGGCAGGCGGTCGAAGCCGAGCACGTGGTCCAGGCCGGGCTGGTTCCAGTACCAGTTCTGGTCAGAGTTGAGCGCCCAGTCGCGATACCACGGGCAGTTGTCCGAGAGCAGGCGCTGATCCAACGGCGTGGCGGTCTCGAGGCTGAACAGCGCCTGCGTGTCCGCGGCCAATGGCAGCTTCACCTGTGGCGCGGTGGGCAGGTTGACGCTCTTGCCGCGCGCCACCTGGTTCGGGCACATGGTGACGGCGCTGAAATACACGTTGTGCGCCAACTGGAAGGCGCCGCCACGCCAGGCACCATCCTCGTGGTAGTTCGCGCTGGCGATAGAGACGTACAACGCCTTCAGGTTGGGTGGGTTCATCTCGGCAGCGCTCAGCGCCGTCGACGCCAGGTACGACGCGCCGTAAAGGGCGAACCCGTGGTCGGGGCTGGACCACGGTTGGCCGTTGAGCCATTGGGCCGTGTCCAAGCCGTCGACGTCGTCCTGCACGTAGATGTCGAAGGTGCCCTCCGACGCGTACCGCCCGCGCGTGTCCTGGGCGACGAAGATGTAGCCCGCGGCCGCGAAGAAGCGGCCGTCGTCAGCTAGCCCCTCCTTGTTGTAAGGCGACCGTACCAGAATGGCCGGGAACGTGCCGGCAGCGTCTGGACGGTAGACGTCCGTTGCCAGACGCACACCGTCACGCATCACCACCATGGTGTTCTTGTCGACTCTCAGCTTCGGCTGTCCCTGGGCCAGAACAGTGGCGGGTAGCCCGAGCACGACCGCCCCGAGCGCTACCGACACCAGAATCGGGATCCAGCGAGCCTTGTCCATCACGAGCTGGTACTGCCCACGCGACGCTCTAGAGTACGCGATGCGAGGCCGGCGCGGGGTAGCCTGGCCGTCCCACGGCGGTCTGACCATCGCGACTCGCGGAGCAGCGGCGGCAAAAGGTGGCGCGCCGCCCGCCACCACGGGTTACGCTCACAGCCGAAGATGGCTCACCTGCCCGCGCCTCGCGTGGGCCGCCCGGTCGTACGGCCGGGCGGCGACCGCCCAGCACCAGGAACGGCGCCCGTCACGGACCGTGGTCGGGACCTGCGCATCGATTTCCTGCGCGGCATCTTCGTGGTGGGCATGATCGTCGACCACGTCGCCGGTGGCTCCTGGCTGTACCTGCTGACCGGTGGCAACCGCTTCTACGCGTCGGCTGCCGAAGGCTTCGTCTTCGTCTCGGGCCTGGTCGCGGGACGTGCGTACACCCGCGTGATCCAGCGCGACGGCATGAGTACGGGCCTGTGGCGGCTCCTGAAGCGCGCCGGCCAGCTGTATCTGCTGGCGGTCGGTCTGACGCTGCTCTTCGTCCCGGCGTCCGAGCTCCTACGGCTGCCCTGGGCGCTGGGCTGGGACCTGCACGATGCCTGGGGGTTCGTCCTCAGCGTCGCCACGCTCCACCGCACCTACTACCTCGTCGACGTCACCCTGCTCTACGTCCTGGTCCTGACCGTCTCGGTCATGGCGTTCATCCTGCTCGAGCACGGTCTGGCGCTGCCCGTTCTGGCCGGGTCGTGGCTGCTCTGGCTCGCCTACCAGCTCGCGCCCGACCAGGCCACGCTGCCGTGGCCCATCGTCGGCAACAATCTTTTCCACTTCGCCGCCTGGCAGGTCCTGTTCTTCACTGGCCTGGTCATGGGCCACGAGTGGCACCGCCTGGCGGCCCTGTTCCAGGACGTCCACAGACGACGACTCCTCCTGGTCGCGGGGCTGGCGCTGGCGCTGGCGATCGTCGTCTACAACGTGCAGGATCGGCTCACGGCCCGGGCGGTGGCTGGCGCCGCGGATCCCGCCGCGGCTCAGGCGGCGCTGCTGTCCGCGATCGTGGGCAAGTCGGACCTGCGGGCGGGGCGGCTGCTCGCCTTCGGGCTCGTCTTCATCGTCCTATTCCTGGCCACTGCCGAGTTCTGGCCCATCGTGCGGCGCTGGCTCGGCCCGCTCTTCCTGCCGCTCGGGCAGAACGCGCTCTTCGCCTACGCCCTGCACATCGTCATCGCGATGGCGGTGGCGCTGGCGCTGCGCCACACGTGGGGCGCCAATGCCGTGCCGGCCCGGGCTAACGCCGCCCTCCAGATAGGCGCCGTGCTGCTGGTGTGGGCGCTGGTCAAGCTCCGGCCGCTGCGGCCATCGCTGACGAGCCGGCCGGCCTGGCTGGCCAGCCCGGCACTGCTGGGTGTCGGCCTCCTGGTCGTCCTGCCGCGCGTGACCCCCGAGACGCCGAGCGCACCATCCCCCTCGGGCGCCGCCGCGGCCCAGAGAGCCCCGTCCTCCGCCGCGGCCGAAGTAGTGGCCCGCGCCTACGGGACGGCCATCCCGATCGGCGCCACGCCGGCGCCCATATCGGCAGCCTCGGACGCGCCACCTATCGCTCAGCAGCCCTCGTCCGCCGAGTCGCAGCCGCTCAGCATGAGCATCGGCCCCGTCAACGGGACCATCCTGGAGCCGGAGTTCTTCAGCGCCGCGCTCAACACCGAGGAGCGCTACCTGATCTACCTCCCGCCTGGATACCGAACCGACGGTCAACGCTATCCCGTCCTGTACATGCTGCACGGCATCGCCGCCAGCCGCGACGAGTGGCTCGAGTACGGCCTGCTGAACACCGCCGACCAGATGATCACCGCGGGCGAGCTACCGCCGATGCTCATCGTCTTGCCGCAGGGCGATCGCAGCTATTGGGTGAACCACCCCAACGGCGGCCCGAGATGGGGCGACTATCTGGTGCAGGACCTTCTTCGCCACATCGACGCGTCCTACCGAACCAAGCCCGACGGCAAGCACCGCGCCCTCGGCGGGATGTCGATGGGCGGGTGGGGTGCGCTCTACCAGGGCTTTCTGCACCCGGACCTCTTTGGCACCGTGGGCGCACACGCCCCGTCGCTCAGGAACGAGACCGACGGCGAAGTGAGCTTCATGGGCAAGGGCGAGGCTTTCAACAAGCTGGACCCCGTGCCGCTGGCGAGCACGGCCGGCTCGATCGAACGGCTCAAGGTGTACCTGGACGCTAGCCAGTATGACCCGTGGCTGAAACGGGACCTTGATCTGAAGGCGCGGCTGGACAAGCGCAAGGTCAGCGTGGAGTGGCACCAGTTCCCTGGCCAGCACGGCGGCCCCTACTGGCATGACCACGTGACCGAGTACCTGCGCTTCTACAGCAGGTCCCTCGCCCCCTGAGCGCGTAGCGCGAACAAAGGCAAGGGTTTAACCAGGTGGAGCTCAGATGATCAGAACGGAGCAAGACTTCAGACCACCTGCTTAGGCCATGATCGGCGCGGCGGCCCTCACGTCCCGTTCGGCGTGAAGGCGTAGAGGTTCCCGTTGGAGTTGCCGACGTACAGGACGCCGCGACTGATGGTGCAGGGGGCCCAGAACCAGTGGTAGCTGGTGTCCTGGTAGGTGAACAGCACCCCGCCCGAGGTCGCGTCGACGGCGTAGATGCGCGAACCGATACCCATGAACACGACCCCTGGCACCGCCGTGAGCGCCCCGTCGGCCCCGCCACCGCTGAGGCAGTCCTGCCAGAGGAAGGCGCCCGTGGCCGGGTCGAGAGCCCGCATGCTGGCCTCGCACGTGGCGCCGTTGATCGTCGTCTCGTGGGCAGCGACGTAGAGGCGTGCGCCGTCCCAGGCGCTCGTAGCGAAGGTGTCGATATTGCTCGACAGCCGCTCGCTCTGCCACTGCGGTCCCGCCCCCACGTTGGTGCGGTCGAAGGCGTAGTAGATGCCATTCTTGTTGGCGGCGCCGACCAGGCGGCGAGGCGTGCCGTCGATCGTCGCGGTGAACAGCGTCGGCGTAGCTCCGAAGTCGCCGTCCGGGACCTGCTCGGCCGCCGGTGGCGCCCAGACGCCGAGGACCGCCAGATCCTTCGTCGATAGCGCGAGGAGGCCCTGACCGTAGGGCTCGGGCGTGCCGCCGCACTCTCCGGTGGTGCCCGTGCTGACGTACACCACGCCGGTCGCCTCGTCGATGGTCGGCGAGGCCCAGATGCCACCGCCCAGGCAGCCGTCTGGCACCGCGTCGAAGACCTCCTGAAGCGTACCGCTGGCGGCGTCCATCTTCACCAGCTGTCCGTGGATCAGCGGGCAATCGCCGATCGAGGCGACGCCCATGAAGAGGCTGCCCTCGAACAGGGCGGGTGAGCTCCACAGGAAGTAACCCTCCTGGGGCGAGCCGAAGAACCGTGTCCAGAGCACCGCACCGGTGAGCGCGTCGAGAGCGTAGAAGGTACCGTCGCCACCGCCCACGAACAGCATCGAGCGTGTGGACCCGCCGCTGTCGACGGACGCCACCGTCGCCGTACTGGCCACCCCGGCGTGCGGTGGCGAGCAGTCCGCCTTGGTCTCCTGGCCGGCGTAGGCCGCCCAGAGGGCAGCGCCCGTCAGCGGGTCGGACGCGTGCTCGTAGCCGTCCCAGGAGCCCCAGTACAGGAGCCCATTGGCGATCACCGTCTCGGTCGAGATGGTGTCGGGCGCAGGCACCACCCAGCGGGGCGCCAGGCTGCCGACGGAGGCAGCGGTGATCGCCGTCTCGGTCGCGCTGAAGCCGCTGCGGGCATTGTCGTGGCGGTAGGTCGACCAATCGGTGCTCTCGGCTATGCTGGCCGACTCGGCGCCGGCGGCCGGGGCCACTGGCGCCAGCGTTGCCAGCAGGGCGCAAGCGACCGCCATCCTGATCCAGGCACGCTGCATCAGGGGCTTCAAGGTCTGTTCGTCATCAATTGCCACTCCGTGCCCGGGGCCGCGTCCGCTCAGCCTCTTGGAACAGTATGGACGGCGGTCGGCGTGCGGGTGACAGAACGGCCACGACGGGCTTCGCCAACCACTGTTGCCGAAGCCCAACTACCGCTGGCCGAGGCGCTCAGCAGGTCGGGCGGCCGCAACCGTGCCCCGACCTCCGGCTCAACTGGAGCCGGGTGTCGCCCTGCGGTAATCAACCCATGAGTGCCACTGCACAACAGGAAGAACTCGACGAACGACGCGGCGAGCCGGCCGCGAGCTGGACCGCCCCGGTCCAGCTTCGTCAGCTCACAGCGCACCCGGACGGGAGTCGACCGCTCGTCAGCGTCGTCATCCCGACCCGGCACGAAGCCGCGACTATCGACCCCTTCGTCCACCGCGTGCTCGACGCTCTCGACGGCGTCGCCTGCGAGCTCATCGTCGTCGACGACTCCGATCGCGACAACACCGTCGAGGTCCTGCTGCGGCTCCAGGAGCAGCTCGGGGAGCGCCTGGTCGTCGTGCACCGCCCGCGGGGTAGCGTCGCCAACCGCACGTTGGGCACCGCCGTCGTGACCGGCATCCGCGCCGCGCGAGGCGTCTACGTGTGCGTGATGGACGCCGACGGGCAGCACCCGCCAGAGGCCATTCCCCACATGCTGGTGGCGGCGCAGCAGGGGGAGGCCGACTACGTCGGCGGCTCGCGCTACCTGCCCGGCGGCAGCGCCCAGGGGCTGGACGGCGTGAGCCGGAAAATCATCTCGCGCGGGCTGGCGCTGGTCACCCGCCTTGCCTTCGTCGCCACGCCGGTTCGCACGGTCACCGACCCTCTCAGCGGCTTCTTCCTGTTCCGCCGGGCCCTCGTGGACGGCGTGGAGCTGAAGCCGGTGGGCTGGAAGATCTCCCTGGAGGTGCTGGTGCGCAGCCACGCCCGGTACCTGACCGAAGTGCCCTACACGTTCGCCCAGCGGGCGGACGGCGACAGCAAGGCCACGCTCCAGCAGGGCCTGCTGGTGCTTCAGCACCTGCTGGTGCTGCTGCTCACCGCCACCGGACTCGGGCGTTTCGCCACCTTCGCGCTCGTCGGGCTGACGGGGGTGGGCGTCAATACCGGCATCCTGCTCGGACTCCAGGCCGCGGGCTTCGATGCCCTGACGTGGCCCATCTGGGTCGCCGCCGAGCTGGCCATCCTGTGGAACTACACACTCAATAAGCACGTCACCTGGCGCGATCGTCGGCGCTACGGCCGCTGGTGGCTCTACAACGCCGCTGCCCTCGGCGCCTCAGTGGTCGCGATCCAGATCACCATGCTGCTCGCGACCGCGGGGCACGCGGCGCTGTGGCTCGCGTCGCTAGCTGGCATCGCGGTCGGTATGGGCCTGAACTACGCCATCCTCGACCGCGTGGTGTTCGCCAGCATGGCGCGCCTGTCAATCCTGCGTACCTCGCCATTGGGACGATCACCGCGTGCGGAGAGCAGCGCCGATCGTCCGTCAGCCAATCCGGTGGCTCGCCCCACGGGTCGCGTGCGGAGTGGTGCGCGATGACCGTCGGCCTGATCGCAGCTTTCGTCCTGCTGGGCGTGATAGTCCTGTTCGGGCAATCGCTCCTGTCGCTGTACCTGATGCTCTACTCGTGGGAGAACCCGGAGCGGCTCGAGGCGAGCCAGGGACCGCGCTCCTTCTTGCCGCCGCGGCTGTCCTTCACCGTGCTCCTTCCGGCGCACCACGAAGAGGCCGTCATCGTCGAGACTATCAAGAGCGTCTGGGCGGCCCACTACCCCGCCGAGCTTCTCGAAATCGTGGTCGTCTGCCACGCGAGCGACGCCGGCACGATCGCGCAGGCGCAGCGGGCGGTCCAGGAGATCGGCTCGCCCCGGGTACGCGTCGAGACGTACGCCAGCCTGCCGATCAACAAGCCACACGGGCTCAACGTGGGCCTGAGCCGCACGACCAATGAGGTCGTGACCATCTTCGACGCCGAAGACGACATCCACGAAGACATCTTCAACATCATCAACACGGTCATGATCGAGAAGAAGGTCGGCATTGTCCAGGCCGGCGTCCAGCTGATGAACTTCAAGGACCACTGGTTCTCGCTCCACAACTGTGTCGAGTACTTCTTCTGGTTCAAGAGCCGGCTCCACCTCCACGCCAAGGTCGGCATGGTTCCCCTGGGCGGCAACACAGTCTTCTTCCGGAGGGAGCTGCTCGATCGTGTCGGTGGCTGGGACGAGAATTGTCTCACCGAGGATGCCGATCTCGGCCTGCGTCTCAGCACGCTTGGCGAGTCGATCCAGGTCGTCTACGACGCCGAGCATGTCACCCGCGAAGAGACGCCCGAGACCGTCGGGCAGTTGATCAAACAGCGCACGCGGTGGCACCAAGGGTTCCTGCAGGTGCTGCGCAAGGGGACGTGGCGGCAGATGCCGCGGTTCAGCCAGCGGCTGCTCGCCGTCCACACTCTCGCCTACCCCCTCGTCCAGGCCCTGCTGACGCTCCTGCTGCCGCTCAGCATCGCCGCGGTGGTCTGGGTCAAGCTGCCCGTCCTCGTGGCCGTCCTGGCCTTCCTGCCGCTGTACGCGCTCATCTTCCAATACCTGGCCTCGGTGGTCGGAGCGTTCATTTTCACTCAGGAGTACGGCTACGCATTCCCACGCCTGGCGCCGCTGAGCATGGCGGTTACCTTCCTCCCGTTCCAGGTGCTCCTCGGGGTCAGCGCGATCCGCGCCGTGTACCGCGAGCTGCGCGGCCGCTCCAATTGGGAGAAGACCATCCACGTCGGCGCGCACCGTCAGCCAGCGCTCGGCTTCGCCACAGGGCTTCAGCGCCCACCAGAGCTCAGCACACCTGGGAGCAGATGAGCCATGACGAGTCACTCCAGCCTGGGCAGCGTGCGACGCTACCCGCAAATACGAGCCGCCGAGCGAGCGCTGCGCTCCCTGTACGACTGGGCAGCGCAGCATCGCGAGGGGCTGTGGATCGTCGCTGTCCTCACGGCGACCGCTCTCGCCCACGCGCTGAACATGTTCGAGTTCCCATACTACGAGAACGACGAGGGCACGTACGTAGCGCAGGGCTGGGCCGTGCTCACCGGGCGGCTCGCGCCCTACACATACTGGTACGACCACGCACCCGTCGGGTGGTTCCAGATCACCGCCTGGGACCTGCTCACCGGAGGTTTCCACACCTTTGGGAACTCCGTCGAATCCGGGCGGATGCTCATGCTCCTGTTCCACATCGGCTCGACGTTCTTCCTGTATCGGATCGCGCGCACCCTTTCGGGGAGCGCCGTCGCAGCCGCCCTCGCCTGCCTGCTGTTCGGGCTGTCCGCCTACGGCATGTACTTCCACCGCCGCGTGCTGCTCGACAACATCACGACGTTCTGGATGTTGCTCAGCGTTCTGCTGCTGCTGGGCCGTCCGCTCAAGCTGCGCGGTGTGTGGCTGAGCGGGCTGGCGCTCGGTATCGCCATTCTGTCGAAGGAGGTCACCGTCTTTGTGGTGCCGGTTATGGCGGCCCTCGTGTGGATGCGGACGTCCGGCTCCTCGCGCTGGTTCGCGATCATCGGCTGGATCGCCCTGGTCGGCTCGCTCTTTTCGCTGTGGGTGCTCATGGCAACACTGCAAGGTGAGCTGTTTGCTACTGGGACGTTGCTCGGTGGCACCGCCGACCACGTGAGCTTGCTCGAGACTCTCAAATTTCAAGCGTCGCGCGGCAAGGACGGCGGCCTTCTCGACCTGAGCAGCGGGTTCTGGCACCGTGCGGCCGCCTGGTTCCGGGATGAGCCGTTCCTGGTGCTCGTCGGCACGGTCTGCGCCCTGCTGTCCGTGCTGCGGATCCGGCGGCGGCCGCTGGCGGGCATGATGGGCCTGCTGACGCTGTCGCTGTGGGGCTTCCTGGCTCGCGGCGGCGAGGTCATCGCCTTCTACTTGGTGCCACTCCTGCCGCTGCTGGCCCTCAACGTGGTGCTGGAGGGGACCGATCTGGCCCGCGCAGCGAGCACCTGGCTCCGGCGTCGCGAGGGCCTTGGGACGGCGCTTGGCTACGCCGTGCCTGCCCTGATGGCCGGCGTGTGCGCGCTCGGGCCCGTGGGCGGCTACGTGCTCGGCGGAGGCACGGTCATCGGCACCGGGACCAACCCCCTGGTCGTCTGGCAGAGCCAGCCTGGCGTCGGCCAGCGGCAAGCGATCGCCTGGGTCGAGGCCAACACCCCGCCCGACAGTCGGATCATCATCGACATGTACATGTGGCTCGACCTCCACGATACGCACGACCTCGCGCACTACTACTGGAAGGTTGACCAGGACCCGGCCATCCGCAACGGCGTCCTCGGCAACGACTGGCACAACGTCGACTACGTCGTCATGACCGACCAGATGTCCTACGACGCCGAGGTTGCCACGAACAGTCTGGTGAAGGAGGCGCTGGCCCACTCGACAGGGGTCGCCCTGTTCAATACCGGCTGGCGCGTCGAAGTTCGCAAGGTGGACCACGCAGCCGACGGCACCGCGCCGAGCGCGGGCGTCGCGGCGGGGCTTTGACGGCGACGCATGCACTGGTCGTCGCCTTCCTGGACGGGCTGAGGCGGCTGCGGCCGCCGCGCCCGCTCCGTTTGGTCCTGGGCTTCGTTGTCGGCGTCCAGCTCGCCATGACGGTCCCGCTGCCAGCGGCGGCGGTGCCCGTCCCCAGGCTGCTGTTTGGCCTGGGCCCCGAGGCAGACGGGGCTCTCACCTCGCCATTTTTGCGCGCCGCGCCGGTGCGCCTGCTCACGAGCTGGTACACCGGCCCGAAGGACCTGGCGTGGATGACCGGCTGGCGGTCCGGCGTTGTCCCACAGGCGTACGCGGACGGCTATGCGCTCCATCTCATCGTGTACGACGGCGAGCCGCAGGGCCCCGTGACGACCGCCTACGGACCGGCCTGCGGCAAGGCGTACCCTCTGTCCCGGCGCTTCCTCCCGGACATGCAAGCCCTGGCGCAGACGTTCGCTGGCGACGGGCGTTTCTACGTCACGCTGTTCACCGAGTTCCAGACGTACCCGTGCGTGAACAACCAGTGGGTGGGCGCGGAGAGCTACTACCGGGCGCTTCAGGACCAGTACCTGGCAGCGGTGGCGATCTTCCACCAGTACGCCCCCAACTCCCGGGTGTCTCTCGGGTGGGGCGGCTGGCAGGCCCGCTGGGACGACCCGGTCAACGGCGGCGGCCGCTCGCTGTTCCCCTTTCTCGCGGCCGCGCTCCAGGGGTCGGACTTCCAGAGCTTCCAGGCCATGCAGACGGACAGCAACGTGGCGGATGTGCGCGACATGACGTACCTGCTGGGCCAGTACGGGCCGGTCATGCTGGCCCATTACCGCCCCGACAACGGCTCCCGGGCCGTCGTGGACGCGGACGTCCGTGCCATGCTGACCGACCGGTACCTGGCGGACGTCACGGCCGCCGGGCTGTTCGCCATCAGCTTCATGGACGACAAGCTGATCCGGGCTGACCCGTCGACCGCCGACTTCATCGAGCGGGCCACGGCACGCTACGCGGAGTGACGCGCGGCTGGGCCCGGCCGGCGTACGCTAGCGCCTGGCGCAGGCCGTCGCCCGGCAACCGTCAACCGTCAACAGGCGTCAACCCTGCGCCGCACCGCACGTGGAGGATGGCACCGCATGGTCGCGCTATCAGTGCAGATCGAGATCGCCGGTGGGCTCACCTGGGCTCGCTGGAAGCGCATCGTCCGCGAGGTCGACCGCATGGGATACCTGGGGCTGTACATCTGCGACCATTTCCTGCCAGGAGCGTCGGGCTTCCAGGACTCGGTCGAGATCATGCTCGCCTTCGGCTACCTGGCGGACCACAGCCCGCGGCTGGAGTTCGGCTCGCTGGTCAGCCCGGTCTCGTTCCGCGACCCTGTCTGGCTGGCGCGCGACGCCATGGCCCTGGACGACCTGAGTGGCGGCCGCATGGTGCTCGGCGTCGGCGCCGGCTGGATGGAGCGCGAGCACGCGATGTTCGGCTACGAGCTGGGCGACAAGAAGACGCGCATGGACCGGCTGGCTGAGGCGCTCGAAGTGATAGCGTTGCTGACGCGCCACCAGGAGCTGGTCTCTTTCGAGGGCCGCTTCTACACGCTGCGGGACGCCCGGCTGTTGCCTCGCTCGCCCCGGCCAGACGGCCCACGCCTGATGGTGGGTGGGGCCGGGCCCAGAAGGTCGCTACCGCTGGCAGCGCGCTACGCGGACATCTGGAACGTCGGCGGCCGCAGCCCGGACGCGTTCAAGGAAGCCTCGACACTGCTCGACGAGCTGGTGGGTAGGGCGGGCCGCCAGCCGCGCGACGTCAAGCGCACGCTGATGCAGCAGGTGGTCTGCTACCGAGACGAGTCCGAGCTGGACCGTCGCCTGCGCTACGTGGCGCCGCAGCACCCGGGCCTCTCGGGCCAGGCGCTGCTGGACGCCCTGCTCGCCCGCTCGCCCAGCGTGATCGCCGGGTCACCGGCCCGGGTCGTCGACCAGATCGGAGCCTACGGCGCCAGCGGGGTCCAGGAGATCATGGTCCAGCGGCTCGACCTCGACGACGACGAGGGCCTCCAGCTCATCGCCGAGGAGGTGCTGCCGCAGGTCGCCAGCGCTTAAAGCCTAGGCTCTCATCTCTTATAGGGTGTGGGCGAGCTGGCCGACGGCGCTCTGGCGGAACGCGTTGAGCGACGAGCGGTAGCCCTCCGTCAGCGCCCGGGCGTCCGAGGAGTACAGGATCCAGCGGCTGCCGCGCTCCATCCAGAACTGCACGTGCTCCGGCGTCTGCCAGTGGCCGCCGGCCGGGATCCCCCGCCGCTGGGCGGTCGCAATGATGAAGTCGCTGGCCTCCACGAACTTCGGGTCGTCGTACTTGTCCGGCACGCCCAGCGACACCGACAGGTCGTTGGGACCGATGAAGATGGCGTCGATGCCGCCGACGTCGAGGATCGCCTCGAGATTGTCCATGGCCGGCACGCTCTCGATGCCGATGATGACCACCACGTCGCGGTTGCGTTGCTCCAGGTACTGCTGGGTCTCGGGGCTGGGGAAGGAGCCCTTGTCCCGCGCCTGGTCGTGCAGGCGGCCCTTCAGCGGCCGCAGGCGCGCGGCGTGGACCACCGCCCGCACCTCCTCCGGTGTCTCGCAGTACGGGACCAGCACGCCGTGGAAGCCGGCGTCCAGGGCCATGACCGTCGCGTGCGGCTCGGAGTCCTTGACGCGGATGATCGGGCACACGCCGGCGCCCAGGAACGCCACGGCCAGGTCGGCCGTCTCGGAGCGGCCCGTTGGCGAATGCTCGGTGTCCACGATCACGTAGTCGAAGCCGAGCCGGCCAAAGACGGCGGCCCAGCGCGGGTTGCGCGCCAGACTTGTCATCGTGCCGTAGACGCGCTCGCCGCGGCTCATCTTCTCGCGTAACTCAGCGCCCCTCATCGTTCCCTGTGCTCCTGTCCGGCCCCTCGGGCCATGCGGTGGTCGTCCGCGCCTGGTTGACGAACTCTCGGCGCTGCCCGAGATTCTGCCAGTATCGCGGGTAAGGCGGAGCAGGCGCTCGATGGTTCGCGCGCCGTTCTGGTACAAGGTAGACCAGGTGCAGGGAGCCGCGGGGCGGGTGAGCGAGTGAGCGAGTGATGACGGCAAGGCACAAGGCTCTCGATGCTCTCCTGCTCGTCGCCCTGCTGACCGCGCTCCTGCCCAGCGGCGCCGCCGCGCTGCCCACGCCAGCGCCCGCACGCCCACGCGTGCTCGCCTACTACGTGCCCTACGATCCGACCTCCTGGGCCTCGCTCGCGGCCAATCCCGACGCGATCGACGCGCTGGGCGTGCAGTGGGTCACGATCGACGCCTGCGGCAACCTCGGCAGCCGCGACGACCAGACGCTGAACCAGTTCGCCCGCGCGCACGGGATAGGGCTGTTCCCTTCGCTGCTCACCGGGTCCCGGGGGCTGAACCACGCCCTGCTGGCCGACGACGACACGGCGGCGCACGCCATCGACCAGATCGTGGCGTACACCATCGCGGAGGGGTACGACGGGTTCGACCTCGACCTGGAAGGCATCGCCCCCGAAGATAGGGCGGCGTACTCGGCATTCGTGGCAGCTGTCGCCGCGGCTCTCCACGAGCAGGGGAAGACGCTGGCCCTGGCGCTGCCGGCCAAGAGCCGCGACGTGACCACCGGCTGGGCGGGCGCCTACGACTACGCCGCCCTGGGCGGCTCCGCCGACCTGGTCACCATCATGACCTATGACGACCACGGGTCGTGGGGCGGGCCAGGACCGGTTGCGCCATATGACTGGGTCGAGGCGGTGATCGCATTTGCCACCAGCCAGATCCCGGCGGACAAGGTGCTCATCGGGCTGGCCTCGTACGGCTACGACTGGAACGTCACGTCTGGCGGAGCTCGCTCCTTGAGCTACTCGCAGGCCGCGGCGCTCGCCGACCGTTACCAGGTGCCGATCGTCCTGGATCCGGCGACCCAGTCGGCCACGTTCGGGTACCAGGCGCCAGCCGGTGACCCCGCGCCCACGCGTGCTCAGCCGCCACCACTACAGCACCAGATCACCGAGCGGCTGGCGCCGCCGTGCCCAGTTCCGGTGCCGCCGCCAGCCCCGCCACCGGCCCCACCGCCAAGCCCACCCGCTGACGAGTTGCAGGATCACGTGGTCTGGCTGGAGGAGAGCGCCAGCGCGGCGGCGCGCCTGCGGCTGGTGGACCGCTACCACACCGGCGGCGTGGCGGACTGGCGCCTGGGCCTGGAAGACCCGCGGCTCTGGTCGGTCCTGCGCCAGCAGCACTGAGCGCGTAGCGCGAACAAAAGGAAGAGCCTGAGCAGGTGGAGCTCACATGATCAGAAACAAGCAAGACTTAAGCCTTAAGACCACCTGCTTAGGCCACTCATACGGCTCAGAGGGGCGGTGGGTTGGCGGGACGGCCCGCTTGCGAGTACGCTCGCCGCACAATGGCAAGCGCGGACGAGCAGGACGATGGCAGCCAGGCGCCGACGAGCCTGGAGATGGCGCTCAAGCGGACCGAGGGGGACACGGACGCGAGCCTGAAGGCGGCAGTGGCCGCCTCGAAAGCACTGAAACGCCTCCGCTCGGTGATCCACGATGGCAACCTGCGGGACGTGCCGGGCGCTCTGGCGGCTGTCGAGCAGACGCTGCGCGCCCTCCAGCAGCAGGCCGAGGCAACGCGTGGCCGCTGGGATTTCGACGACGCCGCGTACTTCGCCAGCGGCGCCTACACGCGGGAGCTGCTCGAGACGGCGCGGCGCCTGAAGGTCCGCGTCTTCGAGCAGGACGACAGGCTGTACTGCTACCCCTCCCTGGTGCGCGTGCTGCCGTCCGAGCGCACTGTGCTGATCGACCGCGCGCGCGAGCGGCGCCTGCGTCCGTCGCTGCTCGTCGAGCACCTGCGCGACCTGCAGGAGCGGCCACAGCGCTTCAAGCCGGCGGATTTCCTCAACGCGCTCGCCGACGCCTACCGCTATCTCGCGCAGCGGCACGGCCCTGATAGCCTCAACCGCGGCCGAGTCGAGCGCCTGGCCGATGTGTACAAGCTGCTGACGCTGCTGCCGGGCCAGTCCCGGGAGTACTCGCGCCAGGAGTTCGCCCGCGACATCTACCTGCTGGACCGCAGCGGCGTGACAGAGACGCGGGACCACTATGTGGTGAGCTTCCCGGCCAGCACCGGCACCAAAACACCCAGCGGCGTGATCACCGCGGTCACCGAAACTGGCCAGGAGCGCAGCTACTGGGGCATCTTGTTCACCAGGGTCGACTAGCTGCGCAGAAAGCGGGGAGAGGAGGGGAGGACGCTGATGAGCCCGCAGGAGTGGCTCGCGGTTGTGCGCCGCGAGTACCTGGTCGACTACGTGCCGGGCGGCGGCGCGGCGGTGAAGTTCGCCGTCTCGACCACGAACGACGGCCGCGCCGAACTGCGTGACGGGCTGCACGCTGCCGCCGACGAGCTGGGCTTCCAGTTCGCCTTCGTCGACGCCGCCCAGGCCCGGCTGCACCTGGTCGACAAGCTCTTTCACGCCGTGGCCCAGCAGATCGACTGGGATGCCCTGGCGCGCGCCCACCTCGAGCGTCTGCTCCGCGTCCGGGGCCTGCGGCTGCCACCCCCGCCCGCAAGCCTGTCGTTGTCCCGACTCGCCGAGCTCAACGCGGCGCACGAGGTGTTTCTGCGGAGCGAGCTCACGCGCACGGTGCAGAACGAGCTCTTCGACGACCAGGCGATGAGCCGCGAGTTTCGGCTGGCCATGATCCAGCTGTGCCTGGCTCAGCTGGACCCGACCGACAATCCCGCTCTCGAGCAGGCGGTCAAGGGGTGGCTGCGGGGCGAGCTGCGGCTCGTCTCGGAGCTGAAGCGCGCGCTCATCTTCCAGCAGATTGGCCGCCACAACGCGCGGCACATGCTCTTCTCCCTGGCGCACTGGCTCACCCGCGTCGGGAAGAGCGGCCTGGTCCTGGCGTTGGACGTGGCGCGCTACGCCGACGCGGTGCGACCCGCCGAGCGCGGCGCGGGGTACTACTACAGCGTGTCCGCCACCATGGACCTGTACGAGATGCTGCGCCAGCTGGTCGACGCGACCGACGAAGCGCGCTTCTGCTTTGCCGCCGTGCTTGCCGGGCCGGCCTTTCTGCAGGACGACCGGCGCGGCGTCCGCGGCTACCAGGCGCTGTACTTCCGCATCTGGGACGAGGTGCACGACCGCCATCGCGAGAACCCGCTGTCGTCCCTGGCACGCATCGCGGCGGTCGCGTGAGCCAACCCCTCGAGGACGCGCTGCTGGCGGCCGGTCCTCCGCCCGCGCCGCTGGACACGGACCAGGTGCATGCCCGCCGGGCCATCGAGGCGCTGCGGGCCGGGGTGCCCAACCGCGACGCGGTGCGCGCGCTGAGCAGCCACCAGCCGCAGGTCGAAGCGCGATTTCGCCAGCAGCTCGACGCGCTGCCCCAGGATGGGCGGGAGGGGCGCGCCACGCCTGGCCTGCTGCTGGCCGGCGACTTCGGCGCGGGCAAGTCGCACCTGCTGGCCCACCTGGAGCAGATCGCGCTGGACGAGCGGGCGGTGTGCAGCCACGTCGTCATCAGCAAAGAGACGCCGCTGCACGACCCGGCGCGCGTGTTTCGGGCCGCTGTCGGCTCGATGGTGGTGCCGGGGACGCGTGGCTCGCCACTGGTCGAGATCGCCAGCAGCCTGAACCCGGACAGCCCGGAGTACGCTGCGCTCGCCCACTGGGTCAGCCGCCCCGACGTGGGGCTCAACTCGCGCTTCGCTGCCACGCTCTTCCTCTACCAGCAGGTCAAGGACCCGGAGATCCGCGACCGCATCCTGTCGCTGTGGGCGGGCGACCCGCTCAACGTCAGCCAGGTGCGGTCCTGGCTGCGCGCTCTCGGCGAGCGGGCCACCTATCGCCTGGAGAGCATTCCGGCGCGTGAGCTGGCGCTGCAGCGGGCGCGCTTCCTGGCGCGGGTCACCCTGGCAGCGGGGTACAACGGCTGGGTCGTGCTGTTCGACGAGGTCGAGCTGATCGGCCGCTACTCGCTCAAGCAGCGGGCGCGCTCGTACGCCGACCTCGCGCGCTGGGCCGGGCGGCTGAAGGGGGAGACCATCCCCGGCCTGGCGGCGGTGTTCGCCATCACCACGGATTTCGACGCGGCCGTCCTCCAGGATCGCGGCGACATGGAGGCGGTGCCGGGCAAGCTGCGCGCAACAGGCGTCGACGCCGACCAGAAGCTGGCCAGCCGGGCCGAGCAGGGGATGCGGATGATCGCCCGCGAGGCGGTCCGGCTGCGCGGCGCGGACCGGGCGACCCTCGAGGGCACGCGCCAGGAGGTGCGGGCGCTGCACGCCCAGGCCTACCGTTGGGACCCGCCTGACATGGACGCCGGCGAGCGACTGTCGACCACACGGATGCGGCAGTACGTGCGGCGCTGGATCAACGAATGGGATCTCAAGCGGCTGTACCCGGACTACGTGCCGGCGACGGTGGTGGCCGAGCTGCACACTGACTACTCGGAACGCCCGGAGCTGGAGGTGCCCGCCGAGACCAGCCCGGGCGCCGAGGAGCCCGCCTGAGGCGGCCCCATGCCTATTCCATTCCAGGACGTCGACCAAGCTGACGTGCCTGGCAGCGCCGGCTTCCTGAAGCTCGAACGCTCCGTGGACGGCGCGTGCTGCCTGGGCGCCCTTTTCGTGGTCAATCCACGCGGCGAACCGCTGGAGTTCGCCTACAACCGGGTGACGGCGCCGCGGCCGTTCCTGTGGCGGCAGGCCGACCTGCGGCGGCACGTCGAGCGCCGCCTCACGGCATCCCTGTTGAGCGTGTGTACCCACCAACCCCGGCTGCTGCTGTGCCTGGCGGACGAGGTGAGCGCCTCCCTGTTCTCGCAGGACATCACGCTGGACGTGCCCGTCGGCCTGGTGGGCGAGCCGCTCGCGCCCCGGCGGCTGGTGGACCAGGAGACGGGGGAGGTGCTGGACGAGGAGGCGGCTTTGGAGCAGGTGTCCTGGCTGCCCGCTCCGCCCAGCGCGGGGTCGGCGGAGCGGCGGCTGTTCGACCACCTGGCCAGCCATGGGCTGCTGCGGGAGCCGTTCGAAAGGGCCACCATCGGGTTGCGCGAGGTCTACGCCTCCGGGCCGCGCCCAGCCCGGGCATCAGACAAATAGCGAGCACGTGAGTGAGCGAGTGGGTAGACGTGCGCGCGAACCCTTTCGACGACTCGGTCGACGTCGATCAGGCGCGCACCCTGGCCAGCGGCTGGAGCTGGGAGCCGGCCGCGCGCCGCGACGAGGGTCGTCTCGACGAGGGGCCGCTCGGCAGCGTCGACCTCTCCCTGCGCGTGCTGCACGATCGCTCTTTGACCCTGCCGCTGCCGGGCAGCGCCGCCACGGTGCGCCGCCCGGAGGAGCCCGTGGGCGCCGTGGGTCGGCTACAGCCGCCGCTCTGGAAGCGGCTGGCGTACTTGCTCCAGCCAGCAACGGACCTACTGCTGGCCGAGGCGGGGCCGGTCGAGTGGCCCGGCGTGCTGTTCCCCTACCAGGTCGACGGCGTGAAGGCGCTGCTATCCCGCGACGCGCTCCTGCTGGCGGACGACATGGGGCTTGGCAAGACCGTCGAGGCGATCGCCGCGCTGCGTATCCTCGTGCTCCAGCGCCGCGTCGAGGCGGGCCTGGTGGTGGTGCCGGCGGCGCTGGTGGGCCAGTGGCGGGCGGCGCTTGCGACGTGGGCGCCCGACCTGCGCGTGTCCACCGTGCGCGGTCCGGCCGCCGAGAGGGCCTGGCAATGGCTGGCCCAGGCGCACGTCTACCTCATCAGCTACGAGACCCTGCGGGAGGATTGGGCCGCCAGCCCGCAAGGCCCGGCCCGACAGCGCACCTGGGACGTGGTGGTGCTGGACGAGGCGCAGCGCATCAAGAACCGTGCGTCGGACATCAGCCGGCTGTGCAAGCAGCTGCGGCGTCGCCGCGCCTGGGCGCTCACGGGCACACCGCTCGAGAACAGCCTGGACGAGCTGGGCTCCATCCTGGAGTTCGTGGCGCCCCTGGGCGACGATCGCTCGCCGCCGCTGTATCCGGGGCCAGGGGTGGTCGAGCGGCAGCGCACCGTCCAGCTGCGCCGTCGCAAGGCGGACGTGCTGCCACAGCTCCCGCCGAAGCTCACCAGCACCATCGCTCTGCCGCTCGGCCCTGCCCAGCGGGCCAGCTACGAGCGCGCCGAGCGGGAGGGCATCTACGAGCTGCGCGCCCGCGGTGGCGATCTGCGGATCGAGAACGTGCTCGAGCTTATCACGCGGTTGAAGCAGTTCTGCAACGCGGACCCCGCAACCGGCCAATCGGCGAAGCTGGCCGACCTGGGCGAGCGGCTCGCCACGCTGGTGGCCGAGGGCCACCGCGCGCTGGTGTTCACGCAGTTCACGGACGCGCTGTTCGGCGCGCGTGCGGTCGCCACGCGCCTGGCCCAGTTTCGCCCGCTGCTCTACACCGGGGAGATGGACCCGCGGCAGCGGGACGACGTGATCCGCGTCTTCAAGGAGGACCCGAGCCACGCCGTGCTCGTCCTGTCGCTGCGCGCCGGCGGGCAGGGGCTGAACCTGCAAGAGGCGTCCTACGTGTTCCACTTCGACCGCTGGTGGAACCCGGCCGTCGAGCGACAGGCCGAAGACCGCAGCCACCGTCTAGGCCAGAGCTATCCGGTGCACGTGTACGCGTACACCTGCGAAGAGACCATCGAGGAGCGGATCGACGCGGTGCTGCGCCGCAAGCAGCGGCTGTTCCACGAGGTGGTGGACGAGGTCTCCCTGGACCTGGCGGCCGCGCTCACCGGCGGCGAGCTGCTGGGTCTGCTCGGCTTAGGCGGTCGCGACCCCCAACTGCCAGCTGTCCGCCAGGAAGTCTGAGCCGGCTATGGTGCCTTTCCGCATGATGGTAGGTCGCCCGTCTACCGCGCGAGCTTCGGGATCACCTGCTTGCCGTAGAAGTCGATAAAGCGCATCTGGTCGTTGTTCCCGCTGTGGACGAACACGTGCGTGGCGCCCGCGTCCCAGAGTCCCTCGACGTGCTTGACGTGGGCCTGGGGATCGGCGCTCACCGGCCAGTCCCGCCAGGTGTCCCAGAGCGACAGCTCCGACTCGGCGTGGCCATGGTTCTCCTGCCAGGGTTGGATGTGGTCGCTGGTCCACATCCCGTCGAAGCCGGCCCGCTCCGCCGCCACGCCGAACTCGACCAGCTGCTGGGTGGAGAACTGCTCGTGAGACAGCACGAACGCGATCTTGTTCTTGCCGCCAGTCCCCTGCCCCGCGGGAGCGGCCGCGCTAGCCGTGGACGCGACCGGGGCACCGATCAGCGTCGCCGCGCCGGCGACCGCCAACCCGGCCAGCGCGGCTCGCTGCGTGCATGACGGCGTGGTGGACGAGGCGTCCACGGTCTGTGCCAATGGCATAGGGTGCCTCCAACCTTCTCTGGATGAGGAACTATCCCTTTTCTGTGTGCCGACTGTCTGATTACCGGGTCAGCTCCGTTCCGCCCGTGAACAGTGGTCATCGCGTGGTGGCCGGCCGTACCATAGTGCCGGTGCTGGACGGGGACGCGGGCGGCCCAAGCTGGACGTGGGCAGTACGGGGAGCGGACGGGCCGCGGTGCAGGACGGTCAGCTAGGGGCGCTGGCGCGCCTGGTAGTGATCGGGGCGTCCGCGGGCGGGGTCGACGCGCTGTCCACTCTGGTGGCCACGTTACCCAGGGACTTCCCGGCGCCCATCGTCGTGGCACAGCACCTGGATCCAACGCGCGTGAGCCGGCTGGCCGCGATCCTGGCCAAGCGCGGTCCTCTCCCTGTCAAGACGGTGCTGGCGACAGAGCCGCTCGAGCCGGGCGTCATCTACGTCGTGCCCAGCGGCCACGACGTCGAGATCACCGACCAGGCGGTCAGCCTTGGCAGCGTGGCCGAGGGCCGCTCGAAGCCATCCATCGACCGTCTCTTCTCGACGGCGGCTGACCAGTTTGGCGAGGACCTGATCGCCGTCATCCTCACCGGGACGGGCTCCGACGGAGCGGACGGGGCGCGGCGCGTCAAGGACCAGGGCGGCACGGTCGTGATCCAGGACCCGCACACTGCTAGCCACCCAGAGATGCCGTTGTCCCTGGCGCCCACGGTGGTGGACATCGCCGCCGAGCTGGACAGTATCGGGCCGCTGCTGCACGACCTCGCCCTGGGTACCTACCCCGCTTTGCAGCCCGAGGAGGAGCGGCGGATGGATCTGCTGCTCGACCAGGTCCGCGCCCGCAGCGGCATCGACTTCTCCACCTACCGGGCGCCGACCATCCGTCGCCGCTTGCAGCGCCGCATGCACGACACCGGCAGCGTCACGCTCGACGACTACATCCGCTACGTGCGGCGCCACCCTGAGGAGTACCAGCGGCTGGCGAGCAGCTTCCTCATCAAGGTGACCGACTTCTTCCGCGACCCGGACCTGTTCGAGTACGTGCGGGCGGAGCTGCTGCCAGATCTCATGGCGGCGATGCGCGCCCGCGTGTCGACGTCGAAGCCGCAGCTGCGGCTGTGGTCGGCCGGTTGCGCCACGGGCGAGGAGGCGTACTCGCTGGCGATCCTCGTCGCCGAGCAGCTTGGCGACGACCTGGACAACGTGGACGTCCGCATCTTCGCCACCGACCTGGATGCCGAGGCGGTCGTCTTCGCCAGACGCGGCGTGTACCCGGCCTCGGCGATCGAGGCGTTGCCGCCGGCGCTCATCGCGCGCCACTTCACGCGGCTGGATGGCGCTTACGAGATCAGCAAGCGGGTGCGCAGCCTGGTGCTGTTCGCGCAGCACGACCTCGGGCAGCGCGCCGCGTTTCCGCGCATCGACCTCGTCCTGTGCCGCAACGTGCTGATCTACTTCACGCCGGAGCTGCAGCGACGGGCGCTCCAGCTGTTCGCCTTCGCCCTGCGCGAGGGAGCGGTCCTCGTCCTGGGAAAGTCGGAGACCACCCAGCCACTGCCGGAGCTGTTCACGGTGGTGCAGCCGCGGCTGAAGGTGTTCCGCCGCCACGGGGAGCGGATCGTCACGCCGTCTGGCCGCCTCGGTGGCGCCAGCGGCCCGCCGCCGAGTGGGGCTGCCGGCGATCAGCGCCTGTCCCTGGGCGGGCGGGAGCGTCTGCAGGCGCTGGCGCGCGCCCGCCAGACCGGACTGGGCCAGTCCCACAGCGATGGCGCCGAGCAGCTGGCGCACCTGCCTGTTGGCGTCGTCGTCGTCGCGCCCCGCTACGCTATTCGGAGCATCAACGTCGCCGCGCGGCGGCTTCTCAGCCTGCACACGCGCGCGCTCGACGAGGACCTGGTCCACCTGGTGCACCGGGGGATTGCCGCGCCGCTCCGCGATACCATCGATCAGGCGCGGCGCGCTGGCGCCCACCTTGGCCTGCTGGAGCTCCCGTCGGTCCTCGACGAGCCGGGTCGGCCGCGGTACGTGGAGATCCTGGCAGCCCGCTTGCAGGGCGAGACGGAGAGCGGCGATGACGGCGCCGTCGCTCTCATCGTCACGGACCGGACGGAGCCCGAGAGCGAGCGGCGCCGCCTGGCCGACGAAGCCCAGCGGGCACGGGCCGAGGCTGACCGCCAACGCGGCTTGCTGGACGAGTCCACCATCACAGTACGCGAGCTCATGCGCGCCAACCTGGAGCTGGCGGGCACCAACGAGGAGCTGCGGAGCGCCAACGAGGAGCTGCTCGTCGGTCAGGAGGAGGCCCAGGCGGCGATGGAGGAGATCGAGACCCTCAACGAGGAGCAGCAGGCCTCGAACGAGGAGCTCGAAACGCTCAACGAGGAGCTGCAGGCCACCATCGAGGAGCTGAACGCCACCAACGACGATCTCCAGCTGCGTGCCGACGAGCTCCGCAGCCAGGCCATCCTGCTGGAGCAGCAGCGCAGGGAGAGCGAGGCCGGGCGGCAGCGCCTGCTGGAGGTTCTGGACAAGGCCCCGTCGGCGATCATCCTGGTGCGCGGGCGGGACCACGTCTTCGAGCTGGTCAACCCGCCGGCTGTCCGGCTCCTGGGCCGCGCCGAGAACCAGCTCCTGGATCGCCCCATCGCGGAGGTGCTGCCGGTCCTGGCGCGGCGGCTGTTGACCGAGTGGCTAGACCAGGTGTACGCGACGGACGAGCCGTTCTTCGGCGCGCGGGTGGCGATCGAGCTGGACCCGGACGCGGGGGGAGAGCCCAGGACGGCGTTCTGGGACCTCGGCTGCCTGCCGTTGCGCGACACCGCCGGGAACGTCGAAGGCGTGCTGGTGCAGGCCATCGACCGCACCGACGAGGTCGTCTCGGGCCACCTGGTCGACAAGCTGACGCAGGCCGAGCAAGCCGAACGCGCCCTGCGCCACCTCCAGGAGGAGTTCCTGGCGCTCGCCGGCCATGAGCTGCGTACCCCGTTGGCGGCGCTTCAGGGCGCCTTGCAGATGGTCCAGCGCACCCTCGCTGGCGGCGGCGCCGACGCCCGCGTCCGCCACTATGCCGACCTCGGCCTCCAGCAGGCGCGCCTGCTGGATCTCCTCGTGCGGGACCTGACGGACCTGGTGCGCCTGCAGAGCGGCAAGTTCGCTGTCCAGCGGGCACCTGTGGAGCTGAGGGAGCTGGTGGCCAATACCGTCGAGCTGGCGCAGCCGCTGGCCAACGGCCAGGAGCTGCGCACCGAGCTTCCCGAGACGGCCCTGGTGGTATCGGGGGATGCGCGTCGGCTGCAGCAGGTCCTGCTCAACCTCCTGGTGAATGCGATCACCTACGCGTCGCAAACGCCGTACATCGACGTCCAGCTGGGCCGCGAGGGGGACGGGGCAGTGCTGCTCGTGCGGGACTTCGGGCCCGGCATCCCCACGGAGGAGCGCGAGCGCATCTTTTCTCGCTTCTACCAGGTGGAGCGGGGAGCCACCGGCGGCGTGTCTGGTCTCGGCCTGGGGCTGTTCATCTCGCGGCAGATCGTGGAGGCCCACGGTGGCAGGATCGAGGTGCACGCGCCCGAGGGCAGCGGGGCCTGTTTCCGCATCGACCTGCCGTTGCTGACGGAAGGGCGGTGTGATGGCTGAGCAGGAACGGCGACATGACACCATAGTGGTCGGCGCGTCGGCTGGCGGGGTGGAGGCGCTCATGCGCCTGGTGGCCGGCCTGCCGCCGGACCTGTCGGCCGCGGTGTTCGTCGTGCTGCACATGCCGCCCGACGCCGCGAGCGCGCTGCCGGCAATCCTGACCCGCGCCGGGCCGCTGCCCGCGCAGCACCCCCAGGACGGCCAGGCGTTCGAGGCCGGTCGCATCTACGTGGCCCCGCCGAACCGCCACCTGCTGGTGCGGGAGGCCCACGTCGAGCTGACGGTCGGCCCGCGCGAGAACGGCGTCCGGCCCGCGGTGGACGTGCTGTTCCGCAGCGCGGCGCGGGCGCATGGCCCCCGCGTCGTCGGGGTCGTACTGTCCGGGACGCTCCGGGACGGCACGCTGGGGCTCACGGCCATACGCCTGCGGGGCGGCATCGCGATCGTCCAGGACCCGGACGACGCCCTGTTTGGCGGCATGCCCACCAGCGCCATGGAGCGCGACCACGTCGACTACTGCCTGCCCGTGAGCGAGATCGCGCCCGTGCTGGCGCGGCTCGCCCGCGAGGCGGCCCGCCCTCTAGAACCGGACGCAGCTTCAGGGGAGGAGCCCGAGACGAGCGCCGGGAACGGCCCCACCGCGTACGAGCTGAACGGCAGTGACGCGCGATCGGGCAGCGCCAAGCGCCCGGGCCAGGCCTCAGGCCTGAGCTGCCCGGATTGCCAGGGGTCGCTCTGGGAGCTGCGCGATGGCGACCTGGTCCGCCTGGAGTGCCGCGTCGGCCACGCCTACAGCGTGGACGGGTTCCTGTCGACGCAGGCCGAACGGATCGAGGACGCCATGTGGACCGCCGTCAACACGCTCCAGGAGCGCGCCGCGATGCTGCGCGAGCAGGTCGCCAGACAGGGGCCGGAGTCGGCTCTGACGGCCCGCCTCCAGGAGCGCGCCGCCGAGCTCGACGAACAGTCCAGGGCGGTGCGCGAGCTGCTGTTCCGGTTCGTGCGTGGCGCCGGCTCTACGTGAGGTGGGCGTGGCGGGGGCCGGCGGACGAGCTGCTGGCGCACCTGTGCGGCCGGCACGCCTGGCGGGCCGAGACGGGGGTGTTCTATCTGGCCGCGCTGCGACAGGCGCTCCACCTGAGCCCGGGCTCCTCCCCGTGGTCCAGCCCCTGAACGGGTAGCCAGGTAGCCAGGTAGCCGTAACTGTTCAGACTGGCGCGGTAGCCTGAGCGAGCAGGAGGGAGCGGCAGGCGACGAGGGGGTCCAGGCCGCGTGCGCGCCAGGTGCCGAAGAGGCTGGCCAGGGTGGTGACGGTGCGGGTGCC